>Ga0163216_100057_pt1 | contig 363293 bp, 311 predicted proteins | sample SynspAceP_FD_167610 | JGI IMG/M metagenome (GOLD analysis project Ga0163216, IMG submission 167610) | Saline lake microbial communities from Ace Lake in Antarctica - Synechococcus sp. Ace-P (Illumina Assembly) | ecosystem: Environmental > Aquatic > Non-marine Saline and Alkaline > Saline ...
ACCACTTTAACCCTCCCACCTAATACATACTAATCCCCATAGGAAACAACGAGGCAAAAGACCCGGTGTAGTTCAACACCGCATTCATGCTCGGTCGTACCGACCGCACGAATGCTTAGTTATTAGCCACAGTCTTTTCCGCCTGTTTCTTCAAATTCAAGTAATATTCTCTCGTTTCTTTGTCAAATTTCTCGATTGCGTATCGAAGCATAACTCTTGGCATTTCAGTTCCGTGTTTGTTAAGAAAGTCCTTTAATTTATCTTCGTTTTTTTTTCCTGCCTCTCTAATCCAACTTCCAACTGCTTTTTGTACATATTCGTCTTTGTCTTTAACAAGGATTTCTGCAATTTTAAATGTGTCTTCTATTTCGTTTTTTCTTATAAAATAATAAGTGCTTACAATTGCAGTTCTTCTTTCCATTGGATTTTTGGATTTTGCCAAATCGTACAATGGTTTTTTGTCTTTGTCGTGCAAATAACCTCCAACAACATAAGGTGCACTTCTGTCTACCAAACCCCAATTATCAATCCATTTGTGATTTTCAATATACGCTCTGTAAATTTCCTTTCGTTCTTCTTTATTAGTTTTCTTGTTTCGGGCTTTCCAATCTAAAATTGATACTGCTCCGAGTCGATGATTATCGTTTTTATCTTTAAGCAATTTTACTACTTCAAATACTGGGATTTTCTGATATGATTGAGCTAAAGAAAATATCTCCCTTTTCGGGATTTCTCCCGAATAATCTTGACCGATTATTTTTAAAGTTTCAATAAATTCTTTAGCATTCATAATTCAAAGTTAACAATTAGGCATTCTTTAATTTCTCAATATCGAACTTTTTCATTTTCATATAAGCGTCCATCACATTTTTTGCTCTGTCGAGATTACTTAAAAGTTTTGGTAAAATTGTTGGTACAACTTGCCACGACACTCCAAATTTATCTTTTAACCAACCACAATTTCCCTCTTTTCCGCCATCTGAAGTCAATTTTTCCCATAAATGGTCAATTTCCTCTTGAGTTTCGCAATCTATGACAAACGAAACTGCCTTGTTAAACTTAAATTCTGGTCCACCATTTAAACCCATAAATTTTTTACCGTTTAGTTCAAATATTACGACCATTTGATTGTCAGCTATAATTTTTGAATTCTTAAAGATTGAGCAATAAAATTTTGATGCCTCTTGTGCTTGTCCGTCAAACCAAAGACAAGGATAAATTTGATTTTCCATTTTTTTGTTTTTTTAAATGATTAAACAATTAATTACAGCACAAAAATAGAACGAGTTAAAGGCTTAAAATAGAACATAACCGACAAAATCAATCTCTCGATAAATTGCCAAATTTCAAATAGTCTTTTGGTGTAATGTTTGTAAATTCCTTAAATGAGCGTGTAAAGTGGCTTTGGTCTGAATAACCATTGTCAAATGCAATATCAAATAAATTTTCAAATTGTTTTTGTTGTAACTGTTTAAATGCACTACTAAATTGACCAATTCTCCGATATTGATTTGGCGAAAGTCCTACATTTTTCTTGAACATTCTTTGAAACGTTCTTTCGGTCAAATGAAGTTCATTTTGTACTTTTTTAAGAATTTCATTGTCAGGATTTTTTCCAATTTCTGTTGTCGCAAAATTTATTATATTAATGTCCGATTTTACTTTATTTACTAAACTGAAAATGTAATTGTCAATCAAGTTTATCATTTCATTTATCGAATTAGAATTCAATAATTTTTCTTGTAACTCCAATGTTTTAGAAGGTTCCAACAAATTTATATCTATTGGATTATCTGTCAATTCCTGTGCGGAAAAACCAAATAGAGTAGATAAGGCAAATGGCTTGAAAAAATACGCTATTAAAGAAAAGTCCTCTTTTATTGTTAATGTTTCTGGAAATACTGTTTGTCCAAATAATGTTAAATTGTTTGAGTTTCCTTTAATTTCTCCCTTTGCAGTTTGGAAAAGAAGTGTTGGCGAACCATTTGCATACAATGGTAAAACAAATGGATTGGTAACTTGAAAGTTTTCAATAACAAGTATATTCTGAACAAAGTCAGAAATTTTTTCATTTGGTATTAAATTTTTTACTTTCAATTCGTTCAATGTTTATTGGTTAGCACGATGTTTTTTTAGATTGTGGCTAACAATTATATATAGAACATATGTTCTATATACTTCCAATATAAAATATATATAACATATGTTATATATATCTTTTATATTTAATCAAATCTAATAAAGTATCAATGGTTATCGATAAGTATAATCATGGTATGCGAATAATATGCGTTGATTTTCCTTTAACTTAATCAACTTTTATTGGATTGAAATTGATTAAAGCGACTTCAAAAGTCCGCCATCTATGGGGATATTTATACCTGTAATATAAGCTGCATTATCAGAGGCAAGAAAGGTTGCTAAATAACCGTATTCTTTTGGGTCGCCTATACGCTGTAACGCCACTCTCGATTCAATTTCTTTTCTAACCTCACTTTGTTCTATACCTAACTGTTCGGCTTTTTTTGCATTGAGTTGAGCAATACGGTCGGTGTCAAAATAACCGGTTAGTACGTTATTCACTGTAATATTGTGTTTGCCGACATCTGTCGCCAACGATTTTGCCCATGTCACCACTGCAGCTCGTATGGTGTTTGACAATGCTAAGTATGAAAGCGGTTCTTTTACCGAAACAGATGCTACATTAATAATTCTACCCCAATTGTTTTCAATCATATGTTTTAAGGCCAATTCTGTAGTGAAAACAACGGTTTTAAAGAGTAGGTCGAACGCTTCTTGGTAATCGCTTACTTTTTTTTCGAGTGCACCACCTGCTGCCGGACCTTGGGTATTGTTCACCAAAATATCAACGGAGTTATGTTCAAAGTAATCGGTTATAATGTTACGATATCCGTGAAAATCATTAAAATCTACTACTAGATAATGATGCTCTTGTCCTTGGTCTTTCGGTAGCTTGGCTACAATATGTTGTAGCTTTTCTTCACTATGAGACATAAGGGTTACACTTGCCCCACTTGCTGCCAACTGTTGTGCAATTGCTTTACCAATACCACCACTACTGCCACCAACCAATGCTTTTTTATTTTTTAGAGATATGTTCATTTTTTAGTTTTTCATTTAATATGTTACTGATTTCTTCAGCTTTATCAACAATCATGAAATGTGCACCATGCGCAATCAAAATAGTATTGTTTCCTCTAGGAGGAAGTAATCTATCTTTAGAACCTCCAATTTTTATTAGGTTAGGTAATTTGGTTTCGTTTTTCCAATTCGTCAGTTCTTTGAGCGCCCATTTAGTAAAAGTCAAATCTGAATCTTTTAATATAGCCTTTAAAAGTATTCTTTGATTTGTACCGAACATAAACTGAGCAATAAAAGGGGGCGGTTTCAATATTTCTTTAGGAATCAAATTAAGTAGTTTAGACTTTCCTAAAAGTTTAATTATACTACTTAACTCACTTCTAGTTTCTACTGAGGATATTAAAATTGTCCATTTAGGGTTTGCCATTTTGCTAATTTCAATAGCTATTAGACCACCAAAACTAACCCCAAGAATAGCATACTCATTCTCATCTAATATTTTATACTCTTGTATTAACCTTTCGGAATATGCTATGATTGTTTCCTTTTTTCTTGGTGCAATCCATCTTATTGGAACAATTTCATGATCTAGGGTTAGATAATCGAAAACTCTTTCATCTGCACCGAGGCCACTAATCGCGAAAATTTTCATTTTTTATATTTTACCATCAACCAACTATCGATACTCTTCTCGCGTCGGACTAAAAACATCTAACAATTTGCAATCGGTCAATGCCTTACCACTATGTTTCTTATGAGGTGCGATGATAACAATATCACCCGAGTTATAGACTTTGGTTTCACCATCTAAGGTAAATTCAAAATCACCTTCCATAACATGCATAATCTGCTCATTCATGTGTGCATGTTCGGGTACTTTGGCGTCTTTTTTCACCTCCCAGAAGGCAATACTCATGTTTTCTGAGTGTACCAGTTTACCAAAATAGCCTGGCATAATTTCTTTTGATGGAATGTTGGAAAGATTCAGTGTCATATCTTGTGTATATAGTACTAAGATAAAAGAATCGGTTGCAAAAAGAAAGCCTCAAAGGATTAATACGATGAGGCTTTTGATTTTTAAATTTAAGTATGTGATTAGGGTTTCTTACTATCGTAATCCCAACCAACGACTACAAACTCGCATCGGCGGTTCCATTCATGGTCTTCTTCTGAACAAGCATCTTCCGTAAGGCAGACAACTATGGGTTTAGACTCCCCATATCCTTTTGATACGATTCTATCGGATGCTATTCCATTTTTAACCAAAAATTCTTTTGCCGAATCTGCCCGTTTTTGAGAGAGATCTTTATTGTAACCACCATTACCACGAATATCGGTATGGGTGCCAATTTCAATTATCATTCCTGGATTATTTTTCATGACATCGATTACGGTTTTTAATCGTTCGCGTGACTCTCGTCTTAGGTACCACAAACTATAATCGAAATGTATTTCTTCGGTCTGTATAACGGTGCGCTCATTTTCTTTTACCAAGGCACTTTCTGTGTCTATGGCAGCTGTAATCTTCTTAGCTAATGCAATTTCAGTTTTTGCCTTTTCAACTATTTTTTCTTGTTCTAGACGTTTTTTATTTTCCTGCGTTTGTTGTACAGCAAGAAGGGTTGCTTTTTTCTCATCTTCAAGTTTTTTAATGGCCAAGGCTTCGGCCCGTAATTTTTCGGCGGTTAGTTTTTCTTGCACTACTAGTGCTTTCGCTTTTTCTTTTTCATCTATGGAGTATAAATCCATAGAGGCATCGTTGGTAGCATTTCGCTCTTTATTGGTGCGAATGGTTTTTGAATTACCCTCGTAGCCTGCTTTTTCTGCTTTTATAGTATACGAAGTTTGGCAAAGCACTTTAAAATCAAAAGAGCCATTGTCTTTAGAAATAAAGGAAGATACTATCACGTTGTTAGCATCATTCAATGTAACGGTCGCGCCAGAAAGTGGTAGGGCAGTTGTACGGTCTGTTATAATACCGGTAACAGATTGCTCACAATCTTCAATGAACAATTCTTTGGTAACCGTAAAGCTATAAATATCATCGCTGCCTTTGCCTGTTGGGCGATTAGAAGCGAAGTATCCTGTTTTAATTTCTTTGTTCAAGATATATGAAAAATCATCATAACCACTATTAACTGGTAAACCTAGATTATCGGGTTGCTGAAAAACACCCTTCTTGTTTTTGGATACAAATACATCTAAAAGTCCAAATCCGGGATGTCCGTTTGATGAAAAATAGAGTGCATTATCCGAAGCTATAAAAGGAAATTGCTCTTTCTTATCCGTATTAATAACATTGCCTAGATTTAAAGGAATGCTAAATGTATTGTCTGTTTGCAAGCTCACTTCATATATATCGAAAGAGCCAAATCCGCCTGGCCTATCCGAAGAGAAATAGAGTTTTGTTCCACCTGCATTTAAAGTTGGGTGTTCATTTGAAAAATCGTCACTATTAAAAGGTAGTTCTACAATATTCTTCCAATCACCATCAACTAAATTTGCGCTATAAATTTTAAGGTTCGATATTTTTTTATCGTCTGTTTTACGTTTACCGTTCTTAAAATTATTTCGTGTAAAATAAAGGGTATTCCCATCGGGTGAAATTGTGAATGCACCTTCGTGTAATTTGGTGTTTATCTTATTAGATAGTTCTGAGCTAAGGCTATCTCCTAATTCCTTCTTATACAACGGATGGGTGTAAATATCTAAGTAGTGTTGATTATTCCAACGATAGGTTTTAGAACCCGATTTTTTATGGGTTGCCGTGTACCATATTTCATTACCGATTTCCATTGCCCCAAATTCTGAGGATGTAGTATTGAAATGGCTATTTTCTATATCGAAACGATTGCCTATAGCTTTTACATTTTCAAGATATGTAGCGTTCTGCTTTAGTTGTTGCAGTTTAGCAATAGTACCTTCTTTGGTATAAAAGTTAAACAGAACAGATTCTGCTTCTTCGTATTCACCAATAGCTTTTAAAGATTGATTTAACTTGAAATAATACGATTCGTCAACTGTATCACCATAATTCGAAATAAGATAACGGTACCACCTTGCTGCCGCATTTAAATCGAAGGTATGGTAGTAACTGTCTGCCAAATTTTTGATGAGATCGCTGCTTTTGTTTTTTGGGAGTGCCACTTCGTATAAAGCAATAGCATCTACATAATACGCTTTTTCAAAGAGATCATTGGCACGGTCTAGATCTTGTTGTGCCCTGGCCGTCTGAAAAACTCCGATAAATATGATGAGGTAAGTAAGTATCTTTTTCATTTTAGTAGAATCTAGGAGATTTATCATAACCCTTTTTAAGTCCCCAAAGGTCTAGGTCGAACAATACGAATATTTCATGTGAGCCATTGCTGAATGACCCTATATTAGATAGTGTATAATCATATGCATAGCCAATACGTAATGCGGGTACAACCGATATGTTGAACATGGCATTGACAGAATCTTCTAAACGATACGAAACACCAGCTTCAAACCGATTATTGAATAGGGCATTGAATGAAAAATCTGCCGTAATCGGTGTGCCTGTTACCATTTTTGTTAAGATGGAAGGTTTTAGTTTTAAATTTGGATTCACATCAAAAACATAGCCTGCCATACTGAAGAGGTGAATAGCCTCTGCGCCAATTCGTGTAATACCATCTCTATTTTCTAAATGTTTAGAGGTTAGAAGATTTGGTATAGATAAACCTGCATAAAATTTATCTCTACTGTAAAATGCACCTAAACCAATATTCGGAAAAGTGTTGTTGAGGTTCTCATTAAAAGCAGGGTCATCTTGAATTTCGGGAAATCGAAATCCATTAAAATTAGTTTCGAACGTAGTGATACCTCCTTTTAGCCCTAAACTTAAATTACTTTGTTCATCTAGTTTAAGAATGTAAGCGAAGTCTACGTAAATATTGTTTTCTTTCAAAGAACCATCGCCAATATCATCGGCAATGATAGAGGTTCCCATTTCTATTTTTTCTGATAGCGCAGTATGTGCAAAAAACGTTAATGTTTTAGGTGCTCCAACTGCATTTTCCCATTGGGTTCTGTATAGCGTACCAAAGTTTAGCATGCCTAATTCATTGGTGGTATACGCAGGGTTTACCACATTCATGTTGTACATGTATTGGGTGTACTGTGGGTCTTGCTGTGCTTGCAGTTTAAAAAGGAATAAAAGCAGAACTATGCAGATACCCCAGCGTGTTTTTAAAAGTTTCATTTGTATTGGTTATCTGTTTAAGTATAGTCGGCCTTGAATAGGTTCTGAATTGCCTTTTTTATAATTTATGATGTAAAAATATACGCCGTTAGGTGCGGTTGAAGAGCCATTACTACCGTCCCAGGCGGGTTTAAATTTGTCGCCCTTAAATAGTGAGGTACCGTATCTGTTCAAGATTTCTATTGTGAAATCGGGAAAAATGGTTTCAATATTCGGAATAAAGAAGGTGTCGTTTCTACCATCTGCATTAGGTGAAAATCCGTCAGGAATAAAGAAGTCATAATTTTCAGGGTCACAATTACTCAAGTCTACAGTTACAGGTACACGATTAGCAGAAGAACACCCTGTAGCTGCGTTGTAATTTTCTGCATAATAAACAGTATCTGCTATTAACGCGATATCATCATTAAGTGCAGTGCCACCAGTTTCGGTGCTATACCAAAATACGTCATTGTCAATTTCTTCTTCAAGAGTTCTGAGTTGTAAAACTGTAGGATTATCGAGTCCGCAAACTACTAGTGTATCTCCTGATAAAGAAGAGGGTACTACCGTAACTACCGTTGGTGTTATTTCTAAACGGTTGGTGCTTGTACAACTCCCAGAACTGGTTGTTGCAGCAAAATAAGATTCACCATCTTCGAGAATTGTCGTAGCATCTAATGCGTTACCATTTGCACTAGCATCGAACCAAACTATGCTACTACCCGCGGTAACGTCAATATCAATACTTAATAGTGTCGGATTGTTTTCTGCGCAGAACATCGGATTTAAATTTGTACTTGTTGGTGCATTAGGATTACTAAAACTTACTGTAACGGGTATACGTTCGGTGCCCTCACAATTGTTTAGCGTATCTGTATTTGAAATGAAATAGTCTCCACCATCAACTAACGGAGTTGTAATGGGTAACATATTGGTATCGGTTTCTGATGCATAGAATAACAAATCACCACTTGAGGTAACCTCGATATCCATTAAGGTTGGTCCGCCAGGAAAGTCACTTAAACAAAAGGTTTGATTTGCCGCTGCCTGTGGTGCGTCTGGTATGCCACCCCTTGAGAAGTTTTCATTTTCTTCAAATTCAAAAACGAGACGACAAAGTGTGGTGTCATCTTGAACACTTCGTACACTTGCAGTATAATTACCAATGGGTAATGCATCTACATCTATTTGATAATTTGCCGTACCACCTGTAAAATTAATGGTGTTTGTTGTTAATACTGTATTCGAACCTAATTCTGTAACATCGTAGGTGATTATATACGTACCGTCAACTAAAACTGGTGCATCGATAAGCACGTCTATTTGTGTGGCATCGCAATTGTTGTCTACCAATAAATCTAGTTGAATAACCTCGGGTGTCGCTAAAACATTAAATAATGCACCAAGATTACAATTGGTTGGAAAAGTATCTTCAATGGTTAAGTTGATTGAATATTCCCCATCTAGCAAGAAATTCGTTGCAGGAATTAAAAATGAACTATTACCGTTCGTTAATTGAATTCCAGTTAGGGCAATGTCCGCAGAACCACCATTTGGGTCTGTTAAGGTATATTCTAAGTTATACAAGCCATTGGCCATACCTCCAGAAACGTCTAATACATTAACTAATTCAACAGTAGCTTCGGTATTTACACAAATTTCAGAAACAGTGGTATTGGCATTTGACACTAGAAATGTTGTTTCATCCACTAAAATTGTGGGACAAACATCTTGGGCCGGCACAGTGCCAATAGTAGAAATAATATCTATGGTAATAAATTCATTTGTAGCAACGAGTGTAGGGTCTAAGGAGAATTGGGCAATGCCATTATTCAAGATAACATCTTGGGCGATACCAGTTCTTAATCCAGAGTTGCTATTGAGGGTATATTCTAAATTGTACTGCCCGTTTGGTAAAATTGTATTGTCATATGAGAGGTTTACAACATAAGTATCCCCCAAGCAAAAATTGTCAACTACTAACGGACCATCTAAAACTGGTAAAATAATAATGTTTACCGTAGCTTTTTTTTCAGTACAAACAGGATGGGTAGGATAAACGGTATATGTAAAAGGGTAACTACCATAACCCAAATTAGTATTGATTTCATCAATATTTATAAATGAATCATTTAAATCACTTAATTGGTTTGTGCTAATACCTTCAGACCAAGTTCCATTTGGGTCTTGCCCCGTTAAAAAATCAAATAGGTCGACGTTGGTTAATGAAGAAAAATCTTCATTGGTACAAATAACAAAATCTTCAGGCGTTCCTTCTTCTGGTGATGGGTGTACTTCAAGTATTAAGGTGGCAGTTCTGTTTGTGCATGAAGCTACGGTACCTGTTGTATAGGTAAAGATATATGTGCCAGGGCCAGCAGAGAATGCATCAAATGAAAAACCAGAAATAAATCCGGTGGACGTACTAGGGTCTTCTTCCCATAAGCCATTAAAATCTTGTACTTTGCCTTCAATTTCACTACCCAGAAATCCATTAAGGTTAACGGAAGCATTATCACTACATGCATTCGCACTTCCATCAATATTGTCTTCCCCAGGGTAACCTCCCAAATTAATGGTTACCGTGGCTGTTTGGTTACACGCTGAATTATTGTAAGTAAAAACATGTACTCCATAATTATTGATTCGCCATAAATCTACGATACCAGAATTTTGACTTAGGGCGTTGAAATTGGCAGGGTTTGTAGTGGACCATGTTCCGCCAGTAGTTGGAGCACCACCAAGTTCTGCGAAAAGATTAAAGTTTCGATTTGAAACATTTGCATCTTTATTACAAATTTCGATTACTGAATCAGTGCCGGCACATTGTCCTTGTATAAAGTTTGAGAAGCTTAGTGCTAAAAACGGTAAGACGAAAAATCTTAATTTAAAATTGTTCATTGAACGTAGTTGGTTGATGAATGCAATTATTCGATTTTAAAAGTATTTCGGAATAGTAAGGTTATAAAAAATTTGTTGTCAGGTAATTAAAATGTAGGGTGAATACTACTAAAAGTGTTGAATAATGTTAATGAAATATGCATTTCGTCGATAAAACCGTGTTTGTTAAATAGTTAAGGAATGTCTTCGAAAGGCTAGAATTCCTTTATTATAAAAGGACAATACTTATCTTTGGATACTAAAATTTGGGAATGCAAATACATTTTATTGCTATAGGAGGAAGCGCCATGCACAATTTAGCACTGGCTTTAGAGCACAAAGGATATAAGATTACAGGTAGTGATGATGTTATTTTTGAGCCTTCGAAATCGAGGTTGCTAGCAAAAGGATTGTTGCCAGATGAATTCGGATGGTTTCCTGAAAAGATAAATGCTGATTTAGATGCCATTGTTTTAGGCATGCATGCAAAGGCAGATAATCCTGAATTACTAAAAGCACAAGAATTAGGATTGACCATTTATTCGTATCCAGAATTTTTATACGAGCAATCAAAAAACAAAACGAGAGTAGTTATTGGTGGTAGTCATGGTAAAACTACGATTACGTCAATGATTTTACATGTACTTAATTTTCATGATATTGAGGTTGATTACATGGTTGGGGCACAGTTAGAAGGTTTTGATAGAATGGTTCATTTGACCGAGGATAATGACTTTATCGTTTTAGAAGGAGATGAGTACTTGTCCTCACCAATAGATAGGCGACCAAAGTTTCATTTATATCAGCCCAACATTGCTTTATTGAGCGGTATTGCTTGGGATCATATAAATGTATTTCCAACTTTCGAGAACTATGTGGAGCAATTTAAAATTTTCGTTGACAGTATTGTAAAAGGTGGTTCCATTACCTATAATGTGGAAGACGAAACTGTAAAACAAGTAGTTGAAGCATCTGAAAATGCCATTCGTAAATTACCATATACAACCCCAGAATATAGTGTAGAAGATGGTGAAACTCTTTTAGAAACTTCGGAAGGACCAATGCCTATTGAAGTATTTGGCAAACATAACCTAAGTAATTTGGCTGGTGCTAAATGGATTTGTCAGAACATGGGTGTTGATGAAGACGATTTTTATGAGGCAATTGCCACCTTTAAAGGAGCGTCGAAACGACTAGAAAAGATTGCAGAAGGCAATTCGAGCATTGCATATAAAGATTTTGCACATTCACCAAGTAAAGTTGCGGCAACGACAAAGGCGGTAAAAGAACAGTATCCTGATAGAAAATTAATAGCTTGTTTAGAGCTGCATACATACAGCAGTTTTAATCCGGAATTTTTAAAGGAATATAAAGGTGCTTTAGATGCTGCCGATGAAGCTGTGATTTTCTTTCTACCAGAATCGGTAGCTATTAAAAAATTAGATGCAGTTACACCAGAACAAATATCAGAAGCCTTTCAAAGAAAAGATGTAAAAATTTTTACCGATGCAAAATCGTTTCATGAGTTTTTAGAAAATCAACAGTACAAAAACTCCACATTGTTGTTGATGAGTTCAGGTAATTATGGCGGATTCGATTTGAATAAGCTGCAGGGTTTAATGACTGGGGAAAAGTAAAAAGTACGAAGTACGAAGTATTAAGTTTTAAATTCCTTTTTAAGGAGCTAAGAAATTTAAGTATCAGCCAATAGTTAAACCCCAAATTGCGTTAAATGGTGGTCTAAATGTTTATACTGCATTTGGCCCCATTGCTCTTTTGTAAATGTACCAAAAGCAGGGTGGGGGTGCCATTCATCACGTTCACGTACAGCATAAAAATCATTTACTAAAGATTTAAGTATCTCATGCTCAGAATTGAAATCTTTATTTTCCTTCGTTTTTAGCTGAGGTGCTGTTGGCAAGTTCTTACGCCAAGGCTTATCATTATATAGCGATTTCTTAAAAAAAGTTTTCACGAACCAATTCCCTTTAGAGGTATTTGGTTTATTGGTTATGGCTAATTTCAGCGGATATTGACAATGCCAACACATTTGACCTACAGACATTTTACCCCAACCCTTTTCTGCGTTTTCGGTAAGTTGTTCAATTCTTCTTTTTATTTCTTGATATCCGTCTTCGGTCAATAATGATTTCATATAAGCCTATTAATTGATGCTTAAATTTACCACAAAATAATTTGTTCTGTATCTTTAGCCTATGCAGGATAAACCAACATCGTTCTCTATAAAAAATTGGTCAGATGATGACAAACCAAGAGAGAAATTAGTTCACAAAGGACGTTCGGTTTTATCTGATGCAGAATTAATTGCAATTTTAATAGGCTCAGGTAGTAGGGCTGAAAGTGCTGTAGAGCTCTCTAAGCGTATTTTGGCATCTGTAGATAATAATCTAAATGAGCTAGGTAGACTTTCAATTAAACAGCTAATGACATTCAAAGGAATTGGAGAAGCAAAAGCGGTAAGTATAGCTGCAGCCCTAGAAGTAGGTAGAAGGAGAAGGGGAGAAGACGCTGCTAAAATTGATAAAATAGGAAGCAGCCAAGATGTCTATCATCTTTTACAACCGATACTTGGCGATTTGGAACATGAAGAATTTTGGATTCTCTTTTTAAACAATTCTAATAAAGTATTACACAAGGCTCAATTAAGTAAAGGTGGTATTACCGGTACCTTGGTCGATGTGCGCTTAGTAATGAAACAAACTTTAGAGCTTGGGGCAGTTGCCATTATTTTAGTACATAACCATCCTTCAGGTACCCTACGTCCAAGCGCTGCAGATAAGCAGATAACCCAAAAAATAAAGACAGCTAGCGAAACTTTAGATGTTAAGGTATTGGATCATTTGATTATTACTCAGAAAAGTTATTATAGCTTTGCCGATGAAAAAATTCTATAAATGCTACTGATTTACACTCATAAGATAACACCGCGCCTTACCTATATCATGAGGCATATCTTCGTGAATATATTGGGTGTTGAGTTAGATTTTACAACTAAAGTTGAGGAATTTATAAAACATACCGGACCGAAAATAACGTACACTAAACAACCATTGCAGAATGAGTTTTTTATACGAAGTAATGAGCTGTTGTTCGAACAGGGTATTAATGATATTCAATTAAGTATTGCTGATTGGGAAGGCACGCCCTGTTTTTTCACAACAGGCGAACGCAGTAATCTTCCCTATGATATTTTTGCAGCTAGTTTTTTTCTAATTTCTAGGTACGAGGAGTATTTACCTCATGTAAAAGATATACACAGCAGATTTTCACCAAAAGATAGTATTGCGTATCAAAATGGTTTTCTTCAAAAACCTGTTGTCGATATTTGGGCTTATAAATTATTAGAGGCATTAAAAGAACGTTTCGATGATTTTGAATATAAAATTAAAGGCTATGATTTTGTTTCAGTATTAGATGTTGCTACCTCACATTGTTATGCCAATAGGGGAGTAGCACGTGGCTTAGCTGGTTTGTTAATGGACTTAGGTTCTCTTAGATTGAAACGGGTTATTGACCGAATATTGGTTGGTCTAAATAGAATGAAGGATCCTTTTGACAATTATGCAGAGTTAATAGTTCTACATAAAAAGTACAACGTAAAGTGCAATTTCTTTTTTCAGTTTGCTGATTACTCGAAATATGATAAGAACGTTTCTACCAATAGTATGAAGTTTAAGTCGTTAATAAAATATGTTGCCGACTATGCACCAGTATCTTTGGCTGCCTCATATAGCTCTTTCACAGATCTTGAATTATTGAGAAAAGAAAAGGCTAACTTAGAAGAGGTAATTAATAGACCTGTCAATAGCTCTAAAATGCGCTATAATAGAGTAGATGTGCCCGAAACCTACCGAAATTTAATTACCGCCGAATTTACTGATGACTATACCATGGGGTATACCTATGAATTGGGGTTTAGGGCTGGTACATGTACCACATTTCAGTTTTATGATATTCCCCTAGAAGTAAAGCAACCAATTAAAATACACCCCTTTGCTATTCATGATTATGCCCTGTCAAAAATTAAGAAAGATGAGGTTATATTACGGCAAGTGAAAAAAATAACTGACGAGGTTAGCCAAGTCAATGGTACTACAATTGTAATGTTCTCAAATGAACTTTTAGGGAATAAGGATGATAGAAATTGGATGTCATTGTATGCTGAAATATTAAAAGAACAACATGTTTAAAAATAAGGTTACCGATATTTTTTTCGATTTGGATCATACACTCTGGGATTTTGATAAAAATTCGGCATTCACTTTTCAAAAGATATTTAGTGAACAACAAATAAATTTAGAGATTGAAGATTTTTTAGAAGTTTATATGCCTGCGAATCTGAAATTTTGGAAAATGTATCGAGAGGAAAAAATCACCAAATCAGAATTGCGATATCAAAGGTTGAAGTCAGTTTTTGATATTATAGGCTACCCTGTTTCAGACCAAGTAATCGATATTTTGTCTGAAGAATATATCAACAATCTTTCTACATTTAATAATCTATTCCCTAATGCTATTGAGGTTCTAGACTATTTGCAGCCAAATTACAAACTGCATATTATTACCAATGGGTTTCAAGAAATACAAGATAAAAAATTGAGGAATTCAGGTATTCATAGTTATTTTAATCACATTATTGATTCTGAAATGGCAGGGGTAAAAAAACCTAACCCTATAATATTTAACCTTGCCTTGAACCGGGCTGATGCCAAACCTCACACTTCTTTAATGATAGGCGATAGTTTAGAAGCAGATATTCTTGGAGCAAAAGCAGTAGGTCTTCATACAATTCATTTTAACGCCCATAGAGAAGAAAGTCATAATGAAGCTCCCATTATTTACGATTTACAAGAAATAAAATCCTTTTTATAGAGTTAGTACTATTACTGGGTTCGGCCTTGTAATATGTAATCTATTAATTAGAAATGAAAGTCTTTCGTATTTTAGTAACTGTGGTTTTTGGCGTTCTAATGGTATTGTCTTGTTCTGAAAAGCAAGATTTTGACCAGTTAGATGATTTAGAAATCACTCCTACTTATGAGACAAGCGTCTTCTATGTTAAGGCTCAAGAAAGCCTTATAAATAGAGTTTCGGGACTTAGTTTTTTTACTCAAGATTTTAATTTTGATGCTTTTGAAGAACCCTTTTTTGCAGATAGGGTGCTTTCAGGTGTTATAAGTTATGAGCTTGAAAATACGACAAGTAAGCCGATAGAAATAAGTCTTGAATTTCTTGATGAAAATGAAAATATTTTAGATACCGAAGAATTCAGAATGGACGCAGCGCCTACTTCTACTCTAATGAGAGATGTTTCTTATGGCCCTACTGGTAAAAGTCTTGATATCATTAAAAATACTTCAAAAATAAGATTGGTTGCTACTAATTTAGGAGACGGTAGTAGTACTTCAACTCTTGAAAACCCTGCTATAGTACTTCGTTCTAGTGCTAAATTCACACTAGATTTAAAATGAGGTTAAGCAATTACGTACTACTTGGTAGTTTAATGCTTACTATAGGTATTTCTGCCCAGAATAAGCAAATACTCTATGATTTTAATGAGATTCCTCAATCCCTTTCATTAAACCCTGGAATGGAAACAGATTTTAAATGGTACGCCGGTGTTCCACTTTTATCAGGTGTTTCTGGCTATGTGGGTTCAAATGGAATATCTATAAATGATATTTTTGCTGATGATGGTGTAGATATTAATGTAAAAGTTAGAGAGAGGGCTTTAGATGTTTTAAAACCAAGCGACGAATTTAGTTCTACCGTGCAATTGGAATATTTTAATGGAGGGTTTAGAAGTAATGACCCTAGTGTATTTTATTCGTTCGGAGGTTATTTAGAAATAGACAATATCACTTTTTGGCCTCAAGATTATGCCTATTTAATCTTTGATGGTAATGCAGACCAATTAAATAGAGAATTTGACCTGGGAGACTTAAAGTCAAGAGGTTCGATGGTAAATGTGTTTCATTTTGGAATTAATAAAAAGGTAGATAGAAATGTAACGGTAGGCGCTAGAGGAAAATTGTATTCTGGTATTATAGATTATAACTCTACCTCGAATAAAGGTTATTTGGTAAATACAGAAGGACAAAATAATAGAATTGCAACAACATTAGACGCTGATTTAATGTTGCATACTTCTGGAGTTCAAGCTTTAAATGAAGCAGGTGATTCAAATACGGCTGCAGCCCAATTTGTGAAAAGAGCTTTTTTTGGCGGTGATTTAGGTTTGGGTGTTGATATTGGGTTTACATACCATTTAAACGAAAGAACGACAATAACGGGTAGTGTTCTAGATTTAGGTTTTATATATCATAGTAATGACGCTAAAAGTTATAGCCTAAACGGAAAAGCAACCGTTGAAGGAATAGAGATTGATATTTTAGAAAATTTCGGAAGTTTAAATAGAGATTTTTGGCAAGATTTAGTAGATGAGGTTGAAGGTTTGGTTCCTTTTGAAACTGAAACTGCTAGTTATGTCACATTTAGGCCAACAAAACTATATGCATCTATTCGAAATGATTTTGGAGAGCCTATTGATAATGGAGGTGGGCAATTAGATTGTGATTGTGCCGCAGGATCTTCCGATGGTGGTGAACTTCGTGCAAAATATAGAAATTCAATCGGTGGTCAGTTATATATGATTAATAGACCTAGAGGTCCGCAAATTGCACTTACGGGTTTTTATACTCGAAGGTTAGGTAATTTTGTAGCACTAAAAGGAACGTATACGGTAGATAAATTTAGTTACACGAATGTGGGCTTAGGAATGAACTTACAAGCAGGGCCTGTAAACTTTTACCTAATGGCAGATAATTTGCTTTCTTATAAGAATATAGCTGCAACAAACTATGCTTCATTTCAGCTAGGAATGAATATTATATCATGGGGACGCAATAGGTAGTCTGCCTTCTTCGCTCAATTTTATTTTTTTGGCACGCTTTTTTCATATATTACCTCGAATTTAAAATTATAGAAGTTTTGAAAACTATTATCGCATTACTATTTGTTTGTATTGGTTATTCAGCATATGCTCAAACCAATTTAAATGATTATAAATACATTATCGTTCCTAAAAAGTTCAATTCATTTAAAGAAACGAACGAGTTTCAAACGAGTACGTTAATAAAATATCTCTTTAATGGAAAAGGGTTCAATGTCGTTTATGATGATGCTTTACCTAACGATTTAAATACAAATAGGTGTTTAGGTCTATTGACTAGTTTGCAAGATGATAGTAATTTGTTCACTACAAAGACTATCATAGTTTTAAAAGATTGTAATGGCAATATCGTTTTTACTTCAATGGAAGGCACTAGTAAAGCAAAACAATTTAAGGCAGCGTATACTGAGTCGATAAGAGAGGCTATGCGTTCATTTAATGACTCTGAGTATGCCTATAATGGAAAGAGTGAGAATAACGAAGAAGTTACCGTTAGTTTTAGAAATGATGTTAAAAAGCTTGATGAAGTTAAGGTTGATGAAATAAGTAATGTAGAATCTGCAAAAGTGAAAGAAAATGGGGGTGATTCAAAAATTGTTTCTGAAGAAGCTACAGCGACAACTCAATACTATAAAGATAATTCGCCTGTAGAATCGAACATTAAAAAAGTTGAAAAAGAAACAACATCTTTTAAGAAAGTAGAATTAAAAAAGCTGAATGTTAAAGATATTTGGTATGCCCAAGCAACCAATGTTGGCTTTCAATTGGTTGATAGTACACCTAAAGTAAGAATGAATATACTAAAGAGCTCAGTCGATAATATATTTATGGGCAAAACCGATACCAAAAACGGAATTGTATATAAGAAAGAGGGTAACTGGATTTTTGAGTACTATGAAAACGATAAATTGGTTCAAGAAGAATTGAATATAAAATTCTAAAAATCATATTTCTGTTTCCATCTATTCTTTAAGAAATCGCTTAATGCTTTTTCACGTGCGTTGCTTCCGGGTTTGTAAAAAGTAGTGCCCGAAAGTTCGTCGGGTAGAAATTCTGCATCTACAAAGTTGTTTTGAAAATCGTGGGCATATTTATATTCTTGTCCGTACCCTAAGTCTTTCATTAATTTAGTTGGTGCGTTTCGTAAGGGTAATGGAACAGGTAAATTACCTGATTGCTTAACAGCCTGTTGTGCCTTACCTATAGCCATATAACTTGCATTACTCTTAGCGGAAGTTGCCAAATAAATAGCACACTGGCTAAGCACTATACGTGCTTCAGGGTAACCGATAATTGTTACAGCTTGAAAAGTTGTATTTGCCATCACCAATGCCGTAGGATTTGCTAAACCTATATCTTCAGAGGCAGATATTAGCATTCTACGCGCAATAAATTTTACATCTTCTCCACCTTCTATCATTCTAGCTAACCAATAAACGGCACCATTGGGATCGCTACCTCTTATAGATTTTATAAATGCAGATATAATATCATAATGCTGTTCACCTGTTTTGTCATATAGTACTGTGTTTTTTTGAACTTTAGAAAGCACTAATTCATTGGTGATAATTACGTTATCGCTGTCTTCAGAATTAACGACCAGTTCAAAAATATTGAGTAATTTTCTACCATCACCTCCAGACAAACGAAGTAATGCTTCGGTTTCTTTAAGTTCAATGTTTTTGGTTTGGAGCAAACGGTCTTTTTCCATTGCCCTGGTAATTAGATTTTCTAAATCTTCTTTTCCGAAAGCATTTAAAACATAAACCTGGCAACGAGATAACAATGCAGGTATGACTTCAAAACTTGGGTTTTCGGTGGTTGCACCAATTAAAGTTACCCAACCTTTTTCTACAGCGGCAAGTAACGAATCTTGTTGAGATTTACTGAACCTGTGTATCTCATCAATAAATAGTATAGGGTTTTTAGAAGTGAATAGGCCACCAGCCTGCTTCGCTTTATCAATTACTTCACGAATATCTTTAACACCGCTATTAATGGCACTAAGTACGTAAAATGGGCGTTTGCTCTCTTCTGCTATAATATTGGCTAACGTAGTTTTACCAGTTCCAGGAGGTCCCCAAAGTATGAGTGAAGGAATTATTCCTTTTTTAATTTGATGTGTTAACGAGCCTTTTTCACCTACTAAATGGTGTTGACTGATATAATCGTCTAGTGTTTTAGGGCGTACACGTTCGGCTAAAGGTTCATTCATACTACAAAAGTATGATAATCTTAAAAGAGAAGAGAATTCTTAGTTAGTCAATTGATAACTTTACAAATCATCGTGTGACAATTTGACCAATTTCAATAATTTGGTCACATAATTGTAAAATCAATTCAAAAGAAAGCTCATGTCAGAAATGGGACATTTTAAATTTTCAAATAAAGTCTTGGCAATTCCACTTTTGGCCATGATTATTATTTGGGCGGTGTATTGGTTAGAATTGGCTCTCGGAGTAAACTTCAATGAAATGGGTGTGATGCCAAGAACGCTATCTGGTCTTAAAGGGGTGATTTTAAGTCCATTCATACATGGGTCACTAGAGCATTTATATAATAATACTATTCCGCTAGGGATTCTACTTACTGCATTATGGTATTTTTATAAAGATGCAGCTTGGAAAATAGTGCTTTATGGAATTTTAATATCGGGTCTTCTAACATGGTTAATTGGTCGTACTTCTTATCATATCGGCGCTAGCGGACTTATTTATGTGCTTGCTAGTTTTATATTTTTCAAAGGTATTTTTAGTTCTTACTATAGACTTATTGCACTTTCTTTAATTGTGGTCTTTATTTATGGTAGCTTGCTATGGTACATCTTTCCTGTTAAGGAAGGAATTTCTTGGGAAGGGCACTTAGCTGGTTTCCTTACTGGGTTATTGTTGGCAAGTGTTGTAAAGGCGACCATTCCAAAACCTAAAAAATATGAATGGGAGAAAGAAGATTTTAAAGAAGAGGATGATTTGTTCTTAAAACATTTTGATGAAAAAGGAAATTTCAGAGAACTACCCACTATAGAGGAAGTGTCCGAAGATGATAGTTTTAAGGTAAATTATATCTACAAATCTACTGATCAAAATAATGAGAAAGAATAATGTTTTACATACGTTGACGCACAGCTTCGTATAAAAATACGGCACAAGCTACCGATACATTCAATGATTCAATTTCACCAAGTAAAGGTAGTTTAGCACGATAATCAGAGGCTTTTAAAATAGAAGGCGTGATACCACGATCTTCAGCACCCATAACAATAGCAATTGATTCTTTGAATGATACATCATAAACTGAATCATTTGTTTTCTCTGTTGCAGAAACTATTTTAATTCCGGAAGCTTGTAGATAGAAAACGGCATCTTTTAAGTGGTCAACCTTTGCAATCGGCACTTTATATGCAGCGCCAGCCGATGTTTTTATAGTGTCAGCTGTTACAGGGGCGGCACCTTTCTTTTGTACAATAATACCGTCAACACCTGTGCATTCTGCAGTTCTGATTATTGCACCGAAATTGCGAACATCAGATAGTTGGTCTAAAAGTAAGAATAGGGCAGGACCCTCTTTTTCGTTAGCCTTTTCAACAAGTTCTTCTATGGTATGAAATGAAATAGGAGAGATGTTGGCAACAGCACCTTGGTGGTTACTTTTTGTTAAGCGGTTTAGTTTTTCAACTGGTACATACACCATGTTGATTTCATTTCTACGCAATAAACCTTCTAATTCTTTCATAAGGTCTCCTTTAAGACCTTTTTGTAGAAATACCTTATCTATCTCTTCATTTGAATTAACAGCTTCTATAATGGCTCTTAAGCCATAAATCTGAGTGGTTTTTTGCATGAGGCAAAGGTAAATAAAAACAGCTCAACTATTGTTGAGCTGTTTTAATATTAAATGGTAAAATAATCTAATTATTTAAATAACCGAAAACCTTAATTAAGTCTTGCTCGTTTTTAATATTTAGGTCATTAACCTTTAAAAACTGTTTTAGTTCAGCTTTTTTTGAATCATCAATTAGTTTAAGCAATTGACCATTTTTCAATTTAATTTCGTCCATTCTATTAATACCATCTTTTTGAAAGTAGTATTCTGTAAATTGTGAAAATCTACTTGGTACAGCTTTAACAAAAGAATTGGCAGCAGCTTTTCCTTCTGTATATTTCACATAACTTCTTTTGTATAAGTCATATTCTTTACCATCAATTATGGCAGTTAAATAGCCATTAACCGTGCTGTTTTTAGAAGTGGTAAAAGTTTTAAAGCTCATTTTTTTACCATTTGTAACTATATTTATTTTTTTATCTCTCGATAAACTTTGAATTTGCGCCTCTTCTGAATTAGATTTTTTGATTTCAATTTCTTCATTTAAAGCATTGTACCTATAGAAGATGTCTCCCATGTTTTCATCTCCGTAAAACATTGTAGTTGGTAAAAAGGTATCAGAAATATATGGAGATCCCTGGAATGCTGAATACATATCAGCATTCTTTTTGTTACGTTCGCTAATAGGGCCCATTAAATCATAAATTTGGCCCGTAGCCCCGCCGCCGCCGCCGGCAGACATATTAGACGAAGCTTGACCAGCATATTGAGCATACCCTGATATAGTTGTGCAAAGTATAAGAAGCACATAAATATTTTTTTTCATAAAATAAAATTTTGGGATAAACTTACTAATTATAAATTAATACGCCACTTAATGAAAGTTAATTTGATGTGAAATTATACGTCTGTAAAGAAGTATTGTTATTTGTGCAAATTAAGAGTGGCTTATTTTGAAAATCCGTAATTATCAAATCTTTAGATTCATCAGATAGATATAAACCAGCTTTGTCATAATCTATAGCCGTATAGCCATTTGTGTGATTTGACAACAATACTAAGCCAGATATGGCATCTAATCTTGGTGTTTCTACTTCAGTGCCATAAATATTACCTATAACGATGCAATCTTCAAAGCCATCTTTGTTTATGTCATAGAAGGTGGTATTCATGATAGGGAATTGTTGAGCCTCTATAGGTAAACTGCTAATGTTGAAATTACCATCGCCTAAATTTATCAATAGAATTGATTTAAAATCTGTTGCTTCTTTTTTATAAGATTTCTCTAAATTTTCACCATATATATCGTTCATTGTTGCATTAGCAAAAGAAGAGTAACTTCCAAATTTCTCTTTAATAAATGGCATTTGTTGAGATGAACATTCTCTTCCTCTAACAGGAACGTAATTTCCTTTATATTCTTTACTTAAAATAATATCGTTAGTTCCATTATTGTCAAAATCGTTGGAGTAAATCTTAAAAGGTTTCTCTGCACTAGCCTTAAATTTAATATTAAGACCAACATTACCAACTATATAATCCTTTAAGCCATCATTATTAATATCGGTCTCATTAACAGAAAACCACCAGCCTTTCTCATCTAATAAACTGCTTTTATCAAGTTCAAAAGTACCTTTGTTGTTTTTAAACAACCCTATACCAGTCCATTCGCCAACGGCAATAATATCTTCCCAGCCATCATTATCATAATCGGTAGCTAGTATGCTATTTATAATGCCAAAATTATTTAAATCGGGTGCATGTTCGGAGGTGATATCAACTAATGTTCCATCTCTATTTTCGTAAAGTATTGAAGAACTGTGTTGAGGGTATTTGTTGGGTATAGACCTATTACCAACCAAAATATCTAAGTCACCATCTTTATCAAAATCTATCACGTCTACTGATTTGCCATTTTTAGCAAATGAAACTAAGGCAGCATCTTTTGATTTGGTAAATTTTCCATGACCATTATTTAAATAAATACGATCTTGATAAAATGATGAATTCTCAGTATACTCGTTGCCGCCACTCACAACATAAATGTCGAGATCATTATCATTGTCAAAATCGAAAATAATTGATTCCATATCTTCAAAAGATTTGTCGATCTCAAAAACTTTTGGGATTTCTTTCTTGTAGCCATTTAATGTTTGAAAATATAGATATGCTGGTTGATTTGAACTTCCTCCAATAAATAAATCAACAAGCCCATCACCATTTAAATCGCCTTTAGATATAAAAGGGCCAAAAGTAGATTGCTTGTATGGGAGTAAAATTTCTGAACTAAAATCATTAAAATTGTTTTCTCTATGTGTGTAATCTAAACCTATTGATTTAGGGTTAATAGATTCGAAAACTGGAACTATTGTTTTGTTTTTATTTACTGTTCTAATAGCATTTTTAATGTTAAACTCTACCGTGGTATTCGCTGCAACATTAAATATTTGTTCTGTTTTACCATTTAGCCAAGTAATTGATACGGTATCTACTTTCAAATTTTCGCCAAGTCCAAAATGCAGCTCATTTTCTTGTGACGACATATACCCTCGAACTCTTTTTTGTTCGGCAAATTGAGATTTTCCGGCATATTTAATTTCAACATTACAATAAGGCTCCGAAGTTGCGCCTATTGTTTTGATGTTTAGATAATTTCCTTTGCTATTATCTGAAGTTAAATTTTTATAAAGAAAGGCGTTTTCATCCATATTATTAACCAAGAGGTCCAAGTCACCATCATTGTCTAAATCGCCTTGCGCTACACCATTACTATATGAAAAATCTCCTAACCCCCAAATTTTTGCTTTTTCATTAAAGGCAAGTTTACCTTCATTTTCAAATAATACGTTCTGCAGTTTTTCAGTGGGCATAGTTTCATAAAGTTCTTGCTTTAATTCTAAAGGTACATTGCGGCCAAATTTTTGTTGGGTTGCAAAAACTTTCTTTTGAAGGTCATTGTCAAGTGCATATTTTCTATATCCGTTACTTATGTAAATATCATTATCCTCATCATTGTCAAAGTCTGACATTAGAACAGACCAACTCCAATCCGTATTTGCTGTTTCTGTAAGTTGAGCGATGTTGTTATATTTATTATTCCCTAGATTTAGCTGTAAGGAGTTGAACATGTATTGATAATGAAACCCTGCGGTGTTTACTAGGTAATCAAATCTTTTGGTATTCATTGAGGCCATTAACGTTTTTGCCCTTACATGATCACTTGAAGACATGTCTAAAGTAAAAATATCCTCTTTAGAATCTGAATTGATATCAGCAATATCTATACCCATACCGTAATAAGATATCTGTTGGGTATAATTTTTAATTTTTTCTGAAAATGTACCGTCTTGCTGATTAATGTATAAAGCATCTGGGATATAATAGTCACTCGTAATATACATATCTAGCCAACCATCTTTATTAATATCGCTTATACAAAGTCCTAGTCCGTATATTGGATTTTGAATTCCTGAAGAAATGGTTGCGTCAACAAATTTGCCATTATCATTATTGTAAATATGAGAGCTGTTGAAATATTTTACATCTTTGTTGTTTGCTATTATTTTGTAAAAATTTATAGGGTCTACACCATAAATTTCATTTTCATTCATAACAACGCAATCTAAATCGCCATCGTTGTCGTAATCGAAAAATGCTGATTGAGTTGAAATGCCCATATCTGCTAATCCGTACTCTTCTGCTTTTTCAGTAAAAGTTAAATCTTTGTTGTTTATATAGAGTAGATTTTTACGGTCGTTTCTATCTTTTGGTCCTCCCTGTGATACATAAATATCTTTGTAGCCATCATTATTTATATCGACAAAGGTTATTCCGTTAGACCAATTCTTACCAATATTTATCCCTGAAGATTCTGATATATCGGTAAATTGTAAATCACCATTATTCAGATATAATTTATTGGGAACTTGGTTACCACAAAAAAATATGTCTAATAACCCATCGTTATTTAGGTCTTCAACACCAACGCCGGCTCCGTTATAGAAATAGTCAAAACTGAAGAGATTGTCTAGTGTTGCTATATTTTCCTTTATTGTGTTGGTAAACTCCAAATGACTAATACTACTAGGTACTTTTTCAAATACCGGCAGTGGCTTTAAATCAGTAACATTTTCTTCTTTATGTAACTCTGGTTCCTTTTTCGTATTACACGAAACTAAAAGAAGGACAAAGACATATATAATATTTTTCATTTTTTGCACTTAAAATAATTTAGTAGAAATCATCATTTTGGGCCTTTAATCAATAGTTGTGCTCAAATATTATGATTACAAACCCAAAATTTCTATTTCGGAGGAATTTTTCAGGTAATTGTAACCTCTCCAATAAAAGCCAGGTGCACTAAATTTCCATACGACTTCTTTTTCACGCGTAACTTCCCAAAAACCAAAATCACCTTCTGTTATCAGAATATTTCCATTTTCTAAAGGTACAGCTCCTGAAACTTTACCTGAATAAAGATCTGGGTCTGTAAAACTCCATGTCACGGTTGGTTCATTGTTGAAATTAGGTTGTAAAGAATATGTTGATGGAAGTTCTAGTTCATAGACGGCAGATTGTTCTATGTCATTTCCATTCGAGAAAATTAAAAGTTTTCCTTTATTTTCTCCTTTTAAAATATTTGGATAGTGATTATTGTGGAATAATCGTGTGCCAGAAGTGTTTTCGTAGGTTTCAGGATTACCAAAGCGATAAATCAAATCACCTCCCTTATTGTAATTACCTCCTAAATGGCTCGATGCTTCTTCGGTGGAGGTACTATGATCGATTACCCAAACTTCAGAAAAAGAGTTTACGCTTAAAAATATAGCGTCGTTATCTTCATCGTATGCAATGGCATTGGCATGCATAATATCACCTTCAACATCAGGTAATGAAGTATCTTTTACAATATAGTTGATATCAATTAGATTCGGGTTTTCTGATACAACTCCAAAATTGTTTTTAGTTTCATCATTATCTTGTATTATATGCTCCATTGAATGCCATTCCCATACTATTGAATTGGTATTGGGGTCTATCTCAATGATAGATTCTGGGTAAATTTTTTCTTCTAAAATAAAACCTTCTGTAATAGCCGTAGTTGAGTCTATTTGTTGCCAAACCATGGCAATAACATTACCATTAGGCAAAATTTCGACGTCATGATGTGTTTCTCCATCAATAGAAGAATAATCAAATTGCCATGTAGGGGTGTTATCAGGTTCTATAAATTGAATTTTACCACCCTTCCCTCCTAAGGGTATTTTAGGTTCGTCTGCTTCTAATGAAGCAAGTAGTTTTCCATTAGGGAGCAAGTAGACATCATTACCAATATTATTTGTAAAAGTCCATTCGTATAGAAGTTTAGCTTCTTTATTCATTAAAAACACTCGATTTGCACCGGCGTCATTTACAAGAATGTAGTTATCGTCAATTTTGGTATTATTCAAAATTTCTACGGTTCCAATAGGAGTAAAAGTAATTTCTTCTTCTATTTGTTTGGTTGTATCAATTTGAATAGAATCATCGATAATAATGTCTAAATTTTCTTGTCTAGAACATGAAAAAAGACATAGTGTAAACAATAGTAGAATACAACTATTTTTAATTGGGATAAAATACTGATTACTCACGATTTAGCTTTTGTCAAAAATACAAATTAATACGTATAAATATGTCTCAATGTTATTGTATAATAGGTCTGAGGAGTTTTATTAACAAGGTTATCTATTAAGCTGTTTTATTTGGAATTATTATTATTTATAGAATTTTTATAAAGCATCTATGATGAGTGGAAATAATTACTTGATAGCTTCCACTGGTGTTATTTATAGTTTAATCTTTTTTTGTTCATTACAAACATGGCCTATAAATAAAAAGCCACCTCATATAGAGGTGGCTTTAAAATATATTAAAAGTTTAAAAACTTTTTTATTGCAATTAGTCTTTACAGAAATCTATAGTGATTGGACCAGCATCTACTCCTTGGAAGCCACCAACAACGTTTCCGTTAGGTGTTACAATTTCGAAGTCGATTTCGCCATATGCATCACCAGGGAAGAACCAATCTGCAGAGGTTGTTCCAGCAGGTATAGTTATAGTTCCTGTTCCTGTTGACCCATCATTTGGCACACAATCAGTACCTCCTAAGAAAGTACCAGCTGCACCAGCATAAGGAGAACAAAGTCCTACTTCTAAAACAGTACCATCGTTTAAGGTAACAGTAATACCATCTCCACCATTTCCGGTAGTTGTTTGCCATCCATCACCGTATGTATCAACCATATTTATGGTCCAAACACCTGCAGTAGGTGCCTTAGGTGGGCAAACTACAGTTGCAGAATAAAGAAAAGGTGATGCGAAATATGATCCGGTAAGTGTTCCTGAGTTTTGAGCAAAAGAATACGTTCTGCCATCAGTCAACACTAGTTCAAAACGAACTCTAAACTGGTCACTACCATCTATCTCAGAAGCTCCTATACCAGTCGCTGCTAATAATTCACCAAGTGAAGCAGAAAAGCTGTATGTAGGTAAACCTCTATCACCTGCGCTAAAAGCAGATGACGGTATAGATATTAACAATGATTCGGCAACATCACCGGGTCCGTTGCTAGGGTCTGCATCTACGAAACTTACATAAGCATCTAATGAACTTACTAAAGTGCCATTTTCTTCACTTTGTATCTCAAGATCTACTGAAAATGCTCCAGTGTCAACACCGATAGGTAATTCGTCAGAAGTAACTGCTATCGTTCTTAAAATTGCACCACGTAAAGTATTTGCGGTAACTGTGTCTACTACTGCATCACCTTCATCGCATGATGTAAACATCAGCGAAGTTAAAGCGAGTACTGTAAAAACTTTATAATTTATTTTCATCATTTTAAGTTTTTTAATTAATTAATTCGCTATTGGAAATGCTGGACTAGCAGGGTTTGTATCCCAAAATACCTGAGTAGTTAGCGTTGTTCTTTGCGATAAGTTAGGGTTTGTTATAACCTCATTTTGTGGTAATAAGAAAGACCTTGGGAATGCACCTGGAGATGGCTCCCAGTTAGGTAATAAAGTGGTTGGGAAACCTGTCTTTCTGTAATAGTTGAAAGACTCACCTGCACCACCATAAAGTGCGATCCAGTATTGTTCAGCATATACATTTTCTTTGTCATCTCCTGTAGCTGCGTTGTATTCTGCTACAATACCAGAAATATAGTCAGCAACTTCAGTTGTTGATGGCGCAAAAGAAGTATCAGCAGTAGAATCTAATGAACCAAAAGTTTGAACCTTTGCGATAGACTTTGTCATACCAGCTTCCATAAAAGTACCTCTTAATGCGTCACTTGATGCCATTTCTGCTCTCCAGAAATCAACCCAAGATGCTAATAACATTGGTTCAACACCAGCACCAGCACCGCCAAGACCAAGTCCAACACCACCAAAACTGTTATCGTCGAAACGACCACCAGCAGGATACACTCCAAACGCAGTTCTTGTGAAACCATCTGGAGGTGTACCTTCATCATTTCCATGAGAACGACCCCAGTAACCATTATCAACACTACAGTACGTATAACCACCATCAATATAATGTTGTGGAGGAACAACTAGTGAACAAGCTAATGTTTCTTCATTCGGTGCTACTTCGTCACCATTGATATCAAGTGATCCTGGTGTACCATCTACTTGACGGTAGAAATAATAACGAATACGTGGATCATTTTTTTCAAGCATGGTCTCCATGGTCCAGTTCGACTTATAGTTATTCGCACCACTTGGTGTATAATCAGTCGCATAAGAAGGATGACGTGTGTCTGGCTGTAACTGATTAGTACCATACTTAAATTCAAGGTCATCTTCAGTACTGCTAATGAAATTGTTGCCAGCGATTACCGCATTAAATGCAGATACATTGCTGGTTTGTTTATGAACTTTTAAACGTATAGTATTGATGACTTTCACCCATTTAGTTGTATCACCGTCATAATAGAAATCAGTAGCACCTTGTGTAGCAGGGCCACTACTTAATAATCCTTCTGCTTCAGTTAACAAACCTAATGCAACGGTATAGATTGATGCACCGTCATCTAAGTTAGGAGCAGGAAACTGTATTGGATCTAGCGCTTCAGAATAAGCTGCATTACCAATTAAATCTACCAAAATAATCAAACTATGAGCTTGCATAACTTTACCTAAGCCTACATGGAAGTTGTAATTAATATCTGATTCGTTATTAATTCTTTCCATTTCTTGTAAGTTGGCGAAAATATTACTGTACGTAGTACTCCAAACACCATTCATAGTCGCACCAGAGTAATTATTAAAATAATCTCTACCACCCATAAAATCTATTCTCGTTAATGCACCTCCCAGTCCATTAAATGTAGAAACATTGTTTCTATAACCTAACTGCATAGTATTTAGCAAAAGGTTCACATCTCCTGAAGTAAGAATATTGGGATTCTCTGTCAGGTTTAATTCAGTGGTATCACAGGAGTTCAGAAAACTACCCGCCATCACTACCACTAGCATGTATTTAATTATTTTTTTCATAATATAAGTCTTGTTTTTTAGCAATTTTTAAAATGTCATCTTAACGCTCATACCATATCTTCTAGTACTTGGTCCGTTCAAGAAGTCAAATCCTCTTCCATTACCAACACCTACACCAGCAACGTTAGGGTCAAAATTAGCTCCTTTTGGCGTATTATAGGCATCATACCATAGGTTGAAACCTTGTACCGTAAATGTTAAGCTTCCAAAAGGTGTTTTTTCTAAAAACTTCTTTGGTAAAGAATATCCTAAAGAAACTTCTTGTAAACGTAAGACAGATGCATCATATATTTTAGCTTCTGCAGGTCCGAATAACAAGTTACTGAAGTAGTAAGTTGAATTATTGATTTGAACATCGTTTGGTTGACCTGTAGTTTGGTTAACCCCTGGTAAAATATAAGTATTTAAACGATTATCAGTTTCAGTGATAAGTCCTCTACCTAATAACGTAGCTATAGTACTAGACATGATGTCACCACCTTTAGTATGATTAATTTGGAAACCTAAACTCCAGTTTTTATACGATAAACTGTTAATGAAGTTCATAACATAATCTGGAATTGCATCTCCAATAATTGGAACATCACCGTCTAAGTTAGATTCGGTAATAACATAGTTACCAGCATCATTAGTAATTAAATCACCAGCTGCATTTCTTTGAAATGCTGTACCAACAATACTACCCAATGATTCTCCTTTAATAGCGGCATTACCACCAATAAATAGGGCAGAACTACCTGCGTAAATAATGATGTCTTGTTCTTGTTCTTCAACAAGTTCTTTATTCGCAAAGAAATTCACACTAGATTTCCAGTTGAAACCATCAGGATTTCTGAAAAAATCGATTCCTAAATCAGCTTCATAACCTTTGTTACTGATTTGACCAATGTTACTTTGCGTAAATTGAAAACCTGTTGAAGGTGATAAAGGCTCAGTAACAATTAAATCATCTGTTCTTCTATCGTAATACGTAAAATCAAGAGAAACTTTATTTTTAAAGAATTTACTTTCAAAACCAACTTCAAATTCTTTTAATAATTCTGGTTTTAAATCAGGATTTGCTTTAAAAGAACTGATGCTGTTAAGAGTAATTGGGCCAAATGCTCCACCAGATTGTTGAGTATTTTGGTCAACACCACTAACTGTAGGGTAACCGGTTGGGAAGTTTGCAGAAGTACCAAAACTAGCTCTTAATTTAAGGTAGTTAAGACCTCCTTCAGACTTCAAACCGCTAAATGCTGCAGTTGGTAGAAAAGATATACTAGCACCTGGGTATGTTAAACTTCTATTATCTTTTACAAGGTTAGAAACCCAATCCGTACGGCTACTTATGTTTAAAAATAAGAAGTTGTCATAATCGATACTTACATCACCAAAAACACCAACAATGTTTCTTTTTGTCGAAAATTGTATTGGTAATTGATTTTCATAATTAAAGTGTCTTCTTACACCGTAAACGATTTGACCAGTACTTGCAACTCCAGAAAGGTCAAACTCATCTGATCTTGCATTTGCACCAACGTTAAATGTTAAACCGATTTTATCTGATAAATCATAGTTACCGTTAATCGATGCTGTATGATCCCAAATAGTGTTATTGTTATCATAAGTATTTAAGAAACCGAAGATGTCACTATCAAATTCAACACCACCTTTATCAGAAAACTGAGTGTTTCTTTCGTTATAGAAATCAAGACCAGTTCTAAATGATGCTCCTAAATTTTCATTAATTTCGTATGATAATGATGTATTGAAGTAAAAACGGTTTGTTAATTGATTAAATTTAATGTGCTCACCAACCCATCTTGGGTTAATAATATCATTACCATTTCTATAATAAACACTACCACCCGTTACAGGGTTTTCATAAGGAAGACCCATTAAATCAACACTTATCGGTGTAAATAAAACAGCTCCATAAACTGAGTTTGAGCTGATACCACCATTACCTCTACTTGCAGATACTGGAGGAGTGTCATAGTCAGTTCTTGAATAGTTCATGCTACCAGCAATAGTAAACTTGTTGCTTAATTTTGAACGACCCCCTAATGAAAAGTTAACACGTCTCAATTGGTTACCAGGTGTAAAACCAACGTCATTTAAATGACCTAGGTTAGCATTAAAGGTAGTATTTCCATCTTGTGAACCACCAGCAAAGTTTACCGAAGTATTGGTTACATTACCAGGCGCAAAGAAATCCTTAACAGAACTGTAAGGTTTCCAATCATATCGTGCGCCTTGTAATTCTGGGAAAGCATCTCTTGTTGCTGCAATTGCAGTTGTTGAATAAGGGTGCTCTAAAGTACCATTGTCATCAATAGCTGATTGACCGCCCCAACCTGCTGTACCACCACGATCGAAACTTGGTCCCCAGTTACTGAAAAACCATCCGAAAGCTTGGTCAAAACCACCACCATAAGATTGTTGATAATCAGGTAGAGATGCATATTCATTTACGAAATATGAGGTGTTTACAGAGATTTCGCTCTTCTTTACACCACCAGTATTAGCTGCAGCCTTAGTAGTAACTAAGATTACACCGTTTTTACCTAAAGTACCGTAAAGTGTTGTCGCTGCCAAACCTTTAAGTACTTCAATGTTTGCAATGTTGTTTGGATCAATATCCAAGAAACGAGAAGAACCCGTATTACCTCCTAAGAAATCACCTCCACTGTTTGTGTCATTACTAAAAGGAACACCATCAACAATAAATAACGCTTGGTTACTACCGCTGAAAGAACTTAAACCTCTAATAGTAACACTTGTCGCAGATCCAGACATACCACCACCGGCAGTAATTTGAACACCAGCTGCTTTACCCGCTAGTACACGAGCAACATCACCTTCCGCTCTAGACTCTAAGGCCTCTTGACCTACAGAACTAGTAGCATAACCTAATGCCTTTTTCTCACGCTTAATACCCTGAGCGGTAACTACCACTTCTTCTAGAGCTTGTGCGTCTTCAGCCATAGCAACATTTACCGTATCGCCAGCACCTACAGTTTGACGAACAGCTTTTTGTCCGATGTAAGTAAACAATAAGGTTTGGCCTTGAGCGGCTGAAATAGAATAGAGTCCATCAAAATCGGTTTGAGTACCTGTTGTTGTACCCTCGACTACAATGTTAACTCCGGGCAAAGGAAGCCCTTCTTGATCAGTAACCGTACCGGATACTGTTTTTTGTTGTGCAAAAGAAATATGCACAACTAACGCCAATAGTAGCGTTAACAATCCATTTAGTTTTGTTCTCATTTTTAATTTATTTGAATTAGCTAGGCGCAAACTTCTTAATAAAGAGTTAATAATGCAAGAGAATTTTAATAAAACTTTAAGATGTTGTTATAAAATTGTGAGTTACAGATTAAACACCGTCAGTATTTATAAGTAAATAATATAACAGCCTTAATTTTTGTGGATTTCATAATCTATCAAAAAAATGCGCTATATATAGGTATACTTCAAAAATAAATTTCAATGTACATGAAATGAATTTCACATTCAAAAGCACCTTCCTTATTATAAGGTTAAAGTAGTGGTGATTAAAAAAAATGAAAATAAATTGATCTAGGTTTGAATTATTGCAAAATATCACTACATTTGCCGACCCTTAAAGTAGGGGTAATTTTTATATATTATTATAGTATGCCAACAATATCACAATTAGTACGAATAGGAAGAGAGACGATTACTAAGAAGAGTAAATCGGCTGCTTTGGATTCGTGTCCTCAAAGAAGGGGTGTTTGTACACGTGTTTATACTACAACGCCAAAGAAACCAAATTCAGCTATGAGAAAAGTAGCAAGGGTTAGGTTGACTAATGGTAAGGAAGTGAACGCTTACATTCCAGGAGAAGGACACAATTTACAAGAGCACTCGATAGTATTAGTAAGAGGCGGAAGAGTTAAAGATTTACCAGGAGTTAGGTATCATATTGTACGTGGTGCATTGGACACAGCAGGTGTGGCCGGTAGAACACAACGTAGATCTAAATATGGTGCAAAACGCCCTAAGAATTAATTAAACTTGTTTAAAAGGAAGTAATGAGAAAAAGACAGGCAAAGAAAAGACCACTTTTACCAGATCCAAGATTTCATGATCAGTTGGTGACACGTTTCGTTAACATGATGATGTGGGATGGTAAAAAATCAGTAGCGTTTAGTGTATTTTATGATGCAATAGACATCGTAGACGCTAAGAAAACTGATGATGAGAAAACAGCTTTAGAGTTGTGGAAAGATGCATTGAGTAATGTAATGCCTCATGTTGAAGTAAGAAGTAGAAGAGTTGGTGGAGCGACGTTTCAAATTCCAATGCAAATTAGACCAGACAGAAAAATATCTACTGCTATGAAGTGGTTGATTAGTTATGCTAGAAAGCGTAATGAAAAAGGGATGTCTCAAAAATTAGCAGGGGAGATTTTAGCAGCAGCTAAAGAAGAAGGTGCAGCGGTTAAGAAAAGAACTGATACACACAAAATGGCTGAAGCAAACAAAGCATTCTCTCACTTTAGATTTTAATCGGAAATGGCAAGAGATTTAAGATATACAAGAAATATAGGTATTGCAGCGCATATAGATGCTGGTAAAACCACGACTACTGAACGTATCCTTTTTTATACGGGAGTTAGTCATAAAATAGGAGAAGTTCATGATGGTGCTGCCACTATGGACTGGATGGAGCAGGAGCAGGAAAGGGGTATTACAATTACTTCGGCTGCTACTACTTGTGAATGGAAATTCCCTAAAGAGAATGGTGAGCCAACTGCTGACGCAATGGATTATCATTTTAACATTATTGATACCCCAGGACACGTTGATTTTACTGTTGAGGTAAATCGTTCTTTACGTGTGTTGGATGGTTTAGTCTTTTTGTTTAGTGCTGTTGATGGTGTTGAACCACAATCTGAAACTAACTGGAGATTAGCTGATAACTATAAAGTTCCAAGAATAGGATTTGTGAATAAGATGGACCGTCAAGGTTCTAATTTCCTTATGGTTTGTAAGCAAGTTAAGGAAATGTTAGGTTCAAATGCAGTTCCAATTGTACTTCCAATCGGTGATGAATCTGATTTTAGAGGTATAGTAGATTTAGCAAAAAACAGAGCTATTGTATGGCATGAAGAGGGCTTCGGTGCAACTTTCGATGTTATCGATATTCCTGAGGATATGAAAGCAGAAGTTAAGGAGTATAGAGCTGCCTTAATTGAAGCTGTAGCTGAGTATGATGAGCAATTGATGGAAAAATTCTTCGAAGATGAAGATTCTATATCTGAAGATGAAGTTCATGCTGCTTTAAGGGCTGCTGTTATGGATCGTGCAATCATTCCAATGATTTGCGGTTCTTCATTTAAAAATAAAGGTGTTCAGTTTTTATTGGATGCTGTTTGTAGATATCTTCCATCTCCTATGGATAAGGAAGCTATTGAAGGTATAAACCCTGATACAGGTGCTGTTGAAAGACGTAAGCCTAGTGTAAAGGAGCCGTTTGCGGCCTTAGCTTTTAAAATCGCTACTGATCCATTTGTTGGTAGGTTAGCTTTCTTTAGAACATATTCTGGTCGTTTAGATGCGGGTTCATATATATTGAATAACCGTTCTGGAAAAAAAGAACGTATTTCACGTATTTATCAAATGCACTCTAATAAGCAAAATGCTATCGATTATATCGAAGCAGGGGATATTGGAGCGGCAGTAGGGTTCAAAGATATTAAGACTGGTGATACTATGTCTGATGAAAAGCATCCAATTGTTTTGGAAAGTATGAATTTTCCTGAGCCAGTTATTGGTATTGCTGTTGAGCCTAAAACAAAAGCTGATGTAGATAAGTTAGGAATGGCTTTATCTAAATTGGCTGAAGAAGATCCAACTTTTCAGGTGAAAACTGATGAAGCCTCAGGTCAGACTATTATTTCTGGAATGGGCGAGTTGCACTTAGATATTATTGTAGATCGATTAAGAAGAGAATTCAAGGTTGAAGTAAACCAAGGAGAACCGCAAGTAGAATACAAAGAAGCATTAACGAAAACTGCAGCACATAGAGAGACTTATAAAAAGCAATCTGGTGGTCGTGGTAAATTTGGTGATATTGTATTTGAAATGGGCCCTGCGGATGAAGATTTTGAAGGAGAAGGACTTCAGTTTGTAGATCAAATTAAAGGTGGTCGTATTCCTAAAGAATTTATACCGTCGATTGAAAAAGGATTTAATGCAGCAATGCAAAATGGACCTTTGGCTGGTTACGAAATGGATACAATGAAAGTTGTTCTTAAGGATGGTTCTTTCCACGCTGTGGATTCTGATGCTATTTCTTTTGAATTGGCGGCAAAAATGGGTTACAAAGCTGCAGGTAAAGCTGCTGGTGCTGTAATTATGGAGCCAATAATGAAGTTAGAGGTTATTACCCCTGAGGAAAACATGGGTGATATCGTTGGAGATTTAAACAGAAGAAGAGGTACTATAGGCGATATGAGTGATAGAGCAGGTGCTAAAGTTGTAAAGGGAACTGTTCCTTTATCTGAAATGTTCGGATATGTAACATCACTTAGAACCTTATCTTCGGGTCGTGCAACTTCAACAATGGAGTTTTCACATTATGCAGAAACTCCTTCTAATATATCGGAAGAAGTAATCAAAGCAGCAAAAGGAATAACAGCATAAAATTAGGACATGAGTCAGAAAATTAGAATAAAACTAAAATCTTACGATCATAATTTGGTAGATAAGTCTGCTGAGAAGATTGTGAAAACGGTAAAGACTACTGGTGCTGTAGTAACAGGGCCTATTCCATTACCAACACATAAAAAAATATTCACCGTTTTGCGTTCACCTCACGTGAACAAGAAATCTAGAGAACAGTTCCAATTAAGTTCTTATAAGAGATTATTGGATATTTACAGTTCTTCATCAAAAACTATTGATGCACTTATGAAGTTAGAGCTTCCAAGTGGTGTAGAAGTGGAGATTAAAGTGTAAGTTTGCCGTCTATCCCAGTTTTGGGTTAGGCTACATGTCCTAAGCTGCGTGCGAAGGAAAAATGGAAAAAATAATTTAGGGTTAAATTATTTTGACCCTATTTTTTTGTAAAAAATTTAATAAGTAATAATTAATATAAATAAGTATGTCTGGGTTAATAGGAAAGAAAATAGGCATGACTAGTATTTTTGACGAGAATGGAAAGAATATTCCATGTACCGTAATAGAAGCTGGTCCATGTGTAGTTACCCAAGTCAGAACCGAAGAGGTCGACGGGTATAGTGCCCTTCAACTTGGTTTCGATGACAAGGCAGAAAGTCGTGCTAATAAGGCTGAATTAGGCCATTTTAAAAAAGCAGGTGCTTCTCCTAAGAAAAAAGTCGTTGAGTTCCAAGATTTTGAAGGTGATTTTAAATTAGGTGACACTGTTGGTGTTGACGTTTTTGTTGAAGGTGAATTCGTAGATGTAATAGGTACATCTAAGGGTAAAGGTTTTCAAGGTGTTGTAAAACGTCACGGTTTTGCTGGAGTTGGTCAAGCGACTCATGGTCAGCATAACAGACTTAGGGCTCCAGGTTCTATTGGTGCTGCGTCATATCCTGCAAGAGTTTTTAAGGGTATGAAAATGGCTGGTAGAATGGGTACGGATCGTGTTACGGTTCAAAACCTAAAAGTTTTAAAAGTAGTTCCAGAAAAGAATCTTTTAGTAGTAAAAGGTTGTGTTCCGGGCCATAAGAATGCTTATGTAACTATACAAAGGTGGATGTAATGAAAATAGCAGTTTTAGATATTAAAGGAAAAGACACAGGTAGAAAGGCAAACCTTTCTGATGATGTTTTCGCTATAGAGCCTAATGATCACGCGGTTTATTTGGATGTTAAACAATATTTAGCACACCAAAGACAAGGAACGCATAAGGCAAAGGAAAGAGCCGAAATTGCAGGAAGTACTAGGAAGATTAAGAAACAAAAGGGTACTGGTACAGCAAGAGCTGGTAGTATTAAATCACCAATCTTTAGAGGTGGTGGTAGAATTTTTGGACCTAGACCTAAGGATTATACTCAAAAATTGAATAAGAATTTAAAGCGTTTGGCTAGAAAATCTGCCTTGTCTTTAAAGTCTAAAGAAAATGCGATTTTAGTAGTTGAAGACTTTGATTTTGACACGCCAAAAACAAAAGATTTTATTCAAGTTTTAAAGACTTTAGGTCTTGAAAACAAAAAATCTTTAATAGTGTTGGGTGATTCAAATAAAGGTGTATATTTGTCTTCGCGTAATTTTAAAGGGTCAGAAGTTATAACTAACTCAGAATTAAGTACTTACAAAATTCTTAATGCTAATAGTGTAGTGTTGTTAGAAAGCTCTTTAGAAGGAATCGAATCGAATTTAAATAAACAATAATATCATGAGTGTGTTGATAAAGCCAATTATAACGGAAAAAATGACTGCTGATAGCGAGTTGAATAACCGTTATGGTTTCGTAGTTAACCCTAAGGCAAATAAATTGCAAATTAAAGATGCAATTGAAGCTACTTATGGTGTTTCAGTAAAGAAGGTTCGTACTATGAATTACGGACCCACTAGAAAATCCAGATATACAAAAACTGGAGTTCAACATGGTAAAACAAATGCTATTAAAAAAGCAATTGTTGATGTTGTAGAAGGTGATATTATCGATTTTTACAGTAATCTATAAAGACAAGAAATGTCAGTTAGAAAATTAAAACCAATCACTCCAGGACAGCGTTTTAGAGTAGTAAATGGATTTGACGCCATTACTGCTGATAAGCCGGAGAAGAGCTTGCTTGCTCCGTTAAAAAAGTCCGGAGGTAGAAACAGTCAAGGAAAAATGACAATTCGCCAAAAAGGTGGAGGTCATAAGAGAAGGTATCGTGTAATAGATTTTAAGAGAGATAAGCAAGATGTGCTGGCTTCTGTAAAATCTATTGAGTATGATCCAAACAGAACAGCTTTTATAGCTCTTTTAGAGTATGCTGATGGCGAGAAGCGATATGTTATTGCTCAAAACGGACTACAAGTTGATCAACAGATCTCTTCTGGTAATTCTGTAGCTCCTGAAATAGGAAATGCATTACCGTTAAATGAAATACCTTTAGGTACAATAATATCATGTATTGAGTTAAGACCAGGTCAAGGTGCTGTAATGGCAAGAAGTGCTGGTACGTTTGCTCAACTTATGGCTAAGGACGGTAAGTTTGTTACTGTTAAAATGCCATCTGGTGAAACAAGATTAATTCTTTCTGGTTGTATGGCTACTATAGGTGCCGTGTCTAACTCGGATCATCAATTATTGGTGTCTGGTAAGGCTGGTAGAAGTAGATGGTTGGGTAGAAGACCAAGAACTAGACCGGTAGCAATGAACCCTGTCGATCACCCAATGGGTGGTGGTGAAGGTAGAGCTTCTGGAGGTCATCCAAGATCGAGAAACGGAATACCTGCTAAAGGATTCAGAACTCGTTCTAAGACCAAGAGCACCAATAAGTATATAATAGAACGTAGAAAGAAATAAAAAAGTAGAAAGAAATGGCACGTTCACTAAAAAAAGGACCATACGTTCACTATAGCTTGGAGAAAAAAATCCAACAAAGTGTTTCATCCGGTAAGAAGTCGGTAATCAAAACTTGGTCAAGAGCTTCTATGATAACTCCTGATTTTGTTGGGATGACTATAGCGGTTCATAACGGAAAACAATTTGTACCTGTTTTTGTAACAGAAAACATGGTAGGACATAAACTTGGGGAATTTTCACCAACTAGATCTTTTAGAGGTCACGTCGGTGCAAAAAACAAAGGAAAAAAGTAAGCTATGGGAGTTCGTAAAAAACAGATGGCCGAAAGAATAAAGGCTGAAAAGAAGATGGTGGCTTTCGCTAAGTTGAATAACTGCCCTACTTCACCAAGAAAAATGCGCCTTGTAGCTGACTTGATTAGAGGTGTAAAGGTAGAAAATGCTTTGGCAATTTTGAGGTTCAATCCTAAGGAGGCTTCAAGGAAATTGGAAAAGTTATTATTATCTGCTTTGGCTAACTGGCAAGCTAAAAATGAAGATGCAAATTTAGAAGATGCAGATTTAGTGGTAGCTGAAATTAGAGTTGATGGTGGTGCAATGTTGAAAAGATTGCGTCCTGCTCCACAAGGTAGAGCGCATAGAATTAGAAAACGTTCAAACCATGTAACATTGGTTTTAGGGTCTAAAAATATAACAGAAAACTAGAATGGGACAGAAAACAAATCCAATAGGAAATCGTCTAGGAATCATTAGAGGTTGGGAGTCTAACTGGTATGGTGGAAACGATTATGGTGATAAATTGGCTGAGGATGATAAAATACGTAAGTATATTCATGCCAGACTTTCTAAAGCTAGTGTTTCTAGAGTTATAATAGAACGTACCCTTAAATTAATAACTGTTACTGTAACTACTGCTAGACCTGGTATTATTATCGGTAAAGGTGGTCAAGAGGTTGACAAGTTAAAAGAGGAATTGAAGAAAATCACCAATAAGGAGGTTCAAATCAATATTTTCGAAATAAAAAGACCAGAATTAGATGCAAATCTAGTAGCGGCAAGTGTTGCTCGTCAGATAGAAAGTAGAATTTCTTTTAGAAGAGCAATAAAAATGGCAATCGCAGCAGCAATGCGTATGAATGCTGAAGGTATTAAAATTCAAATTTCTGGAAGATTGAATGGTGCTGAAATGGCTCGTTCTGAATCTTATAAAGATGGTAGAATTCCATTATCAACCTTTAGGGCTGATATTGATTATGCCTTACAGGAAGCTCAAACTACATATGGTAAACTTGGTATTAAAGTTTGGATTATGAAAGGTGAGGTTTACGGTAAAAGAGATTTATCTCCATTAGTAGGAATGCAAAAAAGTGATTCCTCTAAAGGTGGTAAGCAAGAAGGTGGAAGAAAACAACGTCGTAGAAAGTAATTTTTTAAAGAACTAAAGTAATGTTACAACCGAAAAGAACGAAGTTCCGTAAGATGCAGAAAGGCCGTATGAAAGGTCTAGCTGGAAGAGGACACCAACTTTCAAATGGTATGTTCGGTATAAAGAATGTTGATGGTGCTACATTTTTGACTTCACGCCAAATTGAAGCTGCTCGTATTGCTGCTACAAGGTTTATGAAGAGGGAAGGTCAATTGTGGATCAAAATATTTCCGGATAAGCCGATAACCAAAAAGCCTTTAGAGGTACGTATGGGTAAAGGTAAGGGTGCACCTGAATATTTTGTTGCTGTGGTTAAGCCAGGTAGAATTATGTTCGAAGTGGCTGGAGTTCCAATGGAGGTAGCAAAAGAAGCTTTAAGATTAGCGGCGCAAAAACTTCCTGTTAAAACAAAATTTATTGTAGCTCGAGATTACGAGGTAGCAAATTAAACGTAAGTAACAATGAAAAAACAAGAGATTAAAGAAATGTCTGTAGAAGGACTTACGGAGAAATTGGCCGAGTATAAGAAGCAACATGGAGATTTGAAAATGGCACATTTTGTAACTCCGTTAGAAAATCCGCTTCAGATAAGAAAAGTAAGGAGAACAGTGGCAAGATTAGCTACTGAATTAACTAATAGGGAAAACCAATAATTGGTTGTGCTTTATGGAAAAAAGAAACTTAAGAAAAGAGAGAGTAGGAGTAGTCACTAGTGATAAAATGGAGAAATCTATTGTTGTTGCTGAAGTGAAAAGAGTAAAGCATCCTATGTACGGTAAATTCGTTTTGAAGACAAAGAAATATGTTGCACATGACGAAAAAAATGACTGCAATATTGGTGATACAGTAAAAATCATGGAGACTCGTCCTATGAGTAAAACCAAATGTTGGAGATTAGTAGAAATCTTAGAAAGAGCTAAATAAGTTATGTTACAGCAAGAATCTAGATTAAAGGTTGCGGATAACACAGGAGCAAAGGAAGTTTTAACTATCCGTGTTCTTGGTGGTACTAAAAGAAGATATGCGTCGATTGGTGACAAAATTGTTGTTACTGTTAAAGAAGCAACTCCTAACGGAGGTATCAAAAAAGGAGCGGTATCAACTGCGGTTGTAGTTCGCACTAAAAAAGAGGTAAGAAGACCTGATGGGTCTTATATCAGATTTGACGATAACGCTTGTGTATTGTTGAACCCTGCAGGAGAAATGAGAGGTACTCGTGTTTTTGGACCTGTTGCAAGAGAGCTTAGAGATAAGCAATTCATGAAGATTGTATCATTGGCCCCAGAGGTATTATAATATAACTGACAAGATGAAAAAGTTAAAGATTAAAACAGGAGATACGGTAAGAATTATCGCTGGTGACCATAAAGGTACTGAAGGTAAGATAATGCGTGTGAATCTTGAGAAAAATAAAGCTATTGTTGAGGGAGCCAATATGGTATCTAAGCATGAGAAACCAAGTGCTAAAAATCCTCAAGGTGGTATTGTAAAAAAAGAAGCTTTAATCCATATTTCTAACTTAGCTCTAATCGATGGTAAATCTGGAGATGTTACTAGAGTGGGTTATGATGTAAAGGATGGTAAAAAAGTTAGGGTTTCAAAAAAATCCAATGAAGTAATTTAGTTATGGCATACGTTACAAGATTAAAGAAAGAGTATAAGGAGCGAATAGTAGCTGCCCTTAGCGAAGAGTTTGGTTACAGTAATGTAATGCAGGTTCCTAAGTTAGAGAAAATAGTAATGAGTAGAGGAGTAGGTGCTGCTGTTGCTGACAAAAAGCTTATTGACCATGCATTAGATGAAATGACAATGATTACAGGTCAAAAGGCGGTTGCTACACTGTCTAAAAAAGATGTTGCTGCCTTTAAGTTAAGAAAAGGTATGCCAATCGGTGCAAAAGTTACACTTAGAGGTGAACGTATGTACGAATTTTTAGATCGTTTGGTTACTTCTGCTTTACCTCGTGTGCGTGATTTTCAAGGTATTAAAGCTACTGGTTTTGATGGACGTGGAAATTATAATTTGGGTGTAACAGAACAAATTATCTTCCCTGAAGTTAATATTGATAAAATCAATAGAATTAACGGAATGGATATTACTTTTGTAACCTCGGCAGAAACTGACAAGGAAGCAAAATCTTTATTAACTGAATTAGGATTACCTTTTAAAAAGAATTAGTATGGCTAAGGAATCAATGAAAGCCCGTGAGAGAAAAAGGGAAAGAACTGTAGCAATTTATGCTGAAAGGAGAAAGGCTTTGAAAGAAGCTGGAGACTATGAAGCTTTACAGAGATTGCCTAAAAATGCCTCACCGGTAAGATTACACAATAGATGTAAATTAACTGGTAGGCCTAAAGGTTACATGAGAACTTTTGGTATCTCTAGGGTTACTTTTAGAGAAATGGCAAATGCGGGGTTAATACCTGGTGTTAGAAAAGCTAGTTGGTAAAAAATTGAATTATTAATGGTTTCAGGTTTAGCATTAAAGTTAAAAACCGTCACCGAATTATATATAAATGGTAACAGATACTATAGCAGATTACCTAACGAGAGTTAGAAACGCAAGTAGCGCTGGGCACAGGGTCGTTGAAATTCCCGCGTCTAATCTAAAAAAGGAAATAACTAAAATATTATTCGATCAAGGATATATCTTAAGTTATAAGTTTGAGGACAATAAGATTCAAGGAGCTATCAAGATAGCTTTGAAATATGACAAACTTACTAAAGAGCCTGTCATTAAAAAAATTCAGCGTATAAGTAAGCCTGGTCTTAGAAAATATGCTGGTAGTGAAGATTTACCACGTGTATTGAATGGTTTGGGTATTGCGATTGTTTCTACATCTCATGGTGTTATGACAAGTAAGCAAGCAAAGTTGGAAAATGTTGGTGGTGAAGTTTTGTGCTACGTTTATTAATTGATTAAAGATTTAGAAGATGTCTAGAATAGGTAATAATCCAATCGCAATTCCTGAGGGAGTTACAGTTGAAATCAATGATAATATCATTTCTGTAAAAGGAAAGTTAGGGGAGTTGACTCAAGAGTTTTCTGGTGTGGCGATTAAAATTGAAGATGAGCAGGCTTGGGTAACAAGACCATCTGATTCTAAAGAGCATAAAGCAAAACACGGTTTATACAGATCTCTTATTGTAAACATGGTAGAAGGTGTTTCAAAAGGATGGACTAAAGAATTGGAATTAGTTGGTGTAGGTTATAGAGCTAGTAATCAAGGTCAAAAACTTGATTTAGCCTTAGGTTTTTCTCATAATATTGTTTTGAATTTAGCCTCTGAGGTTAAAGTTGAGACTATTTCTGAAAAAGGTAAGAATCCTGTAATTAAGCTTACGTCTCATGACAAACAATTAGTTGGTCAGATTGCTGCAAAAATTAGAGCGTTCCGTAGACCTGAACCTTACAAAGGAAAAGGTATTAAGTTTGTAGGTGAAATATTAAGAAGAAAAGCTGGTAAATCAGCTTAATATAAGTGTATTATGGGATTAACAAAGACACAACGAAAAATTAGAATCCGACGTAGAATCCGTAAGGTTTCTTCTGGAACTGCAGCTAGACCTAGGTTATCTGTTTTCAGAAGTAATAGTGAAATATACGCGCAAGTAATAGATGACGTTAATGGAGTTACTTTAGTATCTGCTTCTTCAAGAGATAAGGATATTGCAAAAGTAAAGGGAAATAAAACAGAGATTGCTGCTTTGGTTGGTAAAACGATTGCTGAAAAATCTGTAAAAGCAGGTTTGGATAAAGTTGCTTTTGATAGAGGTGGTAATTTGTATCATGGAAGAGTGAAATCTTTAGCAGATGGTGCAAGAGAAGCAGGATTAAAATTCTAATAAACTAGTATGTTCCAAAAATATAAAAACGTAGAAACGGTTAAACCTGGCGGTTTAGATTTAAAAGATAAATTAGTTGGCATTCAACGTGTAACTAAGGTAACAAAAGGTGGTAGAGCATTTGGTTTTTCTGCTATTGTTGTTGTTGGTGATGAAAACGGCGTTGTAGGTCATGGTTTAGGTAAGTCTAAAGAGGTTGCTACTGCAATTGCTAAGGCTATTGAAGATGGTAAAAAGAATTTAGTTCGTATTCCCTTGAATAAAGGTACTTTGCCACACGAGCAAAAAGGTAAATTTGGTGGTGCAAGGGTTTATATTCAACCTGCATCTCATGGTACCGGTGTTATTGCTGGTGGTGCTGTTAGATCGGTATTGGAATCAGTTGGAGTACATGATGTACTTTCTAAATCTCAAGGTTCATCAAATCCACATAATGTTGTTAAAGCTACTTTTGATGCCTTATTGCAACTTAGGGATGCGAAGACAATTGCAACACAAAGAGGTGTTTCTTTAGAAAAAGTATTTAAAGGCTAAGAGTAGAATTATGGCAAAGATTAAAGTAAAACAATTAAAAAGTGGAATTAAGAAACCTCAAAACCAGAAAAGGACTTTAGAGGCACTTGGTTTAAAAAGAATAGGACAGGTTGTTGAACATGATGATACACCTAATATTCTTGGAATGATAAATAAAGTTAAACATTTAGTTTCCACAGAGGAGGCTTAAAGATAGAATAGAATGGGTTTACATAATCTACAGCCTGCAGAGGGTTCAGTGAATAGAGACGGAAAACGTCTGGGAAGAGGTCAAGGTTCTGGTAAAGGTGGTACAGCTGCAAGAGGTCATAAAGGAGCAAAGTCAAGATCTGGTTATTCTAAGAAAATTGGTTTCGAAGGTGGTCAAATGCCTTTGCAACGTCGTGTGCCTAAGTTTGGTTTTACAAACATTAATCGTAAAGATTATCAAGGTATCAATTTAGAAAAATTGCAAGAACTTGTTGATAATAAAATTATTACCAATGAAGTTTCTTTAGATATCTTAATTGAAAACGGATTAGTTGGTAAAAATGATTTAGTGAAAATTTTAGGAAATGGTGAATTGAAGTCTCCACTAAAAATTTCAGTACATAAATTTACAGTTTCTGCCAAAGCAGCTATAGAGGCAGCAGGTGGTGAAGCAATAAGTTTGTAAGCATAAACGAGAGCATGAAGAATTTTATTGATACAATATCCAATATTTGGAAGATAGAAGAGCTAAGAAATAGAATTCTTATTACATTGGGTCTTTTGTTAGTTTATCGTTTTGGTTGTCAAATTGTACTACCAGGTATTGATTCGACGCAATTGGGTGGATTGACAGATAGTACTGATCAAGGAATTTTTGGTCTTTTAAATGCATTTACAGGAGGAGCGTTTGCTAATGCTTCTGTTTTTGCTTTGGGTATTATGCCATATATATCTGCATCTATTGTTGTGCAGTTGATGGGTATTGCAATACCATATCTTCAAAAGCTACAAAAAGAAGGTGAAAGTGGACGTAAGACAATAAATCAAATTACTAGATGGTTAACCATTGGTATTTGTATCGTTCAAGCCCCTGCTTATTTGTATGGTTTAGAAGCTTTTGGTGTTAGAGATAGTGCATTTTTACTAGGTAAAGGATTGGACTTTATGGTTCCTGCTGTTATTATATTGGTGACAGGTACTGTATTCGCAATGTGGTTAGGTGAAAAAATAACTGATAAAGGTATTGGTAACGGTATTTCTTTATTAATTATGATAGGTATTATTGCTACAATGCCACAATCTTTTGTTCAAGAATTTATTTCTAGAACAACTGATAATAATGGAGGGTTAATGTTCATATTAATTGAGGTCATTGTTTGGTTCTTGGTAATATTAGCTTGTATTCTTTTAGTAATGGCTACTAGGCAAATTCCTGTACAGTACGCTCGACGTACGGCTTCTGGTGGATATGAAAAGAACATAATGGGTTCTAGACAGTATATTCCTTTAAAGTTAAATGCTTCGGGAGTTATGCCAATTATATTTGCTCAAGCAATTATGTTTGTTCCAGGTATGATAGGTGGTGCTTTTGATGATACTGCTTTTGGACAGTGGATGCAAGTACAGTTTAGTGATATATTCGGTTGGGCTTATAATTTATTATTTGCGATACTAATTATAATCTTTACTTACTTCTATACTGCAATCACGGTTCCTACCAATAAAATGGCAGATGACTTAAAAAGAAGTGGTGGTTTTATACCAGGAATACGTCCGGGGAAAGAAACTGGAGATTATTTAGATAAGATTATGTCTTTAATAACGTTACCTGGATCAATTTTCTTAGCTTTGCTGGCTATTTTACCAGCGATTGTAGTTAAGTTGATGGATGTTCAAGCAGGTTGGGCATTATTTTATGGTGGAACATCACTATTAATTATGGTAGGTGTCGCCATCGATACGGTACAACAAGTAAATTCATATTTGTTGAATAGACATTATGATGGTTTGATGAAAACCGGTAAAAATAGAAAAGTAGCATAATTTATGGCTAAGCAGGCAGCAATAGAACAAGATGGATCTATCATAGAAGCATTGTCAAATGCAATGTTTCGGGTAGAATTGGAGAATGGGCATGTAGTAACAGCGCATATTTCAGGTAAGATGCGTATGCACTATATTAAGTTATTACCTGGTGATAAGGTTAAATTGGAAATGAGTCCGTATGACCTTACGAAAGCAAGAATTACATATAGATACTAAGATACAAGATGAAAGTAAGAGCATCAGTTAAGAAGAGAAGCGCCGACTGCAAGATTGTTCGCAGAAAAGGCAGGTTGTACGTAATCAACAAAAAGAATCCTAGATTTAAACAAAGACAAGGGTAATTATGGCAAGAATCGCAGGTATTGATATACCAAAACAAAAGAGAGGCGTGATCGCCTTAACCTACATTTTTGGAATTGGCAGAAGTAGGTCACAAGAAATTTTGAGCAAAGCCCAAGTTAGTGAAGATACTAAGGTTTCTGATTGGAATGATGATGAAATAGGACGTATCAGAGAGGCTGTTTCAACTTTCGTAATCGAAGGTGAATTACGTTCTGAAACTCAGTTGAACATTAAACGTTTAATGGATATTGGCTGTTATAGAGGTATTCGTCATAGATCAGGTTTGCCTTTAAGAGGTCAACGTACTAAAAACAACTCTAGAACTAGAAAAGGAAAGCGTAAAACAGTTGCTAACAAGAAGAAAGCAACTAAATAATAATTAGGTATGGCAAAGGCAAATACTAAAGTTACCAAGAAACGTAAAGTTATAGTTGACTCAGTTGGCGAAGCTCACATTAGTGCTTCTTTCAACAACATCATTATTTCTTTGACAAACAAAAAAGGAGATGTGATTTCTTGGTCATCTGCTGGTAAGTTAGGTTTTAGAGGATCTAAGAAGAATACACCTTATGCTGCTCAAGTAGCCGCAGAAGACTGTTCTAAAGTTGCACATGAAGCAGGTTTAAGAAAAGTTAAGGTATATGTAAAAGGACCTGGAAATGGTAGAGAATCTGCAATAAGATCTTTACATAATGCAGGTATTGAAGTAACAGAAATAATTGATGTTACTCCTATGCCTCATAACGGTTGTAGACCTCCTAAAAGAAGAAGAGTTTAATTAATTACTAATATATTTCACCGAAAGTGTAGTTACGATTATCGAAGGATAAGCCTTAATTCATAATCTCACTTTCAAATTTAAAGAAAATGGCAAGATATACAGGACCAAAATCAAAGATTGCTCGTAAATTTGGCGAAGCAATATTCGGAGATGATAAGTCATTCGAAAAGAAAAATTACCCTCCAGGACAACACGGAAACAACAGAAGAAGAGGTAAAAAATCTGAATACTCTGTTCAATTAATGGAGAAGCAAAAGGCTAAATATACTTATGGTATTTTAGAAAAGCAATTCAGAAACTTATTCGCAACTGCGAAAAGAAAAGAAGGTGTTGCAGGTGAAATCTTACTTCAGCTTTGTGAATCTCGTTTAGATAACGTTGTTTATAGAATGGGTATTTCTCCTACAAGAAGTGGAGCTAGACAATTAGTATCTCATAGACACATAACGGTAAATGGCGAGTTGGTGAACATCCCTTCTTATTCATTAAAAGCTGGTGATGTTGTTGGAGTTAGAGAAAAATCAAAATCACTTCAAAGTATACAAGATTCATTAACAGCAAGTAGTGCTGTATATGAATGGATTTCTTGGAATAGTGAAAAGAAGGAAGGAACTTATGTTTCTATTCCTGAAAGATTACAGATTCCTGAAAATATCAAAGAACAATTAATCGTGGAGTTATACTCTAAATAAACAACACCGATCCAATTATGGCATTATTTAATTTTCAGAAACCCGATAAAGTAATAATGATCGATTCCTCTGATTTTGAAGGGAAGTTCGAATTTCGCCCTTTGGAACCTGGTTATGGATTAACTGTTGGGAATGCATTAAGACGTGTATTGCTTTCTTCATTAGAAGGGCATGCTATTACGTCCGTTAGGATAGATAAGGTAGAGCACGAATTTTCTGTGATTTCTGGCGTTGTAGAAGATGTAACAGAGATTATCTTGAACTTGAAACAAGTTCGTTTCAAGAAGCAAATTGAAGACTCTGAAGCAGAAGTTGTTTCTATTTCTGTAAGTGGTAAAGATCAATTAACTGCTGGTGATTTTCAGAAATTCATTTCTGGTTACCAAGTTTTAAATCCTGATTTAGTAATATGCAATATGGATGCTAAAGTTAGTATCAATATGGAGATTACTATTGAAAAAGGTAGAGGTTATGTACCTGCAGAAGAAAATAAGAAATCAGGTACTCCGTTAGGTACGATAGCTATTGATTCTATTTTCACACCTATTAAGAATGTGAAATATAGTATTGAAAACTTTCGTGTAGAGCAAAAAACTGATTACGAAAAATTGATTTTTGAAATTTCTTCAGATGGTTCTATTCATCCTAAAGATGCTTTAACTGAAGCAGCTAAAGTATTAATTCATCATTTTATGCTTTTCTCTGATGAGCGTATTACCTTAGAAGCAGATGAAATAGCTCAGACAGAGACATACGATGAGGAGTCTTTGCATATGAGACAATTACTAAAAACTAAATTAGTAGATATGGACCTTTCTGTTCGTGCTCTTAACTGTTTAAAAGCAGCTGAAGTTGATACTTTGGGTGATTTAGTTTCTTTTAATAAGAATGACTTAATGAAGTTTAGAAACTTCGGTAAAAAATCATTAACTGAACTTGAAGAACTTGTAATTAACAAGGGATTAAGTTTCGGAATGGATTTGTCAAAATATAAATTAGATAAAGATTAAATAATCATATTTTGCTCCTCGTTCTATCGAGTTTGGTAGCAAGATGATAAAATTGTAAAATGAGACACGGTAAAAAAATTAATCATTTAGGTAGAAAGACTGCGCATAGAAAGGCAATGTTAGCTAACATGGCTTGTTCTTTAATTGAGCACAAAAGAATCAACACTACTGTTGCTAAAGCAAAAGCTTTAAAGCAATTTATTGAGCCTTTGATTACTAAATCAAAAGCTGAAAATAATGTAAGTGCTGATAAAGGAACGCACAATAGACGTATAGTTTTTAAGAACCTACGTGATAAATATGCGGTAACTGAATTATTCAGTGTAGTATCTGAAAAAGTTGCTGATAGACCAGGTGGTTATACTAGAATTATCAAATTAGGTAATCGTTTAGGTGATAACGCTGATATGGCAATGATTGAATTGGTTGATTTCAACGAATTATACAATGCTGGTAAGCCGAAGAAAAAATCAACTAGACGTAGTAGAAGATCAGGTGGTAGTGAGGCTGAATCTGTTTCTGCAGAGAAAGAGGTAAAAGAAGCTAAAGTTGTTAAGGAATCGAAACCTGAAACTGAAGCTCAAACTGATAATGATGTAAAGGCAGATGATTCTAAGGAATAAATTGTCAATAAATAATTATAATCAAAAAGGATAAGCTTTCTAGCTTATCCTTTTTTTATGTTTTTTTGTGAACGAATAAATTTTTAGACTAAAATGAAATATCAAGCAAAGAGAAGAGCTTTAATATTACTGGCTGATGGTACAATTTTTCATGGTAAATCTGTAGGAGACAAAGAAGGAACTGCTTTTGGTGAAGTTTGTTTTAATACAGGTATGACTGGTTATCAAGAAATATTTACGGATCCTTCTTATTTTGGACAAATTATGGTGACTACTAATGCGCATATTGGTAATTATGGAGTAAATAAAGAAGAGGTAGAGTCTGATTCAATTAAAATTTCAGGTTTAGTTTGCAGAAATTTTAGTTACGAATATTCTAGACCTTTAGCTGATGATAGTTTACAGAATTTTTTAAATCAGAATAATCTTTTTGCTATTTCTGATGTTGATACTAGGGCATTAGTTAGTTATATAAGAGATAACGGTGCAATGAATGCTGTAATTTCAACTGATGTCGATAATATAGATGCTTTAAAGAAACAATTAAGTGATGTGCCTAGTATGGAAGGTCTTGAGTTGGCTTCTAAAGTTTCTACGAAAGAAGCTTATTTTGTTGGCGATGAAAATGCTACCTATAAAATTGCAGCCTTAGATATTGGTATCAAGAAGAATATTTTACGAAATCTAGTAAAAAGAGGTGCTTACGTGAAAGTGTTTCCTTACAATAGTAGTTTTGAAGACATGTCATCGTGGAATGCTGATGCGTTCTTTATATCTAATGGACCTGGGGATCCAGAACCTTTGGTTGACGCGATTGCTGCTGTAAAGAAAATGATTCAAACAGATAAACCTTTATTCGGTATCTGTTTAGGTCATCAAGTATTGGCTTTAGCGAATGGTGTGTCAACTTATAAAATGCATAATGGGCATAGAGGAATTAATCATCCTATATTAAACCTATTAACTGGTAAGGGAGAAATAACCTCTCAAAATCACGGTTTTGCTATTAATAGGGAAGAAACTGAGGCTAATGACAATTTAGAAATTACTCATGTTCATCTAAATGACAAAACAGTTGCGGGAATTCGAATGAAGAATAAAGATGTATTTTCTGTTCAATATCACCCAGAAGCCAGTCCAGGGCCGCATGATGCAGATTATCTTTTCGATGATTTTTTCAAATTAATTGAGAAAAGTGCTAAACGTAACGAAATAGTTTAAATAAATAGTAATTAATTGGGAAATGTAAGTGCTAAACAAACATGGAGAAACCATGGTTTTGTATCTTTACTGCCTAATTTAACAACCAATAAAAACAATATAAATGAGTATCATATTAAATGTTCACGCAAGGCAAATACTAGATTCAAGGGGAAATCCAACAGTTGAAGTAGATGTAGTTACTGAAAATGGAATTATGGGAAGAGCAGCGGTTCCTTCTGGAGCTTCTACTGGTGAACATGAAGCTGTTGAACTTCGTGATGGAGGAAAGGCTTTCATGGGCAAAGGTGTAAGTAAAGCTGTTAATAATGTTAATAATATTATAGCTGAAGAGATTTTAGGAATGAATGTGTTTGACCAAAATCTTTTAGATCAAACTATGATTGATTTAGACGGTACTCCAAATAAATCTAAATTAGGTGCAAATGCAATTCTTGGGGTTTCTTTAGCTGCTGCAAAGGCTGCTGCAAATGAATTAGGACTTTCTCTTTTTAGATATGTTGGTGGTGTTAGTGCTAATACACTTCCAGTACCTATGATGAACATAATTAATGGTGGTTCTCACTCAGACGCGCCTATTGCTTTTCAAGAGTTTATGGTAATGCCTGTTAAAGCTAAAAGCTTTTCTCATGCAATGCAGATGGGTACAGAGATTTTTCACCATTTAAAAAAGGTATTACATGACCGCGGTCTTAGTACGGCTGTAGGAGATGAAGGTGGTTTTGCTCCTAATTTAGCTGGTGGTACCGAAGATGCTTTGGAGACAATAGCTATAGCAGTAAAAAATGCAGGGTATTCTTTGGGTGATGATGTAATGATTGCATTAGATTGTGCTGCGGCCGAGTTCTATGTAAATGGAAAATATGATTACACTAAGTTTGAAGGAGATAAAGGTGTGATTAGAACATCTGAAGAACAAGCTCAATATTTGGCTGATTTAAGTGCTAAATATCCTATCATCTCTATTGAGGACGGTATGGATGAAAATGATTGGGACGGATGGAAATCATTAACAGATAAAATTGGCGATAAAGTTCAATTGGTAGGTGATGATTTGTTTGTTACAAATGTTGAGCGTTTAGCTACAGGTATAGAAAAAGGTATTGCTAATTCAATTTTGATTAAAGTAAATCAAATTGGAACCTTGACTGAAACTATTGCGGCAGTGAATATGGCTAAAAATGCTGGGTATACTTGTGTTATGTCCCACCGTTCAGGAGAAACAGAGGATAATACTATTGCAGATTTAGCGGTAGCTTTAAATACTGGTCAGATTAAGACAGGTTCTGCCTCAAGATCAGATCGTATGGCAAAATATAATCAACTACTTCGTATTGAAGAGGAATTAGGAAGTACAGCTTACTATCCTCAGGAAAAAGCCTTTAAAATAGGGTAGTTTTCTTAAAATTTAATTGATTTAAGCCTTTCTTTTTGGAAAGGCTTTTTTTTTTGGCGTAATCCAAAACTTTAACTACCTTTTGAGAATAATCCAATAATAACCTCCCTTTGTTAGCGTATGAATAATTTTCTTTTTGTTTCAGCTGAGAATGATGCCATTCCAGATTGTAAGGCTGGTGGAATGGGTGATGTAGTTAGAGATGTACCAAGAGAGATTTCGAAAAGAGGTGATAAATCTCATGTAGTTGTACCTGCATATTCAAGATTGCATAAAAATGGAATTTTTAAGACCAAACTAGAGTTTAGTCTTAGAGGTATGCCATATACTGCAGAATTATATGAGGTAATACCAAAGAAGGTCGATCCGAATATAACTCATTATGTTATTCATCATCCCGAAATTCTTGAAGGCGGAATAGCACATATATATCACGATGATCCAACCGAGCCTTTTTATAATGATTTTATCAAATTTATAATTTTTTGTGCGGCTACTGCGGAGGCTATAAAAATTGGTGCGTTTGGAGATTTAGATATCATACATATGCATGATTGGCATGCCGCTGCTCTGCTGTTTATAAAAAAGTATCATCCAGAGTACAAAGATTTGAAAAAAATGAGATACGTTTATAGTATCCATAATTTAGCAATTCAGGGTATACGGCCTTTTTATAATAATCATGCTTCTGTTAATAATTGGTTTCCTGAAATACAACTAGACCATAAGGCATTAATGGATTATCGTTATCAAGATTGTATAAATTTAATGGCAGTAGGTATAAGATTGGCAGATGCTGTTCATACCGTATCACCTTCATATAAAGAAGATGTTCTTTTGCCAAGTAGAAGGCCAGAGTTTATAGGTGGCGAAAGCTTAGAAATTGATTTGCAGAAGGCTGATAATGAAGGCAGGCTTTTTGGTATCCTAAATGCGAGTAATTATGGTAATATACGAGTAGCAGAAAAGGGATTGTTATATCGCAATACGGTAAAGGCCCTATTTAGATGGCTACAAGACACATCAAAAAAATATAAAGCCGATTTTTTAGCCCATACTGGTGAGAAAATCATGCAGTATGTGGGTAATAGGCCAAAATTTATAGTTTCTAGCGTAGCTCGTTTAACCGAACAAAAATTCTATTTTTTAAAGCGCTCTCCCGAAGCTTTTGAGAAAATGCTTGCTCGTTTAAATGAAATTGAAGGTATTTTTATGTTGTTAGGAACAGGTGATCCTGATTACGAAGAATTTTTTCGTGAAATGAGTTACAAGCATAAGAATTTTGTGTTCACTAATGGGCAATCTGAAGACTTGATAGATTCAATGTATTTGGAGACCGATTTGTATTTTATGCCAAGTTTATTTGAGCCTTGTGGTATTAGTCAAATGTTGGCTATGAGAAATGGTAATCCATGTTTGGTTCATCATACAGGGGGGCTTAAAGATACTGTAGAGCATATGAAAACTGGTTTTGCATTTGCAGGTGAAACTTACGACGAGCAAATTAAAAATATGGTAACGAGTTTTGATGAAGCTTTGACCATTTGGGAAAAGGATAAACCCACTTGGAAAAAAATTCAGGCGAATGCTAAAAAGGCTCGTTTTACTTGGGATAAATCTTTGGATGAATACTATAAATCATTATATCTGTTGTAAGTTATGTAGTTGATAGAAGTTATTGTTAATTTTAGCCCAAACAGAATGTTGTAATTGTTAAAACGAACCTGTTTTGCTAACTTTACGAGAAGTATTTAAAACGTAAAAATTAAAAATGTCAGATAAAGCTATTTTAGAATATAATGGTGAAAAATATGAGTTTCCTGTAATAAAGGGAACCGAAGATGAACTTGCAATTGATATTAAATCGTTGCGTTCAGTTACCAAAGGAATTATTACAATAGATCCGGGTTTCAAGAATACGGGTTCTTGTGAAAGTGCCATTACATTCTTAGATGGTGAGAAAGGAATATTACGATATAGAGGGTATTCTATTGAAGAGCTAGCTGAAAAAGCTGATTTTTTAGAAGTAGCATATTTGTTGATTTTTGGAGAACTTCCCAATAAGGAACAATTAGAAGCTTTTCATGTAGATATAAAAAATGAATCTCACGTTGATGAGGAAATGAAAAAGATTTTGGATGCTTTTCCAAAATCGGCACATCCAATGGGAGTCCTGTCTTCTTTGACCAGTGCACTTATAGCCTTTAATCCAATTTCTGTAAACGTTACATCAAAGGATGAAATGTACGGGGCTATTGTACGGATACTCGCTAAATTCCCTGTTTTGGTTGCCTGGACGCTGCGTAAGAAAAAAGGTTTGCCATTAGATTATGGAGATGATAGCTTAGGATATGTAGAGAACATTCATAAAATGATGTTCAAGAAGCCTACCCAAGAATATAAAAGGAATAAAATTGTAATAGATGCTCTAGATAAGTTATTGATTTTACACGCAGATCATGAGCAAAATTGCTCTACCTCAACCGTACGTATCGTAGGTTCTTCTCATGCAGGACTATTTGCATCACTTTCAGCAGGTATTTCGGCATTATGGGGTCCATTGCACGGTGGAGCGAATCAAGCCGTATTGGAAATGTTGGAAGCGATTCAAAAGGATGGTGGTGATACTAAAAAATATATGGCCAAAGCTAAGGATAAGAACGATCCTTTTAGATTAATGGGCTTTGGGCATAGAGTATATAAAAATTTTGACCCTAGGGCCAAAATCATCAAACAGGCAGCTGAAGAAGTTTTAGCAGATTTGGGGATTGAAGATCCTATTTTGGAAATCGCTAAAGGCTTGGCTAAAGAGGCATTGGAAGATCAGTATTTTGTAGACCGTAAATTATATCCGAATGTTGATTTTTATTCTGGAATTATTTATAGAGCTTTAAGTATTCCTACCGAAATGTTTACTGTTATGTTTGCATTAGGTAGATTGCCAGGTTGGATAGCGCAATGGAGAGAAATGAGATTGAACGGTGAGCCTATCGGAAGACCAAGACAAGTATATATCGGAGAAAAATTAAGATCTTTTGTCGAACTTGACAAGAGGTAGATTGCTACCGTTAATAAAAAAACAAGAAGCTCTTTTAATTTTTAAAGGAGCTTTTTTTTGTGCTATTTTTTAATCATATTTAAAAAGAATACCCATGCTACAATTGAATGTTAATGACGAAATATCACCATTAAAGGCTGTTGTTTTAGGTATAGCTAAAAGTTCAGGGCCTGTTCCTACAGCTGAAGAAGCGTATGACCCAAAATCCTTGGAGCATATTTTAGCAGGTACTTATCCTAAAGAATCAGATATGGTTCAAGAAATGGAAGCCTTTAGAAAGGTATTTGAGAAGTACAACGTAAAAGTATTTCGACCTGAAGTTTTAGAGAACTGTAATCAAATATTTACAAGGGATATTGCTTTTGTTATAGAGGACAAATTAATAATCTCTAATATTTTGCCAGAACGTGAAAAAGAGGTGGATGCCATATTGCATGTTTTAGATAAAATTGATGATGAAAATATTCTACATCCACCTGCTGAAGTTCATATTGAAGGTGGCGACGTTATGCCATGGAATGAATATATATTTGTAGGTACTTATACCGCAGCAGATTATTCTTCATTTATAACTGCACGAACAAATAAAGCGGCCTTAGCATATTTAACGAAGCAGTTTCCACACAAGACCATTAAATCTTTTGAATTAAGAAAGTCCAATACAGTTGCCCAAGATAATGCGCTACACTTAGACTGTTGCTTTCAGCCTTTAGGCAAAGGGAAAGCCATTTTACATAAGAACGGATTCTTGGTAGAGGAAGAATACCAATGGTTAGTAGATTTTTTTGGTAAGGAAAATATATTTGAAATTGATGCTCAAGAAATGTATCATATGTTTAGTAATGTATTTTCAATTTCTCCTGATGTCGTTGTTTCCGAGCGCAATTTTACACGACTAAATAATTGGTTGCGAGATCAAGGTTTTACGGTTGAAGAAATTCCATATGCAGAAATTTCAAAACAAGAAGGGCTATTACGTTGCAGTACGTTGCCACTAGTAAGAGTATAAATTATAAAAAAAGTAAAAAGAAAAATTTAATTAGTACCCAGATATGCAAATAACAAATACCATACTAATGATTCGTCCGGTGTCTTTCAGAATGAATGAACAGACCGCAGTCAATAACTACTTTATGGGCGATATTGATTTGAAGAATCAAGAAATTAATCAAAAAGCTCAAGAAGAGTTTGATGCCTTTGTATCCGCATTAAAAAATAAAGGAGTTAATGTTATTGTTATTGATGATACAAAGGAGCCTGATACCCCAGACAGTATTTTTCCAAATAACTGGATATCCTTTCACTCGAATGGCGTTGTAGGTGTATACCCCATGTTTGCTGAAAATAGAAGAAATGAGCGTAGAGAGGATATATTCTTAACCTTAGAAGAGAACGGCTTTAAAATAAATGAAGTAATTGATTATACTTCAGCCGAAGATGAGGGGCTGTTTCTTGAAGGCACAGGGAGTATTTTAATAGATAGGGTAAACAAAAAAGCATATTGTGCATTATCGCAACGCGCAAATGAAGATTTGTTTATTGAGTTTTGTGAAGATTTTGATTTCTTTCCAGTAATTTTTACGGCTAACCAGTCTGTTGATGGTAAAAGGTTGCCTATTTATCATACCAACGTAATGATGGCTTTGGCTGAAAATTTTGTAGTAATCTGTACAGATTCTATTGATGATAAGAAAGAAAGGAAGAATGTTCTAGACCATCTTAAGATTGATGGTAAGGAAATAATAACGATTACTGAAAAGCAAATGCATCATTTTGCGGGTAATATGTTGCAGGTTTTAGGCAGTGAAGGTAGAAAGTATATGGTGATGAGTACAGCGGCTTTTAATAGTCTAACTCCAAAACAAATTGCGCAAATAGAGAATCATTGTCCAATTCTTCATAGTTCTCTAGATACTATAGAAACATGTGGTGGCGGTAGTGCACGTTGTATGATGGCAGAGGTGTTTCTTCCCAAAAGCTAGATTTAAACAGACTTTTTAAAGGAGTAAATAATTTTATTGGATTAAAATAAGTGTAAAGGTTTCGCTATCTTCATAAGCATATGATTTTGTCAATGGTATTTTAATGAACTAAAATGAATCTTAAAACTTGGTTTATTTTTTTGATGATTAGTATTGTAGGTGTGTTGCTTGCCCTAGCAAATACACCTAAAATCTTTGAATATCACTTGTTGGAAAATCAGCAATCTGAAATAAACAAATCAGATGAAGCTTTCAACAAGATGATGGATGTTCTTACCCATCAACGCTGTATGAATTGCCATCCCAACGATAATATTCCTAAACAAGGTAATGACCGTCGTCCTCATTATTTCGGAATGGCAAGAGGTGAAGATGATAAGGGATTTCAAGCCACGAACTGTAATACCTGTCATAATTCTGAAAACAATACATATTCAGGAGTGCCTGGTGCGCCACATTGGTCTTTGGCACCCGCTAGAATGGGATGGGAAGGTTTAACCAGATCTCAAATTGCTGAAAGACTTGTAGATAAGAATGCTAATGGACAAAGAAGTTTTGATGAGCTTCTGAAGCATATGACTGAAGATGAATTGGTTCTTTGGGCTTGGACTCCTGGTATAGACCCAAATGGTCAAGAAAGAGAGGTTCCACCTGTGTCAAAAGAAGAATTTAAAAATGCTGTCGAATATTGGTTTGATAATGGTGCAGTTATACCAACTAAATAATTAAAACTTTATGGAGATTTCCTTTACAGTGAACGATGTTTTACAAACGGTTAATGTAGAAGATGAAAATACACCGCTTCTTTGGGTCATAAGAGATATTCTTGATTTAAAAGGCACAAAGTTTGGTTGCGGTAAAGCTGCTTGTGGTGCATGCACATTACATGTAGATGGTGAAGCGGTTCGTTCTTGTTCATATGCCGTAAAATTCGTTCAAGATAAAACTGTGACAACAATTGAAGGGTTGGGTAATCGTGAAAACCCTCACCCGGTTCAATTGGCATGGGTTGAGGAGATTGTCCCACAATGTGGATATTGTCAACCAGGGTTTATGATGGCGACTGCCGCACTTTTAAAAAAAGTGCCTAAACCAACCGATGAGGATATTGACAACAATATAATAAACGTATGCCGTTGTGGTACCTACTACCGAATGAGAAAAGCAATTCACAAGGCTGCCGAAATACAAGCTGAAAAGGATACAAATGAATCTAATATGGTGTAAGTGATGGCGGATAATAAAAGTGATTCAAAAAAAGTTTCTAGACGTAAGTTTTTAGTAAGGGGTGGTTTGGGTACCATAGGAGTCGTAGCCATTGGCACCTATATTTTTCGGAATTCTATTCGCCGTGAGATTTTGGGAACGGTAAATTCACTAGAATTACCGTATACCGATAACACCGACAAGCCTATGGTTTGGTTTGAGGTAACTTCTGAAAATAATATTCTATTACATTCTCCAAAGGTTGAAATGGGGCAGGGAACCTTTACCGGTATAGCCCAAATGGCTGCCGACGAACTTTCGGTTTCCATAAACCAGATTCAAGTGGTACACGCAGCTTCATCTACCGGAAATATAGATAGTTTTGCAACTGGTGGTAGTACATCTATATCTGGATTATGGCAACCATTAAGAGAACTTGCCGCAATGTTACGAGAAATGCTTCTTAAAGAAGCTTCCCGTAAAATGAATGTTGGTATTGATGAACTTACCATAGAAGACGGAATTCTTTCTGGTAACGGGAAAACAATGACTTATGCCCAAGCAGCAGAAGGGGTAGAAAATTGGAAAGTGCCTGATACTCCTGTTTTAAAAAGTTTAAAAGAGTATAAATATATAGGTAAGCCTATTGCTAGGGTAGATTTAGATGCCAAAGTTTTTGGAGACCCAATTTTTGGAATGGATGCCCAAATGCCGGATATGCTTTATGGAGCGGTTGTAAGACCCACTAAAATAGGAGCCAAATTTGTTAGTGCAGATATTAAGCCGGCGGAAAATATGCCTGGTGTTGTCAAAGTTATTGTTGAAGAAGATTTTGTTGGGGTAGTGGCAAATTCCATGCTTGAAGCGGAAAAAGCAAAAGACGCTATTATTGTTACGTGGGAGGGATATGAAGATTTAAATACCGATGCAATCTTTAAAATTATGACGGTTGGTAATGGTAAATCTACTATTATTCAAAAACATGGTGATGCATTAGATAAACAAGATGGTATAGAAACTTTAGAGTTTAGAACTCCTATAGGGGCTCATGCTCAAATTGAGCCAAATGGTGTTGTCGCTTCTGTTGAAGGTGATAGTGTAGTTATAAAAATTTCAACTCAGGTAATAGGACTAACTAGAAAAGAAGTTGCTAGCCGTTTAGGTTTGGATGTTGAAAAGGTAAATGTGATACCTACATATTTAGGCGGCGGTTTCGGTCGTAGACTTCATACACCACATGCGGTGCAGGCCGCTTTGATGTCAAAAGCAGTTGGTAAGCCGGTTAAATATTTTTTTAGTAGAAAGGAAGAGTTTCAGCATGATATGTTTCGCCCTCCTACACATCATATAATTAAGGGAAAATTGAATGCCGAAGGTTATTTAGATGGTCTTGAGCATCAATTTGTTAGTGGAGATGTGGGTAACCATTCTGCTTTAATACCTGATTTTCTGCCTCCTATCATAGGTGCCGATATTGGTGCTATTCGTGGCGGTTTCATTCAATATACAGGCATTCCCAATTTCAGGTCGGTCTACTGGCATGTAAGTTTACCATTTGCTACCAGCTGGTGGCGTAGCCTTGGTTTATTAGCGAATACGTTTGCGATGGAAAGTTTTATGGATGAAATGGCATTGAAGGCAAATAAGAATGCCGTAGACTTTAGACTTGCCCAAATTGGTGATGATTCTATCGGCGTTCGTTTAAAAAATGTAATTAAAGCCGCGTCTGAGAAAGCAAACTATTCTGAAGATATCGCCAATGGTAGAGCTATGGGCTTTGCAGCGTCTATTGATGCTGGTACACCCTGTGCTCAAGTTGTTGAGGTTTCAATTGTAGACAACGAGATTGTTGTACACAAAGTAACCGTTTCCCTTGATCCAGGTTTAGCGGTAAATCCTGATCAGATACGTGCACAGTGCGAGGGTTGTGTTATAATGGGTATGAGTGCAGTGCTTTATGAGCAAATGTATGTGGAGAACGGGGAATTGCAACCTACAATCTATGGACCATACCAAATGGCATTGATGAAGAATGCACCTAAAGAAATAGATGTGGTTTTGCTTCAAGGCAAAGATACACCTGGGGCTGTAGGTGAACCTCCTTTAGGGCCTATTGGTGCCGCGATAGCCAATGCTGTGAGGCGATTGACAGGTGAAAGACTAACGGAGCTTCCATTAAAACTTTCTAAAACCATGTAGAATACTCTTATTATACTTTTTTTTGATTTGCTATGTTTTTTATCATTCCACCAAAAATGAAATAATGGAATGGTACAATGCTATACCAATACAGTCTACCTTTTAAGCCAAGAGGTCTGAATGTAGCAGTTTGATGGAGTATATTGTTTTCATCTATTCTGAATTCTAACCATGCCTCGCCTGGTAATTTCATTTCGGCAAATAACAATAATCGTTTGGCTTTTTTATCAGCTAAAAGCACTCTCCAAAAATCAAGGGAATCACCGGTATAGATGCGATTAGGATGTGTTCGGCCACGACGAAGACCGACACCGCCAGAAAGCTTATCAATAAATCCTCGAATTTTCCAAAGCCAATTTCCATAATACCATCCGGTCTCACCGCCAATGCTCCAAATACGTTCTAGTACCTCATCAGGATTATTGATTTTTAGTTGTTTAGCATCTTTTAGAACTCCGAATTTAGGTACTTGTATATGCTTTTCTATATTATCATTAAACCTGCCGCTTACCATACTATCTTTCCAACTGCTGATCACCAAGTTTTGTTCTATTTTTTTGAAGGCCATATCTATAGCCTCTATATAGGTGTGCGGTTTAATATTTAGAATTTCTTGTAGTCTTTTATCTTTGGCAATTACCTCTATTTTCATGCTATCTACTAAATTCAAAGCTAGTTTATAAGAGGTTGAGGTTACAAAATATAGCCAATACGAAGACAATTTGGGGGTCATAATTGGTACAGTTAAAATCCAATTTTTGAAACCTCGAGCTTCAGCATATTTATGAAGTATTTCTTTATAGGTGAAAACATCTGGACCTGCAATATCAAAAGAATCGTTGTAAGTTTTCTCATTGCCAAGCACTCCTGTTAGAAAAGAAATAACATCACGTATAGCAATTGGTTGCGTTTTGGTCAATACCCATTTAGGAGTAATCATAAACGGGAGCTTCTCACATAAATCACGAATAATTTCAAATGAGGAGCTGCCAGAGCCGACTATAATACCAGCTCTTAAAACGGTTAGGTTAAAATCACCTTCATAGAGTATATCCTCAACATTTTTACGGGACCTTAGGTGTTTCGATAAAACTTCATCATTTACAATTCCGCTTAAATAAATAACTTGTTGAATATTGGTATAGGCTACAGTTTTATTAAAATTACGTGCGGTGGTAGCCTCAAGTTCATCAAAATCATGAATGGAGGCACTCATAGAATGTATTAAAAAATACGCGGCATCAATATCTTTCTGTAGAATGTTCTCTTTTGGATCTTTTAAAAAATCAATTTCAATCACCTCAATTTGTTCTCTTATCTCCTTATCTACTGATAATCTGGTTTCATCACGAACTGCACAAATTACATGATGGCCCATTTCTAAAAGTAGGGGTAATAGACGCATGCCGATATAGCCATTAGCACCTGTGAGTAATATTTTCATAAATCTTCGATGTATGTTGGAGCATTATCCGCTTTATAAGCAATTATTTTTTTAAAGAATTTCTGTACTGCTTTGGTGTCAGATTCTACCTTTATAAAGTAGTGATCCCGATAAATGGAATAGACAGAAGCTTCTCCTTTATAAAGGGATAATTTATAATACGGAATAACCAAAGCAAATGTTTCTAAGAGCGAGCGAAATCGAACAATGATTCCTTTTGGTCGTAATTCAACATTACAGGTGTTCCTATTATTATCTAAAATCAGTAAATTCCTTAGATCAACACTGGTTTCGGTAATGATTAGTTTTGGGGAGCCAATACCATTTAATGCCCAACGTTCTTTTAACGTAAACGGCTTGCCTACCTGCTCATCTACCTTTCGGGTGATTTCTTTATTATTGTAGGATACGTTAACCAGCATGTTCGCTTTATTAGGTAGTTTTTATTAAAGTTAACCAAATGACGAATGAATGCCGAATCTGTTTACCTTAAAAGCCTAAAAAATGATTAGTTTTGCAGGCTTAATTAAACGTTTTGATGAATATTCAAGAGGTACTATCACAGAAAGTAAAAGAAGCAGTACAATCTATCTTTAGCAAAGAATTGCCATCGGTAGAATTTCAACCAACCCGAAAGGATTTTGAAGGAGATATTACCATTGTGGTATTTCCTATGTTGCGTGTTGTAAAAGGAAATCCTGTTCAAATTGGGAAGCAGTTAGGTGCTTATTTACAGGAGCATGTAGAAGAGGTTTTAGGCTATAATGTCATTAAAGGCTTCTTAAATATTATCATTGATGATGTATTCTATTTGAATTTTTTCAATGCTATTAAAGAAAAGCCTCATTTTGGATTTGTAAAAGAATCAAAAGATGCTGTGATGGTAGAGTACTCTTCACCAAACACAAATAAACCACTTCACTTAGGGCACATTCGTAATAACCTTTTAGGATATTCTGTTGCTGAAATATTGAAAGCATCAGGTAAAAAAGTGTATAAGACACAAATTATCAATGATCGTGGTATCCATATTTGTAAAAGTATGGTGGCTTGGCAAAAGTTCGGAAACGGAGAAACACCTGCCTCTACCGGATTGAAAGGTGATAAATTAGTGGGTAATTATTATGTTGCTTTTGATAAAGCCTATAAAGAGCAAATAGCACAATTAGTAGCTGAAGGTATTGACCAAAAAGTAGCTGAAAAAGAAACACCCATTTTACAGGAAGCGCAAGAAATGCTTTTAAAATGGGAAGCTGGCGAGCCCGAAACCGTGGAACTTTGGAAAACCATGAACGGTTGGGTCTACAAAGGTTTTGAAGTGACGTATAAGAATTTAGGAGTCGATTTTGATACCCTTTATTATGAAAGTGATACTTACCTGTTAGGAAAAGATGTTGTTGCTGAAGGTCTTAAAAAAGGTGTTTTCTTTAAAAAGGAAGATGGTAGTGTTTGGATAGATTTGACCGAAGACGGATTAGATGAAAAAATAGTACTTCGTTCTGATGGTACGGCTGTTTACATGACCCAAGATATCGGGACAGCTATACAACGTGTTAAGGACCACCCAGATGTTAACGGTATGGTGTATACCGTAGGTAATGAGCAAGATTACCATTTTAAAGTACTGTTCTTGATTCTTAAGAAACTTGGATTTTCGTGGTCCAATAAATTGCACCACCTAAGTTATGGTATGGTCGATTTGCCAAGTGGAAAAATGAAGAGTAGAGAAGGTACCGTAGTGGATGCCGACGACTTAATGGCGGATATGACCCAAACTGCTGCAGCCATTTCGGAGGAGTTAGGGAAGCTTGAAGACTATAACGAGGAAGAAAAGCAATCACTTTATAAAATGATTGGCTTAGGTGCTTTGAAATACTACATTTTAAAAGTAGATCCTAAAAAACGAATTCTGTTCGACCCTGAAGAATCTGTGGATTTTCAAGGAAATACAGGTCCATTTATTCAGTACACGTATGCTCGAATTCAATCTATTTTAAGAAAGGCGGAGAGTATTGGCATTGATATAAAGAACCATGCCGAGGTTTCTGAACTTCAAGGAAAAGAAAAGGAATTGATAAAGCAACTTCAATTATTTCCAGATACCATTCAATTGGCAGCTGATAATTATAGTCCGGCATTGATTGCCAATTACACTTATGATTTGGTAAAGGAATTCAATTCTTTCTATCAGCAGGTTTCTATTCTTGGTGAGACTAATGAAGAGAAGCGAGTTCTTCGAGTACAATTATCAAGTAAAGTTGCTGAGGTAATTCAAGATGCATTTAAATTATTGGGTGTTGAAGTGCCTGAGCGTATGTAATAAAAAAAGACCGCCGAAGCGATCTTTTTCATAGCAACTTAAATAATTAACCACCTAAATTAGGTTGCAAAGATGTTATGTGGTTTTTTTTGCAGCAACAGCTGCACCGTATACAACCAGTCCAAATCCTATTTTGTTAATAGCATCTCCAATGTTATAAATGACATCCATATTAAGACCTAGATTGCCAAGACCTTCATACCAACCAGGTGTGCCTGCCATATATCCTAATGGATAAATTGCCCATCCAACAAGTACGAACCAACAGAGAGTTTTGTGTGCAGTTAAAACAGCGCCACCTGCTTGTTCCGCTAATTTCTTGGCGCTTCCAAACCATATTTCATAAACAATATAGAAATAAGCAAGACCTGAAATTAAACCCCAAACGGCTGGACCAGTACCTGTATTGTATACTGCTTCTCCAAAATAACCAGTAACAAGCATAACTATAGATGCAGCAATAAGTTTCCACATAAGGGATTTTTTTGCGCCAGCAACTTTTAGTATAAGGTAAAATTCAACACACATTAAAGGTACTGTAAGTACCCAGTCTACATATCTAAAGAAGGTTGGAGATTCGCCTACTGTTGCCCAATAATCTCGCATATACCAATAATGGACCGCGGCAATAAATGTAATAAGACCAGAAACCAGAATAGAGGTTTTCCATTTAGTGTCAAAATCGTTCATTGAAAAGAAAAAGAAGGCAGATGCAGCCATCATGGCCATACATCCAACAAAGAACGTAAAACCAACATAGTCATTGGATAACATTTTAGTGACCAATGAAATTGAAGTAATAAAATTTTCCATAATCAAAGTTTTTTTAAATTGTTTAAGTAAATTTACTAATAGTTAAACAATTATTGTTTAATAAAATTGTTAAAATATTGAACAAAATAAAAAATAAGCATATTGATTTTCCGAACTTGGACAGTATAATAATTGTAGGGACTTTTTTTTCACTATGGTTAGCAGTCATTTTTGAAGACGTGATAGAACATGTTATGGCCTATATATTTATTCTTTCTTTTGGAATTTTGCATGGGGCAAATGACCTTAACCTTCTTCAAAAGGCTGAAAGCAAAAAGAAATCGACTAGAAATTACATAAAGATTCTGTTATATTATGTCCTTTTTGTGTTTGGTAGTGTATTGATTTTTTACTTAGTACCAAGCTTAGCATTGGTTGTGTTTGTGCTATTCAGTGGTTATCATTTTGGAGAACAGCATTTTATTTCTAAGACCATTAGAGCATCCTTTAAAACTAATGTGCTTTATTTTGCTTACGGTACTTTTATTCTCTTTCTCCTCTTTAATTCAAATAATTTATCAACATCTGAAATTATTAAAACCATAATAGATTACTCTATTCCTATTTCTGTATTTAAGGTTGGATTACTAATAAGTGGAATAATTTCGGCAGCTTTTAGTCTCATATTGGTATTGAAGAATGAATTAAAAATTAACCCGATAAAAGAGCTATTTTTTATAGGAATATTTTTTGTGGTTTTTAAAACAGCCTCCTTGTTATGGGGATTTGCTATATATTTTGTTTTATGGCATTCCATACCCTCCCTGTATGACCAGATATTCTTTTTGCATGGTAAGATTAATAAAAGGTCGTTCAGGTCATTTGTGGTAACGTCACTACCATATTGGTTAATTTCTGTTGCTGGACTGCTTTTCTTGCTATTTCTATTTAGGGATAATTTAGAAAAGTCTTTGGCTTTCTTTTTCTCTTTTTTGGCAGCAATAACCTTTCCACATGTGTTGGTTATTAAAAGGTTGAATCAAAATCAAAATCAAAATCAAAACTGAACTCTAAAACTAGCATTTGGCGTTAAGCCTAATGATATACGTTCAACAGTTTCTATACTATTATCATCTTTCAGTCTGTAATAGGTATTTAAGGTGTTTTTTCTATTGGTGAAATTTAGAATTGAGGCACCTAATGTTCCTTTTAATTTATCACTTAATTTAATGGTGTAGACTGCAGAAAAATCTGCTCTAATATATTCAGGTAATCTACTACTATTTGAACTTTCGTAATTTATCTCATTGGGGAATACGTTATTATTTACTGGCTCATTATCGTTCGGTTGTGTGTAAGGTTTGCCAGATTTAAAGTTGAGTCCGCAACCTAGTTTTAAATTTCCGATAGTATAATTTCCAGCTAGTGTGATGGAATGTCTTATATCTAAATTATTAGGAAAAGATGTTGGTATTAACGCATCAAAAGTATAATCGTTTTTATTGTAGGTGTAGCTCAGCCAAGCACTATACACATTGTTTTTAGTATTGATTAAAAATTCTAGTCCTTTTACGGCATAAGACCCTATTTCACCATCAAATTGATTCTGATTTTGAAATCCTTGGGTATAAACATTAATACCATCTACTTTTTTGTAAAACCCGTCTATACCCAAATAGAATGTATCGGTATCGTAGTTAAAACCAATGGAACCTTGTTTGCTTTTGGTTAATGGTAATGCATCACCATCAGATAAAATCCAACGTCTTTTTTCAATACCAAGAAAATTTTGTTCTAAGTCAATTATTTGATTGGTAGCCTGACTTTTAAACTCTCCTAGAAGCTGTGTTTTGAAATTAGAAAATAATTCATAGGATAGATTAATACGTGGTTCAAAAATATACTCTTTAAAAGTATTTATATTTTCGAAATAATTTAAACGCCCCCCCAACATACCATAGAATTTTGAATTTTCAGAGGTGTATTTGAGTTCAGAAAACAAGGCATGTTTACGAATAACTCCTTTTATATTGCTGGCAAATGGCGGTTGGTTAATATTGGTTCTATTTTCGATTCCAGTTTCGGTTAATTCGTAACCGTTTATCCAATCAATGCTTTCTAATACTTTATAATTAGTGATTAATTTAATGCTAGATTCTTTTACAAGGTTGTTCTGATTTAATTCTTGCGATTCATTATTGGTAACCGTAATCGCATCTAAGCCATATTGGGTATAATAAAAATGTAAATCGGTGGTGAAAACATCTGTCCATTCGCTTTTAAATTGCGACCCAATTGAACTATTGTCTTGATTTAAACTACTTCGATTTGGAGTGCTATTGCCTTCAATGTTTTCTAAGTAATTTAAATTATTACTCATATTAATCATACTTACCTGAAGTTGGTGGTAGGGATTTATTTCGTAGATAAGCTTTGCTGTAAAGTCATAAAAATAGAATTCACTTTCTTGGTCTACTTCACTATCCTGAAATGCTTTATCTGAGAAAGTAGTATATGTAGGTGTGTTTAAAAAGTCAGTATAAGACCTACGAGCAGAAATTTGTATTGCAATATTTTCTTGTATAGGAATATGCCCGAAAATATCCCCTGATATTAAGTTAAACCCTGCGTTACCTCTAACGTTTAACGGAATTTTATTTGAGGTTTGCATAGCTATAGTGCCACTCAATCCGTCTCCATAAGCCGCAGAAGTTCCATTTTTTATAACGTTGACATTATTTGTCACATACGGATTGAAGGCAGATATTAAGCCAAAAAAATGCCCTGTTTGGTACATTTTAATTCCATCCCATAAAATTAGATTTTGGTCATTTGTGCCTCCCCTTACATTAATATCAGATACGGTTTCATCAACACTCTTTATTCCAGGAAGCGCTTGAACGGTTTGTAGCACATCTGGTTCGCTTACGCCAGGTAATATTCCGAATTTCTCAATGTTCAGCTCAATACTAGCATCTTTTAATTGATTGAGACCTGTAGTTAGGAATTGTGAAACGACCACTTCATCTAGCTCTTGATAACTTAAGGCCATGGCTATTTTTTTACAATCGCCAGTATTAGCCAAATCTTTGGCTTCGATGAACATAGGTTTGTAACCTATATGCTTAATCTGAACTATTGAATTTTTTGGGATATTTTCAAAATTAAATTTACCGTTGGTATTTGTAATACTAGCTAATTTTGATTCAAATATTTCAACAGTTGCCCCTGGTATGGTATTTTCTTCGAAATTATCAAGGACATAACCACAAATTGAAATTGTAGAAGTGTTCGTTAATGAATAATAGCGGTCATTTAATTTAATAATAGTTAAATCTGTTGTAGTTCGTATATACTCTAGAGTAGGCTTAAGGGCATCATATTTAGGTTTAGTTAGGCGAATTGAATAAACATCTTTATCAGCGTAGGAAAACTTAACATTGTGCTTGGTTTCTAGCTCTACTAGTAAATCTGTTAGTAATATTGAATTGTCAGTTGTATTTTGAGCAAGACAAGACATGCCGCAAAACAGCAAATAAACCAGAAAAATTAAATTGTTAAGGTGCTTTTTCGTCATAGAACAGCACTTTATTCCCATCTAAGTTAAACTTAATTTGTAAAGGAACACTTATGCTTTTAAGGGCGAGTTCTAGATTTTCATTACTAAAAGATCCAGAGAATAGTTGCGAGGTGTTAATATTTTTAGTGGTAATCTTAATGTTATATTGACGTTGTAATTCATCTATTACATAATTTAACGGAATGCTTTTAAAAGAACTTTCGTTCGATAACCAAGTAGGTTTTCCATTAATGGCTGCTTTTAACATGGTGCTTTTTCCATTTAGCATTAACAATGAGTTGCCGGCTGATAATTGTGTTTCTTTCCCATCCATTGTTACACTTACTAAACCTTCGAAGCAAGTAACCTCAAAATATTCTTTTCTTGTTTCTACATTAAATTGTGTACCCAATACGGTTACCAGTCCCTGGTCTGTAGCTACGGTGAATTTTTGCCCTTTAGCTACTTTGAAAAAAGCTTCCCCTTTAAGGTTGACATTTCTATTAGATTCCCATTTATTTTTACTGAAAGTTAATTCTGACTCAGCGTTCAAAATAACTTCAGAGGTATCTGGTAATGAAATAGTTTTGTTTTCGGCATAGTCTGTGGTAAACGACTCGCTTAAAGTGCTTAAGTAGAAGAATGAACCCGTCAGTAAGACTGCAATGACAGCGGCAACACGTAGAAACTTCTTAAACGGAGTTAAGATGAATACTTTAGTGTCTTCTGCAGTTTTGAGTGGTTCAATGGAGCTCCATGCTTTATCCATATCAAATTCAGGAGCCTCAAGATTTGAAGCGGAATCCTTTATTTTTTGATATGTTTCAAAAGCTTCCGATTTTTTGAATTTAGCCAATTCAGCCTCAGTCAACTCATCGTTAAGCCATTTTGCTAAGTAATTTTCTTGCATGTTTTTAGCTTTATAGTATAGTAACAACTACGTAGAGCAATACCCTACTCTTTTTTTAATTTATTTTATTAACCATCAAATTCCATCAATCTTTTCTCTTAGGCTTTTAAGGGCCAAATGCATTCTTTTTTCAATAGCTTTAATGCTTACATCTTCCATTTCGGCAATCTCCGCATATTTTTTACCATCAATCCTATTTAATAAAAAAGTAGTACGTTGATTTTCTGGCAAATCGTTTAAAGCATTGTCAAGCTTTTGCTTGAATTCATTTTCTTCCATAATGAATTCAGGCGATTCATTAGTCGTTTTTAAGGTGCTGTCTGCATACTTTAATCTTACTTTTTCAGCCTTAATAACATTCAAGTATAAATTATTGGCAACAGTATATAAGTAGGATTTAGCTTTGTCTGGACTAACCTTTGAGCAATTTTCCCAAAGTTTGACAAATGCTTCTTGAACAGCATCATTGGCTTTTTCTTCGTTTCCGAATTTATAAAATATATAATTGAAGATGGTTTTAGACGTTTCATTAAAAACCCTTTTATATATGGCCTCCTCACAGACGTTTTGTTGCTGATTTAATTTCAATGGGTCTCTTTTTGTCAAATATATTTTAAAAAAAATTAAAAAGTAGGTAGGGTATTTTGAAAGTGAATTGTTTTAGATGTATAATAACGAAAAATACCAAGTCATTATGAAAAAGTTTTTTAAATATACAATGTACGTTAGCCTACTAACAGTTGCATTAAGTTTCACCTCATGTCAAGATGAGTTTGAAGAAATAAATACTAGTACAGAGCCTCAGGCTATTACCGCAAATTCTTCAACAGCACAATTAATTCAACATACATCGTCTAATGATGGTTCTTTTGATAACATTGTTGACGGTACAAGTTGTTTTGATATTAAATTTCCATATATAGTTGAGGTAAATGGACTGGAACTTACAATAGATTCTCGTGAAGATATTCATCAAATAGAAGAAATTTTTGATGCAATTGATGATGATCTTGATTTCTTAGAAATTTTATTTCCGATAACCATTACTGCTGGAGATTTTTCGGAAATCACCATTAATGGATTACAAGATTTACGAGAATTGGCTGCTGAATGTAAAGAAGGTGGCGATGATGACGATATTGAATGTATTGATTTTGTGTACCCAATGACCATATTTACATTCAATGTAAACTTAGAGCAAACTAGTAATGTGATTGTAGAGAGTGATCGCGAATTAAGAATTTTCTTTAAAGACTTAGATGAGAACAAGCTTATTAGTTTTGACTTTCCTATTTCCTTGAAATTATATGATGACACTACATTTACGGTAGAAAACAATGAGGAATTGGCTAGAGTAATCGAAAATGCAAAGGATGTTTGTGATGAAGACGACGACGATGATTACAACGATGATGATTTTAATGAAGCTAGTTTTAATGATAAATTGGTAGAGTGTGTTTGGTTCGTGAAAGAATTTAAAAGAAATGATATTGACCAGACTGTTCAGTATGTAGATTATATACTGAACTTCAAGGAAGATGGAACAGTAATTACAGGCTTTAGAGGGGCTGCTACCATAGCGGGCACTTGGAGCACAACGGTTGGGGATGATGGTGCTAAGTTGAACATGGAGTTTGAAACCTCTGTAGATTTTAATTTAGAATGGAATGTTTACGATATTGGTGATAACAGAATCAAATTATTTAATGGTGAAAGTAACCGTATTATAATGAAACAAATCTGTGAAGAAGATTTGGCTGAGGCTAACCCTGATACATTAAGAGAAATTCTTAAGGAATGTAGTTGGGTCATCAAAAAAGTACAACAACAAGGTGAGGAATTAGATAGATTACTAGGGTATGAATTTAATTTTATGGCAGAAGGTGTTATTACCTTGAGTAACGGTGTAAACTCATCAGAAGGTACTTGGGAAATAGCCCTAAATACAGAACAGAAATTGGTTATGGCCATTACGATGGGTGAAGAACCAGGCGTAAGTTTTGAGTGGCCAATTCGTGAAATGGCTAATAATAGACTGAAATTTGAAGTTGATGAAATAGGGTATGAGCTTATTATGCAACGTGTTTGTGATAACAATAATACAGATGTTGGCGTTGCCGAAATAAGAAACTTCATGATGGGAGGAGAATGGATTGTAGCTTCTTACTTAGAAGGGGATGTAAACATGACCGATATGTATGGCGGATATAGTTTAGGATTTATGGCTGAAAATCAAGTTTCTGTGATGGAAGGTGGTCAAGCTTTTGGATCGGGACTTTGGAGAGTGCTTAGAAATAGTGAGGAAAAACTAAAAGTGTACCTCAATTTTGGAGAAAATATGCCTTTTAATGAATTAACCGATGATTGGGATTTTGTTTCCGTAGTTGATGGACGAATTGTATTAAAGGATATTAGTGGTGATGGCACCATAACCACATTAGTATTAGAAAAGTAAAATAAAATTAAAGCATCCATAAATATACCGTTAACAGTAAAGAGTTGGGCCTCGTTGGCGGTATTGATGGAGGTTTTAGTTCAGGAGTTTATGAAAATGTAATTCCTTTTTTGCCCCACAAGTAACTTTAGAGCATCCATTTTTTATGGATGCTCTTTTGTTTTGTAGATTTTGTGGTACTTGCTGCGAAATTAGCATTGATATTATTAAATTTGTACCCCCTTTAAAAAGAAAAAAATGTTCGAAAATTTAAGCGATAAGCTAGATAAAGCCCTGCATGTACTAAAAGGTCATGGTCAGATTACGGAAATAAATGTTGCTGAGACTACCAAAGAGGTACGTCGTGCCTTATTGGATGCGGATGTTAACTTTAAAATTGCGAAGGAATTTACGAATAGGGTAAAGGAAAAAGCATTAGGGCAGAACGTACTAACGACTTTGCAACCTGGTCAGTTAATGGTCAAGATTGTAAAGGATGAGTTGACCCAATTGATGGGCGGTGAATCTGAGGGAATTAATCTTTCCGGAAATCCATCTATAATCTTAATGTCTGGTTTGCAGGGGTCTGGTAAGACAACCTTTTCAGGTAAGCTTGCGAATTTTTTAAAGACAAAAAAATCTAAAAATCCATTGTTGGTCGCTTGTGATGTTTATCGTCCTGCGGCTATTGATCAGTTACATATTGTTGGTGAGCAAATTGGCGTACCGGTTTATTCGGATCGTGATAATACCGATCCAGTTTCCATTGCAAAAGCTGGGATAGCAAAAGCAAAGGCAGATGGTTATAATGTTGTAATTATCGATACGGCTGGTCGTTTGGCGGTTGATGAAAAAATGATGGCAGAGATATCTGACATTCATAAGGCGATACAGCCTCAAGAAACTTTATTTGTTGTCGATTCGATGACAGGGCAAGATGCCGTTAATACAGCTAAAGCTTTTAATGATATTTTGAATTTTGATGGTGTTATCTTAACCAAATTAGATGGTGATACTAGAGGTGGTGCAGCGATATCTATCAAATCGGTTGTAGATAAACCAATTAAATTCATTGGTACTGGTGAAAAGATGGAGGCGATAGATATATTTTATCCTTCGCGTATGGCCGACCGTATTTTGGGTATGGGAGATGTTATATCTCTTGTTGAAAGAGCCCAAGAGCAGTTTGATGAAGAGGAGGCTAGAAAAATTCAAAAGAAAATTGCCAAGAATAAATTCGGATTCGATGATTTCTTAAGCCAAATTCAACAGATTAAGAAAATGGGTAATATGAAGGACCTTATGGGGATGATACCTGGTGCAGGTAAAGCCCTAAAAGGTCTAGATATTGATGATGATGCCTTTAAACATATTGAGGCAATCATTTACTCTATGACTCCTGAAGAGCGTTCAACACCTTCAAAATTAGACGCAAGTAGAAAAAAGAGAATTGCCAAGGGTGCCGGAAGAGAAGTGCAAGAAATAAACCAATTATTGAAGCAGTTCGACCAAATGAGCAAAATGATGAAAATGATGCAAGGTGGTGGCGGTAAGAAGATGATGCAGATGATGGGCGCCATGAAAGGAATGAAATAGTAAACGAGCAACACTAACTTAAAAGAGACGGATATGGAATTATTGGATGGTAAAAAAGTATCCAATCAGATAAAAGAGGAAATCAAGGCTGAGGTTGCCAAGATGAGAGAAAGAGGCGAAAAAGTACCTCACCTAGCTGCAATAATCGTAGGTAATGATGGTGCGAGTTTAACTTATGTAGGTAGTAAAGTTCGATCTTGTGAGCGTATTGGTTTTGAATCTACTCTTATTCAAATGCCTAGTACAACTTCTGAGCAAGAGTTATTGAAAAAGATAAAAGAATTGAACCTTGATGATGATATCGACGGTTTTATTGTTCAGTTACCTTTACCAGAGCAAATAGATACGCAAAAGGTAATTATGGCCGTAGATCCAGATAAGGACGTAGATGGTTTTCACCCTACAAATTTTGGTAAAATGGCTTTAGATATGAGTACCTTTATACCAGCGACTCCATTTGGTATTCTAGAATTATTGGAGCGTTATAAGGTTGATACAAAAGGTAAGCATACCGTTGTTATTGGTCGTAGCCATATAGTAGGTAGACCAATGAGTATTCTTATGGGCAGAAAAGGGTGGCCAGGTAATTCTACAGTGACACTTACCCATAGCCATACTAAAAATATTACACAGATTATTTCACAAGCTGATATTGTAATATCTGCATTGGGAGTTCCCAATTTCTTAAAAGCTGAAATGGTGAAAGATGATGCTGTTGTAATTGATGTGGGTATAACAAGAGTGCCAGACGAAACAAAAGAAAAAGGGTATTACATTACAGGAGATGTTGATTTTGAGAATGTAAGTAAAAAAGCATCTTTCATTACTCCCGTTCCTGGTGGGGTTGGTCCTATGACTATAGCGATGTTGTTGAAAAATACATTACTGGCACGTGAAAGACACAGAAGTAGAAACTAATAATTTCAAATTACAATAAAAAAAACCCGACAATACCGGTTGGGTTTTTTTATACTATATGTCTTTTGATGAATCATTAGACTCTTATCGTTTTCTTTTAATCTTGAATTTCATGATGCAATGAGGTATTCATCTGTGTTGTGGTTGTTGTAGAATCATTAGGTTTTATAATGTCTATATCATTACTATCATCGTAATCACAACTAGATATTAAAGTAACAGCGCAAAGAATGAGGAAACTAATAATAATGTTTTTCACAACTTTTTAATTTTTGGTATTGAGCTTTATTGCTCTATTATTAAAACGTTTAGAAATTAAAAATGGTATTCTTAATGGTTCAATACTATAGTATTGAACTCAATTATCATATAAAAGTTTGTTTAATGGTGATGTGCAGAAATACTGTCAAATAGTTACGAAGTAGATAAACCATAATTTTCAAAATAAGCTGTCATTTTTTTTTGACTAAGTTTATTGTCTATTACTAATGTAGTCTCTATAATTAGAATAACCGTGCTTATTCAAATTTTTGAATTTGATCAACAGTAAATATATGAAACAACACTTTTTTGATTCTTCAGTTGACATGCTTTGTATTGCGAATTACGATGGTTATTTCGTAGAAGTAAATCCCGCATTTATGAATTTATTGGGGTTCTCAAGAGAGGAATTAATGTCTAAAAAAATAAATGATTTTGTTTTTGATCACGACAAAGATTCTACACAAGAAATTAGAGAGGGTATTCATAAAAATGAAAAACTCATAAATTTTCAAAATAGGTATGTCAGCAAGCTTGGCGAAATAGTTTGGTTGTCTTGGAGTGCTGTTCCTGTTGATACAGAAAAATTGGTTTACGCCATTGCTAGAGATATTACAGATGAAATGAATCTTAAAAATGAACGTATACTTGAACTCACTAAACTAAAAAGTGTTAATGAAGACCTTATTCGATTAAACTATACAACTTCACATGATTTAAGAGCCCCAATTAATAATTTAATCTCTCTTTTTAATGTTCTAGATTATTCAGTATTTAAGGATGAAGATACGATGCAGATTTTGCGTTATATGGAAGTTTCTGCAAAAGATGTAAAGGAGTCATTAGAAAGTTATTTGAATTTAATTGAGAATGCAAGTAAAGGGTTGCATAGTTTTACTGAGGTGTTTTTTGATAACATTTTAGCGAAAACTAGAAGTACTTTAAGTGCTATCATAAAAGGTTCTCAGTCTCAAATCGATTTCGACTTTTCAAATTGCGAAAGCGCTTATTTTGATAATGCATATATGGAAAGTATTTTCTTAAACTTGATGACGAATTCTATTAAATATACAATACCGGGTAGTCCTCCTAAAATGGAAATACGAACTGAAATTCGAGATGGTAAGAAGGTCTTACTGTTTAAGGATTATGGGCAAGGCTTTGACATGGAAAAGAATGGTGATAAGATTTTCGGATTAAATCAACGATTTAACGATACGCAAGAAGGTAAAGGTGTTGGTTTGTATTTAATTCAAAATCAAATTAATAGTTTAGGTGGTGCAATATCTGTAGAAAGTGAACCTAATAAAGGAGCTACTTTTAGTGTTGTGTTTCCTGCATGATAAGTTTTTATTTATATATAAGTATTGCTAAAAAATTAATTTTTCAATTCAATCTTCGCTATAGTGTTTTCATTAATTATCTTTAATGTTATAATCAACATCCACCATGAAAAAACAAATATTTGCCATCGTACTTCTGTTTGGTCTTTTAGTTAGTTGTGAAAAGGTAGTTAAACCAGTTCATGATATAAAAGTCATATTCGATGAAAGTTTAAGCGATACCCTGTTAGATGGTAGATTGTTGTTAATGTTATCTACAGATGATAGTGATGAACCTCGTTTTCAAATAAACGACGGTTTAAATACTCAAATTATTTTTGGAGTTAATGTAAATGATTGGGCACCAAATACGCCAATTACAATTGACGCTTCAGTATTTGGATACCCTTATTCGAGTTTAAAAGAAATTCCACCTGGCGAATATAATGTGCAGGCCCTTTTAAATGTGTATGAAACTTTTGATTTGGCTACAGGGCAAACTGTAAAATTGCCAATGGATAATGGTGAAGGGCAGCAGTGGCAGCGTTCACCTGGTAATTTATATAGTACTCCGTTTAAGATTAGAATAGCGAGTAATGGTATTCAGAATGTGTCGGTCACTTTAGATCAAGAGATACCACCTATTGAGGAGCCAAAAGATACAGAGTGGATTAAACATATAAAAGTAAAGTCAGAAAAATTATCTGAATTTTGGGGACGTGATACTTATTTAGGAGCTCATGTTTTACTTCCAAAAGGATTTGATGAGCATCCAGAAGCTAAATATCCACTAATGGTTTTTCATGGTCATTTTCCTTCCGATTTTGGTGGATTCAGAACAACTCCTCCAGATCCTAAAATGAAACCTGAGTTTTCAGAGCGTTTTAATTTAGAAGGGTACAATGTTATTGAGCAACAAGAAGCATACGATTTTTATAAACGATGGAATGAGCCAGATTTCCCTCGTTTCATTATAATTGAAATTCAACATCCAACACCATATTATGACGATTCTTATGCTGTAAATTCGGCAAGTCAAGGTCCATATGGTGATGCGATTACATATGAGTTGATTCCCGAAATAGAAAAACAATTTAGAGGAATGGGTGAAGGTTGGTCACGTTTCTTGTATGGAGGATCTACGGGTGGTTGGGAAGCCTTAGCGGTACAGGTCAACTATCCTGAAGAGTACAACGGTTGTTTTGCAGCTTGTCCTGACCCTATCGATTTTAGGGCGTATGCATTAACAAATATATATGACGATGAAAACGCCTATTATTACCCTAGTGCCCATAAGAAACTAGAGGTGCCATCGCATCGTAATTACTTAGGTCAAATACAATCTACATTAAGGCAGGGTAACCATTTAGAATTGGTTTTAGGAGATAAGTCGAGATCGGGCCAGCAATGGGATATTTGGGAAGCAACGTATTCGCCACAAGGCGATGATGGCTACCCAGTAAGAATATGGGATAAAAAGACAGGAAAAATAAACCATAAAGTTGCCGAATATTGGAAGGAGAATTTTGATTTACGACACATTTTGGAGCGTGATTGGGATAAGCTAGGTGACAATCTAAAAGGTAAAATTCATATTTACTGTGGTGACATGGATAATTACTATTTGAACAATGCGGTGTATCTAATGGAAGATTTTCTAGAAAGTACTACTGATCCTTATTATGAAGGTGAAGTTTTATATGGTGACCGAGCAGAACACTGCTGGAACGGAGATCCAGAGTTACCAAATGCTATAACTCGTTTACGATATAATAGTATGTATGTACCCAAAATCATGGAACGTATCGCGACAAGCGCCCCTGAAGGGGCTGACTTAACGAGTTGGAGGTATGAGTAATATTAGTCGGTAATAAGATTGAAGTAGTTAATTATAGAATTCAAATTAAAATATGAAGTATAGAAGATTCGGTAGAACCGATTGGCAAGTAAGCGAAGTAGGTTATGGTATGTGGGGCATGGCAGGTTGGACAGCCAGTGATGATGAGCAATCAGCAAAGTCGTTAGATTTAGCTGTTGAAAACGGAGTCAATTTTTTCGATACCGCTTGGGGTTACGGTGAAGGCCATAGTGAAGAATTGTTAGGGGAGTTGGTGAAAAGACATCCTTCAAAAAAAATCTATACCGCTAGTAAAATACCACCTAAGAACTTTCAATGGCCTGCAAAGCCAGAATATAAATTTGAAGATTCTTATCCAACAGCGCATATTATGGATTATACCCATAAAACCTTGAAGAATTTAGGGTTGGAACAAATAGACCTTATGCAATTTCACACATGGGATGATGTTTGGAGCGATAGAGAAGAGTGGCAACGTGCTATTGAAGATTTAAAGACTTCTGGTAAGATTTCCGCAATGGGTATTAGTATGAACCGTTGGGAGCCAGAAAATGGAATTAAAGCATTAAAAACCGGACTCTTAGATGCGGTTCAGGTAATTTATAACATATTTGACCAAGCACCGGTTGACACGCTGTTTCCTTTATGTAAAGAGATGGATATTGCTACTATAGCACGCGTGCCTTTTGATGAAGGTACACTGACGGGGACAATGACTAAGGAGACTACTTTTCCTGAAGGTGATTGGAGAGGAACTTATTTTGTGCCTGAAAATTTAATTTCTTCGGTAGAACATGCAGATGCCTTAAGACCATTAATTCCTGAAGGGATGACCATGGCAGAAATGGCACTTCGTTTTATCTTAATGAACGATAATGTGAGCACGACAATACCTGGTATGCGTAAGCAACGTAATGTATTAGCGAATACAGCAACAAGTGATGGTAAAGCGTTGTCTGCTGAATTATATGAAGAATTAAAAAAGCATAGATGGGATAGAGTGCCTACTTCATGGTCTCAATAATTCCTTTAAATAAATAGTCACTTAATTTAAAAACCATCAATCCTATAGTAGAGTTGATGGTTTTTAGTTGTTAGGGTGTCGTAAACTATATAGCGGGCAATAGAAACTTGCTTAAGTTATTTAGCAAATAACTGACTCATATCTTTAAATGCTTTGAATTCTAATGCATTACCAGCTGGGTCATAAAAGAACATGGTCGCTTGTTCGCCAACCTTTCCTTTAAAACGTATATAGGGTTCAATAACGAACTTTACATTTTTCGATTTAAGTTCTTCAGAAAAGCTTTGAAATGTATCCCACGGTAAAACCACGCCGTAATGAGGTACAGGAACATCATGCCCATCAACAGGGTTATGATGTATGCTTTCCGATTCTGACTTTGGCTTGTAATGAATTACCAATTGATGACCGAAGAGATTAAAATCGACCCAATGGTCGCTACTACGACCTTCTTCGCAGTTTAGAATCTCGCGATAAAATGTTCTACACGCTGCCAAATTATGAACCGGTATGGCAATGTGAAATGGAGTTACGTTTTGCATAATCACTTATTTATAGTATTGCTCCTCTAAGAAAGCAATTATTTTATCATTTACTTCATTTTGGTGCATAGAATGCCCAAAACCCTCGGTACTTACCAATTCACTTCCTTTCCAATGTTTATGAACATCTACAGAAGCATGATACGGAGTTATCTTGTCTAGTCTGTCATGAAAAAGCAAACCTTTTTTAGAATTAGTCAAAACAAATTTTGAACTCGAAAATTCTTTTGGGGTGAATCCAAATTTAGCATAAAAGTATTCTTCAAGTACTGTCATTACCTTATTGTTGAAACCTAAAAGATTTTGGTAATGAGTGAAAATTTCATGATATTCTGATGGCGAGCCAACCGTTACAATTTTTTCTATGAATACATTCGGATTTTTATACTCGTTATATAGAACAGTCATGCCGCCAACTGAATGGCCAATGACCGTTTTAGGCTGGTATTTTAGTATGATTGCTTGCAAAGCCTCTGCATATAAAGGAACATATAGAAATTTCCCTGATGAGTATCCATGAGCAGGTGCGTCAAAAGCTATAATATTATAATCAGCTTTTTGTAATTTTTCAATTAGCTTATGCCATCTCCAAGAATTGCTTTCCCATCCATGTACCAGTAGTACGGTTTCTTTATTTCCTGGCCAGGTATATAGCTGAATTGAATGCTCCGCTACGTTAATGACGTCAAGTTTAGCATCGTCTAAATACTGTTTTTGATTAGGTAGAACCTTGCCTTTTCTAACGGTACAAAATACTTCGAATGCTTGGTGGGCTATTTTGTTTGGTACAAACCAAACAAAAATATTGAAATATAGGCCGTATAGTTTTGTTATGATTTTTTGAAGTAAAACAGGCACTTTTTTAGCTTTTATAATATGAATGCAAAACTATCTTTCTTTTTGGATGATATGATATTTTATTAAAAACCAAGAATCAATCCCAACCGATCATCATATATTTCATCTTTGCATTGTCTGGTATTTGCACCTCTTCAATTTTGCTGTTGGCATTATAACGTAGACTTTCTGGAAGTTCTTTTTTGTCTATTGTAAAATACAGGTCACTATTCTTTAGTAAAACCACCACATTATTCAAAGAGGTTATGATTTTTTTTATGGGGTATTTGTCTTTTATTTCTTTAAAGGTGCTCTCTTTAGAGATTCCTTTTTCAGTAACAAATCGGCTGTCATTAATTTGAATATTCTGTATGGTTGCAATACTATCTGTATTAGGCGTAAGGGTAAGTAACAGTTGCCCGCCTCTCTCGTATATTTTTATTTTACTAGCACCGCTGCCAAAATTTAACTTTACAGTGTCTTGTACCACAGAGTCTTTTTCGAAAATGAGGTCAATATCCCTAGCCAAGCTTTGTTTGGTTAATTTGCCAACTTGATCTCCAGATATTTGAAAATCATTTTTTTGTTCTCCTGCGCAATTCATCAATATGCAACAGCTCAATATCAATAAAAATGTATAACTAAACTTCATAATTTATCTCATCACTTTTTTTAATACCCCAAGTACTCCTCTTATAAATGTCGCACTTGTTAATACTTTAATCACTGGGTTTTGCCTTGTACTTGTTCTGCTTGACGTTCTTCTGGCAGCTGGTTGGTTCTTTTCTTTTTCTGCCAGTTTCTCTGCATCCTCTATTTTTTCATTAAGAATTTCATACGCACTTTCTCTATCTATAATTTCATTGTACTTCTTAACTAATGAAGACTTATCGATAACTTCTGCTAACTCCTTATCTGTTAAAACATCCATTCTGCTCATTGGAGCTCTTAATAAAGTAGCTGCTAGCGGTGTAGGTCTACCTTTTTCATCCAATGCCGATATTAAGGCTTCACCAATACCTAAAGAGGTCAATACTTCTTTAGTATCGTAGTATTCAGATTCAGGATAATTTTCTGCCGTTAATTTAATTGCCTTTCGGTCTCTAGCCGTAAATGCTCTTAAAGCATGCTGAACCTTTAATCCTAATTGAGACAGAACATCATTAGGGACATCGGTAGGGTTTTGAGTAACAAAATAAATTCCGATGCCCTTTGAGCGTATTAACTTAACGATACTTTCAATTTGTTCTAACAAAGCTTTTGAAGCTTCTTTAAAGATAAGATGCGCTTCATCAATAAACAATATCAATTCAGGTTGGTCGCTATCACCTTGCTCAGGGAACGTGGCATAAATCTCAGCCAATAAACTAAGCATGAAAGTAGAAAACAATTTAGGTCTATCTTGTATATCGGTCAATCTTAAAATATTGATATAGCCTCTACCTTTTTCGTCAATTCGAGTTAGGTCATTTACATCGAAAGATTTTTCTCCGAAGAACAATTCCGCACCCTGCTGTTCAAGCTCTATAATTTTTCTTAGTATGGTGCCTGTTGAGCTGGTAGATATTCTACCGTACTCTTTAGTGAATTCTGCTTTGCCAGCACCTGTTGCGTATTGCAATACTTTTTTGAAATCCTTTAAGTCTAATAAGGGCATTTTATGGTCATCGCAGTATTTGAAAACTACCGCAACGATACCTTCCTGAGTTTCTGATAGGTCTAAAATTCGGGATAAAAGAACGGGTCCGAATTCAGAGACTGTAGCCCTAAGTTTAACACCATCTTGTTCTGATAAAGAAAGTATTTCTACAGGGAAACTGCTTGCTTCAAAAGGGATACCGATTTTTGCATGACGTTCATCTATTTTAGCATGACCAGCACTCGGTTGTGCTAATCCACTTAAATCACCTTTTAAATCCATTAAAAGAACTGGGATTCCTTTTTGTGATAAATTTTCAGCAAAAACCTGTAATGTTTTAGTTTTACCCGTACCTGTAGCACCAGCGATTAAACCATGCCGATTCAATGTTTTTAACGGAATTTTTACAAAGGCATCTTTTACAGCTTCACCATTTAGCATGGCTGCACCCATAATTATATAATCACCTTTCGTAGCATATCCCTTTTCTATATGGTCAAAAAAATCTTCGGTACCGGACATTTTATAAATTTTGCATAAAAATAGGGGATTTTTAACCAAACCAAAAGGTAAGGACTGTCTTAAATACTACTTAGTTTTCAACAGTTGAAGAGCAGTGTAAAATAGGTTGTAAAGAGTTTATTCTGAATTACTCACATTAAGAAAATTAGGAAGTAAAACGTATCTTTGCCAGATGAAAAATGTGGAGGTACTTGAGAAAGTGAATCAAGGAGTGTTTTTGCCCTTAATGGAAGAATTCTACACCATACAAGGCGAGGGTTTCCATAAGGGAACTGCAGCTTACTTTATTCGAGTTGGTGGCTGTGATGTAGGTTGCCATTGGTGCGATGTAAAGGAGAGTTGGAATGCTGAAACGCACCCACCTACCGATATTGTAAAAATTGTTACAAATGCGGCTAAATATTCAGATACGATTGTTGTTACTGGTGGTGAGCCTTTAATGTGGGATATGAAACCATTAACGAAAGCATTAAAAGAAAAAGGTTTAAAAACACATATTGAAACTTCAGGTGCATATGAATTAACGGGTGATTGGGATTGGATTTGTCTTTCTCCCAAGAAAAACAAATTACCTGAAGGTCGAATTTACGATGAAGCTCATGAGCTTAAGGTAATTGTGTTCAATAAGCATGATTTAATTTTTGCCGAAGAACAAGCAGCGAAAACAAACACTAACTGCATATTATATTTACAGCCAGAATGGAGTGTACGAGATAAGGTTGTTCCTATGATTGTAGATTATGTGATGAAAAATCCGAAATGGAAAGTTTCCTTACAAACCCATAAGTATTTAAATATACCTTAAACTAAAAAAAACCATGCAATTGCATGGTTTTTTAATTTAAATGAATTCGTTGTTATCGACCACCATTGGCGCGAATATCTAAAATACATTCTGGGTCAAGGCCTACTGCGACAGCATTTGATTTGGCAGTCGTATGTTGTAAAAGATTTAAAACGCTATTTCCAGATAGGGCACAACCTGCTTTTATGCCAGCTTCATATTGCGCAATTGAATTTGCTCGAATAGATTTCCCTGATGAACCCCCAAACAGTAACTCTGCGCGCATAAGGCATCCATTTTGGTTGCAATGATTGTCGCCAGCTAATTCTCCATCACTATTTTCAGATTGAGATTCATGGTCATTCACCATATCGGTACCTAAATTAACTAATCCAAAAAGGTGTCCAAATTCATGGTTTAAAGTAGTCGTTTCTACATCTGAATCACTTATTGAACTACTTTTAGAGGCTAATTTCTTTATGGTAACTTCATGAATAATCATAGAGGTATTACGATAAACTGCCCCTAATGTTACTAAGCCACCTTCTAAATCATCGCCTTCTGCGGGTGCATCTGCAAAATAAATATAGATAGCTAAAGTACTACCAGAAGTATAGGCAGTTCTGTTTTTAGCTTCTAAATCTGCAATTTCTTTAAGGGTAAGTTCATCTTCAACAGGGCTAGATAGTTCTTTGTATATAAGTTGAATGTCTGTCTTAAAAGTATGTTCTTTTAGATAATTAATGAATTGGGTCATTGCAGATTCAGTAGGTTTAAAACTGGTTACATAGGCTATTTCAATTAACATTTTATCAAATTTTTCGTTCGATAGAATGTCATTAGCCGAGTCTCCAGCAAACAATAGGTTCGCTTTTTTATCAGCTTCTGAAACTACAGTTTCATCTGCAGGATCAGGTGAACTTTTTGAACAGGAAACGAAGCAAGCGATAAGTACTATTAGTAATAAACTTTTTAATGTATTCATGATATTAGTTTGTCTGATAGCATAACGAAAAAATAAGCCTGCTATTATTTGGCTTGGGTCAATCTTGCTAAATAGTCGTAATGTTCGCCCTCCATTACAAGTTCGCAGTGTAAATTACTGTAATTTGCCGCTCGCTGTAATGTGTTATAATCTACATATAGCCAAGGGAAAGGGGCGCTTTTTTTGTTTTTATATTCCATGCTGAAGCTTACCTCACCATAATAATTTACATCTTCAGGAATCCAAAAACCACCATCTTCATCATTCTCGAACATATAAATGATATCGCTAGAGTCTAAGAGAATTTGCCCATCAGTTTTTAGTAATGATTTTAATTTAGCGAAGAATTTTTCTAAGCCATTTAGAGTGCCGGCTAAGCCAACACCGTTCATTAAAATTAAAATAGTGTCGTATGTTTTTCCTTCAAAGGTTAAAAGATTTTCATTGATAGTGTTTTTAAGACCTCTTTGTTTACTTACTTCTATTGCACCTGGTGAAGAGTCTAGACTGGTAACCGAAAGACCTTTATTTTGCAAATACAGACTATGGCTGCCTGCACCGCAACCAACATCTAAGATTTCTCCTTGGCAAATCTTTAAAGCTTTTTGTTCCAATTTGGGCATGTCTTTGAAAGACCTGAACATATAGGGTAGGGGTAGCTGGTCTTCCTCATCTAGGGAAGAATAGGTGGTGATGTCTTCATTGTAATTACCTTGCTGATAGTCTAAAAGTGCGGTGCCTAATATATCTTCTTTCAAATTAGTGTTATTTCTGTTTGCAAAAATCTCTCTTTTCAGAACTACTTTCCTAGTTTTGGGTCATAAATTTAGATTATGGATGAGGTTTTGCGTGAATTACCCAAGAAAGCTAAGGAAAAACATAGCGAAAACAAGAAGTTCTTTGCAAAGCTGAAAAAGAAAACACCAAAGAACTTGGATTATATGATGCAAGAGTTGCATGAGGCGGAATTTAAACGAACGGACTGTCTTACCTGCGCCAATTGCTGTAAAACCACGGGGCCGCTTTTTACAAATGCCGACGTAGAACGAATTTCCAAGTCATTTAGAATGAAGCCACAAAAGTTCATTGACACGTATTTACGAATTGATGAAGAAAATGATTTTGTACTACAACAAGTGCCTTGCACGTTTTTAGGAGCTGATAATTATTGTTCTATTTACGACGTTCGCCCAAAAGCTTGTCGCGAATTTCCGCATACCGACCGCAAGAAATTTCAGCAAATAAGCAATCTTACAATGAAAAATGTTGAGATATGTCCTGCGGCTTTTAATATAGTTGAGGAGATGAAAAAGTTGATGAAGTAACTTGTTGATTGGTGTAAGATTGAATTAAAAGAGTAAAGATTTGGAAGTATAAAGATGATATCATCAATGATGCTATTTAAATGTTGTAAGTAATTAGAAAAATGAAAAGAAATACACATTGCAAGTCGAAATAAAAAATCCAAGAATCAAATGTTACAAATGCATGAGGCCTTTAAGTACATGTATTTGTAAACACATTAGTGCTTTCAAGACTAAAACTCGTTTTATTATTCTTATGCACCCGAAAGAGTACAAAAAAGAAAAGAACGGAACGGGGTATATGACTAATCTTCAACTTGAAAATTCAGAAATTATAGTTGGTGTCGATTTCAGCAATAATGATCGTGTAAATGAAATATTGACCAATGAAAAAAGTTGTTCTTTCTTACTTTACCCGGGAAAAGATAATTTTAACTTATCCAAAAGAAAAGACTCGGAAATGAATTCTTTTATGGGTAAAACTCCTCATATCTTCCTTCTCGATGGTACATGGCCTTGTGCCCGTAAAATGCTTAAACTAAGTAAGAACTTGCAAAAATTAAAAAGAGTGAGCTTTGATAATAGTATAGAATCAAAATTTATTATAAAGCAGCAGCCAGTATCTCTTTGTCTCAGTACTATTGAGTCAGTCTATACGGTCTTAAATTTACTTAAGAAAGGTGGTGTAGAAGAATGCGAGACGAAGGACTTTCTTACTCCTTTTGAAAAAATGATTGAGCATCAACTCGAATATATTCTAAACCCAAATAGTAAAAACTATTGTTCAACTGCAAACAGAGAGATTCTTCCCAAGAAGATGTATAGGAATAATACGGAAAGAAATATTGTTTTTGAACTAGAATAGATGGAATTACTGAATCAATACCGAATAAATCAAGTATTATAAAAACTGGTTGTAACACACCGTATATAGCCCGAAAGAAATTTCAGCAAATAAGTGATCTCATACTTAAAAATGTAGCCATTTGCCCTGCGGCTTATACTATAGTTGAGGAGATGAAAAAGTTAATTAAGTAGTTTTGTATAATTATTGCTAATTTTAAGATTATTAACTTGGATACATAAACAAGATATCATTAATGATGTTATTCATTTGTTAGCAACAATTTTGAAAAAGTTAAGCATGTGAAGATAGACGAAGCATTACTTAAAAAAATGTCAGAAGGTATTTTGAGGTTTGGTGCGGTTTCGGAAGTAGGATTCAAGAAACTGGCTGATTTTGGTTGGTATGTAGATGCTCACATCTCTTTAGGATATACCACTAGTTTGATGGAAAAGGCAATGGAAGGAGATGTGGAGTTTTTAAACAATTTCTTTATTGATTATTACCAAAAAGCCATTAAACAAAGAATAAGTAGTTTTAAGTTAAAGCATAATGCGAGATTGGATATTATAAAAGAAGCTTTTGATTGCCATAATGAAAAGAAGTACTATGCCTCAACAATTCTATTCTTATCCCAGGCAGATGGCATGTGTGGTGGTTATTTGTTCAAAGGTGGGAATAGAAAACAAGAATTAAAGAAATATCTAGCAACTTCCGAATATGGAAGTTTTTTCTTGTTGCTACTTAATTCTATAAATCAGAAAAGTGCTATAGATTCATTTTATCCAGAAGAATCAGGTGATTATGAAAGTGACTTAAATAGGCATGGGGTAATTCACGGTTACAATACTAGTTTTGGAACCAAAGAGAATAGCCTTAAGGCATTTTCTTTACTCTGTTTTGTAAATGATTTTGTAGACCGATATTAAATACTGTTGCCAACAAAACCTCCTATGAAAACCCTTCGTCCATTTCTAACTTAAATCGATAACCACTATTTTTACTACATGGAACAATTAATTTCTTATTTCGAAACCATACCGACCGCTCACCGATCATTAATTTTGGTTGGGGGAATAACGTTCTTTTGGATATTAGAAGGCATTGTTCCCTTGTTTAATGGGAGTTATGATAAATGGAAACATTCCTTGCCCAATTTCTTTTTTACATTGACTACTATCGTTATTAATTTTCCATTGGCATTTTTACTTTTAAAAACATCGGATTGGGCAATTGCCAATGATTTTGGGATAATTAACTGGTTGCCAGCAATGCCCTTATGGGCTTATGTTTTTTTAGGTGTCGCCCTATTAGATTTAATTGGCGCCTACACGGCCCATTTAGTAGAACATAAAGTAAAACCTTTATGGATGGTTCATTTAGTGCATCACACAGATCATAATGTTGATACGACTACAGCGAATCGACATCATCCGTTAGAGAGTTTAATTCGTTATGTATTTACATTGTTAGGGGTATTTATTGTTGGTGCTCCTATCGGCATCATTATGTTATATCAAAGCCTATCTGTAGTACTTTCACAATTTAATCATGCGAACATTAAATTACCTAAAGGTGTAGATAAAGCATTGAGCTATGTGTTGATATCACCAGATATGCACAAAGTGCATCACCATTATGTATTGCCATATACGGATAGTAATTACGGAAATATCTTCTCTTGGTGGGACCGTTTGTTTGGAACCTTTTTGCATTTAGATAGAGATAAAATCATCTACGGTGTAGACACCTTCCCTGATGAGGTTGAAAATGGAAAAATCAGTTCTTTGCTGAAGTACCCTTTTGTGGGGTATCGGAAACCAACAACTGGTATAGTCGAAGATTAATTTCTAATAAAGCAAATATTTAGCTCTTATTTTTTTAAATTTCTCTAAGGCTGGCTGCCACGATTCTTTGATTTCAGCATTTGAATTTCCTGCTTCAATTTGTTTTTGCAGTTTATCGGTACCAGCGTGTTTCGTAAAACCACTCGTGAGGAAAAAGGTGGTTTTGTCTGTCGAATTATTGTAAGCATCTATGACATAATCCATAGTTACTTCACCCATTCGCTCAGCTTTAGAAAGATCTACACCATAACAAAGTTTCCCTTCTTCTTTTGGGTATTTTGAACCGAAGTTAGGTTTTGGTGTATACGTGAAACTATATTTATCACGATCTAAAAAAGAAGCTCCGTAACGTTGAAATTGAAACTCTGTTCCGCGACCTGCATTCACATTAGTACCTTCAAAAAGGCCGAGGCTTGGATAAAGTGTTATAGACGTGTCATTGGGTAAATTCGGTGAAGGCCGTATGGGCAGACTATAAAAACTAGCATGCGTCCAGTTTTCTAAAGCGATGACGGTTAAATCTACTTTTGTGCTATTTTCTAGCCATCCTTCTTCATTGATCATGGAGGCATATTCGCCAATCGTCATACCGTAAACTAAAGGAATTTTGGTCATACCTAAAAACGAAGTATGTGCTGCCTCCATGGTTGGTCCGTCAACATAATGCCCGTTAGGGTTTGGTCGGTCTAAAACCATCACAGGAATCCCTTTTTCTGCGCATGCTTCCATTACTAATTGCATTGTCGCTATAAAGGTGTAGAAGCGAACACCAACATCTTGTATATCAAAAAGAACCATATCTAATCCGTCTAATTGCTCTTGACTAGGTTTTCTATTCTTGCCGTATAAAGAAATAAGGGGTAGCCCTGTTTTAGCATCTGTACTGTTTTTTACAAGTTCACCGGCATCGGCCTGACCTCTAAAACCATGCTCGGGAGCAAAAACTTTCTTGATGTTCACATTCAAAGAAAGCAACGAATCTACTAAGTGTGTATAGCCTTCATTATTGAATATAACACTGGTTTGGTTAGCTACAATCCCTATTTTCTTCCCTTTTAATAAAGGTAGGTAGGCATCGGTTCTATTGGCAGCAACAATTATTTCCTTCTCGGCTTTCTCAATTTGTGGTTCAGCAGGTGGCGGTGTTGTAGCAGCTATCTTTTCAGTTTCGTTTCCGCAGGTGGCCAATACCAAAAACCATAATAAAACTGTACTTTTGAAATTGGATAAAAATAACATCATTTGAATCTAGAATATTTTATTGCCAAACGGCTTATAAAGGGTAAGGAGCATAAAATTAGTATATCTGCACCAATAATAAAAATAGCAATTGCAGCAATTGCTATTGGTGTAATCATGATGTTAATCGCCATTGCTACAGGACTTGGATTGAAGGAGAAGATTCGAGAAAAAATCACCGCCTTTAACGGTCACGTTCAAATCTACAATTACGATAATAATAATTCTGAAGTTTCTATCGTACCCGTTAGTACAAAACAGGATTTTTATCCTGAATTCAATAGTGTTGAAGGTGTTGTGCACATACAGGCCGTGGCAACCAAAGCAGGTATCATTAGAACTGAAGAAACTTTTGAGGGCATAATCGCCAAAGGTGTTGGCAAAGATTATAACTGGGCCCCATTTAAAGAATTTCTGATTGAAGGGGTTTTGCCTGATTATAATGGGGAACTGAATTCTGATGTTTTGATATCGAAGATAATAGCAAATCGGTTGAACCTTAAAGTAGGCGATTCTTTCTTTACCTTTTTTCTTCGGGATGATGCAGCAGATAGAATTCCCAACCAAAGAAAATTTACAATTACCGGAATTTATGATAGTGGATTCGAAGAAATAGATGGGCTCTACATTTTTACTGACATACGGCACATACAACGTATGAACAAATGGAAAGATACCGAGATAGGGAATTTTGAAGTGTTTCTAAATGGTTTCGATGATATTGACGAAAAGGATATAGAGATACGGGCAAAGACTTTCTCAACTCTTGACAATAGAACAATTAAGGATAAATACTATAAAATCTTTGAATGGATAGGCCTCTTTGATTTTAATATTGCCTTAATAATAGGTATTATGATTATCGTGGGTGGTATTAATATGATTACGGCTTTGCTCGTTTTAATATTAGAACGAACACCAATGATTGGCATTTTAAAGGCTTTAGGTATGCCGAATTGGAGTATTCGTAAAGTATTTTTGTACAATGCAGCATATCTTATTGGAGTAGGTCTTTTCTGGGGCAACCTTATTGGACTTGGATTCATTTTTGTACAGGATAAATTTAAAATCTTCAAGTTTCCTAATCCAAAGGAATATTACATCGAATATATTCCTGTAAGTATAGATTTATCGACAATACTTCTATTAAATATTGGAGTTTTATTTCTTTGTCTATTAATGCTTTTGATTCCTTCATATATTATAACGAGAATAACTCCCGTGAAAGCTATTCGATTCGAATAATAGCATTTCAATAGCTAATTCATCTTTTAATCTTTCGTTAATCCCCTTTTTGGTAAATTTGATGTAAAACACATTAGATGCGTCAAAAATTAATTCTTACCCAAATTTTTCTATTATTCATGGTCATTACAAATGCCCAGAAACTTACTAAAAATGAAAAGAAAATTGTCAAAAATATTGAGCAGAATAATGCTGAAGCGATTTCCTTTTTAGAAAAGGTCGTGAATATCAATAGCGGTACCTTAAACTTAAAAGGAATAGAAAAAGTAGGAAAAGAATTTGCCACTGCTTTTGAAGAAATAGGATTTGAAAGTACGTGGATACCCATGCCGGAAGAAATGAATAGAGCCGGTCATTTATTTGCTGAAATTAAAGGTTCTAAAGGCAAGAAATTATTGCTCATCGGTCATTTAGATACTGTTTTTGAAGAAGATAGTCCGTTCCAGACTTTCGAAATGGTCAATGATTCTATCGCACATGCGCCTGGGGGCAATGATATGAAAGGTGGCGATGTAATTGTACTTTATGCGTTAAAGGCTTTGAAAGAAAACGGACTTTTAAATGATGCCCAAATTATTGTGGCCTTTACAGGAGATGAAGAAAGTACGGGCGACCCTTTAGAAGAAAGTAGAAAAGACTTAATTGCCGCTGCAAAAAGAAGCGATATTGCTTTAGGTTTTGAAACTTCAACCGGATTTAATTATGCCACCGTAGCACGCAGAGGTTCGTCTGATTGGAAAGTAGTAGTGGAAGGTAAAAGAGCCCACTCTTCGGGTATTTTTAGTGAAAATACCGGTGCAGGAGCTATTTTTGAAATGTCACGGATTTTAAACGGATTTTATACTGATGTTAGAGGTGAAGATTTATTGACCTTTAATCCGGGTACTTTGCTAGGTGGTACTTTTGTAGAATTTGATGAAATGACAAGTAAAGGCACTGTTTTCGGTAAAACAAATGTAGTTGCCCAAAAAGCAGAGGTTCGTGGCGGACTCCGTTTTATTTCCGAAGAGCAAAAAGAACGTGCACGTGATAAAATGAGAGCGGTTGTTGCTGAAAATTTACCTCACACTTCGGCGACAGTTACCTTTACTGATAGCTACCCTGCCATGCAACCTACAAGAGGCAACGAAGCTTTGTTGGCTAAATTAAATATTGTAAGTCAAGATTTAAAACAAGGTGAAGTTATTGCATATGATCCTGGTAAGCGAGGTGCGGCAGACACATCTTTCGTTGCGGAATATGTAGATTGTTTAGATGGTTTAGGTACTATGGGGAATGCGGCCCATACACCTGAAGAAACGGTTAATTTGAATACTATTGAAGCACTTACCAAAAGAACGGCACTATTAATTTACAGATTGATAAATGAGTAATATAACAACACTTAAGGTCAGAAATCAAACAGTAACGATTGAAGGCGGAGAACTTGTAGGGTATCAAGTTTCTGGTCATGAATTTATGCACCAAAAAGGGAATCCTGGTTGGCGAAGTATCGATACCGAAATGTTTCCAATTATTGGCCCAACAAACGAAGCTGGGTTTAAAGTAAGTACACCAAAAGGCGTTGCGATACAAGACCAGCATGGTTTGCTTCGAGAAATGACATATACAATTACTCAATGTACCGAAAGTAAAGCTGTTTTTATTAAGAAATATCAAGCCAATAAAGAGGTAATTAATTCTAAATATCCTACAAAATCAAGCACTGAAAAGCTTAGCTGGCCATATGATTTTGAATTTAATAAGACATTTGAGCTAAAGGATGATGAGTTGGTTATAACCTTTACTATTGCTGGGGATCAAGGTATGCCGTTTATGCTGGGATATCATCCTGCATTTATGCTTCATTCTAAAAACCCAATAATTTCAGTCGGCGATAAGGATATTTCAATTGATGAGGTGATGGCATTAGGTAGTAGGGCATTGCAAGTGCCTAACACGAATGTTATTAGCTTAAGTGATGAAAAAAAATTACAAATTTCAACGGAAGGTTTTAAGCATTTTATGCTTTGGACCGAAGTGCCTAATATGGTATGTATAGAGCCTATTACTTTTTATCCCTATGAGGTAAAACAGGAAAATTTAGCTGACGGTTTTATGCACTTAACCAATAAACCGAGCGATTTTAAAGTAGTATTGAAGCCAATGTAGTTTTTAGCTTACCTTAAATATTGGAAAAATGTGTTACGATATAAACGCCAGTTTAGAGGCACAATTAAAACGAGCAACAAGAAATCAAGATTTAAAGGCGATTGAAGAGATTATTGAAAAGTTGGCTCCGCTAACCGATTTACCATTGCACCATGCGTCTGGGTTTTCGCATCCTGAGGTGTTGATTTATACCAATGAAGACCCATTTTATCCAATTGTGGCCACTTGGGGACTCATTCCGCATTGGGTTAAAAGTGTTAAACAGCAAAAGAAAATTTGGAATAATACTTTAAATGCCAGGGTAGAAACCATTTTTGAAAAACCTGCATTTAGAGACGCCGCAACTGAGAAAAGATGCATACTTTATGTTGACGGATTTTATGAACATCACCATTATAAAAATCAAGTATATCCGTTTTTTATCCAGCAAAAAAATAAAGAACCTTTAGCTATGGCAGCACTTTGGTCTGAATGGGTAAATCATGAAAATGGCGGTGTAGTAAATTCATTTTCAATAGTAACTACAGAGGGTAATGATATCATGAGTAAGATTCATAACAATCCTAAATTGAATGGTCCACGCATGCCATTAATGCTTCTAACTGAGATGGAAGAACAGTGGTTGGCTTCAAAACAAGATTTTGAACATGATCTAAAATCAATAGTAAAGTCTGGTGGCGATGTACAGCTTCATGCATATTCTGTAGGTAAACTTCGAGGAAAAAGTTATGCGGGTAACGTAGCTTCTATTTCAGATGAAGTAGCGTACAAAGAATTGGCAGCCGAAGAACTAAATTTTTAACCAATGGCGTACAGTGAGTATTTAGCAGACCGAATTCGACAACGACTAAAAGGTGAGGGTGAAATTGAAGTGAAAAAGATGATGGGCGGTCTCACCTTTATGGTAAATGGTAAAATGTGTGTAGGAATTCTTTTTGATAAAAAAAGTAAAGAGGATAAGGTAATGGTACGAGTCGGAAAATTAAATTATTAAGAATTATTGAATCAACCTGGTAGTAAACCAATGGATTTCACCGGTAAACCCATGCGCGGATTCTTATTTATAGGCGCTGATGGTTTTGATAGCGAAGATGATTTAGATTTTTGGGTTGAAAAATCTTTAGAATTTAATAGACTTTTGCACCAGTAATGTAATGGTCGCAAATACCTCTTCGAATGCTCCTTGAAATGATTAAATTTACCATGTGAGGAATTTGTTTCCATTTTTGGATTGGGTATCTACCTATAAAAAAGCCTATTTTATTAAAGATTTACTGGCAGGCTTAACTGTTGGTATTGTTTTGGTTCCTCAGGGTATGGCGTATGCCATGATTGCAGGGCTTCCTCCTGTTCACGGTTTATATGCAGCATTGTTTCCTGTACTTACATATGCATTCTTAGGTACTTCACGAAAAATAGCAGTGGGGCCAGTTGCTATGGACTCATTATTAGTCGCAGTAGGTTTAGGTACTTTGGCAATCACAGGAGTTGAGAATTACATTAAAATGGTGGTTGTTTTAGCTCTCATGGTTGGTGCTATACAATTAGTATTGGGTGTTCTTCGAATGGGTTTTTTGGTCAATTTTTTATCCAAACCCGTAATTAGTGGGTTTACTTCTGCAGCTGCAATAATTATTATACTAAGTCAGTTAAAACACCTTCTAGGTATATCGGTAGAAAATAGTAATAAAATCTACGAGACAGTTCTTAATATTTTTTATAAATTAAGTGAAATAAATTTGTTCGATTTTGGTCTAGGCATAGTTGGTATTGGACTTTTGATAGGTTTTAAAAAATGGAATAAAAATATTCCGGGTATATTAATAATCGTAGTCTTGGGCATATTGGCAGTGTATGTTTTTCAGATGGAAACGTTTGGAATTAAGTTAGTAGGCATTGTCCCAAAAGGATTGCCTTCGTTTGTAATACCTACCATAGATTTAGAGGACCTAAGGCAATTATGGCCTATTGCAGTTGCCCTAGCCCTTGTGGGATATTTAGAAGCTATATCAATAGGTAAAGCCTTGGAAGATAAAAGTGGAGAGGAAACAATACAGGCCAATCAAGAATTAATTGCCTTGGGCACCTCTAATATTGTCGGTTCTTTATTTCAAGGGTATCCGGTTACTGCTAGCTTTTCAAGGTCAGCAATTAGTAATGATGCAGGTACGAAGACAAATTTGTTTGGTGTATTCAGTGTTTTGTTAGTCGTACTTACATTACTGTTTTTAACACCTTTATTTCAATATTTGCCAAATGCTATTTTAGCAAGTATTATTATGGTTTCGGTGGTGAATCTGGTCGATGTAAAGTATTGCAAACACCTGTGTAAAAACAGAAAAGATGAATTTTTTGTATTGATGGTTACTTTTTTTATTACCCTGTTTATGGGAATTACTCAAGGTATTTTGATTGGAGTTTTATGTTCATTATTACTCATGGTATATAGAACATCTAAACCACATTTTGTTGAGATAGGTAATATTGGAAATTCCGACTATTATAAGAATGTAATCCGATTTGCTGATGAGGTTGTGGTTCGAGATGATTTATTGATTGTACGATTCGATTCACAATTGTATTTTGGTAACTCAGGATATTTTAAAAAGCAGCTTTTAAAGCATATGAAAGCAAAAGGCTCTAATTTAAAAGGAATTATTCTTAATGCAGAAGCAATAAATTATATAGATGCCACTGCAGCAGATATGCTTACAAAACTCATTCATGATATTCGTGAAAGAGGTATCCAATTTTATATGGCGGGTGCGATTGGACCCACACGAGATATTATTTTTAATACAGGAATTATTAAAGAATTACAACGAGAGTTTTTATTCGTAAAAACTAAAGAGGCGGTAGATTTTTATGATAATCCGAATGAAATTTCATTGTTAGCAGCCAAAGTGGCTTATGAAAACAGTAAAGTGGCAAAAGAAAAATTATAGTCGAATTGATTATACCTCGTATTTTGAAGGTTGAGAATCAAGTGGTATATTGATAAATATTAATGAATTATGAATATAGAACAAATATATACAGGATGTTTGGCTCAAGGAGCTTATTATATTGAGAGTGATGGAGAAGTAGCTATTATAGACCCCTTACGTGAGATTATTCCTTATTTGAAAAGAGCAAAGAACGACAAGGCAAAAATTAAATATATTTTTGAAACTCATTTTCATGCCGACTTTGTAAGTGGTCATGTAACTCTATCTAAAGAAACTGGGGCTCCAATAATTTTTGGGCCAACTGCAAATCCTTCTTTTGATGCTATTATCGCAAAAGATGGTCAAGAGTTTAAATTAGGTAAAATTACTTTTAAAGTATTACATACTCCTGGTCATACTATGGAGAGCACCACATATCTATTAAGAGATGAAAAAGGAAAAGACCATGCGATTTTTTCTGGTGACACCTTATTTTTAGGTGATGTAGGTAGGCCCGATTTAGCACAGAAAGCTGCCGACATGACACAAGAACAATTGGCCGGAACCTTATTTGATAGCTTGCGTACTAAAATTATGCCCTTATCAGATGATGTCATTGTATACCCAGCACACGGTGCAGGGTCTGCTTGTGGTAAAAATATGATGAAAGAAACGGTCGATACATTGGGTAATCAAAAGAAGATGAACTATGCCCTAAGGGCAGATATGACCAAAGAAGAGTTTGTAAAAGAGGTTACAGACGGATTATTACCTCCACCAAAGTATTTCCCACTAAATGTAAAGATGAATAAGGAAGGCTATGAGGATATTGAAAGGGTTTTAGACCGAGGTACCAAAGGTCTTTCACCTGAAGAATTCGAATTAATAGCGAATGAATCTGAATCCTTAGTTTTAGATGTTAGACATCAAGATGAATTTGTAAAAGGCCATATTCCTCGATCAATATTTATTGGTTTAAATGGGGATTTTGCACCATGGGTAGGCGCTTTAATTGCAGACACAAAACAACCATTGTTGTTGGTGATACCAGAGGGAATGGAAGAAGAGGCCGTAACTAGATTGTCTAGGGTAGGGTTCGACGCATCTATAGGATATTTAAAAGGAGGTGTCGAAGCTTGGAAAGCAGCAGGTAAAGAAATTGATAAAATCACCTCTATTGGCGCAGAGGAGGCTAAGAAGATGATAGACAGTACTAATATTAAGGTTTTTGATGTTCGTAAGAAAGGTGAGTTTAAGAGCGAACATGTTCTAGATGCTGAAAGCACACCTTTAAGTGAACTAAATAAGCATTTAGCAGAATATCCTGAGAAGGGAGATTTTTTAGTTCATTGCGCAGGTGGTTATAGGTCAGTTATTGCATCATCCATTTTAAAAAGTCGCGGTATTCATAATTTGATAGATGTAAAAGGCGGTTTTGGCGCGCTTAAAAAAGAAGGCGTTCGTACAACAGATTATGTTTGCCCCACAACATTATAATATATAGTACACTTTATTGTTTGAATATAATAAAGTGTCTTAGTTTAAATAGTATTAATTAATACCTTTAAGTAGGATTTAAATTGTGGCAATGTTTAAAAATTTTATAGAGCGTATTGGCCTAATGAATGTTATAATGTTAATGGTAGTTATTTCTATAATAATTGTATCGGAAGTACTTTTCCTATCTGGAAAGAAATTAGATGCAATCTTTATTGCATTTTGGGCGCCAACTATTCTAGGTTTTATGAATTATCTTAAATATAAAAAGTAATGGAATTTGTTCTATTATATTCAATTTTCATCTCCATAGTCTTTATGTTATGGTTACTTTTTGTAATTAGGATGTACAAGAAAATGAAGGACTAAATCAATTAAAGTGTTCTGACTAAAAAGCGAAAATTGCATTAGGGTTTTTTCGCATATAACTTTCAACAATTCTTTGTGTCTCTAGTGTATTTTTCTGCGGTATAATAAAGGTTTCTAGGTCTTCAATATGTTCTATGGAAAATTCTTTTGGTATGAAGCCGTAACCTGCGTAACTATTTTCTTGAATAATGACAAAGGCATTCTCTTTGGCAGTTCGACCATTAGTTTTTATGACTAAATCTGATTGAATCTCTTTTAAACTTTTTATGGCCTCTTGTACTCGTTCATTATAACTGTTCACTAAGTCTGTGTCAGAACATATACCAATGCATTGTTTGATCTTATAATGAGAGCAGCTTGAAACATTTTCTTGTAAATGACAATATTTTGGGCAAAGCTCAAAGGTATTGCATAACGCTTCTAAATACTGTCTGGCTTCAGTTGGGCTGTAGCATATGGCAAGAGCATTAGGTGTCATTTTTATTTTATTGAAGGCTAAGTGAATTACACCGTTACGATCTTCATAGCTGAAAATACCATATTGCTGTATAGTTCTTTTTTGAGCACTATTATATTTAGGGTATAGGTGTTTAATCTCAGCAGATTCCTTCAATAAAGCAATTAATTCATTCCCAGTTTCTTCAAAATCTAAAGAGGCAGTTTCTGAGCAAAGTGTAATTTCTTTTGTTTTCTTATCGTAAAAATGGCCTAGAACCCTTTTTTTAATGTTTATGGCCTTACCAACATAAATTATCTTTCCCTTTTCATTTTTAAAATAATACACGCCAGGGGTTGTCGGCAGTTTTTCGTACTCCTCTTTTGGCAATGCAGGTGGTAGTGTAGCTTCTTGTGATTTTGAGTTTAAGAATAACTTAAAAACACTTTCTGCATTTTCAGCCCTTAATAGTTTATGAAACAATAAAACAGTTGCATGGGCATCACCTCTTGCTCTATGGCGATCGGTTAATGGAATACCTAAAGCAGCAGTTAATTTACCTAAGCTATAGGAATTATAACCTGGCAGTAACTTTCTTGAAAGACGCACAGTACAGAGCTTTTTTCTAGAAAAATCATGACCAAGTTGTTTAAATTCGTTTTTGATGATGTTGTAATCAAAGTTCACACTATGGGCAACGAAAATGGTGTCTTTTGTAATTGCTTCAATTTCAGGTATAATTTCTTCTAGTAGAGGTGCATTGCGCACCATGTTATTATCAATTCCTGTAAGACCCGTTATAAATGAAGGTATTTCACATTGCGGATTTACCAATGAGGTATATTCATCGACTACCTCATGACCATTATATTTAAATATGGAAATCTCGGTTATTTTGTTGCCTTTTATTCCGTTTCCGGTGGTCTCTATGTCAATGATGGTATACAAATACGATAAAATAAATTAGAAAAGTAAAGTTAGCGAATTTGATAGAAATTTTTCATGAATTACCTCCTTGAAATTTAAGAGGAGGGGTTGTATTGAAATTACCAATTTAAAGGAAGGTATTCGGTCGAAATACAATAGATGGGTTTTTAATTATAATCTGAAAATTATTTGCTCTCTAGATAAGAATCGTGTTTGTTTTAACTGTGAATCCTTAAGTGGGGGAATGATAATTTGCATTAGTTGTAAGATTTAATCTACAATATTTGAAATACCCATTAAAACTAATAAGTAAGATGGTTATTCAACGATTAGCCAAATGATACTGGTGATTATACCGAACAACGATTTTGCCTGCATCATATCGAAAGAACCCAAAATTATTAAACTTAGGCCTTAGTTTTATATTGAGAAAAGATGATTTGTCTTTTTTTGTCCCAAAACTTACGTGTTCATTAATTTAAAAATTAGAACCAACATAAACCAAATTTCATATAAATCTCAATGGTGATTTTTATGAAAGGCTAATTAAAAATTAAATGGATTCAATCCAAGAGATTGTATATAGTTTACCTTTTTTAACTGTTACTTCAGCAATTCTTGCATATGTAATGGCAACTAGGTTTAACCTCTATCCTGTTATTATTTACGTCTCAAAGACAAAGAATTTAATGGATGAACCTGAGGAAAGAAGGGTTCATTCAGAAAAAGTACCTAACCTTGGAGGTATGGGATTGTTTATCACATTCTCATTAACGCTTTTGCTCTTTGTTCCTTTTATCAATAGTACCGTTTCAGATTTAAGTAATTTACTTTCTTTACTCTCTGCGACCATTATATTGTTGTTTTTAGGTATTAAAGATGATTTGGTTCTAATGACAGCCAAAAAGAAATTTGTAATTCAATTAATTGCTGTTTCTATGGTATGTCTGCTTCAAGACGTTAGAATTACAGATTTTCACGGTTTATTAGGTGTAGGTGAATTACCCTACTTTGTTTCCATACTATTTACAGTTTTTGTTTATGTTTTAGTCATAAATTCAGTTAATCTAATTGATGGTATCGATGGATTGGCTGCGACCATTTCTATATTGGCTAGCCTCGCTTTTGGAGCCGCTTTTTTTATGGCTGATGATTTTATGATGACCTTACTATCAGCCGTTTTAATAGGCTCGTTGCTAGGTTTTTTAAAATATAATTTTTCAGAGCACCGTAAAATTTTTATGGGAGATTGTGGTTCTTTAATTGTAGGGTTTTTATTGGCCTATCAGGGAATCAAGTTTCTCAATATTAATCCAGAAAACGTTCAGTTTTATAATTCTAATAATTCCTCTATATTGTTATTAGCAATTTTATCTTATCCGTTGTTTGATTTATTAAGAGTATTTATTGTTCGAATGATGCAGAAGAAAAGTCCTTTTTTAGCGGATAGTAATCATATTCATCATAGATTGTTAAGATTAGGACTAAATCATAAACAATCTACTTTTTTGCTTTTTATTAGTAATCTTACCTTGATAATTATCACTTTTTTTACAAGTGATTTACAGATTAATATAAGCTTAATTGTTGTAGTCTGTTTTGGGTGCTTGCTGTATCTTCTACCTTTTTTAGGAGTTTTTGAAGAATTTAAAGAGAAAGAAATCGTCGCTGATGGGTCTAATAAGAAACAGAATATATTTTCAAATAATAATTTAAATTCAAAAGTTTTTTCTTCAGAAAATGAAGTTGAAGAAAATGTTATAAAGTTAATTAACCTTGAAAATTCAAATGGAGTTAAATCAGTATTTGAAACTCAGAACAAGAATCTAACTTCTAAAAGAGTTCAAGAAATAAGAACTTGGTCGAGTAAAAAAAAGAGTAACATCAGTGGTGATATAAGTAAGATATAATTTGAATCTTATAAGTTGTACACTTAATGGGCGTTTTTTATACAAGATTGACTTAATTTAAACTCCTTAATTCAAAATTTCATCAACAAAATCCTTAAAGGGCTTTTATAGTAAATATCAAATAATTCTAGATATTAGATTTAGAACTATAAACTTGTTCAATATATTTTAAGTGGCTCAAAATAGCAGTAAAAATAGTTATAGACAGATAATGAAAGCAACATCCATCTTTGGTGGAGTGCAAGTATTCAATATTCTCATATCTATAGGTCGCTCTAAGATTTTGGCTATTTTATTAGGTCCGGCAGGTATTGGTGTTTTAGGCCTAATTATGTCTACCACCAAATTAATTAGTTCATTAACGAACTTCGGTCTTGGTATAAGTGCTGTTAAAGAAATTGCAATCGCATTTGAGTTAGGTGATGAAAACCAATTGGCTAAAACTATTGTTATTGTTAAACGATGGATTTGGTTTACAGGGTTTTTTGGCGCACTATTAACCATATTTCTTTCTCCATTTTTAAGTGAATTGACTTTCGGTAACAAAGACTATACAATCGCTTTTGTATGGCTTTCAATAACCCTCTTATTGAACCAACTAACTAGCGGAAGTTTTGTATTTCTACAAGGTCTTCGAAAGCTTAAGTATTTAGCTAAGGCCAATGTTATTGGGGCAGCTTTAGGTCTTATCGTTTCTGTTCCTATATATTATTATTTGGGAGTTGAAGGTATAGTGCCAGCCATGATATTTACTTCAATACTTGGCTTTATTGTCGCCTACTATTTTACAAGAAAGGTGAAGCGTATTAAGGTTCCGGTAACCATTAAGGAAACGAAAGAGAAGGGTAAAGGAATGCTTATGATGGGTTTTATGCTCAGTATTAGTGGTATCATGGTTTTAGGTGTTTCTTATGTTATTCGGATATTCATAAATAATAGCGGAGGTGTTGAAGATGTAGGGTTGTACAATGCTGGTATTGCTATTATTTCAACCTATGTAGGCCTCTTGTTTACGGCTATGGAAACTGATTATTTTCCTAGGTTGTCAGCTGTAATTCATGATGAAAAAAAAGCTATTGAACTTATTAACCAACAAGCAGAAATTGCTATTTTAATTTTAGCACCTGTACTCATTGTTTTTCTGGTATTTGTAGATTGGATTATTACAATATTATATTCTTCTGAGTTTATACCAATAAAACAAATGATTTATTGGGCGGCATTAGGCATGTTTTTTAAAGTAGCCGCATGGGTAGTTGCATTTTTCTTTATTGCAAAAGGCGCTAGTAAACTATTTTTTTGGAACGAGTTGGTGACTAATATGTATACTCTAGTTTTAAACTTGGTGGGCTATTATTACTGGGGTTTAACCGGATTAGGACTCTCCTATCTTATTTCTTATTTCATCTATCTCATACAGATTTATACGATAACTAAAAAAATATATAATTTCAGTTTTAGTAGTGCAATAATTAAGATTTTTCTACTTCAATTTTCTTTGGCAATTATATGTTTACTGGTTGCCAAACAGATTTATTCACCTTGGAGTTATGGTATTGGAGCTATTTTTATACTTATATCCATGTATTATTCGTTTATGGAATTGGATAAAAGATTAAATCTTAATGATTTATTCTCAAAACATCTTAAAAAATGATAATAGGAGAAAATTTAATTGAGGGTCTAAATTTGAAAATTAGAAGTAAATAGATAGATTGATGAAGTTAATAAAGATTCTATATCCTTACTTAATCCTTTTCTTTTTGATCTATATGGGTCCTGTGAAAATTGGACCTATTACTTTTTCTCAAGTTTGGAAAATACCCTTATTTGTTTTTCTTTTTTGGAATGTTCTCATAAAAAGAAATGACAAGAAATTAGGGATGATTAAATGGTCTTATGCTCGAGCGGCAAAAAACCTGGTTACAGCCAATTTTTCTGTAAGTTATTTTTATGGTATCGTAGATTTTATTCGCTACATGATGTTTCCATTAATGTTCGAATATGCATATAGAAATATAAAAAGTATTCGAAAACTTGATGAAATATTATTGGGTTTTGCTCAGTTTGTAATCATTTCAGGTATTCCATTTACTTTCAAATTACTAGAAACTAAGGCTAAACATTTAACTAGTTTTGAAGATTTTGATAGTTATTCGGGTATGTTTCAGAATTCGCATGGGGCTGCAATAACTACCACCACGGCTGTACTAATATTGCTTGCATATATTAAAGCGAAATCTACATTAATTCGATTTCCTAAATTGAATTATCTGCTGTTGTTGTATGGAGTATATCTTATTTATCTCACCTACATTAGAACAGGATATTTAATGTTTGTTATTGGTCTTGTGTTCATGTTCTTACCAAAAAAATCAACCTTTAAACAAGTAATTTCTGGATTAGGAATAGTACTCTTGGTAGGGGTAGGTTTCTATATTCTTTTGGAAAGTAATGAAGCATTCTACAATAGAATTTTTGATATTAGAAATGGGAAACAAACTGCTGCTGGTTCAGGTAGACTTTTGTTTTGGATGGCTTCATTCGAATTATGGTACAATGGTAACATCTTTGAAATGTTCTTTGGCTTTGGTTTTTATGACCTAATTATGCATATGTATCAAGAAACGGGACTGCCAGTTTACGCACATAATGAATTTTTTACTCAATTAGGACAAAACGGACTTTTAGGTGTTGTGTTTTTTTTAGGATATCTAATTTCACTTTTTAAATTTATTATAAAGAGAAGTTCGCTTCCATCATACAGACTTGCGATGGCCATCTTTTTTCTATATAGTTCATTAATGATGACACAAGGTGGTATGTGGTTTGAGTTAGATGTGTTTATGGTATTGGTATTCGTGAAATTGGAGTTTGAGAATATTCTCAGTAAAAGAATGATGAAGAATGATTAAGGATGTTATTGTTACAGTACCTAAATTAACTTTACCAGGAGGCGTAAGTGCATTTTGGAATGCTCTTTTACCAGAATTTTACAAGTTAGATGATGTTCGTTTTAGAACTCTTGAAATTGGTGGTCATGGCAAGAATGTGTTTGGACCATTGATAGATATATGGAATTTGAGAAAAGCTACTAAGGCTTCTGCAGACTTAATAATATTGAATCCATCTTTGGGTAGCCGAAGTTTTTTTAGAGATGCATTTTTTGCAAAGTATTTAATTCGAAATAATATTCCGTTCGTAGTATTTTTCCATGGATGGAATCTTCAATTCGAAGAAAGGATAGATAAAAAGTACATATCCTTTTTTCAAAACACTTTGGGCAAGGCGAGGAAAATATTTGTTCTTTCAAGCGATTTTAAAGAGAAATTGTTGGCTTGGGGTTATCAAGGTGAAGTGGTAATTGCCACAACAACGGTAGACGCCAAGTTATTTAAAAAACAGGTAGTACTAAAAGAAGATAATTCTAATCAAGATACTCTTAAAATACTTTTTCTTTCAAGGTTAATTAGGGGTAAAGGTATTTACGAGACCATAAAAGCTTTTGAAAATCTTAGAAATAATAAATTCAATGTTCAGTTGATTATTGCTGGTAGTGGCGAAGAATCTGAAACTATAAAATCATTAGTAGAGCACAATGAGCATATTATTTTAACAGGGCATGTAGAGGGGCAAGATAAAATTGAATTATATAAGAATTGTACACTCTATTGCTTGCCAAGTTATAGTGAAGGTTTGCCTACTTCTGTATTAGAGGCAATGTCATTTGGTAAACCAGTTATTACTACGCCGGTTGGTGGTTTAAAAAGTTTTTTTCAAGATGGGGTAATGGGTTTCTTTGTTCAGCCGAAAGACGCTGATGATTTAGAAGTGAAACTGAGAATCTTGCTTAAAGATCAGGCCTTAAGAAAAAAAATCGGCGAATTTAATTTCGACTACGCTCATCAACATATTATGAGCGATAAGGTTGCTAAAAAAATGTTCGAAGAAATTAATGCATTTTTATAGTTAAAACAACTACAACAAATAGCGTATTAGCTAACTATGGGTTAAGTACTTTGGTTGACTTCCACTCATTACTCTTCTAATAGTACTTCCCTACTATTTTCACACATTACAGTTCTTAGGTAATTGCAGCATATCCCTTCATTTTAAAAATTAAAAAATAGCTAAAACTCCCAATTTGATAGGTGTTCTGCGTCTTTTTTAAGCAGGTCTCCGAATCTTAATGTAGTTAATCGGCTTTCTATAGATGCGACGAAATCTAGCTATATTTTAGCAACATGTAGATAGATTATAACTAAATCAAATGCTGGTTAAGAAGGTTTATTTACGTCTAAATTAAGATATGTCAACAATTGATAATTCATTTTTAAAACTTAAAAAATACTGTGAAGATGAGCAGTATAAAGGTTGGGACCCTTATGATGGTTTAAACTCTAAAGTTTTTAACGCTTTACCTTTTAAAAAATGGAATATTGCTCGATTAGTTTGGATTCAAGGTTTTAAAAGATCACCAGTAAATTTCAGAAAATTACTGATGGTGCCAAAACAACATAATTCTAAAGGATTAGCTCTTTTTTTGTCTGGATATTGTAACCTGTATACTATCGCAAAAGAAGGTGATACTACTTTTGGTAGCGCTGAGGAGATTGAAACATCTATAATAGCGTTGGCAGACTTATTATTAGAACGGAAAGATACATACCATAGTGGGGCCTGTTGGGGTTACAATTTTGATTGGCAAGCTAGGTTACTTTTTTTGTTTCCAAAAGAAACGCCAACTATTGTTGCGACATCGTTTTGTGTTGATGCCCTTTTCAAGGCATATGAAATTACTAAAGACGACAGGTATTTAACTACTGCAATTTCATCTTCAAAATTTGTAATAAATGATTTAAATCGTAGTGAGCTAAAGGATGGATTTCTTTTTTCATATGCTACATTAAATGGAAATAATACGGTGATAAATGCGAGTTTGTTGGGGGCTAAAATATTAAGTCAAGTATATCAATACACAAAAGATGAAGAGCTTAAAGAATTAGCACATACAACAATTAAAGCATGCTGCGATTTTCAAACCGATGAAGGTTCATGGGTTTATGGTTTATTGAATGTACAAAGCTGGATCGATAGTTTTCACACAGGCTATAATCTAGATGCTATACAAACATATCAAAATATAACAGGCGATTTAAGCTTTAGTAATCATATAGAATTAGGGTTAAGGTATTACTTGCGAACATTCTTCTTAGAAGATGGTACGCCTAGGTATTATCATGATAAGACCTATCCTATTGACATTCATTGCCCTGGGCAATTATTTGTCACCCTGTCAAAAACAAAATCATTTGCTGAGAATAAAGTCTTGGCTAATAAAGTCGTTAAATGGACTATAGCGAATATGCAAGATTCTAAAGGGTATTTCTATTATCAATTAAAAAAAGGAGTGAGTTCAAAAATTTCCTATATGCGTTGGAGTAATGCCTTTATGTTCAATGCTATGTCCAATTATTTAAAAGAGGTAAGGTAAATGAAATCTGAAAAAATTAGTGGTGTTCAAGTTTACATCCCAAAGTCTAGAAAGGCTTTGATGGAATTTGCTTTTGCAAATAAGAAAATTCTTGTCGCCGTAAATGGCGAAAAAATACAACATGCCAATGACCAAACGAGAGCAATTATTAATAGAAATGTGGGGTATTCTGATGGTGTCGCTACTGTTTGGGCCTTACATAAAAAAGGACATGAAGAGGCTATAAAAATACCTGGTTGTGAGCTTTGGCTAAATATTATTAAGGAATATCAAAATAGTAAAACCTTTTACCTAGTTGGTGGTAAAGAAGAAGTAATTCAACAAACGGTTAGTCATTTAAAAGTCGAGTTTCCAACCATAAAAATAATCGGTTTTCATAATGGTTATTTAACTGAAGCTAATGATGTGGAAAAGTTGATTAATGATATTGAAAATAAAAAACCAGATGTAGTTTTTGTTGCCATGGGGTCACCTAGGCAAGAATTATTAATGGAGCGAATGTATGACAAGCACCCTGCAGTTTACCAAGGTTTAGGGGGAAGTTTCGATTTATATGTCGGTAATTCCCAGAGAGCACCAAAATGGTGGTTAGAGCATAATTTGGAAGGTATTTATAGAACTCTAAGGGAACCTAAAAAGCGAATAATGAGAGACATAAAACTTGTGCCTTATTTTTTTAAATTGGTATTTAATAAACTTTAAAAGCATAGAACTCAAATTTAAACATGTAACCAATTCTTTTCATGAAGAGGTAATTATAATTCAACTAATACAATACAATGTTATCAATTATAGAATGTAATAATGTAAAAATTTGGAATGATTTTCTTGAAAAGGAAAAGACTAATCAAATGGTGACTATAGCACATAATCCTTGCTTAGGATCCATTTTGTCTAAAACTTTCGGATATACTCACAAGAATTATTTCATAACAGAAGGGGAGGATATTGTAGGTGTTCTACCGACGGTTAATATAAGGGGTAAAATAGTTTCTATGCCACATTTCTCTTATGGAGGTCCTATTTTAAAGAAGGGCCTGATTGATAATTTTGATCTGTCAACATTGGTAAGTGATTCTAACTATGAAGTGAGAAGTTTCAATAAACTTTCTGAATACTATACCGACGAAAAATTAAGCTGTGTTTTAGAGCTTCAACCGGCCGAAGAGGACATGCTGATGACCATTCAACAAAAGTTGCGTCAGAAAGTAAGAAAAGCGCTCAGAATGAATTTTAAGGTAAGATCTGGCGGAATCGAATTGCTAGAGGACTATTACTATATGTTTTCTAGTCGTATGCTGAAGTTTGGTTCTCCACCTTTAGGGAAACAATTTTTCAAGAATTTATTGGAACAGTATACAAACGGCGATGTTCAAATTACGGTGATTTATGATGGCGATAAACCAATATCCGCCGGGTTCTCAATTTCCTATTTAGGTTTTAACGAATTATGCTGGTCTGGAACTGACGATAATTATAATAAACATAATGTAAATGCCCTTTTGTTTTGGGAAATGATAAAGACATCTATAGCAAAAGAGCATGAATATTATTCTTTTGGTAGATCAACTAAAGATAGCCCTCAACATTTTTTTAAAAAATTATGGAGCCCTATTGAGCTACCTATATTTTACAATTTATCGCAAGCGCCAGGAAGGTCATTAAAAGATCTTGAGTTTTTGACGAAAATATGGAAATATCAACCCTTAAAAACATCACAGATTTTAGGCCACTACGTGTCTAAATATGTGTATTAATATAATCGCTTAAAACAAAAAATGAAAATTCTAACGTTCGACATAGAAGAATGGTTTCACTTGTTAGACCACCCTGCTACTAAATCTGAGAAGCAGTGGGTAAACTATGATGCCCGTATTCATGAAAATATGGAAATCATATTCAATATTTTGGATAGGTATAAGGTTTCAGCTTCTTTTTTCGTAGTAGGATGGATTGCTGAAAAGTATCCTGAAATAGTAAGAATGATAGATGAAAGAGGTTATCAAATAGGTAGTCATACCCATACACATCAATTGGCTTATGATCAAGATAGAAAAACATTTTATAATGATGTAGAAAAGTCGATTAAGACTATTGAAGATGTAATAGGCAAGAAGGTTGAGTTGTTTAGGGCTCCTGGTTTTTCAATATCCGAAGATAATAAATGGGCTTTTGAAGTACTTCATGAGTTGGGTATAACCACTGACTCCTCTGTATTTCCTATTAGCCACTCACATGGTGGTTTAAAGGGATATCCTTCCGCAAAACCATCTCTTTTAAAATATAACGGTATCACCTTAAAAGAATTTCCAATTAACTCACATTCTGTGATTGGGAATAAGATGGTCTTTTCTGGGGGTGGGTATTTTCGATTGCTGCCTTATCAATTCATTAAGAAGGCTACATCAAAATCTGATTACGTTATGAGTTATTTTCATCCGAGAGATTTTGACTTTAATCAACCATTGATTAAGGATTTGTCTTCTATCAGACGATTTAAATCTTATGTAGGATTAAAATCGTGTAGACCAAAACTTGAAAAGTGGCTTAGTGATTTCGATTTTATAGATATAGCAACCGCTAGTGAGCAAATGAATTGGAACAACAAAAAAGTATCTCTTTTAGATTAAATAGATGAAAAAAATTACACTTATTGCTGGCGCAAGGCCAAATTTCATGAAAATAGCGCCTATTATTCATGCGATTAAGACAGCTCAATCTGAGGGTGAAGAAATATCATATCGTTTGGTACATACTGGCCAGCATTATGATAAGAAGATGTCTGGAGACTTTTTTGAACAATTAGATATACCTACGCCCGATATGAATTTAGGTGCAGGAGGTGGTTCGCAATCAGAACAAACTGCCAGTATCATGATAGGTTTTGAAAAGGAACTATTGGCCAACCCTGCCGATTTGGTGATAGTTGTCGGTGATGTAACCTCTACCATGGCATGTGCTATAGTGGCACAAAAACTGCATACTAAAGTGGCTCATGTTGAAGGCGGTATTCGTTCTTATGATTGGACAATGCCAGAAGAGATCAATAGGTTGGTCACAGATGCGATTACCAATTACTTTTTTACCACTTCAGAAATTGCAAATGAGAATTTACTTCGTAGCGGTGTAAAAAAAGAACAAATTTTTTATGTGGGTAATACCATGATAGATACTTTAATGAAGCAACGTCCTCGCTTTCAGAAACCAGAGATTTGGGATGAGTTGAAGTTGAAAGAAAAAGAGTATATGGTTATGACATTGCACAGGCCTGCAAATGTTGACCAAGAAGAACAGATAAAATCATTGATGAATGAAATTATCGAACATTCTAAAGATGTTCCTTTAATATTTCCTGTTCATCCGCGTACGGCCAAAATTTTAAAGAATCTTAATATCCATCACCCAAGATTACATATGGTTGAACCGTTAGGGTATTTAGAATTCAATTACCTAGTTGAAAAAAGTAAGGCCGTAATTACAGATTCTGGCGGAATAACAGAGGAAACTACGGTAATGGGAATTCCGTGCATGACATTACGTGATAATACAGAAAGGCCAGAAACCATTACAGAAGGCACTAATGAGCTTTTAGGAACTGACCCTAAGGCAATTGAGCCTGCTATGAAGAAGCTTTTTAATGGAGAATGGAAAACCGGAACCATACCATTTTTATGGGACGGTAATACAGCAGTTCGTATTGTCGATAAAATACTGGATTTCAAATAATTATAATTGAAGTTCAGCTTGTTATATATAATATTATAAAGGTTATTAAGTAGATGTATCTACCAATAGATACTATAAACCAACTAAAAAGTGATTTACTACAAGAGGGATAGTAATTAGTAGATTAATATTAAATTTTCTCATGAACGAAAAAACATACGTACTAGATTTTGAAGAAGAAAAGGAATCATACGACCTAAAGGAAGTAATATCTAAATATTTGCCTTACTGGCCTTGGTTTGCTGGTATGGTCGTTTTGTTTTGTGCCATAGCTTTCGCTTATTTAAAATATTCGCCTGTTATTTATAAAACCGAAGCGAAGATTAAGATATTGGAAGATGCAATGAAGCCTAGCGTTGTTAAAGACGTTATTTCTATTGCAAATGCAAACCCTAATAATAGGTTGTTGGAAATTCAAAACCAAATTGGGGTTATAAAATCGTTTCGCTTATTGTATAATGTAGTTAGTGAGCTCAAATTAGACATAACTTATCATAAATCCAACGGTATAGCTTACTCAGAAGTTTTGCAGGTACCTTTTGTAGTAGAAAAATCTGTTTCAGAAGAGTTGATTAAAAAACCTTTAAAGTATGTTATAAGTTTAAGTAGCACAGCTTTTAATATTAGTGATGATATGGGATCTCAATTTGTAGTTCCCTATAGTAAAACGAAAACATCTAAAGAAGGGTTGCCATTTAGTATTCAGTTAACAGATAGCATAAACCATATTAGTACTTATGATGATAAATTTAAAGTCGTTCTTGATTCTAAGAAAAGTACTTCTTTAAAGTTGGCAGAGAAATTGAGTATCAAAACCGAGACCAATAGTGAAATTTTAAAATTATCCTTGAATGGCGAAAACAAGCAACGTACTGAAGAAATATTGAATGTAATAATTGATGATTATAACAAAGATGGTATTCTAGATAGGCAATTGGTATCAAAAAGGACCTTAGAAGTAATAGAAAAACGTTTCGTTTTTCTAGCACAAGAATTAGATTCTATAGAGACAGGAAAACAATTTTTTAAACAGGACCAGAACATTTCTTATATACAATCAGATGCTGGAGTTAATCTTCAAAAGAAGTCTCAAGCAGAAAGTGAAGCAGTACGATTAGAAACTCAAGTATCGTTATCAAAACTTTTAAAAAAGACCGTTGCCAATGAAGCAGAATACAGTTTGTTGCCATCTGATATCGGACTAGCTAATAGTGGATTAAACGAAATGGTATCAACGTACAATGAAATCGCTCGGGAGCGTCAGAGAATAATAACCTCCGTGGGATCCAATCATCCTACTTTATTAAAATTATCTAAACAATTAGAACTAAGCAAGCTTAATATTCTAAGTACGGTAAACGTATACGAATCGCAACTAGCGTTATCTCTTAAGCGTACGAATCGAGAAAAAAATTCCGAAGGTTACAAGTTTTCAAGATTACCTGAAACCGAAAGAATGTTACGGTCAATAGAGAGACAACAAAGTATTAAAGAAAATTTGTACTTATTGCTACTGCAGAAGCGTGAAGAGGCAACGATAGATTATGCATCTACTGCGCCGACTATTAAGATTATTGAATACGGCCTTACTAATATTAATCCACTTTGGCCAAAAGCAACTATAGTGTATCCTTTAAGTTTTTTACTTGGTCTTGTTTTGCCGTTTTTAGTCTTATATATCAGATTTTCTACAGATAATAATATTCATGAACGTTCAGAAATCGAAAAATTGAATCCTGAAATACCGGTAGTCGCTGAAATTCCATTCTTTGAAAATGATAAAAAATTTATTGACGTAAATGATAGGTCTGTATTGGCAGAGTCGTTCAGGATATTAGGTGCTAATGTCACGCATTTATTAGCTCCTGAAGAAGAAGATGAAGAGGGTAAGGTAATTTACGTTACCTCTGCAATTAAAGGGGAAGGAAAGTCGTTGCTTGCCCTTAATCTTTCTCTGGCCTATGCCAGTATAGGTAAACGAGTTTTACTTGTTGGTGGTGATTTAAGAAACCCGACCTTACATTCGTATTTGAATTTAGAAAAGAATAGTGCTGGCTTGGCCGATTATCTTGCAGGTAAAGTATTAGATTTTAAAGACCATCTTTTTGAAGGGTTTAATTCAAATTCTGATCATAAGATTTTCTTGAGTGGACCAGTACCTTCAAATGTTCCGGTGTTATTATCAGGAAAGAATTTTGAGCACTTTATAGAAGAAACCAAGAAAGATTATGATTTTGTAATTATAGATACCGCACCGACCATGTTGGTAACAGATACATTATTAATCGCCAAACATGCTGATATTACTTTATTTGCCGTTCGTGCTGGGGTAACCGATAAAAATGTGATGAAGTTCTCTAAAGAACTAAATAAAACCAAGAAGCTGAAAAACATGGTTTATGTAATGAATGCCGTAGGTCAAATTCATAATAGTAAACTTAATTACGGGTATGGTTACGGTTATGAAATGGAGCAGCCAGATAAACCAAAAAAATGGTTTAAAAAGAGCTAATTGATTCTCTGTAGTACCTTAGAACATATAATTTTTATACCGATTTAATGAAAATAGGCCTTCTTATCAATACCATAGTGCAGCTTGATAATTGGCAGTTAAGAGTAATTGACGGTATTTATAGAGATAAACAATTAGATTTGGTACTTCTTCTTACTAATGATGAACCTGTTGATTGGAGGTTCAGTGCGTCAAGAAATATAGTTGCCGATGATACAAGATTAACTGGGGTTACGGGTTTACTTTTAAAAGTACAATACTTTTTAGAAACCAGCTATTTATTCAAACCCCTAAGGACCTCCACTAAGAATGTTTTAGAATCGTATAGACATAAGTTAGATTCTTATGATTTAAAATGTGCGAATGAGAATGGTTCATCTGTATATGGAAAGAATGTTTCAAATGATCTTAAAAACTTACGTTTAGACCTCATTATAAATTTAAGTGTTCAGTCAATTCCCAGTGTGCTTTTCACTGTTTCCAGCCATGGTGTGTGGGAAATGTTATTTAAAGATTTTAGTTTAAAAAAAGCTGCACCTGTTGGTTTCTTAGAAGTTTTGAAGAAAAAGCAGGTAATAGGTGCTACTTTACTTAGAATAGGCGTAAATCCTGAAGAAAATGAAGTGCTTGATACTGCATATTTCAATCGACATTGGTCAATGACAGAAACTGCTACCATTGTAGCAGAGGGTAGTGTTTCATTGTTTTTTAAAAACCTAGGGAAGTTAAAGAATAATGCTTTAGAAGTGCAATCTAATTCTAGTAATGAGAAGTTTGAGAATGAAAAATTATCTTTTCAAAATGTCTTAGTTTATCTATGCTCTTTTTATTTTGAATTTCTTAATAAGTTATTCGAAAAGGTAATTTCTAAAGTGTTTAAACGACGTTATGAGTGCTGGACTATTTTTACTGGTTCACAAGGCTTTTTTGAGCATATAACTTCTTCACCAATACCCTTAAAGATGCCTAAAGATGAATTTTGGGCCGACCCATTTCTTTTTCATTACAATGAAAAAGAGTATCTGTTTTTTGAAAACTATTCTTATAAAACTAAAAGAGGTAAAATTAGTTGTGGCATTTTAAAAGACGGCCAATTAATGGATATTGGTGATGTTCTCGATTTTAATTTTCATTTGTCGTTTCCATTTATTTTTGAAGAAAATGGGGAAATATTTTTGATGCCTGAAAGTAGTGAGAACAAAAAGCTTGAAGTTTTTAAGGCAGTAGCATTTCCCTTTAAATGGGAATTGTATTCAACAGCGTTTGAGGGCGAAGCTGTGGGAGATGCTTTTTTTCATATCGATGAGGAAGAGCAAAAATGGCTATTTTTGAATAAGCAAGCTGCTGAAACAGCAGCTATGAATAGCGAGTTGTTTATTTATAAGGTAGATTCTTATAAGTTCAATTCCTTAATTCCACATAAACAGAATCCGGTATTGATTGATGCGTGTGTGGCGCGTAATGGAGGGTCTATTTTTAAACACAATAATCAGTTGTACCGACCATCGCAACGAAATGTTGACGGAATATATGGTAGAGCTTTAAATATTAACAGGGTCGACAAACTAACAATTGACGAATATGTAGAAACCACGATTCAAATAATTGAGCCCGATTTCGATAAAAAATTAATGGGTCTTCACCATGTGCATCAGTGCAATGGTAAATTCGTTTTCGATGCAGCGTATCGATATAGAGATTGAAAAGTTAGATTAGTATTAGATTAATTTGGTATTCCATCCCAAATTTCAATATCATCAACCCATTGGTGCATAGGGTAGTTATTACCATATACTTGGGTAATCATTATAAAATCTAGTTTATCAGATTTTGAAGTTGTGGGACCGTGATGCTCACCAATAAGCTGTCCATTGACTTTCATAGACGCATAGCCGTCATTTTTATCACTCCATTTTAAATAATACTCTACTTTGAACCATTCGTTAGTGATTAATGGAATGTCATAATTTTCTATACGCCAAATAGGTTGTCTTGGGCCAATATCTCCTTGAAACTGCCAATAAGGTGTTCCTCTAATATCGGTTGCCATAAAGGCAATCATTCTAAAACCGTCTTTATAAGAAGCATAATTCTCAGTTTTATATTCCCAAATAGCGCGCCAAATATCTCTACCTTTTAATGAAACGTCATCAGTTTTCATCCAATAGGTCATATAGAGTTGATCAGGATTTTCTTTGATATTGTTTATTTGATAGGGCGTCTGTGTTACCTGAACATCGTAGTTTACACGTTGAAATAAGGTATTGGTTTCATTTCCTTTCGGACCTATAATTTTTTGTAAGTAATTGTCTATTGCTGGTCCGCCACCATCATTAACGGTATGTATGCCACTTGGCTCTTTATCGTTAATAGAGGATCCTAAAATGGTAGGAGGCCAAGAAAAACATGTTACAGTATCGGTACCGGTTATATATTGGTAATCGTATTTGTTTTGAGATAAATGTACACCTTCAAAACCAGAGCTAAAAAGTAATTTAGCAGTATTAGCTTGCAGTGTTGAGCTGAAGTTAGAGAGAGGAGACTTTTCTGCTACAATACTTGTAACATCATTCTTTACTACTTTTTTTTTAGTTCGTTGGTAGTAGTATTGTTCACAACATCAACATTTAAAATATGGTTGTCTTGAACAGAATTTAATTGAACTTGTTGATTGGTGTCACGTATTACATACTCTGATACTAGGTCATAGTCCTTACCACAAGAAGATAAACTTAAAAGAAAAATAATGGCTGATAGGGGGACGAAAAAGGTTCTGAATAATTTAAATCTCATGTAAAAGCAAATAGAATTTTAGTGGCTGAAATAGTAACGCATTCCGAAAATATTTAAACTTTATTTATTAACGATGAAAAGTTCGTTTTATTCGATGAAATGCACTATAAAAGTTATTAGAGCCAATTGTTAATAACATTTACGCTTAAGGCTATAAGTATGTTGACTTATATCGTACGCTGGTAGATAACTACGAAAAAAAAGCAGAAGTGGTTGTCATGTCTCACAGTTGCACTACATTTTAAAGACATTTCAAGCACTGATATATTAATACCTATTGGCAACACTATAAATTAATATCATGCAAAATACTTGTGCTTAATAGACATACTGAATTTAAAGTTACCTTAATGTTTAGGTAAACTCGAACTAAATAAATGAACCCATCTTTGCCCTAAGTTTGAATAAGTTTGAGTTAGTTGAATAACCGATGCATTTCTCTTGATGTGTCGGTTATTTAGTATAAATACTATTTAGTTAGAAAAGCGAGCAACGAATTTTGAGATTGAAAATCGAAAATGGTGGTATTAAAGATTCACCTTTATTTCGTTGATTCTAAAAATCTGAATGCGTAAGAGATTTTGGAAAATGTGAACAATCTTTTCTTGGTGGTCTTCGGGTATACGACCGCCAATAATCCAATTTTTTTGAATATGCTTAGTGCTTTTCGCATTAAACTCCTCCATTAAGCATTCTAAAGCTTCTTGGCGAGTAACGTCGTTCATCTTACTGAACATCTGTTTTATATTTTCGGTCATTGTTGGTTTTGGTCGGAATCAAAAATAAATAAAAAAGAGTTTTAAAATGCTATTAGTTATCGATAGATATCACCAAGAATTAAACAATCTAATAATTACTTGACCTTTACGTAAATACAAAGCCATTTTAAGAATTAAAATTTGCAGATTATACATTTGTGCTTAGGTTTGATAATATCGAATGCATTGTTCGCAAAACATGTCCTTTTTAAAGCTGATTTTATGAAATCGAGAATATTTTTTTCAATTTGTTTTTTTATTGTGGTACTGTCTAAGGGTAAAGCACAAGACTTTAAAGTACATTCTCATAACGATTATAAACAGAATTTTCCTTTTTGGAAAGCTATCGGCGCAGAAGTGAATTCTATTGAGGTAGATATTTTTTTACAGAACGGTAAGCTTCTTGTCGCGCATGAATTGAGTGATGTAGAAGATAATAAAACTTTACAACGAATGTATTTAGAACCTTTAAAAGAGGTTTTGGAATTAGGATTGTTTTCAAATAAACCACTTCAGTTATTGATAGATGTTAAATCCGATGCGTATAAAACACTTGATGTAATTATTGATGTTTTAAAAGCGTATCCAATGATTACTGCTAATACCGATATTGAAATTGTAATTTCTGGTAACAGGCCAAAATTATCTGAGTATATAAAGTATCCAGGTTTTATTTCTTTTGATTATCAAAGTTTAGAGCCTATTACAGATACTGCTACCTTAAATAAGATAGCTATGGTAAGCCTAAGTTTTAGAAATTTCTCTGAATGGAATGGAAAAGGAAGGTTAACAGCTACAGATTATAACGCTGTTGTTCATACAATTGCCAAAGCACATGAGTTTAATAAACCATTCCGGTTTTGGGCGACTCCAGATTCTAAATCTGCTTGGAAAGCTTTTGCCGATATGGGCGTAGATTTTATTAATACCGATATGCCTAGCGAATGTGTTATGTATGTGAACACCTTAAAAGAAAGGGTAGTGCAGAATACGGTTTTTTCTGAGGTTTATCATCCAACTTTTGAATCGGACAAAGCAAAGCGGAACCCTAAGAATATTATCTTAATGATTGGTGATGGCAACGGACTTACTCAGATTTCAGCAGCCACGTTGGCGAATAATGGAGAGCTATCCTTGACACAACTAAAAAGCATCGGTTTTATTAAAACCCAATCTGCCGATGATTTTACTACTGATTCTGCGGGAGCAGGCAGCGCAATCGCTACTGGTGAAAAAACCAACAATAGAGCAATTGGTACTAATGCCAATGGCAAGTCGATTCCGAATATCACAGAAATTTTAACTAAAAAAGGATTTAATACCGGGGTCATCACTACAGATGAAATTACAGGAGCTACACCTTCTTCATTTTTTGCGCACAGAACAGACCGTGCAATGGCAGAAGAAATTGCATCTGACTTAAATACTTCACAATTAAATTTATTCATATCCCAACCGACATCTGCAGTTAATGGAATTGATGAGGCAGGGTTTCATATGAAAAGTGATGTAAAAACCATTGGCATAAGTAAGGAAGAAAAAGTAGGTGCATGGTTCCATACTACCAAAGAAGAAGCTTTGGAATTCTATGTTGAAAAATTGGCGCTAGCCACCAAAAACGGATTGTCATTCCTTCAGAATAAGAAGATGCCTTTTTTCTTAATGACCGAAGGTGCAAAAATTGATAGCTACGGCCATGCAAATGATATTAAAGGTGTCATCACCGAAAGTATCTCTTTTGACAAAGCAATTACAGAAGCCTTGAAATTTGCCGATGCCGATAAAAATACCTTGGTCATTATCACTGCCGATCACGAAACTGGTGGGTTAACGATTCCTCAAGGTACTATGGCCAAACATGAAATTGAAGCCGATTTTACGACGCATGACCATACAGGTACTATGGTCCCTATTTTTGCTTACGGACCTATGTCTCAAGAATTTCAAGGCGTTTATGAAAACAATGAAGTCTTTCATAAAATTAGTAAGGTATTGGGGCTTTAATAAAATTCACTTTTACTTTTTACACTTGTACTATTACCACTATAAATGGTGAAGCTTTACAATAATTTGCAAGCATTTTCAAAAGTAAATGAACGGTGAAAAGGCAGTATATTTTAAGGTCGATTTAAAATAACAGCTGTAATTTCTTGAAACAAAATCCTTATAAAACCTTGGGTTTAACTTTCTCAGATTGATATCACCAAAATTAATACTATAGAATCTTTCTATTGATTTAAAGGGTTGGTACGATTCAATTTTATTAACCCAATTCTTGGGTGAAATACCACGTCTTAAGGGGAATAAAAAGTTCAACGATGTTAATGAAAGGTCTGTTTTGGCTGAATCTTTCCGAATTTTGGCTACGAACGTGAACTTTATGTTGCCAAAGACTAAAAGTAGCCTAGGTAATGTTGTTTATGTCACCTCTGGGAGTAAGAGTCTTATCGCTTATAACCTGTCCGTAGCCTTTACCAGTATCAATAAAAAAGTTTTGTTGGTAGGTGCTGATCTTAGAAGTCCGGAAATTCATAATTATTTCTCGATGGGTGTAAATACAAAAGGCTTAACCGATTATTTGCAGCATCCGGAGTCTAATTGGCAAGAATACGTCTATGCTGGTTTCAAGGATAGTAAAAATCACCATATATGTCTTAGTGGTTCAATACCACCAAATGCTGCGCAATTACTTTCTAGTGGTGCATTTGAACATTTTATTATGCAAGCAAAAGAGTTTTACGATATCATTGTTGTCGATACGGCACCGACCATGCCAGTAACCGATACCTTGTTAATTGCTGATTATGCCGATGTTACCTTATTTGTGGCAAGAGCGGGAGTTACCGATAAAGCGGTATTGCAAGAGGCGACTGAGCTTAATCGTAGAGATAAATTGAAGAATATGGCAATTGTGCTGAACGATACGCAAATGGGCTCGAAAGATTCATATTCGTACGCGTATAAAGGCAATTAGAAAGCTCGTAGAGATATACAGTACAATAGGGCTCACAAAGAAATTTGTTGAGCCCTTTAATTTGTTAGGTAGTAAAGTTGATGATTTCAAACTTCAATTTTTGAAAAGTATCATCTAAATTCTCGTTTCGTAACTGAAAATGGTTGTTCGCTTATTATTTTTAACATCAGAAAGGGTATAACCAAAAACTTCCTACTTTTATACGTGAGCTATAGTAGTCAATCGTTAGAATGGAGTGATTGGACTGAACTACCAACTTTTAAAACTAAAAATCAGAGAACCTATGAAGACACTTTTTTATATTTCAATTGCTACAGTGTTGTTCACATCACTGACCATGAAGGCGCAACAAGACACCAACCCGAATGTGATTTTAATTACATTAGATGGGGTTCGTTGGCAAGATGTTTTTACAGGAATCGACACCACTTTATTGAACAGTTCGTATACCCATGATAAACAGCTATTGTCTGAAAAGTTTGTTGGTACGTCTATAGAAGAAAATAGAACCTTGTTAATGCCTTTCTTTTGGAATACGATAGCTAAACAAGGGCAATTGCATGGTAACAGAAATAAAGATAGCAAGGTGAGCCTCACCAATAAAATGCTATTTTCATACCCAGGGTATAACGAGATTTTAACGGGTTGGGCAGATGATGCAACCATTGATAGTAATGATAAAATATATAACAAGAATGTAACCCTATTAGAACTGGCGAACTCTACTGAGGCCTATAAAGGTAAAGTTGCAGGGTTTGGTAGTTGGGACGTTTTTCCGTTTATTATCAATGATAAGAGAAGTGGTGTGCCTGTAAATGCAGGTTATATGGATGCTATTGGAAATTTAACCGATCGAGAACAATTTTTAAATGAAATTCAACGCCAAGCACCTATTATTTGGGAGAGCGTGCGATTAGATGTTTTTACACATCAGTATGCAAAAGAATACCTAAAAAAGAAACATCCGAAAGTAGTCTATATTTCTTATGGAGAAACAGATGATTTCGCTCATGACGGCCATTTTGATTTTTACATGAAATCATTACATACTACAGATGGGTTGATTGCCGATTTGTGGAATTATGTGCAATCGGATTCCTTTTATAAAGACAACACCTATGTTGTTATTACTACGGATCATGGCAGAGGAGATGGTATAGAAGAAGGTTCTAAATGGACAAGTCATGGTAGCGATGTTGTAGGGGCAGAACATACATGGTTGGCAATTTTAGGTCCTGATGTGACCGCTTCAGGAGAAGCAAGTAACGAGCAACTATACACCAATCAAATTGCACCTACGGTATTAAAGACCTTGAACATGAAAATAGATAGCAATAAAATGCCGGCAAATTCAATCGATTTTAAGAGGCCTTGATGTTGTCTTAAACTATTAGGCTGTTTTCGGGTATTTCTTTATCGCTAGTTTATATTTTATGAATCATTGGGATAATTATTTTATAAAAGTATATACACATTTAAAATGTTGGTTACTGGGTAATTAGCTGTTATGGTTTTGTTGCGTGTTTTACAATTGATTTGCCATAGATTATGATTTCTTCATCTTAGGGATTTAAATTAATTTTATATAAAATAACTATCGCAACTTTCTTATTATTAGAGTTTTAAGGTGATAATAGCGCTAGTTGTAATTAAAGATAGATCCTGAAATCTGGTAATTATAAGGCGGTACTTAAAAACGACTTATCTGTTACAATTGGTGTGTTTATTTCGATTAAACTTCTTGTTTGATGTTGAAAATTAAGTCTTTAGGTGCTTTATAGTGTCTGATTTTTCGTGTAAATATTTTTTTTATGTACTGAATTTATTTACATTGCCGCAAAGTAAGAAATACACTACATTTATGTTTTGCTATACCCGTGTTTGATGAAGAAATTGAATTTTTAGTACAGATAAATTAATCCCCCACTATGAAGAGTAAAACTATTTGCATAATTGATGATGATCCTATTTGTGTCTATGGGACTAAGATTCTACTGAATCATAATAATTATTTTGGTTCAAATATATTGGTTTACGAAGATGGCTATGAGGCATTGGTAAACCTTACTGCCTTAGTGATTTCTGGAAAAACCTTACCAGATGTTATTTTATTAGATTTAAATATGCCGGTAATGAATGGTTGGGAATTCTTAGATGAATTTGTGAAGTTGCCATTAGAAATTAAACCGCAAATTTTTATAGTTAGTTCACACTTTGAATTAAGTCAAATCAATAAAGGAAATAGCTATGGTATTGTCAGTGATTATATTTCAAAACCATTGCTAGGGGCTGATCTTGCTGATTTATTTGAAAGTGTAATGACTGTGAGTATTTAATGAATGGAACAAGCTAATGGAATTAATCTTTTATAATATATATATAAGTTGATTAAAGGTGTATTGGTAAGGTAGTACCTAAGCTATTAAACAAAATAATTCAATCAAGTAAACTTGCCGAGCTTTCAATTTTCAAATCATAAACATGGTGTTTAAAATTTTAGATCCAGATATTACTCAGAATACATAAAAGGGCAGAGGGGTCTAGTACCTTTATTTGCAATCACCTATTAATTTGGGTTTTGTGAGAGGTAAAATTTTTTACTCACCGAATAGGTGACTTTTAACTACAGTTATTTTTTAGTAGGTTCTAAAAAAATCGGTTATCTGGTTTGAACGTAAACCATTAGAATTCTATGCTATCCATAGCTACAATGGGTAGGGTATAATTGCCATATTCAACAACTATGTTGCTTTGGCCGATGATTTCTGTTCCCGACTTATCTAAACCAGAGTTAAATAGAAATACTTTTTCTAACTTCTTAAAGTCTTTGAGCTTGTTCAGGTTTTCTTCTTTAAATGTTGTGTTGCTAAGGTTAATGGAGGTTAGATGCTCGAGCATTTTTAAACGTTCTATTTGACTTCCAGTAATCGTAGTATTATCTAATTTTAGAATCGTAAGATGAGGTAAACTTGCGATGTCTGTAAAAATAGCATCCGTTATTTGAGTGCCCCCAAGGTCGAGTACTGCTATTTGGGATGCTACAGATTTTAGCAATTGAAAATCACTATCACTAAAACTTTTTAAATTAAGTGCGGAGACTTTTAAATAGTGGGTATTCTCACTCATTGTATTTAAATGAAGTCCGCTATTTTTTATCCTTAGTATACTATCTTGAGATGCAGCAGCAATTGCTACATCTGGATAATCTGTTTGTATGATTGTTGGAAAGAAAGATTGAAAGAGTGATTTTTCTAATCCTAGTTCTCCTATAGTTTTATCAAACGAAATACCATTCTCGATCCAAACACCAATTAGTTTAATAGCTTCTTTTGAGGGTTGTTTTTTTCCATCTGGCGGCATATGGTTGTCGTCACTCTTCGGTAATTTCATTCGAATAAATAAATCGCTCTTATCTGCATGGCTAGTTAATACCACAGGACCATTTTCACCGCTTTCTAAGATACCTTGTTTTGTGTTTAAAAGTAGTTCTCCTTTTGCTTTTTTAGCATTGTGACAGCTTACGCAATTATTATTGAGTATGGGTTGAATAACAGCATCATACAAAATGGCAGCTTCCCAATTCTCATCGGTAAGCACTATTTTCTTTTCTTCAAAAACTTCGTATCCCAAGGCAGACTTTAGTGAATTGGGTAGGGGTTCTATCAAATAATCTTCTCCATGCGTAATATTACCGCCTTGGTGCCCGGTAAAGGAAATCAGGATAAAAATGAGCACAGATAAAACCAGCACTGGAATCTTTGTTAAAAAAGGCAACATGGATTTATCTTTTAGCTTCGCCCACATTAAGAAAGAAAATAGCGCAGTGGCAATACCAGACCATAAGTGAACTTTTACAGAATCGAAAGAATAACCTTCCTCTAAATAATGTAAATATCCTGTGGTACAAGCTAAAACAGCGAAATATCCTGTCCATAAGTAAATTAAAGATATCACGTGGTTAAATTCCTTTTGTTTTCTATCATAGAACTGTAACAGTAATCCGACGATAATAAACCCAATAGGCAAGTGAACCACTAGCGGGTGAAGTCTTCCAAAAAGTTGTTTTAAAACATCCATAGTGGCAAAGGGTTACTCGATATTCATTCGTTCTTTGATTACCTTCATCATATAGAGGTTCGCCTTCCATTGATTCGCTACCGGTGCTCTGGTATAAGGTAAAGTTGGCATATAATCAGCAGGTCCGAATTCTGTAGTGAGCGTAAATATATTTTTGGTTTCCCAGTTTTTCCTGATTACTTTTTCCCAGATATCTAGATGTCTATCAACGGCCTTTTTCCATTCGGGCGCTTCTGGGTCGTTTACTTGTGGCCCTTCTGCATGTCCCACACGTGCATGTAAGTGGTGTGTGCGTTCTAACATTTTTTCAAGCGTATTATCTTGTCCTTCCAGTAAAGATTCGTGTACCACCATCCAATGACTTATGTCTAAATTTAATTTAAGCTCGGGTATTTCAGATAAATAGATTTTAGTATCGGGCAGGTTAAAGCTAAAACGCCCTCGGTGGGTTTCATGATATATTGGAATTTTACTTTCCTTCGCAATTTTGTTGGCCAAGTCAATAAACGCTTTGTTCTGTTCAAAAGTTAAAAAATCACTGCCCGTATGGCAATTAATATATACAGGCGCCCACGTAGTCAATAGTCTTAAATGCGCTTCATAGCTTTTTAGGCTCTCTTCAAAGGGTAGGGATTTATTGGTACCGTTTAAAAACCCCACTTTTAAACTGTACTTTTTAAGTGCAGCCTTTAAATTGTATTGGTCTTCTACTGTATTCGGAAACCAAATTTCTATACCGTCATAACAAGCGGCGGCTGTCTTTTCGCAAAAAGCATCCCAAGAAATAGTACGCCCCCAATCGGTTTGAAAAAATTGAATCGTTTTTTGTTCTTGACTGCTACCCTTACTAGCGATAAACAATAATGCTAAAATAAAAAGGTGTCGTAATTTGGTCATAAGGTATAGGTTGGTATTATTAAATCGGAATTAAGCCAGAATTTCACGAATGACTTCTCCTTCCACATCTGTCAATCGAAAAGGCCTACCTTGAAAATCAAACGTAAATTGTTCATGGTCGAAACCAAGAAGATGTAATATTGTTGCATGAACATCATGAACGGATACCCTGCCATCTACCCCAGAAAAACCGATGGCATCGGTCTGACCGTGAGAAGCACCTTTTTTAATTCCTCCGCCGGCCATCCACATGGTAAAAGCATCACCATGGTGATCACGACCTTTAAAGCCCATGGTTTTACCTTCTCGATTCTCTTGCATTGGGGTTCTGCCAAATTCACCACCCCAAACTACTAAAGTATCCTCTAGAAGTCCGCGTTGTTTTAGATCAAGTAATAAGGCACTCATAGGTCTATCGATTTCTCGACATTTATTTTTTAATCCTAAATCAACTGCTGTACTGGCATCGGTACCATGGGCATCCCATCCCCAGTCGAACAACTGAACAAAACGAACACCATCTTCAACTAATTTACGAGCCAAAAGGCAGTTATTAGCAAAGGATTCCTTGCCCGGTTCTACCCCGTACATGTCTTTAATATGTTGCGGTTCGTTATTAATATTCATTACCTCTGGAACAGCAATTTGCATGCGATATGCCATTTCATATTGATTGATTCGTGCTAAAATTTCTGGGTCGGCATATTTTGCGTATTCTTTTTTGTTGATGTCATTAATCGCATTGATGGTATTCTTTTTTAAATCGCGAGATATACCATCGGGATTATCGATATATAATACAGGGTCACCTTTTGAGCGACATTGTACACCTTGATAAACAGAAGGTAGAAATCCGCTTCCCCAAACACTTTTTCCTGCGCTAGGTGCCTTGCCGCCAGAAGTTAGAACCACAAAACCAGGGAGATTTTGATTATCAGAGCCAAGACCATAGGTAACCCAAGATCCAATAGATGGTCTACCTAATCTAGCACTACCCGTATGCATGAATAATTGTGCGGGACCATGGTTGAATTGGTCGGTATGAACGGCTTTTAAAAAGGCTACCTCATCAACCACTTTTTTGAAATGCGGTAAATTATCGGAAACCCAATTGCCAGATTTCCCCTCTTGTTTGAAGGTTGCCTGTGGACCTAATAATTTAGGTGTACCTCGTATAAAAGCAAACTTCTTTCCTTCTAAAAGTGATTGTGGACATTCTTGATTATTAAGCTTTGCCAGTTCGGGCTTGTAATCGAACATTTCTAATTGTGAGGGGGCGCCTGCCATATGTAAGTATATAACATTTTTCGCTCTGGGTGAAAATGGAGGTGGCAATGTAGCCAACGGATTTAAGTCTCGTTCGGAGAAGCCTGAGTTAATACCAGCTATTGATTTACCCGAGCTCAATGGGTCACACCCCATAAATATTGAGCCTAAGGCTAGACCACCCATACCTGTAGCGCATTGTTTTATAAAATGCCTACGGGTCTTGGTTTCTAGTTCTATTTTAAGTTTTTCTGCTATGAGCCTATCTATATTACTTTTCATAGTAGTTTTTATTTACCAGGCTTATGCCTTGGTTAAAAATTCGTCTAAGTTCATTATTGCATTGGCTACTATGGTCAATGCTGCTAATTTCGAACTCGGTTTTTCTTTTAGACCTATAAAATTTTCTTCATACGTACCTGCCGAAAATTCAACCATCGCTTGGTCATATAGGCTCTTTAAAATTGCTAATTCTTCAGGATCTATTTCTGAAAATGTAGCTTTTTTGAATCCTGATGAAATTCCTTTTTCCACATTATCCATATCCATCGATTTCGCAAATGAATATGCAGCTTCTAAATAAACCGGGTCGTTCAAAGTAACCAATGCCTGTAATGGTGTATTGGTGACCGTACGTCGAATAGTACAAACTTCTCTACTACCAGCGTCAAACGTAATAAAAGAAGGGTAGGGGCTGGTACGTTTTAGGTAGGTATATATTGCACGCCTATATTTGTCTTTTCCTTTGCTTTCTACCCACGACTCATTGCTGTAAACAGATTGCCAAACGCCATCTGGTTGAGGTGGCATAACCCCTGGGCCATACATTTTTTTACTTAACAGTCCTGAAACCGCCAATGCTTGATCCCGTATTTCCTCTGCGGTCAAACGTATTCTAGGTCCACGAGCATACAATTCATTATTTGGGTCTTTTTGATATAATTCTGGAGTAACTATCGAACTCTGCCTATATGTGCCAGACATTACAATTTCTTTGATCAATGCTTTCATACTCCAATTTTGTTCATTCATAAACCGAAGGGAAAGCCAATCTAACAAGGCAGGGTGACTAGGTGGGTCTGATTGAGTACCCATATCTTCTAACGAAGCGACAATACCCCTTCCAAAAACCTGATGCCATACACGATTGACCAGCGTACGGGCCGTTAACGGATTCTCTTTGCTTACCAACCATTTTGAAAGCCCTAAACGATTTTTGGGCCATGCATCATCGTACGCATTAAGTATTTTCGGCGTACCTGGTTGTACCGTATCTGCCAGCATTAACCAATTGCCACGTTCAAAGATTTGAGTAACCCTTGCCATATCGCTTCGGTTTTCAACCATTATAGGAAGCTCTTGTGTTTGAGTATTCAGTAATTCTATAAATGATCGGTTTATTTGGTCATAACCGGCTTCGGTGGTTCCTGGTATATCCGATAAAAATGCGAACCAAGAAATATGACTTGTTGATACCTGTTTTGCAATTCTGTCATTATTAGCTTCAAAATATAAATCAATAGGTTCATTAATGGTTTTGAAAGGTATTTTTCTAATTGCATTACCGTCAGTTTTATCGACCTTGAATTGCGCTAGTATTTCACCTTTGGCATTATTCTTTTTAATGGTCATAGTGGTGCCATTCATAAATGCCCTATAAAACATATATATTGAGGATGCACCTTTTGTATTGATATTTTTAAGTACGCACGACCCATCATCCCAAAGTGCTAAATATTTAGTGTCTGCAAGTTCACCGTTGACGAAATTGGTCGCATTATGGGCTAAATATTTAGGTTCCATAAAGGATAAGAAATCGGCATAATTTTTCTTTTCCTCTTTAGTACCATACTTTTCTACCCAAGAGATAATTTGGTTTTTCTTTTTTGTCTGTTCGTCATTATAAAAACGAACATTCGGACTTTCATCGGGTGTATCCTCATCTCTCGTATTGTTGAAAAATGCCATAGCTTGATAGTACTCCTCATGCTTAAAAGGATCGTAGGTATGGCTGTGGCATTGTACACATTCCATTGTGGTACTTTGCCAAACAGAAAAAGTAGTATTTACCCGATCTAATACAGAAGCGACTCGAAACTCCTCATCTTCGGTGCCACCTTCGTCATTATTCATAGTGTTTCTGTGAAAAGCTGTGGCAATTAGTTGGTCTGCAGAAGGATTAGGTAACAGGTCGCCGGCCAATTGTTCAGTAGTAAATTGGTCGTAAGGCATGTCGGTATTAAATGCATCGATTACCCAATCTCGATAACGCCACATGTTTCTACCATTATCTTTTTCGTAGCCTTTGGTATCTGCATATCTGGCCAAATCTAACCACCAACTTGCCCATTTTTCACCATAGGTGTTTTGTTGTAAAAGATTGTCTACTGCCACTTCATAAGATATGTTTCCTGAAACAAAATCATCATGTAATGCTGTAGTTGGAGGTAACCCCGTAAGGTCAAATGCCAATCTTCTAATAAGGATATTTTTATCTGCATAATGATTTGGAGCAATCGTATCACTTTCTAATTTGGCCAATATAAAATGGTCAATATCATTTTGTAAGAACTCATTTTTTCTAACATCGATAATACTAGCTTTTTCAGTAATCGCCGGAACTGTTACTTTTTCTGGCAGTGAATACGCCCAATGTTCGCCCCATTTTGCACCTTGGTCTACCCATTTGGTCAACAAGTCAATCTCCTTTTTTGAAAGTTGGGGCTTTTCGTAAGGCATTCGTAATTCTGGATTCTCTTCTTTTAATCTTTTAATGAATTCGCTTCCACTGGCATCACCAGGAATTATGGCAGGTTTTCCTGATTTAGTAACTGCAAATGCTTCATCCTTAAAAAGTAAGCTGAAACCACCATTTTTTTTGACTCCGCCATGACAGGTAATACATTTATTATTTAAAATAGGTTTTATCTGAGTACTATAATCTATTTGTTCAGATGATGTGTTGCACGAAAAAATAGTAGTTGCAATGACAATAAAAACGTATTTAAAATAAACCTGTTTATTGTTGTTTTGCATTGCTAAGAATAATATTTAAGTAGTGTTATACTGATGATCAGTAGACACTTTTGTAAGCAAACTTAATATTAAGAATTTTTAGCTTAATTATAAATTTAGTTTTAACAATTGTTTAAAAAAAGACCAAATGTATCCAGTATTTTTTTTAATAGGTCTATTTAACTAAAGTTGAGGTGAAAATATAGTAAGGTAAAGAAAAGGTCTTATAGACCTTTTTAGCACAGGTACGAGTTAATGCGTTCGCATTCGACTCTCTCAGGTATAACGAAAAAAATCACCGATAATGTTGTTTTTTGAAGTGGAGCCGGAGGGGCTACCTTACGTTTGTTCCTAGTGGCTCACGTCCTGCAAATACAACTGTAAAGGCTTAAACAAGCCTTGGTATCTAAAAATAAAAATCCCAAACAAGCGAGCTTGATGGGATTTTTATTTTTTCACCCACAATACAGTTGTGAGTAATCGTGGAGCCGGAGGGTCCAGAACCTATCTCTTGAAATGCCTATATATGTGAAGTTTGAGAGGTTTGAATTTTTATGCTCACCGAATAGGTGACTAAAATAGATTATTCAATACATTATATTCACTAGAAGGCCGATTTAAACAACAAATTTTCAATTACTAATTGATTTCCATATTAAAATTATTAATCTTTAGTAAGAATTGTTTGAAGCTAAAAAGTCCCTGTACCACTTTCCAGAATCTTTTATGATTCTAGTCTGATCTTTAAAATCTACATAAACTAAACCAAAACGAGGGTGATAGCCTTCTGCCCACTCAAAATTATCCGTAAAAGTCCAAGCAAAATAACCATCTACTTTAAAACCGTCAGACTTAGCGTTTAGCACTTGCTCCAAATAGTTTTGTATGTAACAAAGCCGATCGGTATCCTTTATTTTTCCATTTTTCACTATATCTTTAAAGGCAGCTCCATTCTCAGTGATTAGTATCTTTTTAATATTTTCATAGGTATTGAATTTGGCAATCATGGCATAAATACTTGGGGGATATATTTCCCAGTTCATTTGTGTTATGCTTACTTTTCGCTTATGGGCCTTAACTATTTTTGCTTTTATATAGGGTACAAAATAATTATGCTTGACAACTTCGCGGGTATAGTTCTGTATTCCTATAAAATCAAAATCGAAAACACAATTTTTTGCATCCTCAGGTTTTTGATATTTTTCTAATCGCTTTAGAATAGGAATCACCTCTTTAGGGTAGCCCATGCCAAGCAAAGGCTCTAGAAATAATCTATTAAGTAAGGCATCTGCCTTTTGGGCAGCCTGTATATCTTTGTTCTTATTAGAATATGGGGTTATCTGCGAGCACGAAAAGCTGGTGCCAATAGTGCTATTAGGTACTAATGAACGAAGAATTCTACCTCCCAATGCTTGGCAAAGCACTGTATGATGTACTGCAGGTAAAAAATGAGAAAGTCCCTTTCTTCCAGGGGCATGCACCCCTAAAAAATATCCTGCACCGGTAAAGACCATAGGTTCATTAAGTACGATCCAATTCTTTACCCTATCACCAAATCTAGAGGCTGCAATTTTCACAAATTCTTCGAACCAAATTAAGATATCCCTATTGGTCCACCCCCCTTTTTCTTCTAAGTCTTGCGGTAAATCCCAGTGATAAAGTGTGATCCATGGGGTTATGCCACATTCTAAACAAAAATCTATGACCTTATTATAGAAATTAATTCCTTCTTCATTTATGTAGCCAATTCCGTAGGGTAGAATTCTTGACCATGAAAGAGAAAATCTAAAATTTGGTATATTCATGGTCTTCATTAAATAGATATCTTCTCGATATTTATTAAAAAAGTCGCACGCTATTTCTCCGTGATGGCCATCCTTTATATTTCCTTTTTTTGAAACGAACCGATCCCAGATCGATTCACCTTTGCCATGTTTATCAAAAGCACCCTCGGTTTGATAAGCCGCAGCAGAAACGCCCCAAACGAAATCTGTTCCAAATTGCTTTTTTTGTAGGTCAAATTTGCTGGAATGGGAATTTTGGGACATGTATTTCTATGCTATAATGGAGACTACATTACATTCTTGGAGCAATTGATCAATGATGTTTTCTGTAAGGTCTGGATAATTAATTTCGATTCGAGCATAATCGTTTACCCAAGATTTTATTTTTTCAACGTGTTTTGTTTTTAATGATTTTATAACGGGTACGCCCATTTCTTTAAGCGCAGCCGCATTACATTGCTGCTCATATTGTCCTTTCATAGGAATGACCATAAGTTTTTTACCTAAAAATAACGCCTCTGCCGGGGTCTCAAAACCAGCTCCGCACAAAATTCCCTTACTACTTGCAACGCTCTTAATAAACACCTCATTATCTATAGGGCTTATGGTGATGTGGGCCCAATTTGATTTCATGTTATTGTGTTTTGAAAAAACTTCCCAGTGGGTATTCTTTATGTTCGAAAGTGCCTTTAAAATTCTTTTGTCGCTATAGGAGGGAAGATAAACTGTATAATGGTTTTCGTTGGTAATACTAATATTGCGTATTTCTTGACGTATGACAGGAGTGAAAATTCGGTCTCCATAATTTTGGAAATGAAAGCCATATTGACTTGTAGTTGGAGCATATTTTTTTAGGATTAAATTACCTAAAAGATCACTTTTCTTAGGTTTAGGGGAGTAAGAGGAAATCACTGCTGCTTGGTGGCTAAGGCTTACGCAAGGGATATTCTTTAATTTACAGGCCCAAGCAGAAACTGGTTCGAAATCATTGATTACCAGGTCATAGTCACTAATAGGAAGGCTTTTGATTTCTTTTTGTAAAAGTTTAGCATTCGTTTTTAAATAGGTACGCCACATATCTACGCCGCCTTTTTTGCCAAAAATAAAGCTCCAGCCCCTTAATTGATATTTTATTGGATAGGGAAGTCCGACATCTGCCTGCGTACCACTAACTAAAATATCTAGTTCAATATTCTTTTTTTGAAGTAGAGGAATAATGTCGCGTGCCCGGCTTAGATGGCCATTACCAGTTCCTTGTATAGCATATAGTACCCTCATACCCGTTGTATCAACTATAATTTATGTTCTATTTGTGGGGAGTTCATCTCTTTGAACTCGTTCATGATACTTTGAAAGAGTTCATTTTTTTCTAAGATATCAACAGGGTCGTTAACATCCATATCGAAACTTTTAAGCAAAATATCTTCCTCATAAGAATACAGTTTCCATTGGCCCTTATGGTACTCTAATGAGGTTAGGTTTTCTACCCAATCTCCCGAATTTAAATATTTTACCGTACCCTTTTCGGTTTGTATCTGTTTTATTTCCGGTTGATGAATATGGCCACAAACCACATAATCGAATGCATTTTCAATAGCGATATCGGCAGCTACTGTTTCAAAATCATTAATAAACTTAACTGCTGATTTAACGCTATTTTTAATTTTTTTAGACATAGAAACAGGCTCTTTCCCAAATTTTTTATAGAAAAAATTAACAGCACTGTTCAATAGTATTAAGGAGTCATATCCAATAGCCCCAAGTTTGGCCAGCCACTTAGAATGTTGCATGGTAACATCAAAAACATCGCCATGAAAAATCCAAGCTTTCTTACCATCTAAATTGAGTACCATTTTGTTTGAAATATGGAAGGAACCTAATGTGAAACCTGAAAATTTTCGGAGCATCTCATCATGGTTTCCCGTTATATAATGCACCTTTACCCCCTTGGTTATTAATTCCATTAATAATTTTACCACTTTCATATGAGACTTTGGCCAAAACCGCTTATTGAACTGCCATATGTCAACAATATCTCCATTAAGCACAATCTGTTTTGGTTTTATGGACTTCAAGTATTTAATGAGTTCATTTGCGTGGCATCCATACGTACCCAAATGTACATCGGAAATGACCACTAAATCGACCGGTCTTTTTTTCATGACAGTGGGGATGAAATTAGTGAGTCCAACCTCTTTACATTTAATAAGTCAATTTTGAGTGCGTTTGGCGAGAAGTTGCTCTGAAAAGTAAAATGATAAATCAAAATTATCTTCATCCAAAAAGAATTCGTTTGAACAAAGGTTGTAAATATTAGCTGCTTTTGTATCAAAAAGGTTTTAACACTAGGTTATAAAATTGTTACCAAGAACATAGGTTACTTTAACTTTTTATAACAATCTAATAATATTAATAAGTTTACAAATAGTAAAATATTAAAGAATATTGCGGTATAATTTTACTATTTGTAAATATACTTTAGATGCCCCTAGTAAATGCAAATTCAAGAATAAAGCTCTTTCTCAATGGTGCCTTTGCTTCTTTCGGACTATATTTTTGTATGTATGCGTTTAGAAAACCATTTACTGTGGCAACTTTTGACGGACTTGTGCTTTTTGGTATTGACTATAAAATTTTGCTTATTCTAGCTCAGGTAATCGGGTATATGCTTTCTAAATTTATTGGGATCAAGGTTGTATCTGCATTGAAACCCCAAAATCGGGTCGCTTATTTGACAGGGATGATTTTAGTAGCAGAGCTTACACTTATTCTTTTTGGTGCAATACCGAGTCCGTATAATTTTACACTCTTATTTTTTAATGGACTTTCGCTCGGTATGGTTTGGGGTATCGTATTCTCTTTTGTAGAGGGTAGAAAAATGACCGAGATTTTAAGTATTATCTTATGCTCGAGTTTTATTGTTTCCAGTGGTGCGGTAAAATCTGTTGGTTTATGGGTCATGAAATCCTATACCGTAACTGAATTTTGGATGCCTTCTATTACAGGAGGATTATTTTTAATACCCTTCTTTATTTGCCTATTTCTTTTACAAAGATTGCCTGGGCCAACCGTTGAGGATAAATTGTTGCGGAAAGAGCGAAAACCTATGAACGGTACGGACCGTAAAAAAGTAATAATTCAATTTTTGTTTCCGCTAATAGTGTTAATCTTTTTTTATACGGCCCTAACCGCTTTGCGAGATTTTAGGGATAATTTCTCAAGAGAAATTTGGGATAGTATTGGATATAAGGGCGATTCAGCAATTTATACGCTTTCAGAACTACCCATTGCAGTACTTGTTTTAGTGATGCTCGGTCTCTTTGGTTTAATTAAAAGTAATTACAAAGCTTTTATAGGTTTTCATATAGTCTTGGTTTTTTGCAGTGCACTAATTGGAACGGCTACTTTTTTGTTCCAACAAGAAATCCTTTCCCCTGTTTTATGGATGATTGCCGTAGGGTTTGGATTGTATGCCTGTTATGTGCCTTTTAACTGTATATTTTTTGACAGAATGATTGCTACTTTTAGTATTAAGGGAAACGCCGGTTTTCTTATTTATTTGGCAGATTCGTTCGGCTATTTGGGTAGTATGGGTATTTTATTATATAAAAATTTTGGTAATGCTAACATGTCTTGGCTACAGTTTTTTATGGGAGCAACCTATTGTATTGCAGGTTTGGGTATTACAATTTCGCTTGCTTCCCTTTATTATTTTAAAAGAAAATACAAAAATGAAAAAACGAATGTTCAATTTAATCTCCCTATTTTAAATGGCTGATGTAGAATATGATTTAGTGGTAGTAGGCGGTGGGGTACTAGGTACGTTTCATGCCTATCACGCTTTAAAAAAAGGATTGAAGGTAGCTTTGGTAGAAAAGGATACGATGCCTTCTGGTGCAACGGTTCGTAATTTTGGTCAGGTAGTACCTTCGGGTATGAATACCAAATGGCAAGAGTATGGGCGTAAAAGCTTAAAAATCTATAAAAAGATTCATTCCAAATTTGATATTAGTGTACGTCAAGAAGGCTCTATTTATTTGGCTTCCAATGAGGAGGAAGTGCAATTATTGGAAGAGCTTAAGTCGATTAATAAGGAAAATGAGTATACCTCTATTCTTTTCACCAAAACGGAATGTTTAAAACGATATCCTGGGCTTAATGAAAACTATGTAAAAGCTGGATTGTTTTTCCCCGAAGAAATAACCATAGAACCTCGTACCATGATTACTAAGGTTCAAAAATATCTGAAGAAAAAAGGGCTTCATATTTTTTACAATTCACAAGTAATCGAATGCAATACGCTAGGCAGTTTGGTAAGTACGCATCTTGCAGAGGGTCGAGTGTTTATGTCTTCAAAAGTAATTGTCTGTAATGGGAGTGATTTTAAAACCTTATTCCCTAAACTTTTTGCAGAAAGTGATTTGGAGGTTTCCAAATTACAGATGTTGCGTACCAAACCCCAAGGGAATTATAAGATTTGTGGTTCTGTTTTAACCGGACTTTCCATTCGCCGTTATGAGGCTTTTGCAGAGTGCCCTTCGTATCTTAAAATAAAAGCAAATGAGGCGTTGGACAGCCAAGAAAAGAAATGGGGAGTACATATTCTCTTTAAACAGGCGATGGACGGTAGTGTAATCCTTGGAGATTCACATGAATATGCCGATGTAGAACATATAGATAAGCTAGGATTTGACCTGGATATGGATATTGATAATTTCATTATTGAAAAGTCGAAGGAAATCTTTCAACTACCTACCTATGAAATAGAACAGCGTTGGTACGGTATGTATTCGCAGTGTAAGAATTCAGATATTTTCGAAAAGACTATCGATAAGAATATCCATATTGTCACCGGTATTGGTGGTAAGGGAATGACGGGCAGCGCAGGTTTTGCCAAATATAACATTAATCAACTTTTTAATAGTTAACATGCATACAATAAAATTGGCCGTATTTGATATGGCAGGAACTGTAGTGAATGAGGACAACGTGGTTTATAAAACATTAATGCAAGCCATAAATAATAATGGATTTAAAGTTTTCTTGAACTTTGTTCTAGAACATGGTGCAGGTAAAGAAAAGCATCAGGCTATTAAGGATATCATAAAAGCGGATAGTGGTAGTACCGATACTCAAATAGCTAAAACCATTTTTGATGAATTTAAAAAATTGTTGGATAAAGCCTATCAAGACCTTGATGTTAGTAGTTATTTGGGTGTTGAAGATTTGCTTTACTTTTTAAGGAACAATAATATAAAAGTGGCCTTAAATACGGGTTACGATCGTAAAACGGCCGAACTGTTATTACATAAAATGGAATGGGCCAAAGGAATGGAATATGATGAATTGGTAACTGCCGATGATGTTGTTTTAGGGAGACCAAACCCGGATATGATAGATGAAGCAATGAGAAGATTGGGAATCGAGGACCCAAAATTCGTATTAAAAGCAGGCGATTCTATCATTGATATTTTAGAAGGTAAGAATGCCAAGTGCGGTATTACTGTTGGAGTCACTACAGGAGCTCATACCTATGAGCAACTGGCCAGTGCAGAACCAACTTTTGTTTTGGATTCACTAACCAGTCTTAAGGATTTGCTGGTAACTTCCTAAAATTCTGTTTTAGATAAAAAAATAGAGCACTAACATACTTGCTATGTTGGTGCTTCTGTTTTGAGGAACATGCGGTATTCGGCCGTCAAAAAAGATGGAATCTCCCTCTGTTAAAAGTACTTCCTCATTATCTATAATGTAATAACATTCACCGGAGAGAATGTATTTGAATTCATAGGCATCGGTAACGACCTTTTCTCTTTTTGAATTGGGATGTATCTGTAGCATTACCGCTTCAAAACCTAACGAATTCAATTGTTTTCCAAAAATATAGGAATATGTAAAACCTACGGCATCATCTTCTTTTTCAATCGTCGTATTTTCTTCCCTTCGCGAAACTATATAATTAGAACCGTTTGCTTGGGGCATACCACTAAAAAAATCGGTCACTTCTACATCCAACGAATTAATGATTTTTAAAAGAACGGGTAAGGATGGAATGGTTCTTCCATTTTCAATCCTAGAAATAAGTCCTGCGGTTACGCTAGCTCTTGTTGCAATTTCACTGATGGTTAAACTTCCGTTTTTACGAATTTCCTTGATTCGCTTTCCTATTCCAATAAGGTAATCGTCCATTAATATGAGTTATCCTACAAACATAACACAAAAATTAATTTGTGCTTTTAATTGCGATGATACCTTGGTTACCAGCCAGTTTTGCGATGGTTTACATAAACCTAACAATTTGCATATTTGTCAATAATACAAATCTAACTTTTACCTAACCTTACCCCTCTATTGGTAGTGATTACTTAATATAAATAGTGCAAGACATTAACTTTTCATTTAGATATTTGTTTCGTAATAATAAACCAAAGTTTACAAATACGAATAAAATGAAAAGAACACTATTGATTACATTATTTGCTGTTTTGGCAAGTTTTGTTGCACATTCCCAAACAGTTTTTACGGGAACTGTGTTAGATGAAAACCAAGTTCCATTGCCAGGTGCTACCGTCGTGGTTAAAGGAACTACGAACGGAGTTGCCACAGATTTTGATGGTAATTTCAGAATTGAGTTGAGCAGTTCAAATGACATTTTAGTAGTATCCTATATAGGATATATTAAAAAGGAATTCGATGCTACAGGAAAAAGTTCGGCTACGATAGCATTAGAGCCAGACTCGCAACAACTAGATGAAGTTGTAGTGACCGCTTTAGGTATTGAGCGCGAGAAAAAATCATTGGGGTATGCCTCACAAGAACTGGACAACGAAGAGGTTGTACAAGCTAGGGAGCCTAATCTTCTAAACAGTATGTCTGGTAAGGTAGCCGGACTACAGATTACGAATAGCCCAACGGGGTTAGGGGGTTCTGCAAGGGTCTCAATTCGTGGCGATGCTTCTTTAAACATTAATGGAAACTCTCCATTATTTATTGTTGACGGTACTCCTATTAGTAATGAAATTGTGGGTTCTAACGGGTCAGGAACACAAGATGTGGATTATGGTAACGGTGCGTCAGAGATTAACCCGCAAGATATCGAATCGATAAACGTATTAAAAGGTCCGGCTGCAGCAGCACTTTATGGTTCTAGAGCAGCAAACGGAGCCATTATTATTACTACGAAAAAGGGAAAATCTCAAAGTAGTAAGCTTGGTATTTCATTTAATACAGGTGTTACTATTGAAAATGTTTTGATGTTGCCAGACTGGCAAAATGAATATGGACAAGGGAACAACCAACAATTTGCTTTCGTAGATGGCAGTGGTTCTGGTATTGCTGATGGTGTTGATGAAAGCTGGGGCCCACGTTTAGATACTGGACTTATGATTCCTCAATTCGATTCCCCAAGAGCAGACGGTACACGTGGTGGTGATACTTTTGTGAGTGATTCTCCTATTACGGCAACGCCATGGGTGTCTCAACCTGATAATACCAAAGATTTTTTCGAAACAGGTATTACCAAAACAAACAGTATTGCAATTTCTAAATCTGGTGATATGGGAAATATGCGGTTGTCTTATCAAAACCTAGATCAAGAAGGTACGTTACCTAATACTGATTTAAAAAGAAACAGTTTAAGTTTTACAGGTAGTCTAAATGTTTCAGATAAGGTGAAAGTAAATGCAAATATTAATTATGTAAAGACCGATAGTGATAACAGACCAGCAGTAGGGTATGGTACAGAAAGTATTATGTACTTGTTTATATGGTATGGAAGACAGCTTAACACCCAAAATCTTAGAGAGTATTGGCAACCTGGCCTAGAAGGTAGGCAGCAATTCAACTACAACTACAATTATCATGACAACCCTTACTTTACCATGTATGAAAATACGAATGCACAAGATAAGGACCGTATGTTCGGTAATGTAAGCCTTACATATGACATCAGTGAAAACTGGAAATTATTATTGCGCAGTGGTCGTGATTTTTATAGGGATTTTAGAGTTCGTAAAAGAGCTTTTAGTACACAGCGTTTTCCATTTGGTACCTACCAGGAAGACAATGTGTTCTTTGAAGAGAGCAATTCTGATTTCTTGTTGAGCTATGACAAAACATTCGGTAAAAAATTCAATTTGAATGTATCTGCCGGTGGTAACCAATTACGTCAAAAACAAGATTTCACAAAAAGCGTAGCACCACAGTTAATTAACCCTGGGGTGTATTCTTTCAACAATAGTAGACAAGCGGTACAGGTGAGTTCTAACAACAGTGAAAAGCGTATCAACAGTTTATACGGGTATGCGCGATTTGCATATGACAATGTTTTGTTTATGGATGTTACCGGTAGAAATGACTGGTCGAGTACATTGCCAGAAGGGAATAACTCGTACTTCTACCCTTCAGTTACCTTAAGTGCTATTGCAAGTGATATCTTCAATATGCCAGAATGGGTTTCTTTTGCAAAATTGAGAGCTGCTTATGCTGAGGTGGGTAATGATACCGATGCCTATAGATTACGTAGTTTTTATCAGAATGAAACTCCGTTCGATGGTTCTACACCAATTTTGACCGAATCATCATTGATACCAAATGCCAACTTGAAACCAGAAATTACAGGTTCTTACGAGTTTGGTTTGGATCTACGTTTCTTTCAAAGTAGAGTCAATTTAGACCTAACGTATTACGATAGTGCTACCAAAAACCAGATTATCAATATCAGTACTGATATTGCAAGTGGGTATAGTAGCCAGTTGATAAATGCAGGTGAAGTTCGTAACTACGGTTTTGAAGCTATCGCCAACTTTGTGCCTGTTCTTACAGAGAATTTCAAATGGAGTTCAACCTTAAATTTTGCGACCAACCAAAGTGAGGTGACAGATTTAGGTGATGACATTCAGTTCACCTTAACCGAAAGAAACGGTGCTTTCATTCAAGCTCGTGAAGGTGGTTCTATAAGTGCAATTTACGGAAGGGGTTTTCAGCGAGTAACAGATGAAAACAGTGAATTTTTCGGACAGAAAATTATAAATAACCAAGGTATTCCTGTTCGTACGGACGATTTAGTGTATCAAGGAGATTACGCTCCAGATTTTACCATGGGTATCCAGAATACATTCAAATATAAAAATGTGGACTTTGGTTTCTTGATAGATACTAGACAAGGTGGTATCGTAGTATCTAGAACTAAAACTATTGGTAGTACGTCTGGTCAATTACAAGAGACATTAGAAGGCAGAGAAACAGGGATTGTTGCAGAAGGTGTTGTAAATACAGGTACTGATGATAGTCCTATTTATACAACAAATACGGTAAATGTAGATGTAAGAACCTATAACAACAGATACTATGAAAGGGATAATGTTGAGGCTGCTAAATATGATGCATCGTACACCAAATTACGTGAGGTTTCTTTAGGATATTCTTTTCCGAAGAGAATTATTGACCAGTTGCCTATCTCTAGTGCACGTTTCTCGGTAACGGGAAGAAACTTAATTCTATGGACCGATAACCCACATTTCGACCCAGAAACAGTAGGTGTGTCTGGTGGCACCCTGCAACCAGGTATTGAGAATATGTCTTACCCAAGTTCACGTTCATTCACCTTCAACCTTCAAGTTAATTTCTAAAAGAAGAAGAAACTATAAAATTAAGAAATCATGAGAAAAATACTATTTATACTATTATCCATGGTATTGGCAGTAAGCTGTACCGAGGATTTTGAAACCATCAATATAAACCCCAATTTCCCTGCCTCTGCACAGCCAGAATTATTATTGCCAGGTATACAAAGAGAAATGGCCTACAACTGGGGCGGTCAAGGTTGGGAAGAGGGGTTTACCGTAGTTCAATACGGAGCTAGACTTCAGTTTACCAGCGGTGATACCTATAACTGGTCACCATCTGGGGATCCATATGATAACGCTTATGCTTCTCTAAGGGATGTAGAAAATATCATTCGTGATACTAGAGATAATCCTGAGGCGCAGAATTACTATGGTGTTGCTTTGGTAATGAAATCATGGATCTATTCGTATGTTACCGACGCCTATGGCGATGTGCCTTATTCTGAGGCTACCAAAGGAATCGAAGATGGTAACGCAACTCCTGCATTTGATGCGCAAAGTACAATTTATGATGGAATGTTACTGGATCTTGAAACAGCTAATACTGTTTTAACTGGTGCTTCAAATATTTCTGGAGATATTTTTTATAGCGGTGATATTGCAAAGTGGAGAAAATTTGCGAATTCATTAAGATTACGTTTGTTAATGCGTATTAGTGATGTAGATAATACTACAGCTGTTGCAGGTATGGCACAAATTGCAAGTAATACGTCAACATATCCAATTTTTGAAAGTAATGAGGATATGACCGTTGTACGATGGAACTCTGATAATCCACAACCAAAATACAATACCCGTAGTGGTAGTTTTGATGAGGTTCGTTTAAGTCAAACTTTAGAAATACGTTTGAAGGAGTTAAATGATAATCGTCTATATGTATATGCCCAACCAACTAGTAATTCTGGTAAAGGAATTTTTTCTGAAGATTTTGATGATTATGTAGGTATGCCGAACGGATTGGATGATGAGGCTGCTTTAGGATACAGTCCGTCTGGAAATCCTGATGAGTCTGGATCTAACTTTATTTCTAGATTAGGGATACTATTGGGTTGTAGGGCATGTAATCCAGAACAGGCATCACTAACAGCATCGCAAACTATTATTATGAGCTACTCTGAACTTCAGTTTATTTTGGCTGAAGCAGCTGAGAGAGGATTCATTTCTTCTGGTAATGCGGCTACCTTTTATGAAAATGGAATTAGAGCTTCTTTTGAGTATTATACGGAAAGAGTTGCTGCAGGCGGATGGTCAGATATTGCCAATGCCATGCAATCAACAGATTTAGAGGGTTACGTAGCTCAAACTACTGTTGCGTATGGCGGTTCTTCAGATGAAAAATTAGCTAAAATAGCCCTTCAAAAATGGATTTCTCTTTTCTACACCGGCTTCGAAGGTTGGTCAGATTGGAGAAGAACAGGTATGCCAGAAGTTATTCCTGGTCCTGATGCTGTTAATGATGGTCAGGTTCCGGTTCGTTTTCAATACCCTAATTCCGTAAAATCTACAAATAGCGAAAATTATAACGCCGCTGTTCAAAACATGGGTGCCGATAATATTAATACCAAACTTTGGTGGGATGTCGACTAAAAACGAGGGAAGTCATTCAACCTTTAAATTCATTTCAATTTTATTACTGACCATAGGTTTTACCTTCCTATGGTCTTGTAATAATAAACAAGTGGAGAATGCAGACCAAGAAGTACGACACGTAATCGTTATCGGTTTTGATGGTTTAAGTCCTGATGGAATACAAAATTCTAATACACCAACGTTTGATCGGTTGATTAACGAAGGCGCTTCGACCATGCATGCCCGTTCGGTTTTGCCAAGTAGTTCCAGCCCAAACTGGGCATCCATGATTATGGGAGCTGGACCAGAACAGCACGGTATTACATCGAATGCTTGGAATCGTGATAATCTGACCTTACCAGGGGTTACCCAAAGCGAGCAATTTATTTTCCCTACCATTTTTCAATTGGTTGCTGATCAAAGAGATTCGTCTGAAATAGGGGCGATTTATCATTGGGGCGGGTTTGGAAGGTTGTTCGAGAAGGATGCCGTTAATTATGACATTAACCCAATGACGGAAGATGAAACCTCGGTTATTGCATCCGAATATATAAAAGAGAAAAATCCTGATTTAACCTTTATTCATTTTGACCACATAGATCATGCAGGTCATGAATATGGCCATGGAACCCCAGCATATTATGCGTCCGTCCAGAAAGCCGATTCTCTTTTAAGTGAATTGATGGAATCGCTAAGTGAAGCTGGTATGGAAGAAAACACCTTGGTGATTATTAGTGCAGATCACGGGGGCGTTGGAAAAGGCCATGGGGGTGAGTCGTTACAGGAAGTGGAAATTCCATTTATACTTTGGGGTAAAGGCATAAAGAAAAATTACAATATTAAGTATCCTGTATATCAATATGATAATGCGGCTACAGTTGCCTTTGCAATGGATATTAGAACACCACATGCATGGATCGGTAAACCGGTAAAAGAGGCATTTGAAGGCAATACTGTCGAAGATTCCTATCCAACTTTAGTGCAATTGAATAAACCGATTTTTGTTCCTTCTTCAAAAGGTTATGTGGCACAAGGCGGATTATTTAATGATACGGCAGAACTAATTTTGAAGAACCCCAATAATGAGGGAGTATTAAAATATACCTTGGATGGCACTTTGCCTACAAATGAATCTAAAACCTTTGCTACTGAAATCCCAATCATTGAAAATACGGTGGTAAATAGTACCATTTTTATTGATGGGAAAATGAGTAGTGGAGTTGCCGAAGGCTTTTTTAGAATCAAATCAAAAGTATTGGAAAAGCCGGTTGCTGTTGATGTCTTTTATATGGACAACTTATCGTTTTTACCCGCATTGGGCAGTAAAAAACCAGATGTTGAGCGTAATACTTTTGAAATCAATTCTGAAGAAGTTAAGGAATTGATAAAGTCGAATACGGTATTCCGTTTTAAAAGCGGGTTGGAAATCAACGTAGCCGGCAGTTATGAATTTTCAACTCGATCCGATGATGGTAGTCAACTTTTCATTGATAGTCTATTGGTGGTCGATAATGACGGAGACCATGGTGTACGGGAGAAAAACGGTAGTATAGAACTGACGCCTGGAAAACATGAGATTGAGGTGTTATGGTTTAACGGTGGCGGCGATGGTTGGTTAGATGTATACGTTCAAAGCGAAAAAATACCCAAACAAATACTTTCTACAAACTTATTAAGAAGGTAGTACGTGAAGATAATAAACAGCGTGATTTTAATTTTGTTCCTAGGTATGATGACTGCTTGTCTTTCGCAAACAAAGGACAAGCAGTTACAGCCTTGGAAACTTGGGATGTTAGATATTCACCATATCAACACCGGGAGGGGAGATGCCGCTTTTGCCATTTTACCGGATGGTACAACGTTATTGATCGATGCTGGTGATATGTCAGATACGCATCCGCGGACCTTATCTGCTCGGAATGCAAAGCGAATGCCTAATGCTAGTAAATCTGCAGCGGGTTGGATTGTGGATTATATCGAACAATTTCTTCCGAAGGAAAATAATAGGGAATTAAACTATGCCTTGATTACGCATTATCACGATAATCATTTTGGGGAGATGGATAGCCTTAGACTAAAAGCAATGGAAGGAAATTATTATCTGACAGGTATTACGGAAGTAGGTCATTTTCTTCCGATAAAAAAAATGCTTGATCGTGGCTTTTCATATCCAATTGACCTTACAAGTGAAACTATCCAAAACCAAGACCGATTTAAAAGAGATGCTTACGGAATGATTCCTACCCTAAAAAATTATTGGAGTTTTTTGGATAATCAACATAAAAAAAATGGATTAGTTCATGAAAAGTTTATTTCCGGCCAAAAAAATCAAATCAGATTGGAACATGATTCGCAGACATATCCAGATTTTTCTGTACAGAATATAGCCGTAAATGGCACTATTTGGACTGGAGTTATGTCCGATACTTTAGCGCTGTTAAAGCCGGGGGAATACCCTGGAGAAAACCCATTAAGCATTTGCTTGAAAATCAGTTATGGTAAGTTCGATTATTTTACGGGTGGTGATATTAGTGGTATAGATGAATATGGAGGTACGGATATTAATTCGGTAGAATCCCAAATTGCTCCTGTTGTAGGTCCGGTGGATGTTGCTACTTTGAACCATCATGGGAATCGGGATTCTCAAAATTTGGATTATGTACGAACAATTCGCCCACGGGTATGGATTCAACAAAATTGGTCGTCCGATCATCCCGGGGAAGAGGTACTTAGAAGAATAACCTCTGAAAAACTGTATCCTGGAGAACGGGATATTTTTTCTACCGTAATGCTACAACCGTTAAAAGATGTCATCGGCGGTAGATTAAATCAATATAAAAGTCAGAACGGTCATATTGTTTTACTTGTGCATCCCAAGGGAGATTCGTATGAGATTTATATGTTGAATGACGCATCCGAAGAACGGGAAATAATAGCTAAATATGGACCCTATGAATCAAGATAAGGAAGCGTCCAAAGGACAGAATCAGAACAAACGTACAGAAGGCGATATCAATGACACTCCCGCCAGGCAGGAATGGGAAGCGGGTATTACCGATGCAAAAACGAAAAAATTACTCAAAAAAGATGCCCGTTATTTCTTCCATCAAGCGTTATCTACTCCTTGCTTAGATGTGTTAGGAGATTGCAACGGAGCTTATATCGAGAATATATCTGGTAAGAAATATTTGGATTTTCATGGGAACAACGTGCATCAATTGGGGTTTTCACATCCAAAATTGGTGCAGCGCTTAACAGAACAATTGCAGGGTTTGACCTTTAGTACCCGGCGATATACCAATGAAATCGCCATTAATTTTGCCGAGAAATTGGCTTCCTTACTTCCGTCAGATTTAAATCGGGTTTTGATGACCCCTAACGGTAGTTCAGCAATAGGTATCGCTTTAAAATTGGCCCGAGCCATCACCGGTAAATATAAGGTGGTTTCTTTTTGGGATTCTTTCCATGGAGCTTCATTGGACGCGATAAGTGTTGGAGGGGAAGCGGTATTTCGAGAATATATGGGGCCTATGATGCCCGGTGTAGAACGCATACCACCGCCAGTTACCTATCGTGGAATTTTTGAAGGGAATGAAGCCAAATGCTTGGAGCATTTGGAATATGTGTTTTCCAAAGAAGGTGATATTGGTGCTTTTGTGGCAGAAACAGTACGTAATACAGATGTACAATTACCTTCTAAGGAATTTTGGGTGTCAGCCCGTGCCCTTTGCGACAAATATGGAGTAGTTCTTATTTTAGATGAAATACCTATTGCATTGGGCCGTACCGGTAAAATGTTCGCTTTTGAGCATTATGGCATTGAACCGGATATTCTTTGTTTGGGAAAAGGGTTGGGTGGAGGTATCATACCACAAGCAGTTATTGTGACACGGGATAGCTATAATAAATTCCCGGATATTTCCCTAGGCCACTATACCCATGAGAAAAGCCCTTTAGGTGCTATGGCCGGATTAACCACTTTGGAGATCTTGGAAGAAGAAAAAATTCTTCAAAAAGTAACCAGTGATTCTGTAGAGATGTGCTCGGCCATGTGCGTTTTAAGGGATAAGTATGAAATCATAGGTGATATTAGAGGTAGAGGACTTCTGTGGGGCATTGAATTGGTGACGAGCAGAAATACGAAGGAAAAGGCAATTAATGAGGCAGAAAAAGTCATGTACGAATGCTTAAGAAATGGATTAAGTTTTAAGGTTTCTGCAGGTAATGTGCTACAACTGGCCCCGGCCTTGACTATTTCTAAAGAGGAATTAAAACAAGCAGTCAATATTTTAGACAGGGCAATAGCCAATGTCTGTATTTAAACAGAACCAATGAGAAATAGAATTATTTTTAGTTTTTTGAGTAGTATGGTCATCACACTAGGTTTAGCCCAAGACAAGGAAACTTTATTTTTGGTACAGCCATATTTACAAAATGCCAACCCCAATGAAATGACCATTATGTGGGAAACCACCATGGGTGAAGAGAGTATAGTAGAATATGGGGAAACCACTAAGTTGGGTAAAAAGCAAAACGGTAGGGCAGAAGATGTCAATTTTACGGATACTCGTATTCATGAGGTAAATCTTACCGGTCTTAAACGGTTTACGAACTACTATTATAGGGTGCGGACAGGGAAATTGGTATCCGATATTTTTCAGTTTAAAACACCTCCCTTTGCGAGCGATTATAAGTCGTTCAATCTTTTGGCGATGAGCGATATGCAGAAGGACAATCAAAACCCCGATAAATTCAAGGAAATTGTAAATGAAGGGATTATCCCGTATTTAAAAAAAGAATACGGTAATGACCTGCCAGATGATTTGGCCTTAGTCATGATTCCCGGAGATTTGGTACAGCGGGGTTCTACCTATGAGCAGTGGCAAAATGATTTTTTCAGCCCTGCCCAGAAATTATTTTCAGAAGTTCCGGTGTATCCGGTACTAGGAAATCATGAGGGGAATGCCACTTTTTATTTTAAATACTTTAGTATGCCAAAGAACGGCACACCTGCTTATGCCGAGCATTGGTGGTATAAGGATTATGGGAATACGCGTATAATCGGCTTAAATTCCAACGAAGGGTACAGGGATATTGGCGAGCAATATGTTTGGCTAGAAAAAGTTTTGGAAGAAACGGCCAAAAATGAGGATATCGATTTTGTCTTCGCGCAATTGCACCATCCGCATAAATCGGAATTATGGATTCCTGGAGAGGAAGCATCCAGCGGAAAAGTGGTGAAAATGCTCGAAAATTTCACGACCGAGACCGGAAAGCCCAGTTTACATTTTTTCGGACATACGCATGGGTATTCCCGCGGACAATCCAAAGACCATAAACATTTATGGATCAATGTGGCAACTGCTGGTGGCGCTATCGATAATTGGGGTGAATTTGAAGGAAGGGATTATGATGAGTTTACGGTAACCCAAGATGAATATGGTTTTGTAATGGTCGAAGTCGATGGTAGCAAGCAAAATCCTAAATTCACTATTAAAAGAATTAGCCGGGGTAATGAGGATATCTTCAGGGAAAACGAACAGACGGATGAAATTACCATTTACGCGAATAACCACTCGCCAGAAGTACCAAAACCTATTTTTCCAATAAATAAGAGTCTTTGTGTGGAGGGTGCTTTATTAAAGGCGGGTCCATTTGAAAGTACGTTTAATGATGCCTATCATGCGGCTTCCAATTGGCAAGTGTCTACCGTTGAGGATTTCTACACTTTAGTTCAAGATAGCTGGAAACAGTCTGAAAACTGGTATTATCAGGAAGACCGTCAAAAAGGGGATGACCTGACCGATGAGCTCACCAAAAGACTTCAACCCAATACCACCTATTTTTGGAGGGTACGTTACCGTGATCAACATTTGAACTGGAGCGATTGGTCCACCATACAAACATTTAAAACTAAAAATTAGAACCTATGAAAACAGTATTGAAAATTTCGCTTCTTATGCTATTGCTGACTTCGTCAGCCATAATGGCCCAACAGGATAAAAAACCAAAAGTATTTTTGATCACTTTAGACGGGGTAAGGTGGCAAGACGTTTTTATGGGAATAGACACGGTGTTGTTGAACAGTCCGTATGCACAGGATAAAAAGTTGCTGAAAGAGAAATTTGTAGGTAATTCAGAGGAAGAGAACAGAACCTTATTAATGCCTTTCTTTTGGAATACCATTGCCAAAGAAGGACAATTGCACGGTAATAGAAATAAGAGAAGTAAAGTCAATTTGACCAATACCATGGCCTTTTCATACCCTGGTTATAACGAGATTTTGACGGGGAAGGCAGATGATGTGAACATCAATAGCAATGACAAAATCTATAATAAGAATATCACCTTGTTGGAACTTGCAAATAATAGTAAGGAGTATAAGGGTAAAGTAGCCGCCTTTGGTAGTTGGGATGTTTTTCCGTTCATCATAAACGATAAGCGAAGTGGCGTTCCAGTAAATGCTGGATATATGGATGCTGTTGGCGATTTAAATGATAAAGAACAGTTTCTAAACGAGATTCAACGTCAAGCACCAGTTATTTGGGAGAGTGTGCGGTTAGATGTATTTACCCATCATTTTGCCAAGGAATTCATTAAAAAGAACCATCCAGAATTGGTTTTTATCTCCTATGGGGAAACTGATGATTTTGCTCATGGCGGTCTATTTGATTTTTACACAAAATCGATGCGTAACACAGATGCTTTGATCGAGGATTTATGGAACTATGTACAGAACGATTCTTTTTATAAGGACAACACCTATTTCATTATTACTACCGATCATGGTAGAGGTGAAGGGACTGAAGAAGGTTCTAAATGGACCGGTCACGGAACAGATGTGGCAGGTGCTGATGAAACCTGGATGGCTATTTTAGGCCCTGACGTGAACCCTACGGGAGAGGCCAGTGAAGATCAATTGTATACCAATCAGATTGCACCTACGATTATGGGAATATTGAATTTGAAAGCTGACTCTAAAACCATGCCCGGAAAAGCATTGAATTTAAAGTTTCCTTGATATTTAATTAAACTTGAATTTAATAAATGAACGCATCTTTGCCCAAAGTTTGAGTTAGTTGGATAACCGGTACATTTTGTCTCATGTATCGGTTATTTTTTTGTGTCTATTTTGAATGGGAATTCCCTTTTCAGTAACCAAAAACTAAAGTTTTGCAAGAAAAAGACCCTGATTTTTAATGAATTCGAACTTCTTTAAAGTACCACTGTAATTAACTGGTTTACACGGGGTGTCACCAGTTATAATTTTTTTTAAGTGAAAAGTTTTGCATTTCCATCCATTCAAATAAAATTATGAAGGTCACAGAAGAAAAAATTAGTTCAATTTTTTTTAGGGGTTTTTGCTATTTGGGTCGTTGGAGTGGGAATGGTGATTTCTGGTGAATTCTTTGGTTGGAATTTAGGCTGGGCCATTACGGGACCTTTGTTGTTTTTTGTGCCGGTTGCGATGGTAGCTTTGATGTATATTGGATTGTTTAATATAAATAAGCTTTCATTAATATTTTTAGTTTTTCATTAATCTTAAGATATGTAAATTGCATTTACCTTCGTTTTTAAGTTGAGTTATTACTAATTTAGTTTGTGTAGCATTCGTAAAAAGTTAAATGAGCGGACAAAGTTGGCCGCTCATTTACATTAACAAACCATTAAAAAATTAAATTCTTAAGATGAAATTAAGAAAAAGGACCCCATTATTATTTTTTGCATTACTTTTTATCCAACTACAAATAGTTGCCCAAATTACGGTTACGGGGAAAGTTATTGAAGGTGGAAATAACGAGCTACTTATGGGGGCACAAATTGTACTAGATAATGGAATTGGAGCAATAACTGATAGAAATGGTAATTTTTCGATTGATCTAAAGGCCGGGAACTATTCTGGCGTAGTCAACTATTTGGGCTATGAGAAAAAGGATTTCATCATCGATACGCAAAATCCGGACCTAGGCACTATCACACTCCAATTGAGCAGCACCACTTTAGATGAGGTCATTGTGAGTGCCTCTCCAAAAAGTTTTAAAGATGAATTCAAGGGAAGTAACTTCCGCATTACTCCAATCGCACTTAAAAATAGTAACCCCCTGAGTACGGAAGAAATGCTCAGAACCGTTCCAGGGGTAAATATAGTCGGAGATATGGGGCTGTCTAACCGTCCCAACATTAGTATCCGAGGTTCATGGGGCAGGCGTTCCAAAAAAGTGTTACTTATGGAAGACGGCACACCATCCGCACCTGCACCTTACATTGCCCCAGGTGCCTACTACAATCCTGTAAGCGACCGTATTACCGCCATTGAAGTATATAAAGGAGCGGATATGCTCCGTTATGGCCCAAACAACATGTATGGCGCCATCAACTATATTACCGCCTTGCCTCCTCAGAAGCCTGAGTTGAGAGTTAAGTTGATCGGAGGACAACGTAATTATAGAACAGGTTTGATTTCATATGGTGGCACCTGGAACAATCTTGGGGCATTGATAGAAGGAGTATATAAGAAATTTGATGGGTTTACGGATAACTCATCGGTTGAAGTATTGAACTTAAATGCTAAAATATTTGCAAAACTCTCCGATAATCAATCACTTTATTTTAAAGTTAGCGGTCAATCGGAAGACAACCAAGCCTCTTTAAGTTCGCAAACACCTTTTACATTTGATACTGACCCTACTCAAAACCCATTAGATGCGGACCAATTTACCATGAGAAGGTATGGGTTGGATATTATCCACAAATGGTTACCCTTAAAAAATTTGAGCTTTACTTCAAAAGTATATGCAAGCGACTTTGAGCGTGATTGGTGGCGACAGACTACTGCTAAAGTTAAAGCCTCAGAAGTGCAAAATTATGTTGGCGATGCCATTTTTAACGACCGTTACAGCTATTTGAACAGACGAACATTTGGGGAGGAAGATTATGTTATTGTTGGTAGAGTTAACAATGGAAGGGAAAGTATTACTGACAGCCGCTGGACCTATACTGTATCCGGCCTGAAGGAAACTATGGACTATGATTGGAAAGCCTTTGGAAAAGGGCAGCATTTGGAAGCTAGTTTTAATCTGCACCGCGAAACTTTCAAGGACCGTTTTCTGGTTGACGACAGCAGTCGTTGGGCAAGAAGTGGGCGTACCACGACCGATCTATGGTATCGACTTTGGTCTGCCAACGGATTTGTGCGTAACGAATTCAATATTGGGAGGTGGGGCATTACGCCTATTCTTCGATTTGAACATGTAGATATGTACCGCCAAGATTTGATTGCCGTGGCTCAAGATCCTAATATTAATAGTACCGAAGAAGGTCGAGAACCAAATGTTTATACCCAATTCCTGCCGGGAATTACGTTGGATTATCAAACAAACTACGGGGAATTCTTCGGAAGCATTTATGAAGGAATGATCGCCCCCTCCAAAGTTTTCGGATTTTTGGTGGAACAAGACGGTATCGTTACCAATCCGCTTGCTGGGCAAAGTATCAATATTGATCCTGAATTGAGTTGGAACAGGGAAATTGGATGGCGCGGAAATGTACTCAATAATCGCCTAAATGGCCAACTAACGTACTTTAACAACACCAGTCGTAATTTCTATGCCGGCGGCCGTAATGAAGTCTTTCAGGAATTGGGGAAAATAAATGTACAGGGCTTTGAAGTTGCATTGGGTTTTGAATTGTTGGACAAAAACCAACATCAGCTCAAACTTGTGGGTAATCTTAATCTCATGCGCTCGAAAGTATTGGCCGGTAAATTGGAGGATAAAGACCTCTTTTCACAGGTAATCCACAGTTCGGCCACCCAAAATGAATATATCAATACAGTCAATGCTAATAGAATTGCATATGAGGTGTATGTTTCGGACGGTGTAGGAGGCGAAACCCTGTTAACTGACCAAACCATTGATCCATCCACATTCCAAAACATTACCAAAAGTGTTATTGAATTCGGTGATCGGGGAATAGTGGATGCGGAGGCTCCCTATACCCCTCGGAGTACCGTAAATATCGGATTAAATTACGATTACAAAAAATTATCATTAGGGGTAAGTGGAAATTTTGTGAGTAGTCAATTTACCGAATTTCATAATTTCAACAACGAATCAGCAGATGGGGCTATTGGAAAACTGCCAAGTTACCATACTATTGATGCTTTTGTGAACTATGACTTTAGTATTGGAGATAATGTCCACATGAACGCTTTTATCAACGGTAAGAATATCACCAATGAAATTTACAGGGCATCCCGGTTGAACCGTGCTACTTCGGGTATATTTGGTGGTGGTTTTCGTCAGTTCGTTCTTGGTGTTAACATTACTATTTAGTAAAAAGAGGCTTTACATGCTCCATTTTATAAAATCAAATTTTAGCTTTTGGCTCCAAATTTGAAATTTCCAATGTTGATTATCTGCTTCAGTCGGTTCTTCTTCTGTCTACAGCTAGCCGTTTTTAGTTCAAATTTAATTCTTTTGATCAATCGCTGGTAGTACTCCATTCTTGTTAAAAGTGGTAATTGACATTTAGCATTTGCGTATATACCGTCCAATTCACCCAATGGCCTAGAATTGGGCGCTATGAACCTAAAAAAACGTAGTTTTTTGATTAAATACAATATCTATTTACGGTTTTATATTAAAACTACCATGAACTTACCGCTATTTCATAAAACTCAAGTAGCTAATAGATTTCAATTGTTGATAACCCAGAATTACTTTATAAATCGCATACTTTGCCAAGATTCAAAATGGTTCCATTTGGTATCAAATGGAACCGAATAAAATTTGTGCTTCCTCAACTTAATCCCGTTTGGTTCATTTTGGCTCAAGATACTGTATATCAATTATATGTGGATAAATAATTGTATCGTTCCATAGTGCTGTTCACCTATTTTTATACATTTATCTAGTAAAAATATTGAAGAAAAACAAAAGCGCTTTTGTTCATTTCGTAACCTTAAAAATAAACAAAATGGACACTATTTTAATACTGGAACGGCTGGACCGTTTGGAAAAGCTTTTGATGGCGAACAAGGAGCTGTTGACCTTCGAGGATACCTATGACTATCCGGCAATATCCAGAAGCTACCTGTACAAACTTACCGCTTCGGGAACCTTTCCGCACTCCAAACCCAACGGAAAACTGATTTTTTTCGAACGGAGGTAAATTGAGGATTGGCTGCTCCAGAACGAACGAAGACCCATAACTGAAATCGAATCGATAGTTAAGCCCGTTCGTTAGGAATTTGCATCTCTAAACTTTTCAAAATTCATTATTACATCTTGGGAATCCCTTGGGAGTTCAAAACATTTTTTATGAAAACAGTACCTTACTTATGGGTGGGCACATCGTACTATCAATGGTCTAGGTCTAGAATTCATTTCACAAATGACCTATTTATAGGGGTTTTGAGAGAGTTGGTTTTTTATGCGCACCGAATAGGTGACTTTTGTTTTATAAGATCAAAAGTGGTTTATCTAAAGAGGGAGAAGGAGAATATATCCTATCATATCGATTATTAACTAAATCAATATATTTCTCTTTCATAGTATTTGATAAAAAGGAATTATTAACCCATTTTATTGCATTCCCCTTTTTCTTGTAAAAACGATTGAATACACTTGAAATTTGCTTCTCGGTGAGCCCTAGCCCGGTGCCTAGGTTTTCGAAATGCTTTCGTTGGAGTTTACTCTTTTTTCCTTCTATAGTAAGTGCTAACTCTTCGTTATCATCAGGATTGGCAATGGAAACGTTGAGTAAGTCATATGCAGGTGCTAGAAGCCACCCCCAAGTAGATTTAATCATGGAGAAGTTTTTAAGATGCATATCGTTATTCCCCGTCAAAAAACTAAACAGTGTTAATTCAAAAAAGAAGACCAAATCCAATAGTGTATTTGCGGAATGGGTTCGCAAAGCTTTCCCAACTTTTTCCATGGAACTTTTGTACTTATCGAAAGCTTCCGTTATTTGAAACATGTCTAGCATGTGAATTTTTTGGTTATCTTCTGTTCTGTCTATTCGCTTAGTGATATAAGACAGTTCGCCAGATTGTAATCGAATCAAACTAGAGGGCACGGTCTGTATTCCAAATATTTCTGCAATGCGCATTGTTAAATGTTCATTTTGGGGCATTTCGGGATACTCGGAGGAAGGTGGCTTAAAGATGTAATTACCTCCTAAGGCACCAACAACGGTTAATCTAAAATTACCAGCGTCTTTAACTTTATTAATTAAAGACATCGACAACTTGGCCTGCACTCCTGGTACAGATATACTTCGGTCAATAACATTCTTTGCTAGTTCTGACATCTGGTTCAAGGAATATTCCAATTTTGGTGCTTCCTTGGTTCCAAAAAAAGATAAGCTACAAGTTTCGTGAAAATCTGCTTCTCCGCTTAAGCTCTCATAGCAGTATAAACATTTATGCTTCATGATTTTCTTTTAGGGGGTGAACACTCACGGCTCCTATACAATTTTGACAACAGACTAATAGCAACCCCATTCGGTCATTTGGGTTTATCTTCCAATTTTTAGTGGCAATGTTCAGCAACCAACCTTCGGGAATCAATCCTTCAAAAAAAGGAAAAAGTCTATTGTCTTTATAGGGTGCTGATCGGACTGGCATAGAAAACGTCAGAAACTGTTCTGGATAGTTATCGATATAGTCAACATCATATTGAAATACATAGTCGCCATCATTGGTTTCTATAAGTTCACCCGCTTTACTATTGTTGTATAGGATAGTAGCTCTTCTCATTGTACGTCATTTTCAACACTCTCTTTTGTTGCATTTGGAACAGCAGCAAGCGTATGCCCGAACATACTGAGTATGAGGTTGACCTTATCCATATTCAAGTTTGTTTTTCCTTGTTCTATTTTCCGGACAACCGTTAGGGCTACACCTGTTCGTTCCGCAAATTCCCGTTGTGTGAGATTTACCTCTTTCCGGCGTGCTTTTACAAATTCAGATAAAATACTCATTATATGTTTTTAAATATAATTAAGAGTAAATATACTAAATTATATGGTTTTACGTATAATATAGCTAAAAATAGTATAACTATATGCGTTTAAGTATAAAAACTACTATATCGTTTCGTGCTATTCACTTGTTTTTGGTATCTATTCAGAAAGATAAAACCATAATGTATAGAAAAATAAATTTTCTATACATAGCAGAAGAGATGTGCATAGATTCAAGTATTTTGTTTTCATTTAAGTAGAATTTGATTCTCAATTAGGTAACTGCGAATTAAATCAAATAAGTAAATTCCAACCATTGCCCTCCATTGCATTCTGGTCAAAGTGTATCGTTTGAAAAGGTATTGAACACCATCCATTTTAAGGCAACTAAAATGAATGAAGTTCGCTTTACAATCTGCTATTTATACCTGTATAGTTATTGGTTAATCTTTTTATTTTCAACAGCTATCAACTTAAGTACCCCAATATGTATCTCTCCCTTTTCCAATACCAAAGAAAACCGATTTATTCTTAGACGGATTGCATAACCAGGCTGCGCTCTTTTTATAAACCCTTACTAAGCCTAAATCAGTACAAGTAATAGCTATCGAAAAAGGGAGGCGTGAAGGCACTATGGGAAGTAAAAGGATTAATTGACCTACAAATCAAAAGGGGTTATTGTCAATTGTTTGTATCTGAGTTATCGAAAAAGGGATAACGCTCTGGATATAAAAAATAAAAAAAGTTTTAAGGTCTATTGTTCGATTTTGATGTGAACCAATGGCACAGCGTGTTTGCATTTTGAAGAGAGCTTTTGCGAAGGAGAAAGATTTCCATGTTAAAACCAAGAAAAAATGGCAAAAGTTTCAAGCTATATTTTTGACATAAGGTTCCTGTCTTTTGATGACAGCACATACCCTATGCACAAGTTTGTTTCTGACGTTATTTATGATCAACATTTTATTTTTTCCTTCCTCGACTTTCCTCAGGTAATAGACCCTGATATCGGGATCATGGTTGATAGCTGCCAAAGCACTCATATGCAAGTGTTTTTTAAGTGTTCTGTTGGCCATTGGGTGGATTCTGGACTTTCTGTGAACGCTAGAGCCAGAAGTATACTCAAAAGGCACAACACCGCTATAGCAAGCCAACTGTTTAGGGCTGTCGTATTTGGTAAAGAAATTCGTAAAAATTGTAAGGTGGAGTGCGGTAATCTGTCCAATACCAGTCACGGAAGTGACCAAGCCAACAGTTTTGTTAAGCTTATCATCAGAAAGAGTCAGTTTTTTAATTTCTACCTCAATACGTTTGATTTCATCTTCAAGGTTTTTGTTGATTCTTTTCAGGTTTTTCCTGGCAAGTTTCCCGATCTCAGGAGAGAAAAGTTCAAGTTCATTGGGGTATTTATTGATGTCAGCTCTGGTATTAACGAGCTTTTTTCTAATCTTGAGCAGGATTCTCATTCTCTCAAGAATTTCGGCTGTAGGTTTATAAAGCTCAAGTTCTCGATGGTTTTTTGCAGCATATTGTGCAATGCGTTTGGCATCGACCCTATCGTTTTTACCGCGATGAAGCCCAATGCTCTTGGTAATCTGTATAGGCATTTCAACACAGAAATGCGCTTGTTTTTCAACAAGTTTAGCAATAATAAGTTTACCATATACACCAGTATGTTCCATGCATACCAGCGTGTTGTCCAAAGAGATTTTTTGATTTCTAAGAAGTCTGATAAAAGCATTGGTACCTTTTTTGGTGTTTTCAAACACATAAGAGGTAGTCCTATCACCATCAATGATAGCGACGTCAAAGAACTTTTTCGATATATCGATACCGATAAAGTAGTAAAAGTTTTGTCCGTTCATAATAGATAAGATTTTAGATAAATGACCAGTATCCAGATAACCATCGAACCCCTGATAATAGGTCTAAAAACCTGAATTTCCATCTGATGCCGGTCCGGAGATAACTGACAAGGGCTTTTATCAAATAAAGTATAAGCCCGAAGCTTTGAATAGCGTATAATTCGCCCCTATCAGTTTGGTCACAGTTTATTATTATGGGGAGTATTCCCCGATAGAAAGTTAACAATTACAGAAACTCACTAACATATAAATAATCCCTAAATAAAGCGTGTTCGCTAAACTAAGGTGTATAGCAAGAGGGTAACACGCTAAAGCGATGTTACATTTTATAACCATTTGTTTTTTAGACTTTTACACTCTTATTTGAATTTAGAGTATTTCAATTTTGCGACAAATCGGCTGCGAGCTCCTATAAACAGGTAGAAATTTGCGACAAAACTCAATACAATGAAACAATGGTATGGCATTGAGTGCTTAAAAATCAGTAAATTGAAAAATGAGGAATTTACCGCTAAACTTTTTTAAAAAAAACCTGTGAAGCCCTTTTTAGCGCAAATCTTTTAGGATAAAAGGAAATTGTAAATTTAAGCTATCAAAACAGAGCAATTTATTTTATTGCTTTTCGAAGGCTTTTGCTATATGTTGATTGGCGAGTTTGTCCTTAAGTATAGCCATATCTTCCTCCACCTTTGAGTCAATAATTTTCGCATAGTGCTGGGTAGTCCGTAAATTTTTATGACCTAACATTTTTCCCACCGTTTCAATAGGTACGCCATTGGTCAGGGTAACAGTGGTGGCAAAAGTATGACGGGCTAGGTGCGTGGTGAGGTTCTTTTTAATATCGCAGCGGTCGGCAATTTCTTTAAGGTAGGCGTTCGACTTCTGATTGCTCAATACAGGAATCGCACAATCTTTATTGACAACTTTAGGGTGGTTCTTATATTTTTCTATAACTGCTATGGCAGTAGGTAAAAGTGGAATGGTGAAACCTGTGTCTGTTTTGGTACGTTTAGATTTAATATAAAAACTACCATCCTCATTTTGGTAAATTTCTTCAGGCTTTAAACTTTGCACATCCACATAGGCCAAGCCTGTAAAACAACAGAGCACAAACATATCTCTGACAATGCCTAAACGCTCGCTCTCAATCTCTTTGTCTATAAGTCGTTGTAATTCTTCTTTGGAAAGAAATTCGCGCTCTACGGTCTTAAATTGTACTTTGTAATTGTAAAAGGGGTCTTTAGCAAGCCAATCATTGGCAACGGCAATACGGACTATCTTTTTAAAATTGTTGACGTACTTTAGAGCGGAATTATGATTGCAGGTCTTTGTTACTTTCAAAAAATACTCAAAGCCTTTGATGAATTTTAAATCAATGTCCTTTACAGGAATGTCAGTTCGCCTATATTCAGATTTAACATATTCTGCGACATGGCTCTTGGTCGTGAAATAGCGTTTCCATGTGCCAAGGGCAAATTCAATCCCCACCAATTTTTCCATTTGTTGGTTATGCTCGTCAAAGAGCTGAATCAGCATTTTATATTTTTTATCCTTTCCAAGATATTTTTCTTTAACATCATGGACCGTAAAAGGCTCGCCATCTTCAACAAGATGGTGTTGAATCTTATTTAGTTTATGACGAATGGTCGCCATAAATTTATTGAGTTCTTCCGCTTCGTTGTCTTTTCCCTTTAATTTATTCATCCGGGAATCCCATTTGGACGGGTCTATTTTTCGGTTCAGACTTATAGAGGTTCGCCTCCCATCTACCGTAATCCTTAGGTATAAGCCAGCTTTTCCGTTTTTGTCTCGGCGTTCGTCCTTTAAGTAAAAAAGTATCGAAAATGAATTCATCTAATTTTAGGTGTCGATTATGACTACTTAAAGGTAGATAAAACAAATTATATAAAATCATAATTATCTAAAAAAGAGTGAATTACAAGGAAATCGACACCACTTTTGTATTTTATAAATAGGTGTCGAATTGGTGACTTTTTATATAGTATTATTTGGGTATGTATGAAACCATATAAAATGAAAAACCCTGTAAATCATATGATTACAGGGTTTTTGGTATAAAATGATACCGTTCTAGTGGAGCCGGAGGGATTCGAACCCTCGTCCAAACAAGTAATTAAAATGCTTTCTACATGCGTAGTATCTGATTAATTTTCGATAAGTACCTGACCAGAAACCGCCCAATACAAACTTATCTTCTTAAGGTTTTAGTGATACCACCAAAGCGAGCAGGTATCCTTATGTTGACTTTTCTGGTGCTCCTATTAGAACCGCCATCAACAAGGGCTGTTCAGGAACATCTCGCTTCCCTACCTAGTAGGGACGAGGCTAAATCCTACTGTAATTCGGATTAAGCGGCAAGAGCGTAATTATTTTCGCCAATTAAAAGTGTGAAAAATGATATTAACGAGCTGTTTCTCAGCGCTCGGCATGCTTACATTCCAACTAGTCTCGCTGTCAAAACCGGTCGGCCCCAATATGTTAATGAACTTCGTATTCTCTATTTGTGCGTTCCCTTTTTTGCAAAAAGGTCGGGCTTTCGGCTGTACATTCTAATCGCCTCTTTCTCTAACGCGGGCAGCAAAGCTAACAAAAGTTTACGAACCCCTATAATTTTTATTACGACCTAAGCCATTGTGTATCTAATTGTATAATTTAGTGCAATATTTATACCAAACCATATATGAAGTTCGGAATCATTAGAGAACGTAAAAATCCACCAGATAAGCGTGTAGTACTATCACCATTGGCCTGTCAAAAAGTCTTGAAATCACACAAAAAGGCAGTATTGATAGTAGAGCCGTCACCAATTCGTGCGTATTCCGATGATATGTATAAAAACCTAGGCGTTACTGTGGCCGATGAAATGGCTGATTGTGATGTGCTTTTAGGAGTTAAGGAAGTTCCTATCGATGCGTTAATTCCAAACAAAAAGTATTTTTTCTTTTCTCACACCATTAAAAAGCAACCTTATAATAGAGATTTGTTACAGGCGGTATTAGATAAGAATATTGAACTTTATGATCATGAAGTCATTACCAACAAACTAGAACAACGAGTAGTTGCATTTGGTAGGTATGCGGGTATTGTTGGAGCTTATAATGGTTTTAGAGCATACGGACTCAAATTCGGATTGTTCAATTTGCCAAAAGCTAACGATTTGGCTGACCAAGAAGCGTTAATTGCTGAACTTAAAAAACTTAGATTACCAGGTATTAAAGTGCTTTTAACTGGTAGGGGTAGAGTTGGTAATGGTGCTAGAGAAATGCTTGACGGTATGGGAATGCGGCGTGTAACTATTTCTGAATATCTCGAAGAAACATTTAATGAACCGGTCTATTGTCAAATAGATGCAGGGGAATACAATAAAAGAAAAGATGGTGTTCGCGGTACTAAAGCCGATTTCTTTGCTAACCCGGCAGAATATAAGTCCAACTTTTTCCGTTTTGCAAAGTTGACTGATTTTTATATTGCAGGTCATTTTTATGGTCAAGGTTCACCATATCTTTTTACTAGGGAAGATGCTAAGCATCCTGATTTTAAAATTCGTGTAGTAGCCGATGTGAGCTGTGATATTGATGGCCCTGTAGCGACAACAATACGACCTTCTACTATAGCAGAGCCAATTTATGGCTACGATGCAGTTTCTGAATCTGAAACAGATTTTAAACATAAAGAAGCTATTGCTGTTATGGCAGTTGATAATTTACCTTGCGAGCTTCCCAGAGATGCAAGTGAAGGCTTTGGTGAAGCGTTCATTAAAAATGTAATCCCTGCCTTTTTTAATGAAGATAAAGACGGAGTTCTACAAAGAGCACGCATGACTCAGAATGGAAAATTGACTGAGCGTTTTGCTTACTTGCAAGATTATGTAGATGGTAAGGAATAGCTAGTTTTCATTTAACCTCAACCATATCAAAATCATTTTGATATGGTTGAGGTTATCAAGAAGTCTGATAAAACAGTTGATGAATTCTATTTTGTCTTAATAGCCCATTGAATAATAGGCTGTGTATTAGGTGCTGTAAAACATCCTATGGCTTTTAATTTTAAAGTGATTTCATCTTTTTGGACCAATGTTTTTATCGATACTTTTTTTGTTTCACCCGCCTTTATTTCAAAAACTGGTGAACTGTCATAAAACGAGTATTCAGACTCGTTTTGAAACTGTAAATCACTACTAGTCACATTCTTTAATTCTAATTCTAAAACTTGAGTGTTTTTGACATAGCTAGCTTTTTCTACAGTAATACTCGCCTTCAAAAGCGGTACTAAAAATTCTGATTTGCCTACCAATAAATCATTGTAAATAGCAACAGTTCTACCAGCAAATAACGCTTCTTGTAGGCTAGTAATACTTCGCTCTTTTGCAAACACCAATGTAATAGGCCTTTGATTTCCTTTTTCTGTATAATCCCAATCAATGAGTCCGTGAATGTCACTGGTGCCCATTATGGTTAAATTATGTTCTAAAGCCAATGCCAACGATTCTTGTGCATAATCTACCGAGTTAATAACCTCAATGCCGTGCAGCTCTCCTTTTTTAATTCGTTCTTTTTGAAAATCGCTTAGAATCGGGTTGCCCTGTGGTGCTTGATTATGCCATGCTGGGTGGTTCCAAAATACAAATGCTCCTTGTTTTTTGGCTTCTGCGAATGCATCTTCTGCTTTATCTTGAAGAATAGGGTTTGCATCTTTTATAAAGACAGCATTATTATGGCCCATAGGTGCACTTCTGGTAATTTCAGAACCATGAACAATAAGTAAGTCATGCTCTTTAGCCTCTTCTAACGCAATTGTATAAGACCTATTTCTATCTGGGTGTGGAATATCGTCTAGATGAGGTTGATACTCTAAATGTTCTGTTAGTGAGATAGCATCTAAGTTGTCACGTAATGCCTCCATCACACGAATATTAGGCCAAACATATCCGTCAGAAAAAACGGTGTGAATATGTAAATCAGTCTTCAAGCTTTTATAGCCAGGAATATCAGGAAAAGACAAAGGTTTAGCTGATAAATGGCTATGGGCCTGTGAATGCAGAAAACTAATGGACAATAAAGCAATAATTAAAATCGATTTTTTCATGGTCTTAGGTTGTTTATTGGTATTTAGTAATGTACTAAAATTGCTTTAAATTATAAGTCATTTACCACGTCTGTTTTTGGCCAGTCTGTTCGGCCTTCTACTTTTTCTCTCATAAAATTTCGAATTGCCTGAATAATTTCAAGATAGTCTGGAGCACTTTTATTAACCAACACCACATATGAAGTTGGATAACCGACCTGCAATACACTTATACTACCTGGTAAATAGCCATTATGATTCCAACTATCTCGTTTTAAGTAGCTAAGTTTATCTTTAGGGTCTAGTAGGTCAGGAATTGAGGCTTCATTGTCAGACTTCATTGCAAATAATGCTAAATCTTTTGCAGAAGCTATCCATCCACCATGAGAATCCATTCGCTTAATATTTATACCATATGGATTGATATATGGATTAGAAAAGTTGGTATAATACGTAACCTCTTGTTTTGTGCTTTCAGATTTACTATTTACACCTATCGTCACCTTCGATATTTCCATAGGGGCTAATATAAATTCCTTAACGTAAGACTCATAAGATTTGCCGGTAACTTTCTCGATAACACGACCTAAAAGACTGTATCCGAAATTTGAAAATCCGTAGGTACTACCTGGTGAAGAGGCTAATGATCTTTCATCTAATACCTTGGCAATAAGATCAGCTTGTGTTAAAGCATTATCGTCGAACATAATATCGAAGGGTGAATTTGTAAAACCCGCGGTGTGCTCAACGAGGTGTTCAATAGTAATAGATTCTTCTTCAGAATCGTAGGGCAAGACTCCAAATTCTGTTCCTAAAATTGATGAAGGCCCAAATACACGATCATTTAATGATAATTGACCATCTGCTACAAGTTTTGAAATTGCAGTTAAGGTTATGGGCTTCGATATATTCGCAATTCTAAATTGTGAATTATCATCAACAGCAATTTCAGCATCAATATCTGCTTTACCAAAAGACTCTAAATACACTATTTTATTATTTCGCGTGATAGCAACTTGAGCACCTGGAAATCCATAAATAAGCATTAGTTGTCTGAAACCTGAAGTAATATCTTCTAAGCTTGCGTTAGAAACACTTGAACTTTCGCCTGTATTAGATTCTATTTGACTGTTAGATTCATCGGTCTCCGTGCCAATTTCTATACCATTAGTTGGTTCTGTATAAAGGTCACTGTCATCACTTTTACAGGAGTGAAAAATTAATAGCAATAAAATTATTGGAATAATTTTTTCATTACTAACCATGATGTGCTTATTTTAGGTTCGAAAGAGAATTATCCTATAAAAGATACGTATTTTAAACTACTATAGAAATACTTGTAATTATTCTTACAATCTTGTGTTCAAAGATGAAGTAAATATTTAACATACGAACTTACGCTGTAGTAATTAAAACAGTTTAACCATTCAAGAACAGTCAAAAAACACCAACTGCTTATTAAGATTTAATTGATTAATGACACGCCAATGCCAATGGTTGTTTGTCTATGATTGTAATCGATTAGGGTTTCCCCATACCCATCAAATAATTGTAGGTGACCATTGAAATTCTCAAAAATTGGGAATGACCAATTCAATTGTATACTTCCTCTACTTTTAGCTCCATAATTTAATGAATGTCGCGCAATGGCTCTAAACCGTTGTCGTCCTAAATCGTAGGTGATGTTAGCTTCGCCTCTTCCAATATAATCTGAAATGTTCTCGTTATCGTCAATCTTGCTACCTATTCTTATCCATGGTTTTAGCATAATCTGCCAATTGTCACGTTCAAAACCAGCATGAAAAGCAATTCTGTTCCAGCTTCTGGAAATAGGGTCAGATTGACCATTTGACTCATGAATTATTGCGGCACCTACCATTTTTAGATCGAACCCAAGAAACTTAAATTTAACTGGGAAGTTGGCTATAATTTCTGGTTGATAATTTAGTTCTCTAAATGGTCTTGAGCGTTCTGTATTATAGATTTGCCAGTATGCGGTTTGTGAGTATCCCATCCATAAATCCATATGGCCATCTAACATATTATGAAAAATTTTTGTTTTTAAGCTAACCTGAAATTTTGCTTCTACCGCATTTAAACTCAATGGGGCATCTAAAACTTTAGTAGAGTTTTCGGCTACTGGAAATTCGTTAGGATTAGTGGAATATTTTGCAACGGTAAGGTATATGGGTTTGTAAGTGGTAATTAAAAAGGTGCCTCTATGATACTCATCTCCTAATTCCCATAACTCAGATAGGTTTTTACTATTCTTACCTATCCAATTCTGTTCTTTAGGATCTTGTGCAAATATATTGAAGGGGTTAGAAAAGAAAATAATAAAGCTAAATACGAAAGTTATTTTTTTGAACATTAAAACATTTTAAAAACGCAAAACTATATATTTGAAATCGTTACAAGTAGCCTTTAACGAATTAATGGAAATTCAATCATGAAACCAGCCGAGGAATATATTTTAAACCAGCCAGAACCCTACAGGGGTATATTAATACATTTGCAAATGCAAATTGAGCTCACATTGCCCGAGGTAGAATTAAAATATAAATGGAATATTCCATGCTTTTACATTGGTAAATCACCTATTTGTTACTTGAATGCGTCTCATAAAAAGCAGTTTGTGGACATTGCCTTTTGGAATTCTGCACACCTTACTAAACATTTGAACGTACTAATTTCAGAAAAACGAAAGGTAGTGCGTTCATTACGTTACTCTACCCTAGAAGAGATAGATGACCATATTCTAATCGAAGTACTGAAAGATGCGTATTCAGTTCGCCAAACCGGATTTTATAAGCGAAAAGATTTACGTTAAAACTGATTTACTACGGTTCTAAGCGCAACCAAATCGGTCAATAATTTTTTCATCAATCCCAAGTCAAGCATATTGGCACCATCACTTTTTGCATTGGCACAATCGAAATGGGTTTCTATGAAAAGCCCGTCAACACCTGCAGCAATACCTGCTCGTGCCATAGTACCTATTAATGCTGGTCTACCGCCTGTAACACCCGAAGTTTGATTTGGTTGTTGTAATGAATGGGTTACATCTAAAACTACAGGAGCATATTGTTTCATGGTCGGTACGCCTCTAAAATCAACAATCATATCTTGGTAACCGAACATAGTACCACGGTCTGTAATAATAGCTTGTTGGTTGCCGGTTTCGGTAACTTTATTTACAGCATGTTTCATGCTTTCGGGACTCATAAATTGTCCCTTTTTGATGTTTACAGTTTTGCCTGTTTCAGCAGCTGCAACCACTAAATCTGTTTGGCGAGCTAAAAAAGCAGGAATTTGTAGCACATCTACATATTCAGCGGCCATAACGGCATCTTGTTCTGTATGAATATCCGTTACGGTCGGAATTTTAAATGTTTCAGAAACTTTACGTAAAATCTTCAATGCCTTTTCATCCCCAATACCCGTAAATGAATCCAACCGACTACGGTTTGCTTTTTTAAAACTTCCTTTAAAAACATAAGGAATTTTAAGGTCATCAGTTATGGTAACAATATGCTCTGCAATACGCAGCGCCATATCTTCACCCTCTATGGCACAAGGGCCAGAAAGTAAAAAAAAGTTATTGCTATCGGTATGTTTTATTTGGGGTATTAGAGATAGGTTCATTCGTCGAATATTTTTGAACAAAGATACTATTTTCAGAAGCTACCTGTTCTATATGGATAAGATTGTCCAAATCCCAATTTGAAAATGTTTTCTAAATATAGTTCAGCTCTGTTTTTATTATTTGTAGTAATAAGCCAATCGAATGCTCAATTTGGAAAAAATTGTGAATTAAGGCAGGTGAAAATTAACTTGATGAATCCTGGGTTTGAATATGAGATGGCTTTAGGAACCAATACTACTATTGATGTTAAGGCTGGCTTGCAAGTTGCATTAGATCCGCTTCTGCCAGATGAATATGAAGAGTTGGCATTTCTACCGGCAATAGCTGGCCAATATCGCTACTATTATAATTTCGAAAAACGACAACGAAATAGAAAACAGATTTATGGTAACTCGGCAAATTATGTGGCTCCTGCAGCTGCCGTCTTTTTTCCGGGAACGCGTACAATAGAAAATGAGATTGTAAAAGGTGCCTTTGGTTATGCAGGCGTAGTTACTGGCTTACAACGTAGCTTCGATTCGGGATTCAATTTTTCTGTTGATGTGGGTGCTGCGTATTATTTGGGGCAATTTGATAGTGCTATATATCCGGTTGCCAATTTAAGTATTGGTTGGATTGTTAGTGAGAAACGCTGGTGTGTAGGTCGGTAACCTACCATTAAAAATCATAATATTTCATTAAATCAAGTGCTTACGTTTTTTTAAACGATTAGTTTTAAATGCATCTTTGATCTAATCACATGAAGAAAATCACGCTAATTCTCCTGTTTTTTATTGTGAGTTTTGGTTATTCTCAAATCAATGGAATAACTGAGAAAGGTTCAGGAATCGTTAATCTAGAACGGCATCAATTCAAGTTTGACCTATTTAGCCCTGGTATTAGTTATGAAATCGGATTGTTTAGAAATCAAACCGTTTCAACTGATGTAGGCTTGGGTGCAGCCACATACGGGGAAGGCTATGCCTATGGTTTAGCAATGAACAATAGATATCGATACTACCATAATTTCAATAGACGAATAAATCGAGATAAAAATGTTTCTGGTAATTCTGGAAACTACATTGCCGCTGCACAAGCAATATTTTTTTCCCAATTACGACTTTCTACCAATATCGAAGGACCCGATGATTTTAACTTAGGTTTTTATGGGATGGTGTATGGTATTCAACGTACCTACCCAAAAGGGTTTAATTTCAATGCAGAATTAGGTGCAGGGTTCTATAAAGGTGACGGTGTACCAGATGGTTATGGTCCTTTGGTGAGTTTTAAATTTGGTTGGGTTGCTACGAAACGAAAATCTAGAAAACCTGTTTTTGATTAAATAAGATGGCTAGTTTTTTTAATGAAATGATAGCTTTTCTACATATTTTAAAAGACGCTCAATTTGATTGAGGGATTAGTATTACTAAAAAGTTCTTAATAAGTGACAGAACCCTCTCAAAATCAATAAGATAAAAATATCATAAGATTAAGTGTAGCTATTGAAAATTGAAGTATCTTTGCACGCTTAAAATAGACATTATGTCCACTACAAAGAATATTGCGATCATTGCGCACGTTGACCACGGTAAAACCACCTTGGTTGATAAAATAATGTACCACTGTAGCTTGTTTCGTGAAAACGAGAATACAGGCGATTTAATTTTGGATAATAACGATTTGGAAAGAGAACGTGGTATTACCATTACTTCCAAAAATGTTTCAGTTATATATAAAGATACTAAAATAAATATTATCGATACTCCTGGTCACGCCGATTTCGGTGGTGAAGTTGAACGTGTATTGAACATGGCAGATGGTGTTTTGTTATTGGTAGATGCATTTGAAGGACCAATGCCGCAAACTCGTTTTGTATTACAGAAAGCTATTGATTTAGGTTTAAAGCCTTGCGTAGTTATAAATAAGGTAGATAAGGAAAACTGTACTCCAGAAGAGGTACATGAAAAAGTTTTCGATTTAATGTTCGAACTAGGTGCTGAAGAATGGCAATTAGATTTTCCTACGGTTTATGGTTCTGCAAAGAACAATTGGATGAGTGATGATTGGAGAAATGAAACCGATAATATCGAGCCACTTTTAGATATGGTGATTGAGCACGTGCCTACTTTCGAGCCTAAGGAAGGAAATACTCAAATGTTGATTACATCTTTAGATTTCTCTTCATTCACTGGTAGAATAGCTATTGGTAGATTACAAAGAGGAACTTTAAAAGAAGGACAACAGATTTCTTTGGTGAAACGTGATGGATCTATTGTAAAATCTAGAATTAAAGAACTTTTTATTTTTGAAGGACTTGGTCGTAAGAAAGTACAAGAAGTTGAAACAGGTGATATATGTGCTTTAGTAGGTGTAGAAGGATTTGAAATTGGTGATACTGTTGCTGATTTAGAAAATCCTGAAGCGTTGAAAACTATTACTATTGACGAACCTACAATGAGTATGTTATTTACCATTAACGATAGTCCGTTTTTTGGACAGGATGGTAAATTCGTAACATCAAGGCATATTAAGGATCGTTTGGCAAGAGAATTGGAAAAAAACCTTGCCTTACGTGTGAATCCTACTGATAGTGCTGATAAGTTTTTAGTATTCGGTCGTGGTGTATTACACCTTTCTGTTTTAATTGAAACTATGAGGCGTGAAGGTTATGAAATGCAGATTGGGCAGCCACAAGTAATCATTAAGGAAATTGATGGTGTAAAATGTGAACCAATCGAGCATTTAACTATCGATTTGCCAGATGAGGTTTCTGGTAAGGCTGTAGAAATGGTTTCTATCCGTAAAGGTGAAATGACCAAGATGGAAGCAAAAGGAAATCGTATGTTGTGCGAGTTCCAAATTCCATCACGTGGTATTATTGGTCTTCGTAACCAATTATTGACTGCAACGGCTGGTGAGGCTATTATGGCACACCGCTTTTTAGAATATCAACCAATGAAAGGTGATATTCCTCAACGTCAAAATGGTTCTTTGGTTTCTATGGAAAGAGGAAAAGCAATTCCATATTCTATCGATAAATTACAGGATCGTGGTAAGTTCTTCGTTGATCCAGGTGAAGATATTTATGAAGGTCAAGTAATCGGTGAAAATTCTCGTGGTGATGATATGACCGTGAATATTACGAAAACTAAAAAGATGTCAAACGTTCGTTCTTCAGGAGCAGATGATAAGGCTAAAATTGTACCTGCAATTAAGTTTTCTTTAGAGGAAGCTTTAGAATATATTCAGAAAGATGAGTATGTAGAGGTTACTCCAAAACATTTACGTCTTCGTAAGATTTACTTAACGGAGAATGAACGTAAGCGTAATAAAATAGCATAATTTCTAAAGCCTCTCTTTTAAGGGGCTTTTTAATTTGAATACAATGAGCCACCTTTTTAAGGTGGCTTTTTTAATTCTGTTTATCAAGGGTAAGGGTGAAATTAAATGTTCGTGCTGGCAATCAGTCTTATAAGTCACTAATTAATGTCGATTGATTAAGAATAATGTAAAATATTAGGTTTCATTTTCCTACTTTCTTAATAATTCATTCATACTTTATTTTTCTTCGTTTTGAGTGTGAATTTTATCTAATTTAAAGTACGATTTAAACGCAACTCAAACTAAAAATAGGATGCAACTAGAAGGAAAAAATGTACTCATAACTGGTGGTACTAGAGGAATTGGAAAATGTATGATACAAGAACTTATTAAAGGTGGTGTTAGCAAGATTGCTGTGATTGCACGAGATAAGGAAAACTTAAAAAAATTATCACAAGAATTTGAAGAAGTGAAATTTTTAAAAATTACGGGTGATGTAGCCAATATTGAGGTTTTGCGCGAAGCTGTAGCGCGAATAGAAGATAAGTGGGGTCATTTAGATATCTTGATTAATAATGCAGGTATCGTTTCTGCAGGTCCTTTAGAAGATATTCAAGATGAAGATGTATACGATCAAGTAGCTATCAATTTTACAGCAGTACTTTTATTAACTAAATATTGTATTCCACTTTTAAAATCTGCAGAAGAAGGGGCTATTTTGAATATCTCTTCAGGATTGGGATTAATCGGAATGCCTTTCTATTCGGTCTATGGAAGCACAAAAGCTGCTATTCGTCAGTTTTCAGATTCTATGCGAAGAGAGCTTGCTCCTTTTAATATTTCTGTAACATGCGCATTTCCGACTGCGACAGATACCGATATGATGCAAAAATTCAAAGGCAGAAAAATGGATTCACCAGAGTTTGTAGCCGAAAGCTCCATACAAGGTATGTTGAATAAGGAAATTCAAGTAATTTTTGGTGGTGAGGAACGACTTAAAGAAAATCGTTTGAATTTTGAGGCTCCAGCAGAACTTGATATGCTGGTGGCACAAAATTATGAGCAACGTAAAACAGCTAGTTTAGATCATAAAGCCGTGTGATTTATACTTGATAACCAACAAAACGGTAATTAACTATGAGATTACATTACAAATTTTCTATTTTATTACTATTTGCATTTATTTTATCTTGTAAGGAAAATACGAAACCTACACAAAAAGCTGATGTAAATGAAGTAGCCGAAACTGATCGTATTAGTGTTCCTAAATCGTGGGTAGATGGTAGGGTAAATAAGGCTAAAGAAAAGCTAGGTGCATCTGAAGCTGGTAAAGTAGTTTGGAATGCGATGGAAGCTCATGGAGGTTTAGCTCAGTGGTATTCAAACGGACCACTTTCTTTTCGATTTAATTATCAGCCTCGTGATGGTAAAACAGCGCGTGACAGTTACCAAACTGTAGATACATGGAGCAATAGGGCAGTGCATACGAGTACAGCCGATAGTACGGCTCATTTTGGGTGGACAGGTGAACAAGCTTGGGTAAAAGCAAAAGATAGTACCGCATTTGAATATGATACCAAATTTTGGGCACTAACGCCATTTTATTTTTTAGGCCAACCTTTTGTGTTGAATGGTGAAGGTGTAAATTTAGAAATGCTTCCAGAGGTGACTTATATAGAACAACAGCAAGATGTGGTTAAGGTAACTTTTGATGCTGGCACAGGTGATGCGCCAGATGATTATTATATACTTTACTTTGGCAAAGAGTCACATAAACTTGCCGCTATACGTTATATCGTTTCTTATCCTGAGTATTTTAAAGAGGGTGGGCATGCACCTGAAAAGTTTATGGAAGTGATAGGAGAAAATACGGTTAATGGTATATTGTTTCCAACCAGTTATAAGACTCATTGGTTAACGAAAGATGAAAAACCTGGGGAGTATATAACCCAAATAGATGTTTCTAATGTTTCTTTTGAAAATGATTTGCCAAAAGATTTTTTTGATGGTCCAAAAGATGCCAAAATTCTGAATGAATAATTTAGTTAGTTATTTAAAATAAAAAAATCCCAAAGATTTCTTTGGGATTTTTTATATGCTATATTTTAATAGTTAAACCTTCTTTGCTTTGTATTGCGAAGCTACCGCAGCACCAATAATGCCTGCATGATTTTGTAATTCTGCAGCAATAACCTTGGTGTCAATTTTTATTTGTGATTTAAACTGGTCAAAGTCTTTTGATGCACCACCACCAAGAATAATTAAATCTGGAGATATAATCAATTCAACGTATTCTAAAAATGTATTGAATCTCTTGCCCCATTTTTTATAAGATAATTTTTCACGGTCTTTTGCAGATCCTGCAGCCCATAGTTCAATTTTTGAATATTTCTTATAAGGAATTTGACCAAGCTCAAAATTAGGAATCAATCTGCCATCTAAAAACGCACCACTTCCTAGCCCAGTACCTATGGTTATCATAATCACCAAACCTTTTTCGCCTTTACCAATACCATAATTCATAGTGGCGTAACCAGCTGCATCAGCATCATTTAACACGGTAAAATCTAATCCGGTTTTCTTTTCTAATATTTCTTCAACATTTACTCCTAACCAGCTTGGGTCTAAATTTCCGGATGCTTTACAGATACCATTTTTAATGATTGTAGGAAAGCCACAGCCAACTTTACCTTTGTAATCGAAGTGGGCAACAATTTCTGCAATAACATCGGTCATTGCTTCTGGTGTTCGAGGATTAGGAGTCGGAATTCGAAATCGTTCAGAAATCATTTCTCCTGTTTCCGAATCAACTAATGCTCCTTTAATTCCAGAGCCACCTACATCAATGCCAAGTAAAGTCATTTTATTTTTTCTTATGAAATACAAAGAAACGAAAAAGAATCGGCTCTTTGAAGTAGGTTATTAAAGGGAGTTATATTAAATATGCTTGAAAAAAAATCGGGCATAAAAAAAAGGACTTTACGTCCTTTTAATTTTTATTATTCTGGCATGGTAAGCCCTATAATGCTGCTTACTTGTATTTCTTCATCAAATTCGTCCATTTCTGTTTCTACAATGAAAGTGATAATAAATTGTTTCCCTATATATATTTTGTCAGTTAAATTGTATTTCCGGCTAGCTTCATCGGTTATACTGGTAAACTCTGCATTGTACCCGTCTTTATCTGTAAAAACATATACGCCATCTTCATAACTTACAAAAGTTCCATTCATTTTTTCTGCATCTTGGCAGTAAACGCTTGATAATGAAGAAAGAGCTACGAATAATACTACTAAAATCGATTTCATTTTTTAAATTATTAAGTTTAGTTATTAATTTTTTTTAGTCTGTTTAAGTTGTAAAAATGTTGATACAAATGAACTATAAATAGTTGAACAACGATTTTTTTTATCATTTTATTATGAAAGTTTTTTTAATTCTTAAATAGCTGTAAGTCAGTAGGGTAATTTCGGTTTGTTACAATAAAATAATTTGCTAATACCTAGGATTATAGCTCAATTTGATACTACCTTTGATGAATAATCCAACACCATTAAATTGAAAAACAGTAACACACATTCCTTTTATAGTTTTCTTTTTGTCGCACTTTTTGCTACAGTCAATATTTCTTATTCCCAATCACCATTGTCAGGGGATAATATAAAAACATTGATTGAAAAGTATAAGAATGATATACGCGGACCTTATAAAGATATACGATGGTTCTGTACCGACGGTAGTGTAAGGCAACCAAAAGACCCTTGTCCTGATAATATAGGTCCTGGAGTACAGCATGCAAGATACAAAGATGAAGTTGTTGCCTTAGGTAAAAGCAATCATATCTTTTTAGGTCAAATTTTAGCCTTTTCAACTAATGATGATTTATGGGATATAGACCATAATCATTCTCGTTTAAAGCAATATCAATTAGATAAATATCTTCGTCTTATCGATGATGGCTGGGTGAATCAAAAAGGTCAATTCTATAGAGGCTCTGTTCAAGTAGAAGATGAAGAAGCTTGGGGTATTGGTTTTTATAAGTGGATTTTGGCAAAAGATGCCTTGGTCGCTGATAATTTTTACTTCCTAAGACAATCTTTAAAAGACATACCTCATAATGGTGATGATAATGTAGCACAGTTAATGCGTAGTGAATCGAAAGTTATTTCAGATATCTATACGCCTTTTATGGATTTAAGAACCAAAATTCATAGCCTGCCTGAAAAATCAGATATTCAAAAAGTAATCGATTTTAAAGCAAAAAATCAGAAGTCTTTAACTACCGATTTAATTAAAAAAATAGATGGTCTGGTGGTAACTATGCAAACCTTTTTTAAGCCAGTAGATGTTCAATCTTTATTGAATAAATCGAAATTAGTAAAAGGCACCACTTTAGGAGATAAGGTTCAAGCTTTTGTTCAGGGGAAATCCAGTAATGATTCACCTTCATATTTGGTTAATGAAACAGCTCAGTTACTTTTAGATATTCGTGAAGGCCTATTAGAGGAAAAACGACCGATGGCGCGTTTGCAGTTATTAGATATTTCTTTAAAACTAGAAGAACTATTATTTCAAAATGCACCTAATTGGGAGCCAACGACGGTAAGCGGACAATTGGAAAAAATATGTGCGCTAACTACGGCATCAGTTGGTGCCGGATATTTAGAGTTGTGGGAATGGGAGCAAATCTCTGGTACCTTAAGCAAGTTCGGTCAAGATCAATTAAGCTTGGCAGAATTAACCCAAGTTTTAGAAACGGCAAGAGCTGCGGTAGAATGGAGTGCGGCTATGGTAAAAGCAAATTACCAAGAGGTTGTTGATACCTATACAACGTTTGAACCAAAATCGTATGCTTTTATAGATGACCGAATTAGAGGTTCGGTAGCTTTGCATTTGGGTAAAAGTGTTGGAGAATTAGGCGATTTTATTGCTAAGGAATCTGCACTTACCAATTTGGTAATGGATATTCCGAACCAGAGTACGTTTAGAGGATTAAATCCTGGGTACGCATTCGGTGAATTGGTGGTAGTAGATGGTTCTTCTGAAGATATAGAAGTGTCTTCTGATAAGATTTATATTTTTCAGCGCTCACCGTCAGATTTGAAGCCTATTGCAGGTATTGCAACAGTTGCTGAAGGTAATATGGTTTCTCACGTGCAACTATTGGCACGTAATTTAGGGATACCGAATGCAGCATTATCTGATGCGAATCTACAAAGTTTAAAGAAGTATGATGGCGAACGCGTATTTTATGCCGTTTCGAATAAAGGAAATGTGATTATAAAGCCTGAATCGAAAATGACCGATCAAGAGCGCGGACTTTTTGTGAAGAAAGAGCGTAATACGGATAAGATTGAAGTGCCTATTGAAAAAATTCAATTAAAGAATACCGATGTTCTGAATATGCGTGATGTAGACGCGAGTGATTCAGGAGCATTATGCGGACCTAAAGCCGCAAACTTAGGACAATTGAAAAAAATGTTTCCAGAGCAGGTAGTTGAAGGGTTAGTAATTCCTTTCGGAATTTTTAGAGATCATATGGATCAGCAAATGCCGGGTGCCGATAGTTCATATTGGGAGTATTTGAATGCGATGTTCGTTGAAGCAGAGCGTATGAGAACTATAGGAGTTTCTGAACCTGAAGTAGAGAATTATCAATTACGACAATTAGAAACTTTAAGAGACGCTATTAAGAAAATGCCTCTAAAAGCTGATTTTATGAGTCAGTTAGAAGCGAAGTTTAAAACGGTCTTAGGTTCTGATTTTGGTAAAATTCCGGTGTTCTTGCGTAGTGATACGAACATGGAAGATTTGAAGGATTTTACGGGTGCAGGACTTAACCTTACTTTATTTAATGTTCTGGATAAGGAGAAAATTTTAAATGGAGTAAAAGAGGTTTGGGCATCACCATATACTGAGCGTAGCTTTAAATGGCGCCAAAAGTATTTATTGAATCCTGAGAATGTGTTTCCTTCTATTTTGGTTATACCTAGTGTCGATGTAGATTATTCTGGAGTGTTGATTTCAAAAGGAATCAATTCTGGTAATGATAAAGATTTGACCGTTGCTTTCAGTAGGGGTGCAGGGGGTGCCGTAGATGGGCAATCGGCAGAAACGTATACCATTTATGATGCTGGCGGCTATAGATTGTTAGCTCCTGCTCGTGAACCTTTATATAATACATTACCTGATACAGGTGGTACTGGTAAAAAAGTTGCTACGTTTCAAAAAAGGGTGGTAAATGAGAAGAACTTAAATGAAATCAAAATTTTGGCAAACACAATTCGTAAGACCTTACCTGAAGCTACTAATTCAGATTATGAAGGCGCTTATGATGTAGAACTTGGTTTTAAAGATGATAAATTGTGGTTGTTTCAAATACGACCTTTTGTAGAGAATAAAAAAGCAGTGAGTTCTGGGTATTTAGAGTCCATAACTCCAAAAATTAACACAGAGAAAGAAATCTCTTTAAGTACAAAATTATAATGAAGAAAATTTTAGTGTTACTGGTTGTAGTTTTTTCTGCTTCCGCATTTACAAGTTATACATACTACCCAATAGACGGTTATGAGCGCACAGGCATAAAACGTTTAAAGCGTTTAGAGCTAATTAAAAGTGGTGAGTTAAAAGACGCAACTGCTTTACCAGCAGGGGCATTAAAATCATACAGTGATATACAATTGAATTTACTATCAAGAAAGAATGATAGTGCCATGGGATTAATGCAGGTGAACGAAGATTTTCAGAAAGAAATAAATGCACTTTTTCGTGGTTTAGATAAAAGTTATTCGTTAACGGTATTAGATATATCAGACCCTGAAAATGTACGTTATGCAGAGCGAAATGAAACTGCAGGTTATCAACCAGGTAGTGTAGGTAAATTGGCTGTTCTCAACGGACTCTTTACACAGTTGGCCAAGATTTATCCAGATTCGTTTGAATTAAGGACAGAGCTTTTAAAGAACAAATCTGTAAAAGCGGGAGTGTGGGGCTTAACTGACGAGCATACCATTCCTATTTATAATATCGAGAAGAATACATTGGTGAAACGCCAGGTAATCGCAAGTGATGTGTTTACGCTGTACGAATGGGCGGATCACATGTTATCTGTAAGTAATAATGGTGCAGCAAGTATTGTTTGGCGAGAAGTGCTTTTAATGGCTGCTTTCGGTGATAAATATCCTGATTTAACACAAGAGGAAACCGATGCCTATTTTAAAGAAACTCCAAGAAAAGAATTGACTGATTTAGGTAACGATGTGGTGAATTTACCATTACGTGAGTTAGGTATAACTGCAGACGAATGGCGTTTAGGTAGTTTCTTTACAAAAGGGGCAAATACCTATGTAGGAGATAAAGGTGGTAGTATTGGTTCTCCTCAAGGCTTGATGAAGTTCTTGGTTCAGTTAGAGCAAGGTAAGGTTGTTGATGAGGCTTCAAGCTTAGAAATGAAACGGTTAATGTACATGACCGACAGAAGAATCCGGTACGCACAATCACCTGCTTTAAAAGAAGCCGCAGTATATTTTAAATCGGGCTCATTGTATAAGTGCGATAGAAGTAAAGGCGAAGCATGTGGTAAATATATGGGTAACGTTACCAATTTCATGAATTCTGTAATAATCGTAGAACATCCTGATAATTGTAGGTATATGGTCGTGTTGATGACGAATGTACTACGTAAAAACTCTGCTAGTGATCACATGTATTTAGCTGGTAATATCGATAAGATTATTCGAAAAGGCTAACTAAATCAGAATATTTAAAAGAGTTTTAGATAACCTATTGGCCTTAATATCAATAGGTTATTTTAATTTGCACACTAGACGTTATCTTCTCTAAACTTAATAAAAAGTTAAATATTTTTTATATCTAACCGATTGTTTAGATTTGTACTGTACTAAAGAATTAATGGCTAGAAAAAAAGAATATATAGAATCAGAAGTTGTTGAAAAGGCGATGAACCTTTTTTGGCGTAACGGCTATGAAACAACGTCTATGCAAATGCTTGAAAAAGAAATGGGCATTAATAAGTTTTCTATATACGCTAGTTTTGGTAACAAACATGGTCTTTTTATTGAAAGCTTAAAGAGTTATAAGAAGAAGGTGAATTCCATTTTCGAGAATTTTAAAAATGCCAAAAAGGGTGTAGAAGACATAAAAGAATTTTTCTACGATTCTGTTCGTATTTGTGATGAAAATGGAAATCAGAAAGGGTGTTTGATTACGAATACTTATAACGAATTTTCTGAACGAGAGGATGCTCTAATACAGGAAGAGATGGAATCATTTATGAGTAAGTTAAAAGAATTATTCATTGAAAAGTTAGGAATGGACGATTCTAAAGACAAAGAAACCATATTAAGACAAGCTAATTTTTTATTATTGGCCAAACATGGTTTAGCTGCGGCTACAAGAGTAAATAGGCCACAAGAAATTGAAGACTATATTGAAATGACATTTAAAAACATTTAAAACATTTTTTTAAATTATAACTAAACGATTGTTTAGTTATAATTAACATAAATAATACAATTAAAAAAAAGATAATATGACAACTTTAAAAGTACACAACATTGAATCTGCACCAGAAGGTAGCAAGGCATTATTAGAAAATTCTCAAAAATCATTTGGAATGATTCCTAGTTTGCACGGCGTATTAGCTGGGTCACCACAAATTTTAGAAGCTTACCAGACTTTACACGAGTTATTTACACAATCTTCTTTTAACGAAGAAGAATTAACTGTGGTATGGCAAACAATAAATGTTGAGCATGCATGTCATTACTGTGTACCTGCACATACTGGTATTGCAAAAATGATGAAAGTTGATGATAAAATTACAGAAGCATTACGTAACGAAACTCCGTTAGAAAATTCAAAATTAGAAGGACTACGAACTATGACTTTAAGCATTGTTCGTAACCGTGGTAATGCAAGTCAAGAAGATTTAGATGCTTTTTATGCTGCAGGCTATGGTGAAGCGCAAGTTTTGGATATTATTTTAGGATTGTCTCAAAAGACAATCAGTAACTATGTAAATCATATTGCGCATACACCAGTAGATGCACCTTTTCAAAAGTTTGCATGGTCTAAAGATACTGTAGTATCATAGTTCTTCCGAAACTATAGATTGACTGATTTAGATTAACCTTCCGTATTTTCGGAAGGTTAATTAATTATAAAAAATAAGGTTTTGATAAAAGTATCCGTAATGTACCCAAACACTAAAGATGTAAATTTTGACAGGGACTATTACCAAAATAAGCATTTACCAATGGTTTCCAAATTAGTTGGTAGTGCGTTTAAAGGGTTAGAACTAGATTTAGGTATTGCAGGGAGAAATCCTGCGGAGTTAGCGCCTTATGTGGCTATCGCACATTTAAAATTTGAGGATATAGCTTCGTTTCAAACCGCCTTTGGTCCGCATGCAGCCACATTTGCGGCAGATGTAAAGAATTATAGCAATGTAAAGGGCGAAATACAAATTAGTGATCTTGTAACTTTTTAGCAATGAAAAAAATACTAAAAATAGATATCGTATCAGATGTTGTTTGCCCATGGTGCGCTATTGGCTACAAACGCTTAGAAAGAGCGATTGATGAATTAGGTGTTCAGGATCAAGTAGAAATTGAATGGCAACCGTTCGAGTTGAATCCGCAGATGCCACCCGAAGGTCAAAATATTACAGAGCATATTGCTGAAAAATATGGTTCTACCTTAGAACAGCAAAAAGAGTCGCGTCAAAATATGACCGAAATTGGTGAAGAGCTTGGCTTTAAATTCGATTATTTTGATGATATGCGTATGGCAAACACTTTTGATGCCCATATTTTATTGGAATATGCGAAGGACTTTGGAAAACAGACCGACTTAAAAATGCGATTAATGAATTCATTTTTTGGTGAAAGAAAAGATGTTTCGGATAGAACAGTTTTAAAACAAGCTTTGTTGGATGTTGGTTTAAATGCAGATGAGGGGTTAGCTAAATTAGATAATGAAGAAGCGCGAACAGAAGTTAGAAGTCAACAAGGGTATTGGCAACAATTAGGCATAAGGTCGGTACCTACTATTGTATTTAATAGAAAAAGTGCAGTAACCGGTGCCCAACCAATAGATACGTTAAAGCAAGTACTATCTGAATTAATTTCTGAATAAATACTCTAAAACTGAATATAACGATGACCGATACTTCGAAAAATAATATTTCAGAAAAAATTCGTCCTAAAGTCTTGTTCTTTGATGTGAACGAGACGCTTTTAGACCTAACTGTAGTAAAAAAACAAGTAGGCAAAGTATTAGGCGGAAGGGAAGATTTACTCCCACTTTGGTTCACGACTATGTTACAGTATTCTTTGGTGACCTCTGCTAGTGGTCAATACCAAGCTTTTGGACATATTGGTGCTGCTGCATTACAAATGGTAGCGGCAAATCAAGATATCACCATCACCGAAAAAGAAGCTCGTACTATTATTGCTGAGTCTATGGGGAATTTACCACCCCACCCTGAAGTAAAAGACGCATTAATAGCATTAAGAAATGCCGGATACACCTTGGTAGCTTTTACCAACTCATCTAAAGACGGACTAAAAAAGCAATTTGAAAGTGCCGGTTTAACCGAATATTTTGATGGCCTGTTAAGTGTTGAGGAAACAGGAAAATTTAAGCCATTTACAGATACCTACGCTTGGGGAGCCAAAAAAATGAGAATACGACCAGAGGAATGTATGCTTATCGCAGCCCATGGTTGGGACGTTGCCGGTGCGCTTTGGGCAGGATGGAGAGCAGCATTTATCAGCAGACCAGGGCAACAAAGTTATCCATTAGCTCCAAAAACAGAAATAGTAGCGTCAGATTTAAAAAAGGCTGTGGATATTTTGGTGACCTACAATTAAAACTTTTAGCAATTTCATTTCAAAATTGAATGCTTCTTAGAATATGTACCTTTACCGTACCATTAACTAAAGAATATATTACATGTTTAGAAGAACACTATTAGTAGCCCTAATTGCGCTTACACTAACTTCTTGTTGGAAAGATAAAAGTCCTGAAGACCTTATTCGTTTAAAAGACAAATTTAAATCTCAAGTAAACGCTTTCGAGAATAAGAAAGAGACTGCAAATAAAAATGTAAACAAAGGTTTAGAATCTTTAAATGCACTGAAAAGCGCTTTAGAGGATACTAAAAATGAAGATAAAGAATTTGCCAAAGTATATGGTGATTGGGAGAAAGTAGATCGTCGTGTGCAAAACTTGAATAGGGAGTATGACGATTTAAAGGAAAAGGCCTCAAATCTGTTTGCTGCGATGGAAAAACAGACCAATAGCCTAAGTGATGAAACCAGTAAGAAAACCTTATTAAGTGCGATAGAAAAAGCCCGTTCCAAATATAACGGTACGTTAGCCAATACCTCAAAAGCTATCGATAAGTTGAAGCTTTTACATGGCGATGCCGTAGAAGTTGTAAAAGCTTTAGAAGTAGCCGCTGCCCTTAACTCTTTTGATAATATCAACGACCAAATGAAAAGCATAGAAGGTCGTGTAGACGGTATTATGCAAGAATTGAATGTGGCTGTTGTAGAGAGTAAAAAACTCTATGAGAAAAAGATTACCGAGCTGGGGGAATAATATAAAAATATTCTAGATCAAAAACTTAAATCGCTAATTAGTGAACCAATCTATTTGATGATAAAAAATGCCTGCATAAATTCATATGCAGGCATTTTTATTTTTCGTTACTACTTAAAATGAATGATCAAACACTTGTATTTTAACTCAAAACCTCAGTAACACCAGGGGTTGGAATTGGATACATTCCGTTTGGTCCTGGGACACTTGGTGGTGTAGAATTCCAAGTAAGTTCACTTGGCATCAATAATTTTTCAGAGGCCATCGCATCTGCCCATGTAATTACTTTGCCAGAATAAGTTGCCATACGGCCCATTATGGCAGTCATGGTACTTTTTGCACCGTTTTCAGCATCGCTAATTACTTCATTATTACGAATAGATGCAAATAATCTATCGTGCTCCACTTGATAAGGATTAGGGTCATTTCGATTACGGTAGTCGAACATTTTTTCACCATCGAGGCCAATAATACTTGCAGCGCCCGCATCATTCATATCAATACTTCCTTTTGTGCCTTGAAAGTTTTCGCCCACTTTAGACCAAGTACCCGGTTGGTGGCGACATTGACTTGCAATTACGGCCCCACTTGGGTATGTAAACTCTACAAAATGATGGTCAAAAATCTCACCATGGTCTTTTCCTGTTCTAACCAATCTACCACCCATGCCTTGCGCAGAAATTGGATATTCACCTATAAACCAGTTGGCAACATCAATATTATGAATATGCTGTTCTAAAATATGATCTCCGCATAACCAATTAAAGTAATACCAATTACGCATTTGATATTCTAATTCGGTTTGGCCTTCTTGTCTTGGTCGTACCCAAACACCACCACTATTCCAGTATACTTGTCCTGATACTATTTTGCCAACATCACCTTGCTTTATTTTCTCTGCAATGGCCAAATAATTATTCTGATAATGACGTTGCAGACCTACGACTACATTCAGCTTTTTCTCTTTGGCAATTTTTGCCATTTCTAGAACTTTTCGAATACCAGGTGCATCTGTAGCCACTGGCTTTTCCATAAACACATGTTTACCGGCATTAATAGCATATTCAAAGTGATAGGGTCTAAAACCTGGTGGTGTTGCTAATATGACAACATCTGCTTGGTCTATTGCTTTTTTGTAAGCATCGAATCCCACATATTTATGGGCATCTTTTACATTTACTTTTTTAGTGCCTTCGAATTCTTTCTGCAAGTTCAGTAGACTTTTGTCTAATTGGTCTTGAAAGGCATCTGCCATGGCTACCAACTCAATATTTTCATCTGCTTTTAAGGCTTGGTTGGCTGCCCCGCTACCACGACCACCACAACCTATAACCGCTAACTTTAGTTTTTTGTCATTAAAAACGTTTGCCATAGCGCTCATTTCCAATCCTGGTAATAACATTCCTGCACCTACGAGGGCGGTGCTTTTGCAAAAATCTCTTCTAGAGTTTTCCGGTTTTAAACTTGGTTTTTTCTTAGTGTCGTTCATGTTGATTGGTTTTAAGGTTTAAGGGACTATTCGCCCCAATAGTTGTTGATTTCAGTTTCTTTTGGCACATTTGGATCTCTTACGATTCTAAAGCCAACAAATGGGGCATCGGTATTCCACCATTTGCTTTTTGGGAATTGAGGGTCTCTCATTTTCCAATTCTCATTAGATCCCAAACGGGCTGCACTTCTTAAATATTCGGCATCATCATAATAAGAGCCACCCCGAACAGAACATGGGTATTCTTCCTTAGAAATTTCTATAGGTGATTGGGTTACGCCATTTCTAGTGGTATAAATTTCTGAGATATATTGGTCTAACGTCCATTCAGCCACATTACCATGCATATCATATAAGCCCCACGGGTTAGGTTTCTTTTGACCTACTAGGTGGTAGGTGTCTTCACTATTCTCATAAGACCAAGCATACTCATCGAGTATTTTAGGGTCATCGCCAAAGTGGTAAGCGGTACTTGTACCTGCGCGAGCACTATATTCCCACTCTGCTTCGGTGGGTAGGCGGTAAAAATGGCCGGTTTTTGCAGAAAGCCATTTACAAAACTGAGAGGCTGCAAATTGAGTAACATTACCAACGGGTAAACCTTCGCTGGTTCCCATACCTAAACTCATATCTACATAGGGTATAGTTGCGCCAGAAATAGCATCAATTTCAATTTCTAATTCATTTGCCTTACTATTAGATTCAATACTATCTATTGCTCTGTTTACGAATAAATTATAGAGTTCCCATGTTATTTCATACTTAGATAACCAAAATGAATTTAATTCTACTGTATGTATAGGGCCTTCTTCTTTGCCTCTTTTTTCTTCGGATGTTATACTCCCCATCGAAAAGCTTCCAGCAGGTATGGCAACCATTTCAATACCTAAATTTGAACCTCCAATAGATTGTGTGAAGTCATGAGGTTTTTTTTCTTGCGAATACAAATTGTTCATTAAAATAATGAACAGAAGGGTAAATACACGGTTTGATAAAATCATATCTTAAATATAAGATTTTATCAAGAATAAATCCATTTGGGAAATCCGTTTTTTATAATGTCTCTTAACCGTCTTCTGCTGTCTATTACTGGGAAACCCCGAGTTCAAAAGCTAATTTCATACTCCATTAAAATGTAAGCGAAGTATAATTATAACAAATTGTTATTTAATAAGGATTTATATAATCGTATACTGTTGACTGTTTAATAGAATAATCGTTAAATATTAATTAGTCGACAAAGTATTGATAGTAATTCTAATGATTGAATAATACTATTCATTTGCATAGAACGTTAGTCAATCTAATGCTGTAACAAGTGGTATTTTTATTGTTATTTCCGACAGGATAAGATATTTTTGCCAACTTTTAAAATCTTAGAACATAATCGTTTATAGGAGACTTTGTTGAAAAAGATTAAAAGATATAATTAAGTAAAGACTGTATGATCCATAAAAATGCTGAGGAAGAACGATTAGCCGTTGAGGATAATTATAAAAATTGGAAGAGATGGGGCCCATATTTGGCAGAGCGACAATGGGGAACCGTAAGAGAAGATTATAGTGAAAATGGTCACGCATGGGATTTTATCGGTCACGATAAGGCACGTAGTAATGCTTATAGATGGGGAGAAGAAGGTATAGGTGGTTTTTGTGATTCTAGAGAAATTCTATGTTTGGCGCCTGCTTTTTGGAACGGTAAGGATCCAATCCTTAAAGAACGCTTATTTGGACTTACCAATAATGAGGGTAATCATGGTGAGGATGTTAAAGAACTCTATTTTCATCAAGTGTCTACACCTACACATTCGTATGCTAAATATTTATACAAGTACCCTCATAAGAAATTCCCATACGCTGAAATAATAAAGAAAAATCGGGAAAGAGGTAGAGAAGAGTCAGAATTTGAACTTCTAGATACTAAAGCATTTGCCAAAAATAGATATTTTGACTGTTTTATTGAGTATGCCAAAGAAGATGTTGGCGATATTCTTATGAAGGTAACTGTTGTTAATAGAGGCTCGAAAGCTGCTAATATTCATGTTTTGCCTCATCTATGGTTTCGTAATTTTTGGAAGCACAACAATCGTTTTGAGCGACCAGAAATGAAGTCGATTTCAAATTCATCTGTACAGAGTAGAAGTACAAGAAATGGCAGATATTATTTTTATCATGAAGGTGGAGAACAACTGTTTTGTGAAAATGAAACCAATAACAAACGCATCTACGATGTGCCTAACGAAGTAGATTATGTAAAAGACGGTATCAATGACCATGTAGTTAGTGGTTTAGATACGGTAAACCCGAATAAGAAAGGTTCAAAATTTGCAGTATGGCATAAATTAAGGCTTAAATCGGGTGAAGAGAAAACCATTAGAGTACGATTAAGTAAAAAGAAACTTGCCGATCCATGGACCAATTTTGATTCAATTTTTAATAAAAGAATTGCTGAATGTGAGGCATTTTATGGTGATATTTTAAAGAAAGAGCTGCCACAAGCACAACAAGAAATAGCTAGAAAAGCCTTTTCTGGCCTTTTATGGACCAAGCAGTTTTATTATTATGATGTCCATAAATGGTTGTTTGGTGGTGCTGGTGAGGCCAAACCTTATCGTGCAGATTCGCGAAATATACATTGGGAACACCTTACCAATCGCCACATTATATCAATGCCAGATAAATGGGAATACCCATGGTATGCCGCTTGGGATTTGGCATTTCATATGGTATCTTTTGTAGATATAGATCCTTATTTTGCCAAAGAACAATTGCTTTTGGTATTGCGGGAAAGTTATATGCACCCTAATGGACAGATACCTGCTTATGAATGGAATTTTAGTGATGTGAATCCGCCAGTACATTCTTGGGCAGTTTGGAATGTATATGAAAAAGATAAACAACGTTCAGGAAAAGGTGATTCAAAATTCTTGGAAAAGGCTTTTCAAAAATTACTAATCAATTTTACTTGGTGGGTAAATCAAAAGGATAAAAATGGAATCAATCTTTTTGAAGGTGGCTTTTTAGGGCTCGATAATATTGGGGTTTTTGACCGTAATCATATGCCAGAGGGCATCACACGTATGCAACAGGCAGACGCTACCAGTTGGATGGCTATGTTTACATTGAACATGCTTCGTATGTCTCTAGAATTGGCGAAGGTAAATCCAATATATGAAGAGAGTGTTGCAAAATTCTTTAGGCATTTCTTAAATATTGCTTGGGCGATGCACCATATAGGGCAGAAAGATATTTCTTTATGGGATGATGAGGATGATTTTTATTATGATGTGGTAGAAATGTCTAATGGTACGACAGATCGTTTAAAGGTGCGATCATTAGTAGGTATCATACCATTATTTGCCGTGGAAATTATCCATAAAGATTTATTTGAGGAACTTAAGCACTTTAAAGTAAGAGCAGCGGAAATTGTACGCACACGACCCGATTTGGCCTCGTTAATTTCTAATATTGAAGAGTTTAATGCCGATGGGAACTATTTGTTTTCTATCATGCGAGGATTTAGATTGGAGAAATTATTGTTTCGATTGTTAGATGAAAAGGAGTTTCTTTCTGAATTCGGTATTCGTTCTCTTTCAAAATACCATGAAGAGCATCCTTTTGTATTCAAGCATAATGGACACCACCAGATTCAATATGAATCTGGGGAAAGTCGTTCAAATATGTTCGGAGGTAATTCTAATTGGCGTGGCCCCATTTGGATGCCATTGAACTATATGATTATCCAATCGCTCCGAAAGTACTACTTGTTCTATGGTAAAGAATATGTATATGAGTTTCCTACCGGATCGGGTGTTAAACTGAACCTGAATGAAATAGCAAATGAGATTTCTAAAAGATTGATAAAGCTATTTCAACCTAATAAAAATGGGAAGTTTCAATACCATTCTGAAGATAAGCACCAACTATTTACGAAAGATGAACAATTCAAAAACCAGCACTTCTTTTATGAGTTTTTTGATGGGGATTCTGGTAAAGGTTTAGGAGCATCGCATCAAACAGGTTGGACCGCTTTGGTCGCCAACTTGATCATGGAGCTAGAGGAAAATAGTTAGAAACCTATTCATCTTTCTTCCTTGAGAATATAAAAAAAAGGTCTATCGTTCAGATAGACCTTTTTTGTTTTTAAAGCAAAATTTTTTACTATTCATCTGCATGGGTTTCTGCTTCAAACCCATCTACATATTTTAAATCTTTAAACCAATAATGAGAAGAAATCACATCGGCAACTAATTCATTATTTTCATTTTTAGCCATTTTCAATTGCCAAAGAATGTCCTTTGCTTCTTGAAATTGCTCACCTTCAAGTTTATCATCGAAAAGGCGGTTGATAACACTGTTATCTGGTAAGCCACCTGCCATTAAACGAACTAAAGGGGCTTCTGGATAATCTTCAAATATAGAAAGGCCATTTTTCGTCATTTCCTGAATTTTCACTTGAAATGAAACAGCTTCAGCGTGAGGGAAAGTCCCTTCAAAGGCACCGTATAATAATTGATGAACGGCAAAAAATTCTTCATGCAAGCTTAAATCTGCATATTCTTCCCATAACTTTTCTTCGAGTATTTCATTTGAAAGATTGTCGATTTGACCCTTGTTAAGTTTATCGCCAAAAACATAAGTGAGTACAATTTTCGCGGCATCTTCGGGTTCATTATCAGTTAGTGACATTAAACACATATCTTTTATTTCGGCTTTATCTAAACTAGCAGGATTATCATAATCCATCAGCTCTAATAAATCTAGATATTTGGCTTCTGTCCAATATCCAGGTAATTCTGATATCGTTTTAAACGACACTCGAGTAACAGTAAAAGATTTTTTCATGGAGATAGTAATTCAAGGTTAAAACCAGTTTCTTTTTTTAAAATAAATAAGCATTATAAGGGCCACTAAAATCATGACGGTCCACATGATGTAGTAGCTGTATTGATAATGTAGTTCTGGGACATTGTCAAAATTGGTTCCGTATATACCTGCAATAAATGTCAACGGTATAAAAATGACCGAGAATATGGTCAAGAACTTCATGATGTCATTTAGTTTGGTACTTACTGAAGTATGGTATAAGTTTAATTGATCGGTTAAAATTTCACGGTAACTATCTGATGAATCGATTGCTTGATTCATATTATCCCGTAGCTCTTGAAAGTGGATATAAGTAGAATCAAATATAAATTCAGATTCTAACTTTGAAAGTGTTAAAATCATCTCTTTTGCCGGCCTAATATTTCTTCTTAAAAAGTTTAATTCACGTTTGTAATCATTGATTTTCCTGATTGTAGATTTATTAGGGTGGTTGCCAATGTTTTCTTCCAAGATTTCTATTTTTTCACCCAATACACTTAAAATATAGATGTAATTGTCAATAACGATATCTAATAGGGCAAAGGTCAAATAGTCTGTCCAACCATTTCTGATACGCTTTCTATTCTTGCGAATTCGTTCTCTAATGGGTTCGAATACATCGCCTTTTTTCTCTTGAAAAGAAATCAATACAGATTTGGTAAGTATTAGGCTTAGATTTTCAACAGTAAGAGTACCGTGTTCTTCATTGAGTTGAAGCATTTTTATGGAAAGAAAAATGCAATTATCGAATTCTTGAACCGTAGGTCTTGAAGACGTATTCATAACATTTGCTAGCACCAGTTCATCTAAATGAAAACCCTTAGCTATATCGAGCATTAGCTCTTTGTTATGTAAACCGTCAATATTGAGCCATGTGACCGTTTTCATATCTTGATAGGCTATGGCTTCGGTAATATCTTTTACAGGTTGCTCGTTGAGGTTCTTTGAGTCAAAATCAATAACCCTAATCAAGACTTCGTCTATTTTTTTTTCGCCTCTATAGAATAATTCATCTGGGGCTCTTCCGATTTCATCTTTGTTTTTTCTTACGAATCTTGCCATGCTATATTGTTTTTAATATCAAATTTAGATGCCTGCATATAAGTTACACGTTATTTAAATAAGTATAGCGAATAAGACAAATATCACTTTACGAATCGTTGATAGCTGTATAAGCTTCCTTTGCAAAACTTCTTATTTTAGGGTCGGTATCATTGAGGTGATTTTCGACAATACTCAAAAAGCGAGGCTCTTTTTGCTGTGCAATAAGGTATAAGACTGCCAATTTTATTTTAAGGTCATTACTGTGTAAAAGCAATTTAAAACATTCTAGTTCTGAAGGTATTTTGTGCTTTAGTTTTTGAAGCTCCTCCTCTGAAGAAATGTCAAGGGCAGATTCTTCAATTATAGGTAGCAGTTTACGCTTTAGCTCACCTGTAAGAAGGTTGTCTAAAAATTCAATGGCATTATGTTGGGCTTCTTGTTTATGGCTTAAAAGACCTTCATAGGCTATGGCAACATCTTTTTGTTGGTAGCGTAGACCTAATAATTTAAAGATACGCTCTAAACCAGAATCTAACCTGCGTTCTAAAAGCTCTAAAAGGCTTGTGCGTGCATCTCGTTCTGCATCTCCAATTTCTTTTTTAGATTTGGTTCTGTTTCGATAAGAGATAATTATTTGGGTATGCATTGAAGATAATGTTTGATGGTGCAACTTACACTCATCAAATATTACTGACACCACTTTATAGCGATTGAATTTTAATTGTGGATGTGTTGAACGAATAGCACTTAATGCTCTAACCACTTCTAAACGAACAGTCAAATCATTATCTGTTAATATGCCTAATAATTGATGAACAGCATCTTTAGAATAAAAAGATTGCATGGCCATAGGTATGAATCGAATTACAGATAAGGGTTGTAGTCTGTCCTGAACATTCTTACGTAATAATGGTAATATCTGAGGGCCATATTGTTTAAATGCCTCAATAACAGTAGGTCTATATTTTTTTTGTTCTAAAAATGGAATAATATGTTGCCCTAAAGTAGGATCCATAGTATTGCCGATAGCTTTAATAGAGGTCATAACAATTTCCTCATTCGGATCTTTCAAGAAATCAATTAGGGTAGTGTAGTATATGGGCATATTGGCTACTCCCAATATTTCTATAACAGCAGACATATATGTTGTATTCTCTTTGTTTTCTTTAGTATTTGTGAGTGATTTTGAAATACGTTCGAATAGTGAATAGCGCTGTCTTAAAGAGTGATTATTTTTAGCCTCTCTTGCCAAACAAAATAAAGCTGCTGAAGAAATGCGCTGATTGGAATTTTCTAAATAAGCATCGAACACAAACGACTTGTCTTTATGGGCAAAACTTAATATGTATGCTAAAGTGGCAATAGTCAATTCCCAATCTTCAATTTTTAAAAGTTCAGAAACCTCAGATGTCATACTCTTCGAATTTAAAAAGTATAAATTTTGTATAGCCGATAGCTTCACATTGTTGCTTGGATGTTCCAATAGTAATTCAACATCATCTGCAAAACGCTTATCATTGATTTCCATCAATTTATCGAGCATAAAAAGAATTTGTTCTTCGGTTCCATTTTTAAACACGGTACGCATACCTGCTACTACCGAAGTTTTTGAAGTGGTAATTTTTTTGGTCTTTTTGAAAGAATCGGTAAGTACTTCTAAATTGGTTCTAAAGGTTTTATAATATTCAATTCGCACTTTGTAAATGAAATAAAGCCAAAGGCAAACAAGAACTATGATTAGAATACCGATATAAAATGAAGGTAGGTCAAGACCACGAACTACAAATATTAAGAGGCATCCTGCGATACCAGTAGCCAAGCTATCGACAACCACATCGATGAATGATTTAGTTTTATTTTTTAAATCGAACGGTAATGGTAGCGTCAATAGTTCAGAGGCGCTTTTATGAATAGACTGTTTTAGTATACCATCCATTGCCTTTATGACCACTACGGCAGAAAGTTCTGGCAGGAGTAGAAATAAAATGCTTCCGCCGAAAATCCCTATTGGTAATAGTAATAAGGAAAAGCCTACTCCCCATATACCAACAATTCTATGGGTAAAGAATAATTGAATGACCAGGGATAATAAGTTAAATGTTGAAAACCAAAAGGCAAAAAAAGCGGTTAGTTCATCGGCATCTGATATGGCAGAAGAAGCAAAATCACTAAAAAGGTAATCGACCAATTTGGCCACTACAACGCTAACGACTACAATACTGGCAATATAGGTAAGATGTTTAGATTTTAAAATAAGCTTTAGAGGAGGCTCTGTGTTATTTACCGGATTCTTATGTTTTCTAATAGAAACATTTTTCTTTACTCTAATGTTCCAAATTTTTCTTAGTAATGGTATGCAGAAGAAAAGGAGTAAGGCAGCCACGAACATCAAATTTTCGTTACCAATAAGCGGTGCAAGAATTGAAGTAAGATAACCTCCAAAAATTCCACCAATTATAGCCCCAGAACCTATAAAGCCAAATAATCTTTTGGCCTCTCTAATACTGAAAACTAAATTGGCCAAAATCCAAAATTGAGAAGCGGACAAGACAGCATATATAGCCACCCAGATGTAAAAAAAATAAAGTAAAAATCCACTAACAACATTTAAGGATAAAAGAATACCTAGTCCGATAAGAATAACAATCGAGCTAATAATAGTTACTTCAATAACTTTTTTAAGCGAGAACCGAGAAACTGCTTTTGAATAGAAATAAGAACTAGTCACGGCCGTAATTGCAACTAATAAAAAAGCAAATGGTAATTGCTCAATACCTAATTCTGAGAGAAAAAGGGCATTTACCGTGGGTTTAATAATTAGTAATACAGCAATGACCAAAAAGATATAGGCGAGCATCCAAAGTGATACTTTGAACTCGCCTTCTCTTACATCAAATATTTTTTTAATTAGTCTTTCTACCATCAAGCAATGGAAATCTATCTTCCAAGACCTAAAGTACTGGCTTTTTTAGCACCTTTTCTATAGGTTTCACTAAATCTCTAATAATTTGTTCGCCGTTAGCATCATCTACTAATGCTACTAAGATGTATCTTCTATTACTATCCTTACCCCAAACTAAGATAGAATCTGAATGGTAAGTTCTCCATGAACCCGATTTCCTAAACAATCTTGCATTAGGCGCAATTTTATCTAAAGTGTTTACGAACTTATGGTGCAGTTCTGGGTCTTCCAGAATGTCGAGCATTTGCTTTGACCTTTTTTGATTGACTAACTTACCATTTGCTAATAAATAATAGTACCTACATACCTGCGTTACTGTTGCTGCGTGACTTAAATTTTTAAGTGGTTCGCGATTGGTATCACCGCCACCACCATAGCGTTTGCCAACCCAAAGTCCGCCACCTTTATGTTCATCATAAAAAGCGTATTTAGGATCTGTCATAACCGCTTCTAGCTTATCATACCCTACACGATCTATCATTCGAGTAGCAGCAGAATTGTCAGATTTACTAATCATTAAACGCATATCTTTTTTCACCTCTGAAGTTTCTTTTAACTCTCCTTTTTCAATAGCATCCATAGCAGCTAATAAAATGGCTATTTTAGGTAGACTTGCGGCGTACATCATATGGTTGCCGTTTACACGGGCAAAACGTACATTTTCTGGATCGCTTAGGTCAACTAGACCGACAGCCATTTTCTTTTGTACTATAAGGTCGTTCCATTCGGGGTGCGACGCTAGCTCATCTCTTAAGTTGGTTTGTAAAGAACTATCTAGTAGTTTTTGTAAAGGCTTAATCTTCGAATTATCTATTCGTAGGGGTAGCTCATCTTGCGCGTTTACGGCAAAACATAATACGATTGTAAAAAGTAAAAAGAATCGGGTTGAACTCATTGATTTATACTTAGTTTAAAATGTAGTCAAAATTAGGTAATGCACTGTTTGGTCTTATGTTAATTTTTGCTATTCTAGTATAATTAAAAAAATCAACAAACACGCCACATCCCTTTAAATACAGTGAAATGCTATGTTAAAATTTTAAATATTTTCAGATAAAACAGTACCTATGTATTCCTTTTTTAAGGTAAAAGTTCATCAAGTTAAAAAGGAAAATTAAAATAATTACTGTATATTAAAAAATGGAATTTAAAGAAACTTATGAATCTTAAAGACGGCGTAAAAACAGCTGAAAATAAAGTATCTAACGAAGCTCGAAGATTGAGTGAAATGGTTAAGGATACGAGTAAATCAATAGTTGATAGGCTAGAGTGTTACGAAGACATCATAAGTTTAGAAGTGGGAGATACAGGGTTGAGTCGTGCAAAGACATTAGAACGTGAATTTGATGTTCGCCAATTGTACATTAAATATGAAGGCGATAACCCGACCGGTACTCAAAAAGACCGAATTGCATTTGCCCAATTATATGATGCATTAAGACGAGAGTTTAAAGTGGTCAGTTTAGCTACCTGTGGTAATTATGGTGTAGCCATGGCTTTGGCTGCTGACTTAGCAGGTATTGCGTGCAAGATTTATATACCAGAAACATACCACACAGATCGTATTGCCGAAATGGAAACCTTGAAAGCCGAAATTATTCGTATTCCTGGTAGTTATGAAGATGTGGTCACTGAGAGCTCTAAATTAGCGGGAGAACATGGTTGGTACGATGCCAACCCAGGCGGAGCAAATACACCGCTTCAAATATCTGCTTACGCTCAAATTGCTCAAGAAATTTTTGAAGATTTAGGCGATGCGCCGAAATACTGTGCTGTTCCAGTTTCAAACGGAACTTTGTTCGCAGGAATTTACAGAGGTTTTGTTAATCTATATAAGAGAGGTAAAACATCGCGCATTCCTAAAATGATTGCTGCGTCGTCTTCACATAAGAATCCGATAGTAGAATCTTTTTTATTGGGGTTAGACCATTGTAAAGATTTAAATCCGGCGGCAATTAAAGAAACCAAGTATAATGAGCCATTGATTAACTGGCATAGTTTCGATGGGGAAGAGGCCTTGTATGCTTTACGCGAATCAGAAGGTGAGGCATTTAACATAAGTGATAAAAAATTAAAGGAGATGACCTCCTTGTTATATAAAAAAGAAGGATTTCGAATTCTACCTGCTTCAACAGCGGGACTCATTGGACTTTTGGAATTAGATGAAAAATTAAATTTTGAGCCGGATCGTTTTGTTGCCGTGCTCACTGCGAAAAATTAAAATAAATAGATGAAAAAAGTTATTGACGGTAAGGCGCTTGTGTATTGTGAAGGTGCTTTTAATACGCCAAATGGTAAAACAGCACATGGTCTGGTTCGTTTCACCGAACGATATGAAGTGGTTGGTGTTCTTGATGAAAAATACGCTGGGTCAGATGCTGGTGATGTTTTAGATGGGAGACCAAATGGTATTCCTGTTTTTAAGGATATGGACTCTGCATTGGTAGCTCTCAAAGCAACTAATGATATGCCTAGTTACTTGGTAATAGGCTTAGCTCCTGATGGGGGTAGGTTGCCAAAAGAGGCAAAAGGAACTATAAAATTGGCATTACAACATGGGTGGAATGTTGATAGTGGTTTACATGATTTTTTAACCAATGACCCTGAATTGGTTGCTTTGGCAAAAGAGAAAAATGTGAAGATTAGAGATATTAGAAAAACTCCAGATCGTGATAAATTACACTTTTTTACAGGAGATATAGAAAAGGTAGATTGTTTGAAATTGGCAGTACTTGGAACGGATTCTGCTTTAGGAAAACGTACTACAGCTTGGATATTGGTACATGCGTTTAGGAAGGCTGGAAAAAAAGCTGAAATGATCGGTACCGGACAAACAGGTTGGATGCAAGGTGCTAAGTATAGTATGGTAATGGATAGTTGCATTAATGATTTTGTCTCTGGTGAAATTGAACATGCCGTGGTTAGCGCATGGAAAAATGAAGATCCAGATGTTATTGTAATAGAAGGGCAAGGAAGTTTAATGAACCCAGCATACCCTGGTGGATTCGAAATTTTAGCCGCAGGTAGACCTGATTATGTGATTTTACAACACGCCCCTAAACGGTTGGAGTACGACGGTTTCCCTGGGTATAAAATGCATTCGTTGGCTGAACAAATTAATGCGATACAAGTTATTTCTGGTAAAGAAGTGATAGCTATAACGGTTAATCACGAAGGCATGGAAAAAGATGAAATATTGGATGTCTGTAAGGCAATCACCTTAGAAACCAAATTGCCCGCTTTCGATGTATTGGAGTATGGCGCAGAAGATTTAATAGCACTATTGATGTCTGAAATTAAATGAGAATAACGAATATTTCTTTCGAGCGTTTAGACCTTAAGTTATCTGATCCTTACACGATTGCTTATGAAACGATAGATCGTACAAGTAATTTTATTCTAAAGATAGAGACCGATGGTAGAATTGTCGGCTACGGTTGTGCAGCACCAGACCCAGTGGTAACAAATGAATCACCTGGTGATGTGACCGATGCCATTAAAAATATTATAATTCCTTATTTACGCGGTAAAGACCCCTTTACGTATGCGTTGTTGTTGTTAGAATTAAAAGAATTATTGGGTAAAAGGTCTTCAGCTTTGGCGATGGTTGATATGGCTTTGTTTGATTTAATGTCGAAAAAGGCTGAGGTTCCATTATATAAATTTTTAGGTGGTTTTCGCACCCATATTGCTACCAGTATTACTATTGGTATTATGGGTTTAGATGAAACCCTATCGTATGCTAGCGAGTTCGTAAAACAGGGTTTTACTATTCTAAAAATTAAGGGAGGTTCTAATCTTGAAGAAGATATTGCTAAAATGAGGATGATTCATGAGAGATATCCTAATATTGAATTACGGTTCGATGGTAATCAAGGTTATTCGGTTAAAGAATCGGTAGATTTTGTAAAAGCTACCGCTGCTATTGGAATTGAGATTTTCGAACAACCTACAAAAATTGAAGCAGAAGAGCGTTTGGGGGAAGTTACTGGTCAAGTTAGTATACCCGTAATGGCAGATGAAAGTCTAAAAACACTTACCGATGCTTTTCGCTTGGCACAGAATGAACGTGTTGATATGGTCAATATTAAATTGCAGAAGGTAGGTGGTATTTGGGTAGGTATGCATATCAACTCAGTCGCAAAAGCAGCTAAATTAGATGCTATGGTCGGTTGTATTGATGAATGTGGTTTAGGTATTGCCGCCGGATTACATTTTGCTCTTTCTAGACCAAACATTGTTTATGCAGACTTAGATGGCCATTTAGATATTATTGATGATCCTTATCATTCTATTTTTAGATTAGAAAAAGGTATTTTATACCCAACCGAAGAATACGGACTAGGGTATTCTGAAACTAACTTTTAATTCACTTACTTATGTATTTAACTTTACTTGCTGTATTTATTGTTGGATATTTATTTATTGCTCTTGAGCATACTGTAAAAATTGATAAGGCTGCTACGGCCCTATTCACAGGTACGCTTTGTTGGGTGGTTTTTATTTTTGGTAGAGATGCATTTCTCTCTAATATACCAGGGGACGAATCGATTCACTTCGTAACCGAAAGTTTACGGGAGAATTTAGGTGAGATATCTGAAATTCTATTCTTTCTGTTAGGTGCCATGACCATTGTAGAGATAATTGATGCTCATGAAGGTTTTTCAGTTATCACAGATAAAATAACTACTACAAATCGAGTTAAGTTATTATGGATTCTTTGTTTGCTTACCTTCTTTTTATCTGCTGCATTAGATAACTTGACAACAGCAATTGTTATGTCTGCCTTGCTTCGTAAACTTATTCATGAGAAAAAGGATTTATGGATGTTTGCCGGATTATTGATTATTGCAGCAAATGCGGGTGGCGCTTGGTCCCCAATTGGTGATGTTACTACCATTATGTTGTGGATTGGTGGTCAAATAACCGCCATGCATATCATCAAAGAAATTTTCTTACCGAGTTTAGTTTGTTTACTGGTGCCGTTAGCGATAGTATCGTTTCGTTTTAAAGGACACATTACCAAAACCACTGAAAAGCATAATTTAGAATCACATGGTTTTGAAATAAGTAAATTTGAAAAAAATCTTGTATTTGCTATAGGTATTGGTGCGTTACTTTTTGTGCCTATTTTCAAAACAATTACGCATTTGCCACCTTTTATGGGTATACTTCTAGGGCTTAGTATTGTCTGGATCATAACTGAAATTATTCACCGAAACAAAACTTTAGAAGAAAAGAAAACTTTAGCAATTTCTAGTGTGTTACGTAGAATTGATACACCCAGCATCCTATTTTTTCTAGGTATACTAGTAGCAGTTGGTGCTTTGCAATCTGCTGGGCACTTAGCGGATATGTCACGTTTGTTAGATGCTAATTTCGATAGTATTTATGCCGTTAATGCTATTATTGGAGTGTTGTCATCTATTGTTGATAACGTGCCTTTAGTTGCAGGTACAATGGGTATGTATAGTTTGGATACCTATCCGCCAGATTCTGATTTCTGGGAATTACTAGCTTTCTGCGCAGGTACAGGTGGTAGTATTCTTATTATTGGTTCGGCTGCAGGTGTTGCCATTATGGGTATCCTTAAAATTGACTTTATGTGGTATTTGAAGAATATCTCCTTTTTGGCAATAATAGGATATGCTGCGGGAATTTTGACCTTTATGTTGGTAAACTAGTGATTTATTAATTTTCTAATTCCTCGATAAGATTAGCAATTAATGCTGTCCAGCCCGTTTGATGAGATGCTCCCAAGCCTCTACCATTTTCTCCGTGGAAATATTCATAAAACAACACCAAATCTTTAAAGTTTGGGTCTAGGTAGAATTTCTCGTAGTTCTTATTGATAGGTCGGTTGCCTTCAGCATCCTTTTCGAACATTTTTATTAATCGATTACTTAATGCATCACTAACTTGTTTTAAGTTTAATAATTTGGTGCTGCCTGTTGGGTATTCAAATAGAAAATCATTGCCACTATAGGTTTGATATTCGCGTAATGCTTGTATGAAAAGGTAGTTCATTGGCATCCAAATAGGACCACGCCAATTCGAATTACCTCCGAAAAGAGAAACTGTAGATTCTGCAGGTTCGTAATCTATAGAATATCCTATTCCATCTATTTGAATTTGGTAGGGTTTATGGTGAATTTTAGAAAGAGAACGAATACCATATTCGCTCAAAAATTCTTTTTCATCTAAAAGCGACGTCACTAATTTTTGCATTCTGTCTTTTGGGACCAATGACAATAATAAATCATCACCATCTTTAAACTGTTGTATGACTTCATATTTCAAGTTATCTGCACGGTATTTCTTAAACCAAAGAATACTGGCCTTGAATTTTGGAAATTTATCTAGTACACTTTTCTTAATGGTAAGTACTGCAGCCAGTGATAACATACCGGCAATAGAGCGTACTTTTATGGTGGTCGACTGTCCATCAGGTAAAATTAAACGGTCATAAAAGAATCCTTCTTCATCATCCCAAGTATTGGCTTTGTCAGTATCCATTTTGTTCAAAGCTTCTGCGATAAAGACGAAATGTCCGAAATATTTAGTCGCCATATCTTCAAACGAATCATCATGTTCGGCGATACGCAAACTCATTTCTAGCATGTTTAAACTATACATTGCCATCCAAGCGGTACCATCTACTTGGTCTAGAAATCCGTTTCCGGGTATACCATGACTCCGGTCAAAGACTCCGATATTATCTAATCCTAGAAATCCACCTTGAAAAACGTTGTTATCATTTCTGTCCAATCGGTTTACCCACCAATTAAAATTTAACGATAGTTTATTGAACATTCGCTTCAAGAATTTGATGTCTCCTTCGCCCGTTTTTGCTTTGTCGGTTTTGTAAATCTGTAAGGCCGACCATGCTTGTACTGGCGGATTCACATCACTAAAATTCCATTCGTATGCAGGTATTTGTCCATTAGGCGACATGTACCATTCTTTGGTGAATAACAATAACTGCTCTTTGGCAAAGTCAGGGTCTATTAACGCAAAGGAAGCACAATGAAAAGCGGAATCCCATGCAGCATACCAAGGATATTCCCAAGCGTCTGGCATAGAGAGTATATCGTGATTACGTAATGTTTTCCAATGGGCGTTTCGGCCATCTCTTCGTTCTTTTGGTGGTGGGGTGGTTTTATAATCGCCATTTAGCCACTTTTCAACCTCGTAATTATAGTATTGTTTGGTCCATAATAATCCTGCGAATGCTTGCTTTAAAATAGCCTTACGGTCTTCTGAGGCTTTCGGTGCAATTTCATCATAGAATTGTGCACACTCTTTTTTTCTTTTCTTGAAAATACTATCAAAATCAGCAAAGGGCTCGTTCAGGTTTTCTTCTGTTAAACGTAATTGAAACGTTTTTGATTCCCCACCTTTTAAAATTTGTTGATAGAGTGGTGCAAACTTGGTACCTGAATTATTTTTGGTTGCCAATTCAAAATCATTAGTACAAACTGCTGTATGAAACAGGTCCTTTTTAAACGGATGCTGATTTATTTCTCTGTAGACCTTTTCTCTATTCGTTTCGTTTTCAGTGAACAATAATTTGTCTGCCGCCTGAAAATAAAAGTTGTACTTACCAACATATGGGTGGTCAATAAATACCGAAGTATTTTTGCCTTTTTTTACCGTTGCTATCACCGGTTTTACCGTCATTTCTTTAAATGACCAATGATTACGCATAACCATTTGCGGTAACAACGTTATTGGTGCAGACTGACTGTTTCTATTGGTAATGGTAATTTGAATAAGTATATCGGTATCATTACCTTTTGCGTATTCTGTACTGACATCGAAATAGGTGTTATTATTAAAAATGCCCATGTCCAACAACTCAAATTCTAAATCCTCACGAGAGCGTTTTTTGTTTTCCTCAATCAGTTGCTCGTATGGGTATTTCTTTTGAGAATACTTATACAAATACTTCATGTACGAATGCGAGGGTGTATTCTCTAAGTAATAATAAAGTTCCTTTACATCTTCCCCATGATTGCCTTGCGGACCAGTTAAACCAAATAGTCGCTCTTTTAAGATATCATCTTGTCCGTTCCATAATGCAATGCTGAAACACATATTGCAATAGCGGTCGCTAATACCAGCAATACCATCTTCACCCCAACGAAAAGTACGGCTTCTAGCGTGATCATGCGGAAAATAATTCCAAGCATCACCACCAGCACTATAATCTTCACGAACCGTTCCCCATTGGCGCTCACTTAAATATGGGCCCCATTTTAGCCAATCTTTTTCTTCACTTTGGTGTTGGGCTAGCCGTTCTTTTTCGGGGTTTTTCATGGGAAGTTTAATTTGACTTTACGAGATACGTTTTATGCTGTTCGTTTAGCGCTTTCTTTAATAATGTTGAAAATAGGCTTTTCGTTTATGTTTTTTCATTTGACCACCAACTACTTAAGATTGTTAATGTCAATTTTGAAGAGTGCTGCTGCATTTTTCCAAAGAATCAGTTCTTTCTTTTCATCAGCTAAATCTAATTGATTCATGAATTTTAAGTAAGATTTCATATTTGAAATAGGCCAATCTGTACCGTATAATAAGTATTTTGGGTCACCAGCGTAGGTAATCATTTCCTCGATTTCCTTTTTCATATAACGCTCAAACTTATCGGAGAAATCACCAAGTACTAAGCCAGAGATATCGGCATATACGTTTTTGTTTTTGTAAACGACCTCCATACAATCTTTAATCCACGGGTTACCTACATGGCAGATTACAATTTTTAACTCTGGATAATCGACCGCTAAATCATCGATATGAATAGGGTGTGAGTATTTTATTTTACCGGTTGGCGCATAGGTGTCACCAGAATGAAACATAACGGGAATATCATACTCAATCGCCATTTCATACATTAACTTAAACCGAATATCATTCGGATAAAAAGGTTCATAACCAGGGTAGAATTTTAAGCCTTTAATGAATCCCTTTTCAAGGTAGTCGCTTATTTCTATAACATCTCTGTGATTATAGTGCAAGTAACTAATGCCTGAAACCACCCCAAGATTATTATAGCCTTTTATAGCTTCAACGACCTGCTTTGTACTCGGCCGATGTTCATTTACTTTATAAGACGTAAGCACTAAAGAATAATCGATATTGTTGGCTGCCATGTTTTCAGAAAGCTTGTCTAAACTTTCGTTTAAAGAAACTACTCTGTCTTCGTGGTAATTATTGATGTGCGTGTGTACGTCTATAATCATGTTTTTTGTTGATTTTTATTGATGTTGGTTTATTGAAAACATCTTCACTAATTATCTTGGATTTCAATAAAAGATAAAAATTTCTTTCCAAACTCAGTTGTTCTAGAAGATTTTAACCCATTTGAACTAAGGCCTACATTTAATTCACTGGTATTTATTAATCCTGACCTATATAAGTCGGACCATATTAAATCGCATAATTCTTTTTTACCTTTAAGGGCTGTATGGGCTTTAAAAAGAATTTTAGATAAAGGCGCTGTGGCATATTCAGGAAAATCTATTTCATTTTGAATAAACCACTGGATTGGGTTATCAAAAACCTTTAAGATTTTAACATGCCATACAGTGAAATCTGTTATAAACCGGTTGAAAAAGTTAATTTCAGAAAAATCAAGATTCTCATATATTGCAGTATTTAATAAAGCGTTTTTAAAATAATCTAATTTTTCTTGCTCACTTGTTTTTAGGGCTTCACTAGAAATTTTTATGACCATGTCAATAAAAATTTCATTATTAGCTAATTCGTTTAGTTTAATTCTATCTTTTTCTTCTAGAACCCTTAATTTTTCTCCTATCTCTTGCATCCAAATTTCTCGTCTTTTTTCAATGGGATTTTTTAGAAGAAGAGGTAATATTTCAGAAGCTGCACCACCAAATAATGGTATAGATGCTATTCCTGCTTTTAAAATTGAATATGAAATTTCCTTTTTATCCTTGGACATGTACTAATATATATATTGAGATAGCCGATTTTATGTGATTTGTCCTTTGATAACCTTTAAACCGCCCTTTGCACTACCTCAAACACTTTATTAGCATCGCATTTAATAGTTTTAGCTGGGTATTTAAGAATCAAGGCATAATCGTGGGTAGCCATAAGAATAGTGCGGCCTGCTTTATTGATTTCCTGTAATACCTTCATTACCTCTACACTGGTTTGTGGGTCAAGGTTTCCGGTAGGCTCATCGGCTATAATCAATTCTGGGTCGTTTAAAAGTGAACGCGCTATGGCTATACGTTGCTGCTCTCCACCAGAAAGCTCATGAGGAAATTTAAACCCCTTGGTTTTCATGCCTACCTTTTCAAGAACATTCAATACTTGGGTATCCATTTTCGCCTTGTCGGTCCATCCGGTAGCCTTCAAAACAAATAACATATTTTGGTTGATATTTCGGTCTGGGAGCAGTTTAAAATCCTGAAAAACAATACCTAATTTCCGTCTAAGAAAGGGTATTTCGTTCTCTTTTAACGTCTTTAGGTTGAACTCAACAATATGACCTTCACCTTTTTGTAAGGGTAAATCGCCATATAGGGTTTTCATGAAGCTACTTTTACCGCTTCCCGTCTTACCAATAAGGTATACAAATTCCCCTTTTTCGATTTTTAAACTCACTTCGCTCAAAACCAAACTCTCTTTTTGAAATATTGAGGCATCCTTAAGTTCTAAAACAATCTCTTTCATAGCGCTAATGTTGATATAAAAGTAATAAGTTCCTATTGATAATAGAGAACCCTTTTTCAAAATCTTTTCTTTTGCAATGGTATTGCACATACTTAGGAACAATTTTTGCCGTTATGACATGTTATAACGGTATTTCTAAATAGTAACAGAACACTATGCTTAAAAAAATCACCGCTTTTATTCCAATGGTATTCGGTTTGGTCGCTTTGACCACTGCCCAAGAGTCTAAGATTTATACCCACGAACAAAAAGCATTTCAAGACGCCCTAGCGCTTTACAACAACGAACAGTATCAAGCGGCACAGACCATTTTTGATAAGGTCAAAGTGACTACAAAAGATGAGGAGACCGCTGCCAATAGCGCATATTATGCGGCTAACGCAGCTGTGCGGTTAAACCAAATTGGTGCGGATCGTTTAATGGAAGATTTTGTTGAAAAATATCCTACCTCAACAAAACGTAATTCTGCCTTTGCCGATGTGGCAGAATATTATTTTCAAACCGGTAAATATCCTTATGCCCTAAAGTGGTATGATAAGGTAGACCAGAAGTCATTGTCTCGTGGTGAGATGGATAAGTTTAATTTCAATTATGGCTACTCTTTGTTCTCATCCCGTAAAACGAAAGAAGCTGAAAAATATCTAGAAAAGGTCACTACTTCACCTGTTTACGGTTCACAAGCCAAGTATTACTTAGGCTATATTTCGTACCAAGAAGATGATTACGAAGCTGCCAACCAACGTTTTGACCAAATTACGGATCAAGATGTTTTAGAGGAAAAATTAAGCTACTACCAGGCAGATATGAATTTTAAGCTTGGTAAATTCGAAGAGGCGATTGCTTTGGCGAAAAAACAGTTACCAAAATCTGACAGAAAAGAAGTTTCTGAATTGAATAAGGTGATTGGCGAGAGTTATTTTAATCTTAAACAATATGAGAATGCGGTTCCGTATTTGAAAGAATACAACGGTAAAGGTGGTAAGTGGAGTAATACCGATTACTATTACCTAGGATATGCCTATTACAAAGGAGGCGATTATGGAAATGCGATTGCTCAATTTAATAAAATTATCGGTGGTACTAATAGCGTCGCACAGAATGCGTATTACCATTTAGCGGAATGTTATTTAAAGTTGGATAAAAAGCAGGAAGCTCTTAACGCTTTTAGAAATGCTTCTCAAATGGAGTATAGTGCGGAGATTCAAAAAGATGCATTTTTAAATTATGCAAGATTGAGTTATGAAGTGGGTAACGCTTATGAGCCCGTACCACAGGTGATTACCAATTACTTAAAAACCTACCCGAACGACGAACACCAAGAAGAAATGCAAACCTTGTTGGTCGATTCATACATTACTTCAAAGAACTTTGCCGGGGCGATGAAATTGCTTGAAGAAAATAAAAACTACGCTAGTAAATCAGTCTACCAAAAAGTAGCATACTACAGAGGTATCGAACTTTTTATGGAAGTTGATTATACTGCGGCTTCAGATAATTTTGCCAAGTCGTTGTCGAGTGCAGAAGATATGCTTTTCAAAGCAAGAGCCAATTATTGGAAAGCAGAAGCAGATTATTTGTCAAATCGGTTTGATGATGCAGTAAAAGGTTATGCTGCTTTTAAAAATAATCCGTCAGCAAAGAATACAGAAATGTATGCTGACATAGATTATAGTTTAGCGTATGCGTACTTCAAACAGAAAAAATATTCAGATGCCATTACTTACTTTAATTCATTCACAAGTAACGGTAACGCTGAGGTAGAGAAATTACACGATGGTTTTTTACGATTAGGAGATAGCTATTATGCTACCAGTAAATATTGGCCTGCGATAGAAACGTATAACAAAGCGTTAGACTTAACGGGGCCAGAGAAAGACTATGCATCGTACCAAAAAGCAATGAGTTATGGTTATGTGGATAGAAGTGTCAGTAAAATTGAAAACTTAGAATCTTTTGTAAGTCAGTATCCTAGATCAAGCTTTAAAGATGATGCGCTTTTTGAATTAGGCAACACCTACATATCACAAGGTCAAGAGAATAAAGGATTGGAAGCTTACGATCGTTTAATTAACGAATACAAAGGAAGTTCTTTGGTGCCACAAGCTTTAATGAGACAAGGTTTGGTTAATTACAATGCCAATAGAAACGAAGCTGCTTTAGTGAAGTTTAAAACTGTTGTACGTGATTATCCAAAAACTCAAGAAGCGATACAAGCTGTTGCTACGGCAAAATTGGTTTATGTTGATTTAGGGCAAGTAAACGAATATGCAGACTGGGTTCGTGGTCTTGATTTTGTTGAGGTGACCGATACTGAATTAGATAATGCAAGTTATGATGCTGCTCAAAAACAAAACCTAGAAGGTAATGTTGAGCCTGCCATACGAGCGTATAAAAATTACATTCAGCAATTTCCAAATGGTCTTCATGCAGTTGATGCTAATTTTAGTTTGGCACAATTGTACTTCGGAAAAGGAGAAAAAGAATCGGCTTTACCTTATTACAAGTACGTTGCCGATAGAAGTACCAGTGAATATGCAGAGCAGGCATTGACAAGGGTTTGTGAAGTATATATCGGTAAAGACGATTACGAAACGGTATTGCCTTATTTATTGAAATTGGAGAGTCAAGCGAATATTCAACAGAACAGAACCTTTGCACGCTCTAATTTAATGAAAGGGTATTACGGCCAACGTAATTATGCTAAGACATTAGAATATGCTGATAAGGTATTGGCAACTTCAAATATCGATAACCGTATTAAGAGTGATGCACATATTATGATTGCTAGGTCAGCAATTGCAACGAACAATGAAGCAAAGGCAAAATCTGCTTATGCCGAAGTATTGAAAATTGCTTCGGGTGCGACCGCTGCAGAAGCGTTATACTATGATGCTTATTTTGAACATAAAGATGGTGCTTTTGAAAACTCGAATGTGGCCGTTCAGAAACTGGCAAAAGATTATGCTACTTACAAGGAATGGGGTGGTAAAGGTTTGGTCTTAATGGCGAAAAACTATTATGCTCTAGATGATGCCTATCAGGCTACTTACATTTTAGAAAGTGTGATCACCAATTTTAGTCAGTATCCAGAAATTGTTGCTGAGGCAAGGGCAGAGTTAGCCATCATCAAATCAAAAGAAGCTCAAAGTAATTCATCGGTTAACCCTAATTAAACATCATGTACACCAGTAAAAGAACACCTATGTACAATAAACATATAGTTACGCTTATTTTTTTGGCTCTTGGCCTGCACATTGGTGTTGCCCAAGACGATGAAAAAGATTTAGGCACAGAAACAGTGACGGTTACAAAAGCGTATACGCCTACAGTTTCAGATGCCTTTAAAATAAAGTCAGTTCCTAATTTGAACGATTCTATCGTTCTTCAAAAAAAGCCAATTACCTATAGTATTTTCTCTGTACCTGTAGCATCGACATTTACACCATCAAAAGGAACGGCTTCTAAAGTAGAAAAATTACCGCCACCACAACTCTTTAATTCCTATGCCTCTTTCGGAGCAGGTAATTATGGTAATGTTTTAGGTGAATTTTACACGAGTAGAACTATTAATAGAGACGAAAATTTTGATGTAGGTTTTAATCATTTATCCTCAAGAGGTGGTATTAAAGGAGTAGAATTGAACAATACATTTTACGATACAAATTTAGACGCTTCGTACGCAAAACGTGATCGTGACTTAGATTGGGGGGCAGCTATCGGACTTCAACATCAATTATACAATTGGTACGGAATTCCTGAAGAGGAGTTTAGTGAGACAGAATTGAATGGTATTGACGAACGTCAAAATTATTTTATGGGTGAGGCTAGTGCGCATATTAATGTAGAGGACGCCTTCCTTAAAAGAGCGGATATTAAGTATCGTAGATTTTTTGATGCACTAAGTTCTGGGGAAAACAGAGCCATATTTAATACCGGATTTGAATTTCCGATGAACGAAGAAGCTTTTGCCTTAAAGGTCAAGGTCGATTATGTAGGCGGCACATTTGCAAATGATGGTTATAACCCAACAATAAATTCGGCACCGATTAATTATAGCAATTTACAAGCAGGTATCAATCCGTCCTTAAAGATGCTTCGAGATGACCTATCATTAAATCTTGGGGTGAATTTGGTGTATGGAATGGATTTGGAAAACAGCGAAAGTAACTTTTATATCTATCCAGCAGTGACAGCATCCTATAGATTATTAGATGAATCTGTAATTGCTTATGGTGGTGTAACTGGTGAATTAAAGCAAAATTCATATTATGATTTTGTTGAGGCGAATCCGTTTGTATCTCCTACTTTAACTATTGCGCCAACCGATAGTCAGTATAATGCCTATGTCGGATTTAAAGGTCAATTATTGCCAAATTTGAGCTATAACTTAAAAGGATCTTATGCTGCAGAAAATAGAAAACCACTTTTTATATTAAATCCTCAGGAAAATTCAAGGAGCGATGACAATGGATATTTCTTAGGCAATTCTTTTCAAGTATTTTATGACGATATAAAGACCTTAGGCATCTTTGGAGAGTTAAATGTTGATGTGAATAGAAACTTTAACTTAGGTGTTAATGCAGAAGTTTATGATTATAATACCGAAACCGGTAACCCAGCTTGGAACCTACCTAATTTGAAAGCATCTTTATTTATGGATTATCAAATCGGTGAAAAATGGTTTATGGGTGCAAACTTATTTTATGTTGGTGAAAGAGATGATTTTTCAAGCGAATTAACTTCCGGGTCCGCTAATCCACAACCTGGTATCGATACACCTATAACTTTAGAAGGTTATTTTGATGCCAATGCACATGTAGGTTACAGATTTAACGATCAACTTTCCTTTTTTATAAAAGGTGCAAACCTTTCCAATAACGAATATCAACGTTGGGCCAATTTTCAGGTACAAGGAATTCAGGTTTTAGGAGGAGCAACATATAAGTTTGATTTTTAGGAATACGTTCATCTAAAATGTTCGACTACTTAATAGCCCCTCTTGTAATCTAGAGGGGCTTTTTTTTGCATATGGTTATGATTTTATAGGTTTTCAGTACTTTAGAGAACGATTCATAGTGTATGCAGTTACGAGACTTACATGTAGGAATGATTTTTTTGCTGCTTTTTTGTGTGCCTTATTTCGGCTATTCTCAAAATTTGGTATTAAACCCAAGTTTTGAAAACTTCATCAATTGTCCCGTTAAATTAGGTAATCTAGAACAAGATGTTGAAGATTGGAAAATGCCCACCTTGGGTTCTACAGATTATTTTAATGGATGTAGTGAGGCCATGGGAACCCCCAAAAATTTTAATGGGCAGCAACCTGCAGATTTCGGAGAAGGGTATGTGGGTTTGTATATGTATGCCCCAAACGACTACCGAGAGTATTTACAAGCAGCCTTAATTTCAACATTGAAAAAAGGTGAACACTACTCGATTTCTTTTTATGTGAGTTTGGCAGAACGTTCAGATTTTGCGGTAAAGGAATTCGGAATTAGATTTACGGAGTTTCCAGTACAGGTAGAAACTAGGAAAGTGTTATCGAGCATGCATTTTTCTAAATTAAAAGGTGATACTTCAAATCAGCTAGAAATTAAATATTCAAAGTTTTATTCTGACGAAATAGAATGGATAAAACTTACACAAGAGTTTGTGGCAAACGGTACAGAGAATTATTTGATTATCGGGAATTTTAAGAATAACAAACGTACTCAAAAATTTCAGACCAAAAGAAAAATCACCAAAGGGTCTTACTATTACTTAGATATGGTGTCAGTATATAAATCAGATTCGGAAGACGCGAAATTGACCGTGGAAAATCAAAATAACTTTAAAATAGATAGCGTGCATGTCTTTAGAGATGTTCATTTCGATTTTAACCGAAGTATTCCTAGAAATTCACATCAACGGGAATTGAACTTATTAGTAGCTTATATGAAAAAACATTCTAAGCTGAAAATAGCTATTACCGGGCATACCGATAATATTGGGTCGAATACATTTAATAAAATTTTATCCCTGAAACGAGCTGAAGAAGTTGCCCATTTTTTAATCAATAATGGGATTGATAAAAGTAGAATAGAATACGTTGGCTTGGGTAGTGTAAAACCGATAGCTGATAATACTACAGACGCCGGAAGATTACTCAACCGGCGTGTAGAATTTGTGTTATTAAAGTAAATTAATAATCTGAATACTCCGTTGGGTAAAGTAAGTTTATGTCCGCATGACTAACTGTATTCTTATATATGTCCATACTGGAAATTTCTTTCCATTTAGGAGCGCTTCCAAAATCTTTCCAAAGTGCATCCCGTTTTTCCATGTTTGGGAATGTGGTCATATACATAAGATTGGGCATATGGTCACCGGAGATTACTTCAGCATAAAACACGGCGTTGAAACCAAGGTCATTAAAAAGTTTCACCTCTCCACCTTCATTGAACATATTTACCTTTCTGTGATACATGGCCTCGGTAGGTCCTTCGTAACTACGCAGTTCATAAACCCGATCCGCTCGTGAACCTTCTAGATCTGTCGGTTTCATTTTTGGCATATCTGGGAAGGCACGCAATAAAACTGAACTTATTCTTTCATAAGGAGTGTTAGTGTGTGTGGCATTGATATAATCTGCTCCAGCGGCTAAATGGGTTTTATCTGCCGCAAGCTTGGACTCCAATTGTTCAAATGCTGTCAAGGATTTAAATGGAATCAAAACATAGATTTTATCACTCAATGTGAAATTATTAGGACGAACTTTAAAAACGCCAACATTTTCAATACCCATTCGTTTTAAAGCAGGTATATAGGCATTTTCCAAATAGGCATCCATCATTTTTTCCTGATCACCGTTTTTTAGGGTATATGTTTTCAGTTGATAGAATTCCTTATCTTGACCATAACTAAAAGTTGATGTGACAACTAGGGTCAAAAGAAAAAGGAAAGGCATTAAAATTTTATTTTTCATGAGTTAAGTTATGTAGTTAATAAGCCAATAAAGTTAGGGATTAAAATAGTATTGTTCCTTTTTTTAGCTAAAAGTAACAGAATACCTTTTTTAAAGGTCAATTATTATTGGGGTAAAGGACAGATAAATAGATATTCATGAAGTATATAATTTTAAAATTGATGATTTTTTATTGGATTATGACTACCAATACCATATCCGCCCAAGAAATCAAATTGAAAATTACCGATGATTCGGCCTATTTTTTGGAGGAAGCTGATAGTATTTTGGTCTATAGGGCTGCGGAAACATCCTTGAACGGACTTTTTAAAAGAGCCAATTATATTCATCCGCTGTATGGTTTGGATGGTACAGTCATTACGGAAGATTTTCCAGAGGACCACAAGCATCATAGGGGGGTCTTTTGGGCTTGGCATCAATTGTATATTGGCGAAACCCGTATTGGAGATGGCTGGGAATTAAAAGATTTACGTTGGGAGGTGGTTTCCTTGGAAGAAATCCATTCTTTAAGGGCGCAGAAAACCTTGAAAACCGAAGTCTTTTGGAAATCCCCTTTGTGGAAGGATCATTTGGGAAATGAAAAACCCTTGGTGAAGGAAACGACTTCTATTGCCGTCTATCCCAAAAAAGGAACGTATAGGGCCGTTGATATTCAAATAGAATTAGTGGCCATGGAACCGGATATGCGTTTGGGTGGTTCAGAAGATGTAAAGGGATATGGTGGTTTTTCGGTCCGGATGCAATTGCCGGAGGATATTCAATTTTTAGACGCTAATGGAAAAGTAATGCCACAAAACCTTCCGGTAGATGGAAATGGTTGGTTGGCATTTAAGGGGACCATGGATGTAAGTGGTAATGCCACACAATTGGTTATTATACCCCATAAGGATAATCCGGGTTATCCTAATCCTTGGATATTGCGTTCCAAGGCCAGTATGCAGAATGCGGTCTACCCGGATCCGGGAGCCGTTGCTGTACCATTGTCCATGGTAAAGCCCACAAGGATGAACTATCGCTTATTGATTTCTGACGGTAGCTTAATAAAGGATAGTATCATTGAATTACAAAATTCTTTTTTTATAAAATAACCGGATGCATTTTTTTCTAGGTTTTGATGATGGCCTACTTTTGTAATCAGTATTTTTCTTATGGCCACTATTTTCAGGAAACCGCTTATTGACCCCGCCAAAAGCCCTATTTTTTATGGCTATGTAATACTTTTTATAGGTACAATTGGAATTTATTGTAGCATACCAGGTCAAACCATTGGTGTGTCGGTATTTACTGATCCCGTAAAAGATGCGTTAGGATTATCTAGAAATCAATTTAGTAATGCCTACATGATTGGTACTATTGTGAGTTCACTCGTCATTGGTAGGGCAGGGGTTTGGTTCGATACGTATGGTGCCCGATATGTAGCTTTCTTTGCAGCTTTGACTTTAGGGGTAACCTTGTTTTTGTGTTCTTGGTCTGCTATTATGAGCTCGTATATAAAAGAGCTTTTGTCATTAGATACGTGGATAGTGCCTTTTACGGTAATGACGGTTTTATTTTTTCTTTTACGTTTTGCAGGTCAGGGAGTTTTGACCATGGCCTCTAGAAACGTAATAATGATTTGGTTCGATAAAAATAGGGGTAAAGTAAATTCATTTAGTAGTGTCGCGCTCTCTTTCGGCTTTTCATCTTCACCCTTATGGGTCAACTTTCTAATAGAAGGGTATGGTTGGCAGCAAACATGGCAATTTCTAGCAATTGGGTTATTGATATTCAGTGTTTTTATATTCATTTTTTATAAAATATCACCTGAGAAACATGGTCTTCTGCCAGATGGAGCAAAATCGTTATCTGCACAGGAAGAAGAGAAAAAAGTAGTACCAAAACAATTCACACTTGACGAGGCTAAAAAAGAAAGAGCATTTTGGATGTACGGACTTACATTAGCTTTTAATAGTTTTTTTATCACCGGACTAACTTTTCATGTGGTCTCTATTTTTACGCACGAAGGTTTTATAAAAGAGGATGCTATAGCTATATTTCTGCCTGGGTCGGTGGTTGCTGTAACAGTTTCTACCTTGTTTAATTTTTTAAGTGATTATTTGCCGTTAAAACTGTATTTGTATTTAATGCTGTTAGGTGGATTTTTAGCCTCTTTAGGATTTTTGTTCTTATCCACTCCCGCAGGAATTCCAATGTTAATTGCCGGTTTTGGTATTTTGGGCGGATTTTTCGCAGTTCTAAATGCCGTAGCTTGGCCTCGTTTTTTTGGCAGATCTCATTTAGGAAGCATCACCGGAAAGATTATGAGCTTTTTAATTCTGGCAAGTGCATTGGCGCCTAGTATTTTTAGCTTGTGTTTGTCAACCTTTGGGTCATATGAAATGGTAGGATATTTAGGGTTAGCATTTTTGCTTTTTTTAGCAATCGGTTCTATTAAAGCTGATAATCCGCAGTAATGTAATATTTAGGAAAGTTATGGGCTAACAACTTGCAGTTCAAGTTGAAAACGAATTATCTTTATAAAAAAGTAGTATAATGGATTTAAATTTAGCGGTATTAATCGATGGTGATAATATTCCATCAGCTTACGTAAAGGAAATGATGGAGGAGATTGCTAAATATGGCAACCCAACAATCAAACGTATCTATGGTGATTGGACAAACCCTCGTTTAGGGAAATGGAAAAATGTATTGCTAGAAAACGCTATTACTCCTATTCAACAATACGGCTACACACAAGGTAAAAATGCCACCGATTCTGCTATGATTATTGACGCAATGGATATTCTTTATACTGGTAAGGTAAGCGGATTCTGTATTGTTAGTAGTGATAGTGATTTTACACGCTTAGCAACAAGATTACGAGAAGCAGGTATGCAGGTTTTTGGTATTGGAGAACGTAAAACGCCTAATCCGTTTATTGTTGCTTGTGATAAATTCATCTATATAGAAATTCTTAAAAGTAGAACAGAAGAGGAGACAACTGATTCTATTAGTAAAACCCCAGCGGAAAAGAATACCGTTGATAAGATTACGCCAAAAGCCCTGCGTTTTATAGCGACAACAATCGATGATGTTGCAGATGATGATGGCTGGGCATTTTTAGGTGACGTAGGTAGTTTGCTGCAAAAGAAACAACCAAATTTTGATTCTCGAAACTATGGGTTTCAAAAACTGACACCGTTAATTAATTCAATACCTCATTTTGAAATTGAGCGAAGAGAAGACTCCAAAGGGCGTAAGAAACTTATTTACGTAAAAATTAAAGAGAAGAATACTTCAAAAACAAAGAAGTAACCAAGCTGGTTAATTATTCTTTTGGATAATATTTTTATTTTCATTTTTCTTTGAAATAGGCTTAAAGCATTGTATTAGTTTTTGTATTTTTCAATTCAAACTCTAAGACTATGAACCGTATCCTATTGCTATTGTTGTGTGCTCTAATTCTCAATTCTTGTAAAGAAACTGAGAAGAAAAACTTGACTGAAGAACTACGGCCTATCGCTGAAGTGTTTGGTGAATTTTATGAGTTTAAAAAAAGCATCAATCCAATAGAAGCGACCAAAGCAGGTTATTCTCAATACAACGATACAATAGCCAATTATATCTCAGACGATTACATTTTTTATTTAAAAGACCGGTATGCCTACTTTTTAGAAGAATTGGATAAGTATGATTCTACAAAGGTAAGTGGGTCAGATTGGATGAGTTTGCGTGTAATGAAATGGGATTGTTCTGTGAAGTTGCAAGGGGTAATGAATCCCATCGTAACCGTGGCGTCACCAATTTATGATCTTCCAAGTTTTGAGTTAATGCCCCTTTTTCAAATTCAATCATTGCACCTTTATGTTGCCCAATTGGCAGGTGGTACAAGTGTTCAGCCATTTAATACGGTTGAAGATTATACGAATTGGCTAAGTAGATTAGACGATTATCTCTCTTTTTTAGATACTTCGATTGTGAAAATGAAACTAGGCATGGCCAAAGGGGTGGTTTTGCCAAAGGTGTTGACCTTAAAAATGTTGCCTCAAGTAAGGTCATTTATAGATATACCGTTAGAGGAGAATCTTTTCTATCAGCCTATATTGAATTTTCCAGATGGTATGTCAGATGTTGATAAGGATATATTAGAAAGTAATTATGCTGCTTTTATTAAGGATAAACTGACTCCTAAATATGTGGAGTTAAATCAATTCTTGACGGAAGAATATTTGCCGAAATGTAGAGAAACAGACGGACTTTTAGATTTGCCAAACGGAAAAGAAACATATCAATATTTAATAAAACTGCATACTACCACGAACATGAATGCCGATGAAATTCATGAATTAGGCTTGTCAGAGGTGGCGCGTATTTCAAGTGAAATGGAAATTATCAAAAATCAAATCGGATTTAATGGTGATCTAAAATCTTTTTTCAATTCACTAAGGACGAAAAAGGATTTAATGCCTTTCAATAATCCAGAGGAGGTAATTGCTAATTTTAATGCCATCAATGACCGTATTGCCTTAAGAATTGATTCTTTATTCGAACTAACACCGAAAGCGGGCTTTAATGTTCGCAGAACAGAAGCTTTTAGAGAAGCTTCGGCAAGCGCTGAATATACACCGGGTTCAAAAGATGGAACAAGGGCGGGTATTTTTTATGTGCCTATACCAAATGTAAAAACATACAATACAGTGCATGACGAAGCTCTGTTTTTGCATGAAGCAATACCTGGGCATCATTTTCAATTATCATTACAGCAAGAAAATAAAGACCTTCCAGAGTTTCTACATCCAGAAAGTATGGGTGTTTTTGTGGAAGGTTGGGCACTTTATGCAGAATCTCTAGGTAAAGAATTAGGCGTATATACTGATCCGTATCAATATTTTGGAATGTTAAGTATGGAGATGCACAGAGCTATACGTTTAGTAGTAGATACTGGTTTGCATGCAAAAGGATGGTCAAGAGAAAAGGCGATACAATATTCTTTAGATAATGAAGCTGAGTCAGAAGAAAGTATAATTGCAGAGGTAGAGCGTTATATGGCTACACCTGGTCAGGCACTTTCGTATAAACTAGGTCAACTAAAAATTAGGGAATTGCGAACAAAAGCAGAGAAAGCCCTTGGCACTAATTTTAATATTCGGGAGTTTCATAGTCAAATTTTGAATTCAGGTAGTTTGCCACTTGTGCTACTAGAAGAGAAATTAAATGGCTGGATAGTGAGTCAAAGTAAATAATGTAGTAAAATGCTGATAAATCAATAAAATATTAAAAGAATATGCACGTTTGAGACTCATAGTTTAACGCTAGCTTGAATAAACATGATTCAGATTATAGTAAAAAGTATTTTTTTGATTCAACTATTATATGTCTTTTCGGCAATAAATGTGCAAAATCTTGAAAGTAGCACCAATGTTTTACAAGATCAGATTGTTTCTAGTGAAACCATTTTAGGTGTTTGGAACTTTACCATGTCTAATGCAGAATCTGCTTACGAGAAAGGTGTATTATTCATTTCTAAAAATGAAGTTACATACGATGTAGCCATTAAATATCCAGAAGGTATATATACATGTCAAGATGTTGTTATAGATATTGACCGCATTAATTTTAATGTAAATATAGCAGGCTTAGAACGTGTTTCATTTGTATTGATGGTAGAAGGAGACCGAATCATAGGGGAGAGCTATTCCAATGCTGGTTCTAGTCAAATTTTAGGTATACGTCAACTGCCTGTGCGTTAAAGATTTAAATCTTACCAAAAAAATACTTAGTTTTCAAGATTATTTGATGTCGGCCTAGTTGGCTTTCATTACTATTTATTGGTGAACTAATTTTTGTGTTTTGAAAAAACTACTACCCATTCTACTCGTTTTATTATCTGGTTGCGAACTCATGAAAGAGAAAGTCGACCTAATTATTGTAAACGCCAATGTATATACTGTAAATGATGAGTTTTCAAAAGCTCAAGCTTTTGCGGTACATGAAGGTAAGTTTCTTGCAGTTGGTACAACCGATGAAATTCGTGATGTTTATACCTCTGATCAACTTATTGATGCGGATGGTAGAGCCATCACGCCAGGTTTAATTGATGCCCACTGTCATTTTTATGGATTGGGATTAAACCAGCAATTAGTGAATCTTGTTGGCACCACTAGTTTTGAAGAAGTACTAGAGCGAGTTAAAGAGTTTCATGCTGTGAATCCTAAAACATTTTTAAGAGGTAGAGGTTGGGACCAAAATGACTGGGAGGTTAAGGAATTTCCAACGAAAACAGAATTAGATACTCTTTTTCCTGATATTCCTGTTGCTTTAGAGCGTGTTGATGGCCATGCTTATTTGGTCAATCAGAAAGCATTAGATATGGCGGGGATAGATTGGAGTACTAAAGTAGAAGGTGGCGAAATTGAAAAAAAATGGAAAGACGGATTTTCTGGTATAACAGGAATACTTATCGATAATCCTATGGCACTGATAGATAGTATTATGCCATCACCAACTTTAGATGATAAAATTAAGGCCCTAAAAGATGCAGAGCGTATTTGTTTAAATCACGGACTTACCACTGTAAATGATGCTGGGATCGATAGAAATACTATTGAACTTATCGATAGTTTGCAGCAAACTGGTGAATTGTCTATCCGTGTTTATGCGATGGTAAGTAACAATAAAGAAGATGTAGATTACTTTATTTATAAAGGACCCATTAAAACTGACCGTCTAAATGTTAGGTCTGTAAAAGTATATGGCGATGGTGCTTTAGGATCTAGAGGAGCTGCATTAAAGGAACCATATAGTGATTTACCTGGCCATTTTGGTGCAATGGTAACACCTGTTGCCGAAATTGAAAATCTTGCTAATCGTTTAGCACTTTCAGAATATCAAATGAATACGCATGCCATTGGCGATTCTGCGAATATTGCTGTATTAAGGGTATATAAAAATGCTTTAGAAGGACAAGTGGATAGACGTTGGAAAATTGAACATGCCCAAATACTAACAGAGGGTGATTTTGATTATTTTGAGGATGGAATAATTCCTTCAGTACAACCAACGCATGCCACCAGTGATATGTATTGGGCCGAGGATCGTTTGGGTGAAAGAGTGAAAGGAGCATATGCGTATAAGACTTTATTGAATAAAGCAGGTATGGTAGCATTAGGCACCGATTTCCCTGTTGAGGATGTTAGCCCGTTTTTAACTTTTTATGCTGCTGTTTCACGTAAAGATACAAGCGGTTTTCCTAAAGGCGGGTTTCAAGTAGAAGAGGCTTTAAGTAGGGAAGAAACTCTTAAAGGAATGACTATTTGGGCTGCCTATTCAAATTTTGAGGAGGATGAAAAAGGAAGTATCGAGCCTGGTAAATTTGCAGATTTTGTTATCTACGATAAAGATATGATGACCGTTCCCTTAGAGGAAATACCAAGTATACGCGCGGAGCAAACATTCGTGAATGGAGTAGTTCGTTAAAAACAAAAACCTCGGTCGTAGACCGAGGTTTTTAAAATAAATTATTTTTTAAAATTACATGGTAATCGGTACTGCAACTCTTGTTTTGTCCCAACCCATTACTAAATGTGCTCCACCTTCAACATCTTTGAAAGCAATTGAGAATTCTTCAAGCGACGCAGCATCAGAACCATTAGGAACTGTTACACGAATAACATCAGATGCTTCATCATAGAAGTAAGAACCCCATTGATTTAGATTTTTGTTTAAAATAACAGTCCAATTTTCAGCACCAGGTATAGTAAATAATGAATACGTACCGGCTTTAACATCTTTTCCGCCAAATTTCACGTCTTTATAAAAAGTTATCTCAGGAGCTTCATTTGCTCCAGTTCTCCATACTTTACCAGTAGGAGCCAATTCTTCCATAGAACGTCCTTTCAATTGAGGTCTACCGTATATAATACGAACCGCTTTTTCAGAAACTTTGTAGTCTGTTGGGTAAGCAGCCATATCCATAGGGCTTTTATCGATACCAGAAAATTCTTGAGCGGATACAGCAGTCGTTAAAACTAAGGCTAGCATTAAAGTAGCAAGTGCAAATGTTTTTTTCATAATAATTGTTTTGGTTAATTAGGTCATAAAACTAAACAGTTCCTTACAGTCTTATTGGTAAAAAGAAGTTAAATTTTAATTCATTACATTATTCTAGGTTCATTGGATAATTATGGCTTAAAATATTTTAAATTTAATTAAATAAAGGAAATATGATTATAATGTGTAATTAAAACAGGCGTATGTGTTTCTTAATTGAAACTATAAATGGATATTTGTATTCGAAATGATATAATAATTAGATTATGTGTGGAATAGTATGTGCATTTGATGTTAAGGAAAGTACCGAGGTACTAAGGCCTCAGCTTTTAGAAATGTCAAAGAAAATAAGACATAGAGGTCCAGATTGGAGTGGCATCTATGCAGATGATAAAGCAATCTTGGCGCATGAGAGATTGGCAATTGTAGATCCAGCTTCTGGTAAACAACCATTATTGAGTCCGAATGGTAAATTGGTATTAGCTGCCAATGGTGAAATATATAATCATAGAGAATTACGTAAGCAATTTGAAGGTAAATATGACTTTAAGACAGAGTCTGATTGTGAAGTTATATTGGCTTTATATCAAGAAAAGGGAGTTGACTTTTTAGATGAAATGAACGGTATTTTTGGCTTTACTATTTATGATGCTGAAAAAGACGAATATTTTGTTGCTCGTGATCATATGGGGATTATTCCTTTATACATGGGTTGGGACAAGAACGGTACTTTCTATGTGGCTTCAGAATTAAAAGCTTTAGAAGGTACATGTACTAAAATTGAGTTATTTCCTCCAGGTCATTACTTACACAGTTCCGATGGAGAATTGAAGAGATGGTATTCTAGAGATTGGATGGAGTATGATGCTGTAAAAGATAATGCTACAAGTATTCAAGAAATTAAGGAAGCATTAGAGGCTGCCGTTCACCGTCAATTAATGTCTGATGTACCTTATGGTGTATTGTTGTCAGGCGGATTAGATTCTTCGGTAACATCTGCAATTGCTAAAAAATACGCACAAAAACGTATTGAAAGTGGAGATACTGCTGATGCTTGGTATCCACAATTGCACTCTTTTTCTGTGGGTCTAGAAGGTTCACCAGATTTAGCGGCAGCTGAAAAAGTTGCTAAGCATATAGGAACTGTTCATCATGAAATAAAATTTACGATTCAAGAAGGTTTAGATGCTATTAAAGATGTAGTATACAACTTAGAAACGTATGATATAACCACCATTCGTGCATCTACTCCAATGTATTTAATGGCTCGTGTTATTAAGTCAATGGGAATAAAGATGGTATTGTCAGGTGAAGGTGCAGATGAGTTGTTCGGTGGGTATCTATATTTTCATAAAGCACCCAACGCTAAAGAATTTCATGAAGAGACCGTTCGTAAATTAAGCAAGCTACATATGTATGATTGTTTACGAGCTAACAAATCATTGGCATCTTGGGGTATAGAAGGTAGAGTTCCGTTCTTGGATAAAGAATTTATGGATGTCGCTATGCGAATTAACCCGCAAGATAAGATGATCAATGGCGAGCGTATGGAAAAATGGGTTGTTCGTAAAGCTTTTGAAGATATGTTACCAGAAAGTGTAGCATGGAGACAAAAAGAACAATTCTCTGATGGTGTAGGGTATAGTTGGATCGATACGTTGAAAGTGGTTGTGAACGAAGAAGTAAGTGATGAGCAATTGGCAAATGCCAAGTTTAGGTTTCCACTTCAAACACCAAACTCAAAAGAAGAATTTTATTACCGTTCTATATTCGAAGAGCATTTTCCTTCAGATGCGGCCGCCCTATGTGTGCCTCAGGAAGCTTCTGTAGCGTGTAGTACTCAAATAGCTTTAGAATGGGATGAAGCATTTAAAAATATGAATGATCCTTCTGGTAGAGCTGTGGCAAATGTTCATACCGATGCATATGTAAAACAATAGGGTTTGAATTAGTCAATGTTTCTATTGTAAAAAACCCGTCTATTTATTTAGACGGGTTTACTTTTTTTAATTGTAGTTAGACTACAAAACGTTATCATTTTTTTTAAGTCCTCCTTAGACTCTCCGGTCTTCTCTTGTACTCTTCCTAAAAGTTCACCAGATTTTTACCTTCAGCGTGCTTTAGATGGTCATCCGTTAGGTCAGCATATTTTTGTTTAAGCTTACCTTTTGCTATGTTCAACTTTCCTTTAATTTACTCTTCATTCATGACAACTTATTTTAAGATTTTATTGCTGAGTTAATTTAGGTGTGTAAAGGAAATCTTAATATTTTCTAAGTCTAATCGATCCCGAACATATTGATTTTAATCGGATTAACTTCTGGTCGATATTGTAAGTGAAAGATTAAATTTTAAAGACGTTTTGCAAATTATGAAGGAGTACTAACTATCAATAACGGAATAATGTTTTTTGAGTCAATTTGTTCTACCATTTCATCTGCTTCTATAAAAAGATAAATGAAGCAGCATTAGTGAATCCGTTTATAAGATTTGCCTTGATTGTGTTAATTTTCCACAATAATTGTTGATAACTTGCTTCAGCCCAATTGCTAGAAACATCATATTTCATAGGGTATTACGTATATTTGTAAGATTGCAAAATTTGAAGTAAAACAACCTTAATTTTATGAGCGAAGAAGCAAATAAGAAGAATTATTCCGCAGACAGTATTCAGGCCCTTGAAGGTATGGAGCATGTACGTATGCGTCCATCAATGTATATTGGAGATGTTGGGGTGCGTGGTTTGCACCATTTGGTTTATGAAGTAGTAGATAACTCTATAGATGAAGCAATGGGTGGCTATTGTGATACAATTAGTGTTGTTATTAATGAAGATAACTCTATAACCACAAAAGATAACGGTAGGGGTATTCCGGTAGACTTACATAAAAAAGAAGGTGTTTCCGCATTACAGGTGGTAATGACCAAAATTGGAGCAGGTGGTAAGTTTGATAAGGATTCTTATAAAGTTTCTGGTGGCTTACACGGTGTAGGGGTGTCATGTGTTAATGCATTGTCAGATCATTTAACAGCTACGGTTTATAGAGAAGGTGTTGTTTGGCAACAGGAATATTCAAGGGGTAAAGCTCTTTATCCGGTAAAAAGAGTAGGAGAGACTACGGAGAGAGGAACTATGGTGACCTTTCATCCAGATGAAACTATTTTCACCCAAACTATTGAGTATAGTTATGAGACTTTAGCGAATAGAATGCGTGAGCTTTCTTTTTTAAATAAAGGGGTAACAATTACTATTACCGATATGCGTCAAAAAGACGATAAAGGAGAATATGTAAATGAAACTTTTTATTCTGACGAAGGATTAAAAGAATTTGTGAGGTTTTTAGATAGTAATCGTGAATCATTGATACAAAGTGTCATCTCCATGGAAGGGGAGAAGAATGATATTCCTGTAGAAGTAGCGATGATTTATAATACAAGTTACACTGAGAATTTACATTCTTACGTGAACAATATTAATACCCATGAAGGTGGAACGCATTTATCTGGATTTAGAAGAGGACTTACTTCTACTTTAAAGAAATATGCCGATGCATCTGGTATGTTAGATAAATTGAAGTTTGAAATTCAAGGTGATGATTTCCGTGAGGGATTAACAGCTATTATTTCGGTAAAAGTTCAAGAGCCACAGTTCGAAGGTCAAACTAAAACAAAACTAGGTAACCGAGAGGTTTCTGCTGCAGTGAGTCAGGCAGTTTCTGAAATGCTGACCAATTATTTAGAGGAGCATCCAGATGATGCTAAGATTATCGTTCAAAAAGTAATCCTTGCGGCTCAGGCTAGACATGCAGCTTCTAAGGCTCGTGAAATGGTACAGCGTAAGAATGTAATGAGCGGTGGTGGTTTGCCAGGTAAACTATCAGATTGTTCAGAACAGGATCCTGAGAAATGCGAAATATTCCTCGTCGAGGGTGATTCGGCAGGTGGTACGGCCAAAATGGGTCGTGATCGTAATTTTCAAGCTATTTTACCTTTAAGAGGTAAGATTTTGAATGTTGAAAAAGCCATGCAGCACAAGGTTTTTGAAAACGAAGAAATCAAGAACATGTACACTGCTTTAGGTGTTACCATTGGTACCGAAGAAGATAGTAAGGCATTGAATCTTTCTAAATTAAGATATCACAAGGTAGTCATCATGTGTGATGCCGATGTCGATGGTAGTCATATTGAAACTTTAATATTGACCTTCTTCTTCCGTTATATGAGAGAGTTGGTTGAAAGTGGTCACGTTTATATTGCAACGCCGCCATTATATTTAGTGAAAAAAGGCCAGAAAAAGCAGTATGCTTGGAGTGATAAAGAACGAGATGCAATTGCTGATAGTTATAGTGGAGGCGTGAGTATTCAACGATACAAAGGTCTTGGGGAAATGAATGCTGAACAATTGTGGGATACTACAATGAACCCAGAATTCAGAACTTTGAGGCAGATTGTTATTGATAATGCTACCGAAACAGATCGTGTTTTCTCTATGTTGATGGGTGATGAGGTTCCACCAAGAAGAGAATTTATTGAGAAGAATGCTGTTTATGCAAACATTGACACCTAGAAATCACTACTTACACAACAAAAACCTGCGCCTACAGCGCAGGTTTTTTAATTTTAGATAAAATTTTAGAAATGAAGAAGTTACTTGTATTTATTTTTATTGGGAGTTGCTTAACTGCAACTGCTCAAACAGAGTTTAATAATGTATTTGCAGCAGGTGTTGACGATGCCGAGCAGTTTACGTCCGATTATATGGCACCTTTATCAGAAAGTGTAGTTTACAGCTTAGCGACTGGATGGTATAATACAGCTGATGCTAAACCTTTAGGCGGATTCGAAATATCAATTATAGGTAACATTACTGGTTTTAAGAATAAGTCAGATAAAAAAGCATTTATCTTAGACCCTAATGATTATGAAAATCTTGATTTTGTTGACAATCCAGGCATTGCCAGAGAAGTTTCTACTGCTCTAGGGGATATTTCTGGAACTACTGTTTTTGTAGAAGGTGAGGTTGCAGGTTTTGCTGCTAGAAAAGAGTTTGATTTACCATCTGGACTCTCTGGGGAAGGTGTTGATTTTATACCTTCGGGATATATTCAAGCTAGTGTTGGTTTGATTAAAGGGACTGAAATAAAGGCTCGTTTTCTACCTAAAATGGAATATGAAGATGCCTCTATCAGTTTAATTGGATTTGGAATCCAGCATGACTTCACAAAATTATTACCAGCGGATAAAGTATTGCCTGTTGCAATTTCTGCAGTAATTGGTTATACCAATATTTCTGGAGATTATGATTTGACAAATGTTAATATTGTTGATGGTGAAAATCAACGAATTGAAGCAAGTATTGGAACTTGGAATTTTAGTGGGGTAGTTTCTACGAAGCTGCCGATTATTAATTTTTATGGAGGAATAGGGTATGTTTCAGGAAAGTCTGTAACAGATGTTTTAGGAACGTATCGAGTTACTGAAGGTCCTTTTGCATCAGAAACCTATATAGACCCTTTCTCGATTATTAAAAAAGTTAGTGGTGTTACTGGAACTGTAGGAACTAAACTTAAGTTAGGTTTCTTTAGATTAAATGCTGAGTATAATTTAGGTGAGTTTAATACGGCAACAGTTGGTGTTAATTTTGGTTTTAGGTAATTGAAGCTTAATATTTAATAGAGTCTTTAGTAATATAATTCTCTATTATGAAAAAGTCCAGTAAGATTGCTGTCAATCATATTGGACTTTTCTTTTGATTTAGGCTTAAAAGTATTTTATGAAGTTTGTAATCTGTTTGATCAATGTAATTATAATGAAGAGATGAACTTGGTATTTGTTATTTAGGCCAGATGATAAGATTTAAATTCCATAGAAATGACTGTAAATAAAAAAGACTGCCCAGATTGCTCTGGACAGACTTTTTCCCATGGCCCTGTTAAAATTGTTTATTCCCTTATTGCCATTGTGGCACCATCCTTCTTTTTAAGAAAAAAATTGTCTTCTAAGTTCTGAATGGTTATATAATTGTTGGGTTTATCTTCAAGACCTCTATACTCAATAGTATATATATCGCCTTGCTTGGACCAGTTGAAATCTGTTTTTATAGTAATTGTAGTGCCATTAATTTCATGATACCTTCCTAAATAGACATCATTGAATATCCATTCTTTTCGAACGGTTTGCTTAGATGAGTTTTCTGTAGTAATGATTTTCGATTGTGACCATATCCCAATAATGGGATCATTGTTTTGTTCTATCCTAGAACAATTGGCCAGAAAGACTATGGCACATATGGCCACCAAAGAGAGGAACTTCTTAGTCATAAGTAGGTTAATTTATTTTTTTTGGATTTGGGATCCACAGTTATTAACGTGATCTATTTCTCGTTATTATTTATATTCGATGTATGGTAACTAATTTTCGATATCTTCGTTGAACCGCATTTTTTTTTAACACCACGTGCATTTAATCGATGTTTTTAAGGTGAATAAGTAGTAATTAAATGAGCTTCTCTAGACGATTTTTCGTCAATAAATACCTATTTTTGGATTGAAAATTCAATATAAATAAGGTCGGTGATCCTATTTTATAAATAATAATTCATAAAATATATATACATGAAAATTACAGTAGTTGGTGCAGGCGCAGTAGGTGCTAGTTGTGCAGAGTACATTGCTATTAAAGATTTCGCATCTGAAGTAGTTATTTTGGACATTAAGGAAGGTTATGCAGAAGGTAAAGCGATGGATTTGATGCAGACCGCATCATTGATGGGTTTTGATACTAAAATTACAGGCAGTACAAATGATTATGCTAAAACTGCTGATAGCCATATAGCTGTAATTACGTCTGGTATTCCGAGAAAACCAGGTATGACTAGAGAAGAATTGATTGGTATAAATGCTGGTATTGTTAAAACTGTTTCAAGCAACCTTTTAGAGCATTCACCAAATGTTATCATTATAGTAGTTAGTAATCCTATGGATACTATGACATATTTGGTACACAAAACTACTGGCATTCCTAAAAATAGAATTATAGGTATGGGTGGTGCTTTAGATAGTGCAAGATTCAAATATCGTTTAGCAGAAGCTATGGAAGCTCCTATTTCAGATATTGATGGTATGGTAATCGGTGGTCATAGCGATACAGGTATGGTTCCATTAACTTCTCATGCAACAAGAAATAGTATTCGTGTTTCAGAATTTTTATCAGAAGAAAGACTACAACAAGTTTCAGATGACACTAAAGTAGGTGGTGCAACATTAACGAAGTTGTTAGGTACAAGTGCCTGGTACGCTCCCGGTGCGGCAGTATCATCAATGGTTCAGGCAATAGCTTGTGACCAAAAGAAGATGTTTCCTTGCTCGACAATGTTAGATGGAGAGTATGGTTTAAAGGATATCTGTATTGGTGTTCCAGTAATCTTAGGTAAGGACGGAATCGAGAAAATTATAGATATTCCTCTTAGTGATGCTGAAAAAGCAAAAATGAAAGAGAGTGCAGATGGTGTTTCAAAAACAAACGGTCTTTTAGAGTTGTAGTTTTTATACTCATAAACATAAAAGAAAACCTTTATAGTTCAACTATAAAGGTTTTCTTTTTATAAGAAGAGAGGTTTCAGAAATATTTATATTGTAAAAAATAGACTACCTAGTATAATCTTTCTTTTTATATTTGCCGCATGAATGCAAAATGGTGCATAAGTACTTTAATTATTATCCTAGCCTTATTAGGGCTAAGTCAAGAGCAAACAAAAGCTTCTAATCAGCAAATTTTATTACAATTTGCAGATGCAGAATTAGCTTCGGAAACCGCTCATGATGAGGTTTTGATAGCAATTACCAAAAGGCTAAAAGTCTTAGGTGTTGATGCTGTTGAGATAATAGAAAATGACGGGAGACAAGTAAGTATTCGTTATTATAGTGATGTTGATGCAGTTAGTGTTAAGGAATTTCTTACTCAAGAAAGCCAATGGTCATTAACGTATGACGATGAACTTCCTATTGATTTTCCAAAAGAACAGCTTCCTGATAAGTATAACCTAGTAGTGTCGGACCTGCATCAGCAAGCTGATAATGGATTGAGTTTATATGGAAATCTTGTTTTAATTCAAACGCAAGATGATAATAGATTTTCTAATCCAGTAATTCTACAGTTTAATAATGCAATAGTTTTTAAACAAGATGCTATAGTAAATGTATCCTTTAAGATTAATAGAATTATTGCAATAGCAATAGATAACACTTCAAAGACTATTCCAGAAGTTAGGGCAGGACCTTATGTTTATGGGAATAGCTAATTCCAATAATAAATATAACTAAGGAACGTAATTACTTTGCGTAAAAGTAGTTTGCTTTAGATTTTTAAATTAAACAAAATCGTAATCAACATAAATTAAATATATTATTAAAATGCAAAATAAAGGACTTATAAAGCTTTTTGCTTTATTATTTGGGTTAGTAAGTATCTACCAGCTATCCTATACTTTCATCACAAGCAAAGTAGAAAAAGAGGCTAACGTTTTCGCTACGAGCCGTATAACGGAATCAGAAGGTGGCTATGTAGCCAAAAGGGAAGTTGTAGCTGCAAATTATCTTGACTCCATTGGCAACAACAGTATTCTTGGGTATACCAATTATAATGAAGCCAAAAAGAAGGAGCTGAATAAAGGTCTTGACCTTAAAGGTGGTATCAACGTTACGTTACAAATCTCCATTAAGGATATCCTTAAAGGTTTGGCTAACAATACAAAAAGCCCTGTTTTCAATAAAGCTTTAGCTGATGCAGATGCTGCTTCTAGAAATAGTGATGACACTTACATTGATTTATTTTTTGAAGCTTTCGATAATATAAAAGGAGAAACTAAATTAGCTTCACCTGATATTTTCGCCAATAAAGGTCTTAGTGATGAAATCAATTTTCAAATGTCAGATGATGAAGTTAAGCCTATCATCAGAAGAAAAATTGATGAATCTATCGTTTCTGCTTTTGAGGTATTAAGAGAACGTATAGATGGTTTTGGTGTTACACAACCAAACATTCAAAGAGAAGGTAGTTCTGGACGTATTCTGGTAGAATTGCCAGGAGCTAGAGATATTGCTCGTGCTCAAGACCTTTTGTCTAGTACTGCTCAATTAGAGTTTTGGGAAACATACAAGCAAAGCAACACAAGCTTTAGCACATTCCTTATTCAAGCGAATGAAAAATTAAAAGATATTGTAGTGGTTGAAAGACCTGAGCAGATAAAGGAGGAATCTGAATTAGATTCATTATTGTCTGATGTTTCTGCTGATTCTTTAGATCTAGCAACACAGGTAAATCCATTGTACGAATTGTTGATTCCTGCAAACCCGGGAACTAATGCAATGTTCAGAGCAGCTATTAAAGATACTGCAACAATCGGTTCTTACTTAAGAATGCCAGAAATTAGAAGGTTATTGCCTGCTGATATTCAGTTCACAAAATTTGTATGGGAAAGACCGGCTTCAGAAGATGTTGAAGTAATCGATTTATATGCATTAAAATCTAACCGTGATGGTACTCCAAGAATTAGTGGTGATGTGGTAAGTGATGCTCGTGCAGATTTTGACCAGTTCAGTAAGCCTGCAGTTTCTATGACCATGAACACTAAAGGTGCTAAAGAATGGGAGAAATTAACAGGTGACGCTTATACAAACCAAACAGGTATTGCTATTGTTCTAGATAACAAGGTATATACCGCTCCAGGAGTTTCTTCTGGTCCAATTTCAGGAGGTCGTTCAGAGATTACTGGTAACTTTACAGTAAACGAAACTAAAGATATTTCGAATGTACTTAGAGCTGGTAAATTACCTGCTTCTGCAGAAATTATTCAATCAGAAATTGTTGGTCCTTCATTAGGTCAAGAAGCTATTGATAGTGGTTTTATGTCTTTCTTAATCGCAATGGGCATAGTGTTGTTATGGATGATCGCTTATTACGGTAAAGCTGGGGCATTTGCAGACATTGCATTATTGTTGAACATCATGTTGATTTTCGGAGTACTGACAAGCTTAAATGCGGTATTAACATTACCTGGTATTGCCGGTATCGTTTTAACTATTGGTATGTCTGTAGATGCGAACGTACTTATCTTTGAGCGTATCAAAGAAGAGTTGGCAAAAGGTAAAGGAAAGAGCCAAGCAGTTGCTGACGGATTTGGAAATGCTTTGTCTTCTATTTTAGATGCGAACATTACTACAGGTTTAACTGCGGTTATATTATTTATTTTTGGCTCAGGACCTATAAAAGGATTCGCAACTACATTATTAATTGGTATTATAACCTCTCTTTTTACCGCTATATTCATTACACGTCTATTAGTAGATTGGTATGTTGGTGGTAAAGGAAGAAGCTTAGACTTCTCAACAGGTTTGACTAAAAACCTTTTCAAGAATGTTAATATTGATTTCTTGGTTAAAAGAAAGAAAGCTTATATACTATCAAGTATTTTGGTAGCTATTGGTTTGTTCTCATTATTCTTCGGACCAGGACTACAACAAGGTGTAGATTTCGTAGGTGGCCGTTCGTATACAGTTCGTTTTGAACATCCGGTTAATCCTTCTGAAATTGCATCTGAACTGAATACTGTATTTGGAAGTGGTACCAATGTGAAAACATACGGTGAATCTAATCAAGTAAAAATAACAACTCCTTATAAAGTAGATGTTGAGGGAATAGAAGTTGATGTTGAAATTCAGGATAAATTATACACAACACTTCAAAAATACTTACCTGACGGTATGAGTAAAGATGCATTTACCTTAGGGGGTGCAAATGAGGAAGCTATTGGTATATTGCAATCTGTTAAAGTAGGTCCAACCATCGCAGATGATATTAAAAATAATGCCTTCTTGGCTATATTAGGTTCTCTAGCAGTAGTGTTCCTTTATATCTTGTTCAGATTTAGAAGATGGCAGTTCTCATTGGGTGCAGTTGTTGCTGTATTCCATGATGTATTGATTGTGTTAGGTGTTTTCTCCATATTCGGTAAGTTGATGCCATTTAACATGGAAATTGATCAAGCGTTTATTGCAGCGATATTAACGGTAATCGGTTATTCATTGAACGATACCGTGGTTGTATTTGACCGTATTCGTGAAACATTGTCAGAACGCGGCTGGAAAGGTGGCGAGAATATTAACTACGCTATAAACAGTACATTGAGTAGAACATTGAATACCTCTTTGACTACATTAGTAGTATTGTTGGCAATCTTCATATTTGGAGGTGAATCATTACGAGGATTTATGTTCGCAATGATTGTAGGTGTAGTTGTGGGTACATATTCATCTGTATTTATTGCAACTCCTGTAATGTTCGATGCATTAAGCAAGAAAATTACTTCTGGTAAAGAAGAATAAATATATTACTAACTCAACTTTGAAAATCGCTATCTCAAAAGGATAGCGATTTTTTTATGCGGTAGTGATATCACCAATTGAGCCTGAAGGTGATTTTTCTAAGGTGTAAATGCTCTTTGGTTCTAGGTAAGGTTCTTTTCTATGGGAAACGAATAGAATAGCTGTATTGGTTTCCTGTGCAATTTTGTTGACTAATGAAACTAATAAAGCTGAAGATTCATCGTCCATGCCAGTAGTAGGCTCATCAAGTATCAGTATTGGAGGATGTTTCACCATGGCTCTTGCAGTCATAACCAATCGTTGCTTACCTGTTGATAGTTTATTAAAATAGGAGTCTTTTATATTATGGAAATTTAATACTGATAGCCATTGCTTAATAACCCTTTTTTGAATGTCAGTTGGTATTGTATATAGACCTACGGAGTCAGTAAGACCTGAGATTAACATGTGTTCTACAGTGTGTCTGCCTTTAAATTTATTGGTCATCGCAGGTGAATAGTATCCTATTTTCTTTTTAATATCCCAAACGGTTTCACCGCTTCCTTTTAGGTTTCCAAAAAGGTATATTTCTTGTCCGAAAGCTTTTGGGTTATCTCCTGTAATCATTGAAAGTATGGTAGATTTTCCGCTTCCATTTGCACCGGCTAATTGCCAAAAATCCCCCTTATTAATAGTCCAGTTGATATTGTTAAGTATTTTTTTGTCTCCATAAGAAATGCTAACATTCTTAAACTGAATTAATGGATTGTTTAAGCTAGTTATAGTTTCTAAAGGTTTTGGTATACTTATGCTGCTAAAGGCATTTTTCTTGGTTCGCTTTTCAAACGCTGAATCTTGAATTATAGTAAATGTGTCATAAGTTAGTCTTCCGAAATGCTTTATAAAGGAAAGAGCGTCTGCCTTTCGACTTGCTATTTGCACAAATGAAATGTGGCTTGAATGTTTATGTAGTGTACTTTTAAGTTCTTCTTGAAAAGTGACATCTAAATTGTCAAAAGGATTGTCTAAAATGATAAAGTCTGGTTTTTCATTAAGTAAATAATGAAGTAAGGCTTTCTTTTGCTCTCCACTAGACATAGTCTCCAGGGCCTGTTGTTCAGAGCTAATGATTTTATGGTCGTGTTTGTCTTCTTGGTCTATAAGTTTCTCCAAGGTAAAAATAGAGTATAAAAGTCCTTTCTTATGTTGGTATTCTATAAGTTCATTTGGAATTTTACCCTTTTGAAAATCTTCTATGAAATTCTTTTTTGCAGAGTTATTGTCGATGTAGATTACCCAATGATTCATTTATACTTTAATTCTAAAAATACGTACAGGATTGTCTTTATATGTAGTGCTGAAGTCTATATACATTCCATTTTTTAATGCTATTTTCTGTGACGGAATATTATTAACTTGAATGATAGATATTAAACTATCTGCCCATTTATTCTCAAAAGCCACTTCTTTGCATTTTTTGGCTGCTTCAAAAGCATAACCCTGTCGCCAATATTCTGGTAAAATAGAATAACCAATTTCTAGCTCTTCTTTGTTATTTACATGTTGAACTAAAAGACCTGCTAGACCAATAAGTTTATTGGTTTCTTTCGAAAAGAGTGCATTCATTCCGCCTGACTGTTCTTCATAGCGTTCGAACATTCTTGAAAATTGTTCTTTACAGGCTGTAATGGGGTCTTTAGGTATACCTGACCAATATTGACTACTTAAGGGTTCTTGGTGAAAAGGGAGCCAGCTTTCAAAATCAGATTGTGTTACTTTCTTAAAAAGTAATCGTTCTGATTCTTTATTGAACATTACATAATCGAGCATTTTATTCTTGACTAAATTAATAGTGGAATAGGTAATTAATTACGACTGAAGCTAATGCGGTCACCTATCGAAATCCCTAATTCTTCTGCAAGACCACCATTTATTTCAAGAACATATTTTATCGGTGCCATTGAAGATAAACCAGATTCATTAAAAGGTTTTGCATTTTCTTGCATGCTAGCAATTGTCATATCCTCTTTTATATAAATGATATCTAAAGAAAATTCAGTGTTCTTCATGTAAAAAGAGTGGGTAGCTACATCGGGAAAAATAAATAGCATAGCCTGATTGTTTTTCATGCCTTTTCTATACATCAATCCCGTTTGTGTTTCGTAATCCGTTTCAGCAAATTCTATGTCGAAATTTGTTTTTAAACTATCGCTAGTGTTTAAATACACATTTAAATTTCCTTCGTGAGTAAATTCAATCTGTTGTGTTGAAATGGTTTTTTTAGCATCTTCCTTGCAAGAGGAAAATACCAGCGGAAAAGCTGCTATTAAAACCCAAATTATAGATTTTAATTTTAGCATTAGGCAGTTTTAGTTTTTCTGAACATGAAGAAAAGACCAATTAGAATGAATGGAATACTCAACCATTGTCCCGTAGATAAAATACCCAAGGTGTCTTCAAAACCACCTTGACTTTTCTTAACGAATTCTACGAAGAAACGTACCGACCAAAGTAACACGAAAAACAACCCGAATAAGTATCCTGGTTTATTCTTTTTGTCAGTTTTCCAATATAAAAAGTAAAGTAGTATGAATATGAACATATAGCATATACCTTCATATAATTGAGCAGGGTGACGGTAAGGTATTTCTGCTAAATATTCTGAAAATTGAGGATTGTTCTCTATTGCAGCATAAGCGGCATTCAATGTTTTTTCTTGAGTTATACCTAATGCTTTTGATGGATGTAAATCATCTGAATCACGTATGAACTTCGTGGCGAAAATGAAGTTTTCATCAACAATTTTCCCATTAATTTCAGAATTAAAGAAGTTTCCTAAACGAACACAAAAACATCCAATTGCAACCGGAATAACCATTCTGTCGAATATCCAAAGCATGCTGAATTCAGGATATTTTCTTGTGTACAAGTATGTTCCAACAATAATACCTAAAGTGGCTCCATGACTTGCTAAACCTGTGAAACCTGTAAATTCATAACCATTTATTAGGCCGAATAACAAACTACCCGATTCACTTTCGCGAACAGGTAATAGAATTTCAGCAAGGTGATTAGAGTAATATGCCCAATCATAAAAGAAAACATGTCCTAATCTAGCACCTAACATTGTGCCTAAAACAGTGTATATAAAAAGGGAATCTAATTGTTCTACCGATTTTTTCTCGTTGGTAAAAATTCTTTTCATGATAAACCAACCTAAAGCGAAGGCGGTTATCCAAAGTAAATTGTAATACTTAATCTGTATAAATCCTATATTGAAAAGAGTTTCATTCGGATTCCAAATAATTCCTAAGAAATGCATGTGTTGTATTTTGAAAGGCTAAGATAATAAATAGCCAACAGACAAATTGATTTTGTAATACAGAGTTGGGGTAAAAATTTATCTATGACAAGAAGTTTGTAATGCTTCGTATTGACTAATTCAAGGCACAGGGTCATAACCTTTACCACCCCAAGGGTTACAGCTAAATATTCGCTTAGTTGCTAACCATCCTCCTTTAAATAATCCGTGTTTTTTTAAAGCCTCTAAGGTATATTGAGAACAAGTAGGGGAGTATCTACAGGTAGCAGGCGTATACGGTGAAATAACTAATTGGTAAAAACGGACCAATAGTACAAATGGGGCAATTAGAATTTTTTTTATCGAAATGTTCAAAGTGAAAAATTAATACTACAAATCTACTATAAAACTGACAATTCTTTTAAATGAACAAGTCCGAATGTAACACATACGGACTTGTTTTAATAAAATTATAATGATTAAGGACCAATCCTTATAGCTTCCAATTCTTGAGCCTCTTCTTTTGAATATAATCGCGACTTAATCAAAAATCGTATTCCAAGCGGTATTTCTAATGAAAAACTTGAGCCTCTACCTTGTGTAACATCAATAGTCAGCTGTGTATGTTTCCAATATTCAAATTGGTCTCTGGACATATGAAAGTCACAACCCTCAATATTACCTAACCAAACATCATTGTCATCGAGCATTAAATCACCTTTTGTAAAGCACATGGGTGAAGAACCATCACAACATCCGCCACTTTGGTGAAACATGAGTTCACCGTGTGTCTCTTTTAACTGAGCAATTACCGATGCTGCTTTTTCGGTTACTAATACTCTTTTAGTTTTCATTTTAGTTTTTTCTTTAAAAGAACCCCATAGCTTTTTTGTCATATGATATGAGCATGTTTTTGGTTTGTCGATAGTGAGCTAACATCATTTTGTGATTCTCTCGACCAATACCAGACTTTTTATACCCACCAAATGGTGCGTGAGCAGGATATAGGTGATAACAGTTAACCCAAACTCTACCAGCTTTTATTGCTCTTGATATTTGATATGCTTGGTGTGTATCTCTTGTCCATACACCAGCGCCTAAACCATATAAGGTGTCGTTAGCGATTTCGATGGCTTCAGCTTCATCTTTAAAAGTAGTTACACAAAGTACAGGTCCGAATATTTCCTCTTGAAACACCCGCATTTTGTTATTGCCTTTTAATATAGTTGGTTGAATATAATAACCACCTTCTAAGCCTTCGTTGTAAGCTTGCTCACCACCAGTTAGTACTTCACAACCTTCTTCTTTTCCGATTTTTATATAACTCAATATTTTCTCAAATTGGTCATTCGATGCTTGTGCGCCCATCATCGTATTTGGGTCTAGCGGATGCCCCATTCGTATGGCTTTGGTGCGTTCAATGACACGTTCTATAAACTTATCATAAATGCTTTCTTGAACTAACATTCTAGACGGGCAAGTACATACTTCACCTTGATTTAGAGCAAACATATTGGCGCCTTCCAAGCATTTATCGAAGAAGTCGTCATCTGCGTCCATAATACTTTCAAAAAATACATTTGGAGATTTTCCACCTAGTTCTAATGTGACCGGAGTGATGTTTTTAGATGCATATTGCATGATTAATTGACCAGTAGTCGTTTCACCGGTAAAAGCAATTTTGTCTATTCTTGGGCTTGATGCTAAGGGTTTACCTGCCTCTGCGCCAAAACCATTAACCACATTAAGAACACCTGCTGGTAAAATACCTTCAATGATTTCCATCAAAATTAAGATGCCTACTGGTGTTTGTTCTGCAGGTTTTAGAATAACACAATTTCCTGCTGCCAAGGCCGGTGCTAATTTCCATGTTGCCATTAATAGAGGAAAATTCCATGGTATAATTTGTCCGACAACACCTAAAGGTTCTGTAATATTTAGTGCCACGGTGTTGGAATCTAATTCACTTACCGAACCTTCTTCTGCTCGTATTACTCCAGCAAAATACCTAAAATGGTCAACAGCTAGCGGTAAATCTGCTGCTCTTGTTTCGCGAATGGCTTTACCATTGTCCCAAGTTTCTGCTCTTGCCAGTACTTCTAGATTTTGCTCAATTTTATCGGCAATTTTTAAAAGCATATTACTTCTTTCTGTTGCCGATGATGTATTCCATGACGGAGCTGCTTTCCATGCTGCATCAATCGCCAATTCAATATCCTCGGCAGTAGATCTTGGAATTTTAGTAAATGACTTTCCATCTACAGGAGAAATATTGTCAAAGTATTCACCTTTAGATGGAGCTACCCATTTACCACCAATAAAGTTTTCATATTGGTTTTTAAACTTTGGCTTTTGAAGAATATCCTTCTCTACGGTTGCTGTTGTACTCATAGTATATGATTTAAGTTAATAATTGTAATTAATGGTCGTAAAGAAATAACTAGTACGACATTCTAAATTTACTTCTCATATTCTTGATATATCTGACGTATTCTACGAATTACATGAACAATTCTACCATTTATTGATATTATGATTTTTTTAAGTATAAATTTTTGTAAATTTCTTAATCATAAGAATATGTAGTGTGGTACAATTATCAGAACATTTTTTAAAGGGAAGACGGTTAGAAACTTTAGTTGAAAACCAAACATCCTATTTTATGAATAATGCGGCCATGCATGTTTTTGAAACACATGAGCAGGCTAAAAGTGTATTGTTGAAATTTGAGCAACCTGTTTTGGCTAGCATGATTCAAGGAAAAAAGATCATGCATTTACGTGATTATGAATCGTTTGATTTTTTACCTGGTGAATCATTAGTATTGCCGGCTAATGAAAGTATGTGTATTGATTTTCCTGAGGCAATGGCGAAAAACCCAACTAGGTGTTTGGCAATGGCTATTTCTGAAGATAAAATAGACAAAGTGTTACAATTTATGAATGAAAATATGCCAAAGGACAGTAGGGAAGATTGGGGTATTATGGACTATAATTTTCACTTTGTAAATGACAGAGGGATATTTCAAATAATTCAGCGTTTGTTATTTTTATTTACTGAAAATCATCCGTCAAAAGATTTTTTTGTGGATAATATGCTGCGGGAGTTAATCATTCGAGTTCTACAAACAAACGAACGAAAAATTTATAGTAATGCAACACTTTCAATTAAAAGTGAAAGTAGGTTAACTGAGGTTATACGGTATATAAGAAATAATGTACATAAATCGCTTCAAGTAGAGCAGTTAAGTAAAATTGCTTGTATGAGTGTCTCCAATTTTTACAGAACCTTTAAATCTGAATTAGGAATTTCACCTGTCGAATTCATTAATAATGAGCGTATAAAATTAGCTGTTGGGTTATTGCAAGACCCAAAGCGAAGTATTAAAGATGTATATCTAGATTGTGGTTTTGAAAGTAGGTCTTATTTTAATAGAGTATTTAAAACAAGGCAAAACTTAGCGCCTGGTGAATACCAGTCTAAAATAAAAAAATCTAGATTGTAAGATTAAAATTATAGACTATACGTGGTACCTTCTTTACCATCTTTAAGTTGAATGCCTAAAGTAGCCAATTGATTACGAATCTTATCTGAAGTGGCAAAATCTTTATTTTCCCTTGCAGATTTACGTAATTCAATCAATAGCTCAACAACACCACCTAACTTCTCAGAATCTGCATCAGAACTACTTTTATTTTCAAGTCCTAATACGTCAAATACGAAATTGTGTATAGTGTTCTCAAGTTCTGTCCTATCTTCTTCCGTAATAGTTTCTGTACCTTCTTTAATAAGATTGATATGCTTTACAGCATCGAATAATGTAGCTATTAAAATTGGTGTATTAAAATCATCGTTCATGGCAGCATAACATGAAGATTTCCATTCGGCAATATTGAAATTTGTTGTCTTGCCCGTGTTTAAAGATTTTAAAGAGCTTATTGCTTCCATTAATTTATTGAAGCCTTTCTCAGAAGCTAAAAGTGCTTCATTACTTATATCTAAAATACTGGTATAATGTGCTTGCATCATAAAGAAACGAACCATTGATGGAGAGAATGGTTTGCTAAGGATTTCATTTTCACCAGAGAAAATCTCCCCAGGTAGTATACTATTTCCTGTAGATTTAGCCATTTTTCTACCGTTTAGCGTCAACATATTAGCATGTAGCCAATAATTCACAGGGCTTTTGCCATTACAGGCTTCGGCTTGTGCTATTTCGCATTCATGATGTGGAAATTTTAAATCCATACCACCACCGTGAATATCAAAAGTTTCCCCTAAATATTTAGTACTCATTGCGGTACACTCTAAATGCCAGCCTGGGAAACCATCTCCCCACGGCGAAGGCCAACGCATAATGTGTTGTGGTTCCGCTTTTTTCCAAAGGGCAAAATCTTGAGGATTATGTTTGTCGTCTTGAGCGGCAAGATTACGGGTATTCGCAATCATATCTTCAAGCTTTCGACCGCTAAGTTTACCGTATTCGTGCTCTTTGTTGAATTTGGCTACATCAAAATATACAGAGCCATTGGTTTCGTAGGCAAATCCTTTTTCAAGAATATCCTTAATAATTTCAATTTGCTCTATAATATGACCTGTCGCAGTCGGTTCAATACTTGGAGGTAAGAAATTGAATTTTTCTAATATATTATGGAAATCGACAGTATATCGTTGTACAACTTCCATCGGTTCTAATTTTTCTAACCTGGCTTTTTTTGCAATTTTATCTTCGCCATCCTCAGCGTCGTCTACTAAATGACCCGCGTCAGTTATATTTCTAACATACCGAACTTTATAGCCTAGATGCCTGAAATACCTAAAAATCATATCGAAGGACATGAAAGTTCTACAATTGCCTAAATGCACATTGCTATACACAGTAGGCCCACAAACGTACATGCCAATATGGCCTTCGTTTATTGGTTTGAAAACTTCTTTTTTTCCTGTTAAGGAATTATATACTCTAATTTCTTGATTTTCGAACAATTGCATGAAGAAGTTATATGCGATTAAAAATGGGTGTCTAGATTAAGGTAATTCAAAAACTCACGGCGTACCAATTCTTCCTTGAATTTACCCCCATATTCAGCAGTTACAGTGCTACTATCAATATCACGTATTCCTCTTGAGTTCACACAAAGGTGTTTAGCGTCTATAACGCAAGCAACATCTTCCGTACCTAAAACCTTTTGTAATTCTCTAACAATTTGAATATTCAAACGTTCTTGAACTTGTGGTCTTTTTGCATAATAATCGACAACGCGGTTCATTTTAGAGAGTCCGACTACGGTGCCGTTAGAGATATAGGCTACATGTGCACGGCCAACAATCGGTAAAAGATGGTGTTCGCAAGTAGAATACAACGTTATGTTTTTCTCTACTAGCATTTCGCCGTATTTATACTTATTGTCGAAGGTAGAAGCTTTTGGTTTTTTATTAGGGTGTAGACCTCCAAATATTTCGTTTACGTACATTTTAGCAACTCGATTAGGAGTTTCTTTTAAACTATCATCGTTTAAATCTAGGCCTAGTGTAAGCATAATGTCACGAACATTTTCACGTATACGCTCAATCTTCGTAGCGTCATCTAAAACAAAGGCGTCTTTGCGTAACGGGGTATCCTCAGAAGTAGAAATATGATCGTTTCCTAATTCATCAAATTGATTTTCCAATGTATCCTCAATTTTCATTTCAACTAACTTTTACAAGCTGCAAAGATATACAATATGTGCCACTTTATAACTAAATAGGGGCATTACACAACATAAATTAGACATAACGTTAAGGTCTAGTTAATTTTAAAATTAGAAATTTTGAACCCCCTATGACCAAGTATGGTATAATCTTTCTCCTTTTAAATTTATTTGGCGTCTTACCTTGTTTTTCACAAGTAGCGCCAGATTGCATTAACGCTATTCCTATTTGTAACAATACCCCAATTAATGCGGGTACTGACGGTTATGGCTTAGATGATTTTAATGGAGCATCAGTATCAGGCTGTATAACTCAAGCAACGGGTACCGTAGAAACAAATTCTGCGTGGTATCGTTTTAGAACTGGAGAGACTGGCCAATTAGGTTTTAATATAGGTTTTGATTCTAATGAAGATTGGGATTTTGCTTTATATAAAACTAATGATTGTGGAAATTTAGGCGAGCCTATACGATGTAATTATTTTGATAATTCAGATGAAAGTATTTATATAGGTGTTGGTCAAGATCCAACGGGAGTTGCTAATATTCAATATGAAGATTGGCTAGAAGCTGCACCAAATGAAGATTATTACTTGTTGATTAATAATTATAGCAACAATAATTCTGGATTCTCAATACAATTTTCAGGAAATATTTTTATAGCATTTCCAAACTCGGCGTTAGATTGTAGTATTATAGATAATTTATTAGGTCCGCCAAAAATTGCGTGTGATAATGAAAATGTGATTTTAGATGCTACAACTTCAGATGCGATAGATTATGAATGGTATTTGGATATTGGAGCGGGGTATCAACGTATACCAGGCGAAAGCGGCCCAGAATTAAATGTAGCAGTATCTGCTATGTATAGGGTTTTAGTCGTTAGGCCTTCAGGAAATAATTTAATAAGTGAAACACAAGTAGCTTATGCACCTGCGCCATTTACATATGAATTAACTGACGAAACAGCTTGTTTAGATGGTACCGCTATTGCTTTAAATTCGAAAGATTTAGAAGCTTTGGGGGATCAAAGTGCATTAGAATTTCTTGTCACCTATCATGCCTCGATAGATGAAGCAATGAATGGGATTAATGCGCTACCTAAAGAATACATACCTACTCAAACCTTAGAAACGATTTTTGTTCGTACCACTTCAGTAGAAAATGGTAGTTGTTATGATGCATCAGAATCTTTTGATATTAACGGTATTGAGCTTCCTTATTTAGATTTTGATACGAGTGTGTTTATTTGTGGAGATACTCCTGTCGTTACTATAGGCCAAACAATTCCAGATTCTGATTATACTTATGAATGGAGTTCAGGGCAAAACACTTCACAAATAACAGTTGCAGAAGAAGGTGTTTATACATTATCTGTTACTAATATGGTAGGCAATTTGCAATGTATTACTGTTCGTTCTGTAACGGTGATTTTTTCTAAACCACCAGTTATTTCTGATGTTACTATCCAATATGAAGATGATGCCTCGAATGTGATTTCTGTATTTTTAGAAGAAGATGGTGATTTTGATTATCAAGTGGATGATGAAGAACCTCAAAGTAGTTCAATATTTAATAATTTATTTCCAGGTGAACATACTATAATTGTTACAGATTTAAATGGATGTGGTCTAGATTCAAGGGATATAGTGGTTGTAGGATTTCCTAAGTTTTTTACACCAAATGCAGATGGCGTAAATGATAAGTGGAAGGTAGACGGACTTGCAGTATTAGACAACCCTGTAATAACCATTTATAATCGATATGGTAAGTTATTGTATCAATTGAATGAAGATTCAAGTGGTTGGGATGGTACTTTTAAAGGTGTCTTATTGCCAGAGTCAGATTATTGGTTCAAGTTATCATATACCAATTCTTTAGGTCAAAATACTAATGCCTCTTATATAAACAATCATTTTACATTAAAGCGATAACACCTTAAAAGTGTTCTAAAAAGTGTATTTTATCGATTAAACACCATAATAATCGGTGTAAGATACTAAAGTTAGGCATGTGAAGTTATAATATACGATACGTATACTAATAGCCACTCTATTTATGAGAACACTTCTTTGTTCTATATGTTGTTTCTTTCTTTTCTATTGGAATTCAACTGCTCAAAATTCAGCCGATTGTAGAACCGCAATACCCGTATGTGCCGATCAACCTATTATGGGACTCGCTGGGGGTACTGGCGATGTCGATGATTTTGATCCAGAAGTTATACTACAAACTGGATGCTTGGAAAAAGGAAGTCTTGTATCTGCTAATATTGAATTTAATACTTCTTGGTTTGTCTTTAGGGCAGGTACAGGTGGTCAAGTTGGTTTTGATATTGAAGCATTGGCTTCATCTGGATCAACGCCTACTGCAGAATGGGATTTTGCTGTTTATGGTCCTGATGTTGATTGCGCTGATATTAGTAATGGTACAGCACAACCGATACGTTGTAATTATGAAGTGAATGATACTAATTTTACAGGACTAGGTCTAAATCCTGAAAGCGGGCAAGAAGGTGCAGCTTCATTAACAGGTAGTCAAAACACTTATGATGAATATTTAGATGTGTTGCCAGGTGAGATATATTATATTCTGATTAATAATTTTGCCGATAATTTCACAGGAGACCCAGAACCTTTTATGTTAACCTTTACAGGAAGTTCTGTTAGTGATGATCAAAATACTGCTTTAGATTGTACGCTTAGAGATGAATTTTTAGGATTGGATATAATCGCTTGTGAAGGTGATGATGATATTACTATAAGTGCATTGAATTCACCTGCAGGTGCTGATATTGCAAATGTTGAGTGGACTGTTGATTATGAGGATGATGGTGTAGTAGATGATACACTTACAGGGTCTGGAGATTTTGGTGCAGAATTAATAGTAGTGAGTCCTAATTCTGGTCGTTATTTCGCTTCAATCACTACCATTTCAGGGACTCCGCCAACAGTAAGTGACGATAGCGGCGTATTAATTACATTTTTTGGAACGCCGATACTAGATAGAGTTGAAACATTAGATACCAATCTTTCAATTGATCCTGACCAGAATAATATTGAATTTTTTGTTGAGGGTGATGGGGATTATGAATATGCTATTAATGGTGGCGAGTTTCAGGACGATTCGATATTTTTGAATGTGCCTCCCGGGCTTAATACTGTAGTTATAAATGATAAAAATGGTTGTGGTATTACCGAACCGTTAGAATTTCTTGTAGTAGGGTATCCTAAGTTTTTCACACCTAATGGAGATGGTATAAATGATGGATGGAATATTCAAGGAATTGAAACGTTGACCAGTCCAGTTGTTTTTGTTTTTGATAGATATGGTAAGCTTTTAAAACAACTAAGGGCTACCGATAGATGGGATGGTACTTTTAATGGCCGACAGATGCCTTCTACTGATTATTGGTTTCGATTTGAATATGGTGAGATAGAGGAGGGGTTATTAGTGGCTAAAACAAGAAAAACACATTTTTCATTAAAGAGATAAAAAAAGGGAGCAAATTTTGCTCCCTTTTTTATATTTAGCAATAAACTTAATTAGAAGTTTATCGTGTAGCTTAACGTTGCATTGGTGTTGATCCTATTAATTATCGCTGGTGTAGTAATGCCAGTATCAAATAATCGTTCGTTAATATCTTGCTGAGAACGGCTTAAGGCAAAATCTAATCTACTACCTCCAAAATTATATCCGATACCACCAGAAACAGCATTTAAATCACCTATTGTATTACCATTTGAATAAGGGCTTTGCTCAAAACGATAACCAGCTCTTAAACTAACTTGTTCAATTTTGTATTCTCCACCTAATCTAAATGTAGATACCGTGCCTAGGTCATTAGAAATTTGATTGTTAACGGTTTGAAAACTTGGGTCGCTTGTAGGTCGTAATTCTGCCTTTGAAAAATCTTGAAATCCGTAATCAAAACTTAATAATCCATCTTGTGCAAAGATGACAGCTAAACTTCCAGTCAACTTGCTTGGGGTTTTAATAGTATAAGATTCAAAAAGGTTTACAATGTTAAGATCAATAAAATTAATCTCATCATCAGCCAAATCAGAATTGATGCGTTGAGAAAAATCATCTTCTAATTGATACCATGTTGGGGATTGGTAGCTACCACCTAAACGTACGTATTCATTTAATTTGGCAATAGCACCCATGCTAAATGAGAATCCGTTACCATCAGTTTGTAAATAATTATCGAAAGTTGTTCTCTGTATTTCAGATGTAGAGTCATATCCGTTTTCTGTGAACTGGTCAAACCTTGAATACATTACATTATGAAAATTTAATGAAGCACCCATATAGACATTCTCTTTAAATTGAGAGCCCATATTCAAGGTGAATTTACTGTTGTAGCCAGTAGTTCTTCTTAAAAACTCCTGATTTACAGAATTGTAAATGGTATTGCTAACGTAGTCGATGTTATTATCATCTTCTGAAATAGGGTCAAGAATACCTCCATAATATCCTAAAAATGCCTGCTGTTCTTTATAACCTTGATTAGAGCCGATGTCTAAATAAGCTTCTTCTATATATTCACCGTCTTGGCGTAGAATAGACCCGAAAGGTGTGCCTTGTGCAAAATTTAAAAAATAGTTGTCAATACCTTGAGTGCTGTTTCCAGCAACATAATATTCATTGTCGAAATTATCAACAACATCATAATTAAATGCCAATGTAAATTTCTGCCAATCGGAATTGGAATTGGTATTTTTAAAAACAAATGCACCACCAATCTGATTTAAATCTAAATTGTTATTCTCTGAATTTATGCTATTTCCAAAATAACTAGATTGATTGTTAGTGTTATAGTTAGAACCAGAAATAGTGAATAAACTATTATTGAAAACAGCTGACCCCGCCGGATTTATATTTAAAGAGGATAAATCACCCCCTAAGGCTCCAAAAGCTCCGCCCATAGCTTGAAAGCGAGCAGTTCCTTGAAGGTTCTCGGTACTGTATCGTAGTACTTCATTAATGTTCTGAGCACTACCGAAGGCACACACCACCAGTGTTATGAAAGTTAAATATCTTTTCATATCAATATTTTGAATTTTAAAAAATTATTGAATTTAATTATTTCTACCACTACTTCTGCTAGATGACGACGAACCAGAAGATCTAGAAGATCCACTGCTTGAGCTTCTTGCCGACGAACCAGAACTTCTAGAGCTACTACTGCCTGAACTTCTATATGAGCCGCTAGAATTACTTCTTGAGCTGTTGCCAGAACTTCTGTAAGACCCGCTATTTGAACTTCTTGTAGAACGACCAGTTGAATAATTGCTCCCTGTTCGTGAGCTACTATTTCCAGAGCTTCTATATGTTGAGGTTCTTGGAGTCATAACTCTACTGCTAGACCTTGTAGTGCCTGATGTATTCGGACTTGTAGAATATCTGCTAGAGCTTCGCGAAGACGTATTGTATCTTGGTAAAGCCCTTGTGCTTCTACTTGTTCTGTAAGCTCTGTTCTGATCTACACCAACAGTTCTTCTTGTTGTTGTGTTTCCAGAATAAGTTCTTGCACTACGTGTATTTGAAGAACTTCTTGCTGTCGTTGCTCTAGAATCGGTACTTCTGTATCTAGGAGAATCTCCTCTTGTGTTTACATTAGATCTCCCCCTTAACGCACTTGTTGTAGCACCGTTATTTATTGTATTTCTATTGTAATTGCCTCTTCTAGAGTTATTGTAGGCATAACTTCTATTGTTGTAGCCATAATTGCGGTTATAGTTTCTGTATCCGTAACCATATCCATAGTAAGGATTGTTCCATCCGTATCCATAACCTGCATAGCCATATCCGAAGCCACCATATCCCCAATTATTCCACCTGTTCCATCTCCAAGGATTGTTCCAACCATATCCCCAATTGTTCCAACCATATCCCCAATTGTTCCATCCCCAAACAGGATTTGCCCAACCAATAAGTCCTCCGTATCCCCAATTATTCCATCCATTGTCATAAATATTAATACTTACATTAGAATTATTATCGCCCCAACCACCGTAACCTTGGTAGTCATTTTCGCTTGAATAATAATCTGTTAATTGACCTTGAGGTACACTGTTATTTACGGTATTACTCGAGTAAGAGTCAACATCTGTAAAAATTTCGCTATCCAATATTTCATCATATTGATTAGCCTTTTCTCCAAAATAATCAGAATAAGTATCGGTTTCTGGACTGTTTTGTTGATAATTTCGTTGCTCTGGTCTTCTTTCTACTGTGGTTGGGGTATTATCAGAATAAATACCATCGTTGTCATAATAAGAAGATTGCTGGTAAGAACCACATGAGGCTATTATTAAACCTAGGGTAACCAACATTGTTATGTTTCGAAGTCTGTTGTGGGGTAAAGAATATATCATCGGATCAAAATTATATTGTTGAACATATTAAAAATAACTAGTTTTACCCAATTAATTTATTATAATATTCACAAAATTTGTGCCAAACTCCAGAAAATGAGTAAAAATTTGACTAAGAGAAGTGAGGATTATTCCAAATGGTATAATGAACTAGTAGTGAAGGCAGATTTGGCTGAGAACTCTGGTGTTAGAGGTTGTATGGTGATAAAGCCCTACGGTTATGGAATATGGGAGAAGATGCAGGCAGGCTTGGACAAAATGTTTAAGGAGACCGGACATGAAAATGCGTATTTTCCATTATTTATACCAAAATCATATTTCAGTAGAGAGGCTAGTCATGTAGAAGGCTTTGCTAAAGAATGTGCGGTAGTTACCCATTACAGATTAAAAAATGCTGAAGATGGTAGTGGAATTATTGTAGATCCCGATGCTAAGCTGGAAGAAGAGTTGATTGTAAGGCCAACTTCTGAAACAATAATATGGGATACTTATAGAAAATGGATTCAGTCGTATAGAGACTTGCCTTTATTGATTAATCAATGGGCAAATGTTGTACGCTGGGAAATGAGAACTAGACTGTTCTTAAGAACATCTGAGTTTTTATGGCAAGAAGGCCACACTGCGCATGCTACTGAAAAAGAAGCAATAGCAGAAGCAGAACAAATGATGAATGTGTATGCTGATTTTGCCGAGAACCACATGGCAGTACCTGTAATTAAAGGAACTAAAACCGAAAGCGAACGTTTTGCCGGTGCAATTGAAACCTATTGTATAGAAGCATTGATGCAAGATGGTAAAGCATTACAGGCAGGAACATCACATTTCTTAGGGCAGAATTTCGCAAAGGCCTTCGATGTTAAATTCGCGACTAAAGAAGGTGGTAAAGAATATGTATGGGCTACCTCATGGGGAGTTTCAACTAGATTGATGGGAGCGTTGGTGATGACGCACAGTGATGATAATGGTCTAGTGATTCCTCCAAAATTGGCGCCAATTCAAGTGGTAATTATTCCTATTTATAAAGGATTGGATCAGTTAGATGAAATTTCTGAAAAAGTATTGCCATTGGTAAAAGAATTAAGGTCTAAGGGTATTTCGGTAAAGTTCGATAATAGAGATACTCATAAGCCTGGCTTTAAATTTAATGAGTATGAACTGCGCGGAGTGCCTGTTAGGTTGGCAATAGGGCCAAGGGATATGGAAAATGGCACATTTGAAGTCGCTAGAAGAGATACTTTGCAAAAAGAAACAGTTTCTGCTACCGATGTGGTAGCCAAGATTGAGTTTCTTATGGAGGATATTCAGAAGAATATGTACCAAAAGGCATTGGATTATCGTACGAAACATATTACTAAAGTTGATTCTTATGATGAATTCAAGAAAATTTTAGAGGATAAAGGTGGATTTATATCTGCGCATTGGGATGGTAGCAAGGAAACAGAAGAGCGTGTGAAAAATGAGACAAAAGCAACGATTAGGTGTATTCCTATTGACGCTGTGGCTGAAGAAGGAGTATGTATGGTTACTGGTAAACCATCAAATAAAAGGGTGTTATTTGCGAAAGCATATTAATTTTTTTAAAAAATAATATACAGGGGTTGTGATAGTAAAAAATATTTGTATTTTTGCATCCGCAATTGCGCAAAGTTTGGTCCGTTCGTCTAGGGGTTAGGACGCCAGGTTTTCATCCTGGTAACAGGGGTTCGATTCCCCTACGGACTACAAAGTAATTGAAGATTTAGGTTTTTAGTTGCTATTTGTAAGTTCTAAGTAAAATAATGGTCCGTTCGTCTAGGGGTTAGGACGCCAGGTTTTCATCCTGGTAACAGGGGTTCGATTCCCCTACGGACTACTAGTAAAACATTTTCAGGATTTTAATAAATCCTATAAACAAATTAAGAGATAAAATGGCAAATCACAAGTCAGCGTTAAAGAGAATCAGAAGAAACGAAGCAGTACGTTTACGTAACAAATACCAACACAAAACAATGCGTAATGCATTGAGAAAGTTGCGTACTGAAGAAGATAAAAAATCTGCTGAAACATTATACCCTACAGTGGTTAGTATGATAGACCGTTTAGCAAAACGTAATATTATACATGATAACAAAGCTGCTAATTTAAAAAGTAAATTAGCGAAGCACGTAGCGGCTCTATAATTTAGCTTTACTTATAATATTTAAAGCCTTCCTCTTAGGAAGGCTTTTTTTGTTGTACCGACCTTCTTTAAATTCAATATTATTGAGTTTGAGAAGGTCTTATGGTTTTGTAAGAGAAATAATTTAGGTGTATTCTATTTCTTAGAAATTATACGAAGTCGCTTCATGAACATAAAACCTATTATAATACAAGAGTACAATACGCCAATTGTAGCATGATGAAATACAGTTAAATTGTATTGATCATAGAAATTATAATGGTAGGTTAAAATATACATTGAAACTGGGTAAAATGTGTAAAAAATTAAAATACCTAAACTAATCCAAAAAAGTAAGTTATTGTGAAGTTGCAGTTTATGTTTTTTTGAAAAAGTGGTATAAAGATAGTTGAGAACAGCGTAGAGTAAAATTATAGCACCAATTATAATTGCATAGTTTTGAGGGTCTACATAAAAATCTTGAACGAATAAATTTATGGTGCACGTAAGAACAAATACCACGCTACCATATTTAATTATTTTTTTGCAAAGTGAATTCTCGATAATATGATAAAAAATATAAAAGAAATATAGAAAAAAGATGATATCAAAAATATTGAAAATAGCTGTATTATAATTATAATACTCTTGCTTGTAGATAATTTGAATTTCATCTACATCTCGTATAATAATACCTAGGGTTTCTGTTAAGAATGTGTAGACAATCAGAATGGGTAGATATTTTAATATCGTATCATAATAGAGATGGTATTTAACAATAGATAGAATTAAAGCTAAAAAGTAGAGTAACATGAAATAATTATTCAATATGTACTCTAGCATAATTCATCCTTTAATTAGCATACTATTGATTCTATAACAGCTTTTATTCTACCTAAAGGCTAGTCTTCTTCCTTTTATGAATCCAAAAATGAACAGACTGTACATTATGACTATAAGTACTCTCAGAACTGATCTTAATTCGTATTTCGTCCAGGTGTCATAATCAGTATAACCTATTACATAAATTACTGGGAATACGGAATAAAAAATTATTAAAGCAATACTTACCCAAAACATTAGGTTGTGTTTTTGAATTAAATCTTCTTGCTGTTGAACTTTATCTTTAAAATATAGAATTACACAAAACACTAATAGCCACGAACTTATTGCAAGGGCGTAATAGAGATTGGTTTCAAGTGGGTTTTGAAATATAGTACTTATTAAATATGCCAAAAGTGAGATTATTGCGCTAATGATTATCCACTTTTTATAACTTCTATTATGTATTAATTGCCTGTAAACGAAGTAAAAAAAGCAAAAGAATATAATCGCATATATATTATAAATTACATCATTAAAGTTGCTGTATTTGACATTCTGAAAAAAGGAAATTTCGTCATAAGTTCTTACTAAATATCCTAATACTTCATTGAAAAAAGTATAAGCAATAATGATTGGGAAGTACTTTAAAGCAGTGTCATAATACTTTTTATAGGTCGTTAATGATATAAATAGCGTAACTGCATATATTATCATGTAGTAATTATCCTTAATAAAAGACATTGAAAGCATGCAGTAATTATTTTAAAAATCTGTTTTTGGTGGAGGTCCACCTTGACCAAAATTAAAAGCTAAGCTTTTACTGCCTTGTAAACTGGTATTTAAAACAAAATTAGGTACGAATCCCGCTTGTGCTTCTTGTTTTTTATCTAAAGAAAATCCTAAACCATCTTTAGAAGAATCTTTCCAGTCTTTAATCAATTCGGCATTGCCATTATCACCAATAAAGAAACCATAATTAATTCCTCCTTTTTCTAAAGTTGGAACCATAAAAATTGAATTTTGTCTTTTATGAACTACCTTTTTTCCGTTTGGGAATTTTTCTTCATTAGGGTAGTTGGCAAAATACAATCTTAATTTGGTGATTTTTTTAACACCGCCCGCCTCAGCTTCCTGGTCTATATAAGCGATATATTGCTTAAGGGCATCGTAATCAAAATCTACAAATCTAGATGCTTCAAATTTTTCATCTGGTTGACGTTGCTGTGTTTCATATGGTTCAATTAGTCTAACCCTATGTTCGGAATAATTATCATAAATGGCGTTTGCTTCGTTTAGTGAAATAATATTAGCCGGTGCATCAACGATTGGTGGAGTTTTCGAATTTGGTTTGTTTTCTTTTTGTTGTTGATTGCAACTAAAAATACTAGTGAGTACAAGAACACATAAGATTTTGGTGGTAATTGAAGTGGGTCTTTTCATTTTCTGTGAATTAGGGTTTATAATATAGAAAACTGAAAAAAGACTGGGGGAGAATCTTTCTCTAATTAGTTAAAGATATTAAAAAAAATATAGGAGTATGAAAAGTTAATCTATGGTTTTAATAGAGATACTGTTTTGGGGCTTTGTTAAAAACAAAAAATCTCGATTTCATATAGAAATCGAGATTTTTTTATAAAACTTAATTATTTTAATTATTCATCGTCAGCAAGAATTCTTCATTATTCTTCGTTTGTTTAAAACGCTGCTCAATAAACTCCATTGCTTCTACAGGATTCATATCTGCAAGATACTTACGCATAATCCACATACGTTGTAATGTGGTTTCATCCAATAACATGTCGTCTCTACGTGTGCTAGAAGAAGTAAGGTCAATTGCAGGGAATATTCTTCTGTTCGCAATTTTACGATCCAATTGAAGTTCCATGTTACCAGTACCTTTAAATTCTTCAAAGATAACTTCATCCATTTTAGAGCCAGTCTCTGTTAATGCTGTAGCAATAATTGTAAGAGAACCGCCACCTTCTATATTTCGTGCTGCACCAAAGAATCTTTTTGGTTTGTGTAGTGCATTAGCATCAACACCACCACTTAATACTTTACCAGATGCAGGTTGAACCGTGTTGTAGGCTCTTGCTAAACGAGTGATTGAGTCTAAAAGGATTACTACATCATGACCACATTCTACTAAACGCTTTGCTTTCTCTAAAACAATGTTCGCTACACGAACATGTTCTGTTGGTTCTTTGTCAAATGTAGAGGCAACAACTTCACCACGTACATTACGTTGCATGTCGGTAACCTCTTCAGGACGTTCGTCAATTAATAATATAATCTGATATACCTCAGGATGATTCGCGGCTATACCATTTGCTATATCTTTCAATAGCATAGTTTTACCAGACTTTGGTTGAGATACGATCATACCTCTTTGTCCTTTTCCTATCGGAGAAAACAAGTCGATAATACGGGTCGATATAGTGCTTTGGCGTTCTGCCAAGTTAAACTTCTCTTGAGGGAATAACGGAGTTAAATGCTCAAAAGAAACGCGATCACGAACTATCTGTGGGTCAATACCATTAATTTTATTCACCTTAATTAAAGGAAAATACTTTTCACCTTCTTTAGGTGGTCTAACATTACCTAATACGGTATCTCCTGTTTTTAAGCCAAAAAGTCTAATCTGTGATTGTGACACATAAATATCATCTGGTGATGATAGGTAATTGTAATCAGATGAACGTAAAAATCCGTAACCATCTTGCATGATATCTAATACGCCTTCACTCGCGATAATAGAATCGAACTCATATTCGGGCTCTTTGTACCTATTTTTTAGGTCCTTGTCAAAATTACTTTTGTCGTGAGGAGTTCTCGGGTTTGGCTTTTTGTTCTGATTATTATTTTGAGGAGAATTCTTCTGAAAGTCTTTTTTGACGTTTGGTGCATTTGGAGCTTTTGGCCTTGGCCTTGGCCTGGGCTTTGGAGTTTCCTTCACTTCATTTACTGGAGAGTCTTCCTTCTTTGGAGACTCTTCTTTTTCAGTAGCTCTAGGTTCCTTTGTTACATTTGGAGCAACTCGTTGTCTTGGCCTTGGTTTTGGCTTCGTTTTCTCCGCCACTGGTTTGCTAACTTCTGCTGTTTCCGTTTTAATCGGGGCAATAGCAGCGGCAACTTTAGGGTTTGCGGCTTGTAAGTCTAATATTTGGTAGACTAAATCTAATTTTTTTAAGGTTTTGAATTTAGGAACCTTTAGTCCTTTAGCAATTTCCTGAAGCTCAGGTAGCTTTTTTGATTTTAAATCTGAAATCTCAAACATTAAGTAGTCGAATAAATTTATGAGTATATTGTATTGTAAGAAGTATATTTTTTGGGTAAACTCAAGGAATGTTTTCCTTATTGGTAGGCGTTATAACATGATAACGAAGCAATATTACAAATTATTTTGAATAAAAGAGTTATAATTTTTGAAAAGACCTGTATTTTTACGGTATAAAGTGGTAATAAATTTATGATTCAAAGAATACAGAGCTTTTATTTACTTATTGTTGCAATTCTTACGGGGATATTGCCGTTCTTCTTTAATCTATGGATAAACATAGATGGGGTTGAGGTTTTTGCGGATAATGAAATGCTTGTTTCCATTGCCATGTATATGAGTGCTATTCTGGCTATATGGTCTATAGTGCAATTTAAAAATAGAAAAACTCAGTTTGTAATTAACAGGCTGAACATGATATTAAATGTTTTTTTACTAGGATTTTTCGTTTATCGATCACTAAACTTATCCGGAGAGGCTTTGGTTTCTGAGAAGGGTATTGGGATGCTGATTCCAGTATTTTCTATCATTTTTTTGGTCCTTGCAAATAGGGCTATAAAAAAGGATGAAGATCTTGTAAAATCTGTTGATCGCTTGCGTTAAACCTAACATCTTAGTAGTATTAGTGCGTTAAACCCGGGGTAGTTTCCGGGTTTTTTTGTTTTAAGACGTTTTCATTACTTAGATTGTAATAAGACGCGACATCTACTATATTATGAATGCCTAAAATTATTTAAATGGTTGAAAAGGTGAAACAGATACAGATGCTATCGCTAACGCTTTCCTAATTCTACAACAACTAAATCTTTAATGTCTTCCCCGTCTATTATAAAACGTAACATTGTACGTACTTGGTGAAACCCGTGCTTACCACAGGCACCTGGGTTCATATGTAGAACTCCCAATTTTTTATCCATCATAACTTTAAGAATATGAGAGTGTCCGCAGATGAATAGTTTTGGCGGATTCTCTTTTATCATATCTCGTGTTCTTACATTGTATTTAGGAGGGTAACCGCCAATATGAGTTATCCAAACATCTACACCTTCACAGAAAAATCTATTATTTTCTGGAAATTCTTTTTGAATAATATGGTCGTCAATATTGCCATGTACACCTTTTAAAGGCTTTAATTTTTCAATTGCATCTGTTACCTCTAAAGAACCTATGTCGCCTGCATGCCAAACTTCATCGGCCCAGCCAACATGCTTTAATATTGCATCGTCTATGTGAGAATGGGTGTCTGAAAGCAATAAAATTTTAGTCATGATTTGAATTCGATTTTAGTGAAGGAGTTGAGCTACAATAACAATTTTTAAGAGTTGACCATTAAAAATGAATTTTAAAACGGATTCCTTTTTAATATCTTTACAGAATACAAAACTAGTACATCCCTTTGAGATTCTTTATTCAATTTTCATACTTCGGTAAAGCTTATCATGGTTGGCAAAATCAGCCAAACGCAATAACGGTTCAAGAGGTATTGGAAAATGCCATGTCTAAACTATTGAATAGTCCTATTTCTGTAATGGGAGCAGGCCGTACTGATACTGGAGTGCATGCCAAAGAAATGTACGCTCATTTTGATGTTGAGCAATTAACGAAAATTCCTGAACTACTTTTTAGGCTTAATTCTTACTTGCCTAATGATATAGCTGTACAGCGTATTTTTGAAGTAAAAGATGATGCACACGCGCGTTTTAATGCCACGGCTCGTACCTATGAATACCATATTTCAAAAACTAAAGACCCATTTATAATGGATATGGCACATTTTATATGGAAAGATCTGGACTTAGCTAAAATGAATACTGCCGCAGAGTATTTAATCGGTAAAAAAGATTTTGAGTGCTTTTCTAAATCGAATACAGATGTGTTTACCAATATTTGCGATTTACGGGAAGCAAAATGGGTGGTAGAAAACGATAAGCTTATTTTTACAATTACAGCAGATAGATTTTTAAGAAACATGGTAAGAGCTCTGGTTGGAACACTATTAAATGTAGGTGTTGGTAAATATTCGGCCGACTATGTTAATACCATATTAAAAAGTAAGGATAGGACAATGGCGGGAGCATCCGTTCCTGCAAAAGGATTATATTTGACCTCTATTGTTTACCCCAATACTATTTTAAAAAATGGATAAGGATTCTGGCAAAGCATTTGACACTCGTCTTTTTAAACGCTTAATGGCCTACACCAAACCGTACAAACTTACTTTCTATGGGGTAGCGCTTTCAGCTATTTTATTGTCTGGTTTCGCTATTCTAACTCCACTTATTGTTAAGGAAATCATTGATAATGCCATCAAGCAAAGCAATGAAGAGATGTTGTTAAATTTAACGATTGCCATGTTAGTAGTTTTGATAGGGCAAGTGGTTAGTCAATTGGCCTTTAACTATTATGCTAACTGGTTGGGTGAGTCTGTTATAAAGGATATCCGTATAGATTTATTTAAAAAAATGCTCAGTTTTAAAATGAAGTATTTTGACAATTCTTCATTGGGTGTTTTGGTTACTAGGGCAGTTGCCGATATGCAAAGAATTGGGGAGATATTCAGTCAGGGTTTTTTCGTAATAGTAGCAGATTTATTAAAAATGTTAGTTGCTGCGGTTGTAATGCTCATTATCAATTGGAAACTTTCATTAATTGTTTTCTCGTTATTGCCCTTAATTATTTACGCAACTAGGTTATTTCAGAAGGCTATGAAAATTGCCTTTACCGAAGTTAGGGCAGAAGTGTCCAATTTGAATTCCTTTGTTCAAGAGCGAATTACGGGCATGAAAATAGTTCAACTATTTACCCGAGAAAAAATTGAGAGCGATAAGTTTAGGGTAATCAATGAAAAGCATAAAAATGCGTGGTTAAAAACAGTTTGGTATAATTCTATTTTCTTTCCTATTGCAGAAATTGTCTCATCGATAACAGTTGGCCTAATTGTTTGGTACGGAGGATTACAAAACGTGGCAAACATAACTACCGATATTGCTGGTACCATCTTCGCATTTATAATGCTAATAGATTTGCTGTTTAGACCTCTTCGCCAAATCGCCGATAAATTCAATACGCTACAAATGGGAATGGTAGCTGCAAATAGAGTTTTTAAAATATTAGATACCGATAGTCATATACAGAATGTTGGTTCTTATGAGCAAGAAGTAATTAAGGGTGATATAAAGTTTGAAAATGTTCGTTTTGGATATTTAGAGGACGAGGAAGTACTTCATGGTATTTCTTTTGAGGTAAAAGCTGGAGAAACGGTTGCTATTGTTGGTTCTACTGGCGCAGGTAAGAGTACTATAATTAATTTATTGAATCGTTTTTATGAAATTAATTCAGGAGAGATAACCATTGATGGTGTTGATATTAAGGAATATAAATTAGCATCTTTACGTTCCCATATAGCGGTTGTTTTACAAGATGTATTTTTATTTGCTGATACGATTGCAAATAATATTTCATTGAAAAGTGCAACGATAAGTGTTGATGATATTGAAAATGCTGCTAAAGCCATTGGCGTCGACGAATTCATATCTAGTCTTCCTGGTGGTTATGAGTATAATGTAAAAGAACGGGGCACTATGCTTTCGAGTGGTCAACGTCAATTAATAGCTTTTCTAAGGGCATATGTAAGTAACCCAAGTATTTTAATTTTAGATGAAGCTACCTCATCTGTAGATACCTATTCAGAACAATTGATACAATTAGCTACTGACAAAATAACTCAGGGTAGAACTTCAATCGTTATTGCACATCGCTTGGCAACCATTAAAAAAGCGGATAAGATTATAGTTATGGATGCTGGTAAAATCGTAGAATCTGGCACTCACAAACAACTACTTAAAAAAGGTGGATACTACAGTAATCTCTATGAAGCTCAATTCTTAGCAGAAGAGGTCGCTTAACTTTTAAATTAAATCTTGTTTAAGCATATTACCTAATTGTGTGATGGAATCATACAAAACGAATTCTCCATTTTTTATATAGGAAATTAAACCTGTTTCTTCACTTACCACAAGACTTAATGCGTCTGTTTTTTCGCTGATGCCTACAGCTGCTCTATGTCGTAGTCCAAAACGCAGCGGAATGTTTCGCTCATTAGACACAGGAAGTATAACTCTAGTAGCAACTATATAATTCCCCGCTATAACGGCAGCGCCATCATGCAGCGTGCTATTTTTATAAAATATACTTTCAAGAATAGGCTGGTTGATTTCGATATTCATTCGATCACCGGTAGACTTAATAAAATCTAAAGAATTATTACGCTCTATTACCAAAATAGCACCTGTCTTGGTGCTAGACATTTTTTCGCAAGCTTTAAGAATCGAATCTACATCGGTGTCAGTTGAAATACCCTCTTGCTTTAAAAATTTAAAGTGTTTTACAAAATTCCTTTTGTTGGCAAAATTAGTTGACCCTATCATCAATAGAAATTTTCGAATCTCTTGTTGAAAAACAATGATTAGCGCAATTAAGCCTACTTGCATAAACGCACCTACCATACTACTAATCATTTGCATGTCTAGAAGTTCTGTTAGTTTCCAAAAGGCCCAAACAATTACTATTCCAATAAAAATATTGATAGCTACCGAACCACGAACTAACTTGTAGATATAGTATAGAAGTACGGCAACAAAAATGATGTCTAATACATCGGTAATTCTAAAGTCAATAAAATTTAAAAAATCCAATCAGTACCGTTTTAGTAAAATTAAGAAAATTGATAACAAGAAATAAGTATAAAATTAGGCATTTAATTGATCATGTAGTTTTACACATTCCATAGCCTCTCTTACATCGTGTACCCGTAAAATTTTAGCACCTTTTTGAAGACAGACCATGTGTAATGCCGTTGTACCGTTTAAAGCTTGGTCTGCAGTAGTATTCAATGTTTTGTAAATCATTGATTTTCTACTAATTCCTACCAATAAGGGGAACTCAATAAAACTCATCATTTCTAATTGTCTTAAGAGTTCATAGTTCTGGTTTAAGTTTTTAGCGAAACCAAAACCTGGGTCTATTATAATATCCTTAATTCCTAAAGATTTAGCTATTGAAAGCCTTTCAGAAAAAAACAAAAGTACTTCTTTAAGCACATCGTCATAATTTGTTTGTTGCTGCATATTTTGGGGAGTTCCTCTCGTATGCATCATAATATAGGGAACATTCAATTGCGCAACAGTATTCAACATTTGTTGGTCTTGTACCCCAGCTGAAATATCATTGATAATTGCCGCGCCACTGCTGATACATTCTATAGCTACCTTACTTCTAAAGGTATCAATTGATACTATTGCCTCGGAAAACTCTTTTAAAATGATTGAAATGATAGGAACTATCCGTTTTAATTCGGTTTGTTCATCTACATCTATCGCACCAGGTCTGGTACTATAGGCGCCCACATCAATAAAACTGGCGCCGTCGTTTATCATTTTCTCAACGTGATGTAAAATACTAGAATCGTCTTTGTATTTTCCACCATCATAAAAAGAATCCGGAGTCAAATTTAAAATACCCATTACTTTAGGTTGATGTAGTGAAATAAGTTTACCGTTGCAGTTTATGGTCATTATCAAGAATTAATAGGAATTTGTGGCATTTTCCAAGTTTCAACCATCAATCTTGATGGTTACAGTTTTTTAAGCGAAATTTACACAAAATAGATAGAATTACATGCTAGATACGGCACAGGAATACGATGAGGTGATTCAGGTTTGTTTGAATCTGTACCAGAAAAAAATGTCAGATTATGGTAGTGCATGGCGAATCTTAAGATTACCATCTTTAACCGACCAAATATTCATTAAAGCTCAGCGAATAAGGAGTCTTCAAGAAAATGAAGTTCGTAAAGTTGATGAAGATGAACGTTCAGAGTTTATTGGGATTATTAATTATTCTGTTATGGCGTTAATTCAGTTAGAATTGGGTGTTGTTGATCAGCCCGATTTAAATACAGAAAAGGCCGTAGAATTATATTCCAAACATATTAAAATAACTAAGGAGCTTATGCTGAATAAAAACCATGATTATGGTGAAGCATGGCGTGATATGAGGGTGAGCTCACTAACAGATTTAATATTGCAAAAATTACTTCGTGTAAAACAGATTGAGGATAATAAAGGTAAAACCGTGGTGAGTGAAGGGATTGATGCAAATTATCAAGATATGATTAATTATGCTGTTTTTGCATTAATACATTTAGGAACAGAATCAGAAAAATAAATTCAATAATGAAGTATTTAGTGGGTGTCGTTAGAATTTTTGTTGGAATTCTTTTTATTATTAGCGGATTTATAAAATTGAATGACCCAGTTGGTTTTTCTTTTAAATTAGAAGAATATTTTAGTCAAGGTGTTTTAGACCTTCCTTTTTTAACACCTTATGCATTAGCAATTTCAATTTTGGTAGTTGTTGTTGAGGTTATGGTAGGGGTAATGCTTATTCTTGGATATAAGCGTAAGATTACAGTTTGGACCTTACTTGCAATGATTATTTTCTTCACATTTCTAACCTTTTATTCAGCCTATTTTAATAAAGTTACCGATTGTGGTTGTTTTGGAGATGCTATTAAATTGACACCATGGGAATCTTTCACTAAAGATGTGGTGCTTTTAATTTTGATTCTTATCATATATGCAGGTAGAAAGTATATTACTCCACTAGTAAAACCACATACTGTAAAAGCTGCTTTAATGGTTTCACTATTAGCTTGTATCGGATACGTTTATTACGTGCTTAACCATTTGCCAGTTATTGATTTTAGACCCTATGAAATAGGAAAGAACATAGAAGAAGGCATGAGTGTTCCAGAAAATGCTCCTAAAGCCATATTTGAATATAAATGGAAATTCAATGTGAATGGTAATGAGGAAATTTATATAACCAATGGAGCTTACCCTACTGTTGATGGTGAATATATTGATGTAGAAACAAAAGAGATGCAAGCAGGTTACGAGCCACCAGTGCACGACTTTACTGTTGAGCAAGAAGGAGAAGATTTTGCTAGTTCTTTATTGCAAGAACCAAAGTTGGTTATGGTAATTGCTTATGATTTAAGAAAGTCTAATCTAGATGTATTTAAAGAAATTAAATCTGTTGCAGAAAAAGCATTGAAAGCTGGGTATAAAGTAATTGGTATGTCTGCTTCTGGTCCTGACCAAACTACTTTCTTAAAAAAGGAATATGGATTAGGGTTTGATTTTTACTTTACAGATGAAACGACCTTGAAGACTATTGTTCGTTCTAACCCAGGAGTATTGGTTTTAGAAAAAGGTACAATAAAACAGAAAGTACATTACAATGATTTAGAGGATTTAAAATTTGACTAGAATTTTAAACCAAAATAAAAATAATTAGAAATATAATTGAAATGAGAGCAAAAATAGTAGCAGGAAATTGGAAGATGAACAAGAATTTGGCAGAAACTGAAACACTTTTAGCAGAGTTATCGGCAAAATTGCCAGACACTACTGCAGAAGTAATGGTATCGCCAACATATGTTAATTTGGCTAGCGCTGTTCGTAAATTAGATAATTCTAAAATTGAGGTAATCGCTCAGAATATGCATTATGCTGAAAGTGGAGCTTTTACAGGTGAGATTTCTGCAGATATGCTTTTGAGTATTGGCATTGATACAGTTATAATAGGACATTCTGAAAGAAGAGCATATTTTGCAGAAGGTGATGAAATCCTATCTAAAAAGGTAGCTACTGCTTTGAAAAAAGGAATGCGAGTAATGTTCTGTTTCGGAGAGGAATTAGAAGATCGTAAATCTGGTAATCATTTTAAATTGGTCGAAAGCCAGTTGAAAAATGTTCTTTTTAATTTAGAACCATCTGCTTGGTCAAAAATTGTATTGGCATACGAGCCAGTATGGGCTATTGGAACAGGAGAAACTGCTTCGCCAGAACAAGCTCAAGAAATGCACGCATTTATTCGTAAAACCATTGCAGAAGCTTTTGATGCAACTATAGCTAACAATGTTACAATTTTGTATGGTGGTAGCGTTAAACCGGGCAATGCAGTAGAAATTTTCTCAAAACCAGATGTTGATGGTGGTTTAATCGGTGGCGCTGCACTAGTTGCAGATGATTTCATAGCAATCGTGAAAGCGATTTAGTTGAAAAAACTCAGTATTTTAAAATGAGTAATAATATTTATATTGAATACCGTTTTACGGTAGAACCTAAAGAACCAGCTTCAGATATTCTCATAGCAGAATTGGGCGAAGCTGGCTTTGAAAGTTTTGTTGAAGAAGAGGATGAAGTTTTAGCCTATATTCAAAAGGCTGATTGGTCTCTAGATATCTTAAATGATATTCAAATTCTCACGAATAAAAATTTTAAAATTAGGTATGGTTACAAAGAAATTGAACAAGAAAATTGGAATGTTACCTGGGAGCAAAATTTTCAGCCTATTATCGTAGATGATGTATGTATGATAAGGGCTCCTTTTCATGAACCAATAGGTGTTGAATATGATATTGTAATTGAGCCTAAAATGAGTTTTGGCACTGGGCATCATGAAACTACACATATGATGTTACAACATATTTTAAAGCTAAATGTAAAAGATAAAACCGTTTTAGATATGGGTAGTGGCACGGGAGTATTGGCAATTTTAACTGCGATGCGAGGAGCTACGAAAATTGATGCAATCGATATTGATAATTGGTGTTTTTTGAATGCTCAGGAGAATGTAATCCGAAATAAAACGGATTTTATTTCTGTATATGAAGGTGATGTAGCATTATTGAAAGATAAAAAGTATGATATTATTATTGCCAACATCAATAGAAATATCTTGTTGGAAGATTTGCCTGAATATGTTAAATCTTTGAATAAAAATGGAATATTATTGTTAAGCGGTTTTTATACTGAAGACTTAGATATGATAACTCAAAAATGCGTCGAATTAGAGTTAAAATTTGAAAAAAATCTTGAACGTAATAATTGGGTTGCCGCAAAATATGTAAATTAGATGGTACTAATTGGAATAGTATGAGCACAAGAGAAGAAATTTCCGAAGAACTACTTTTAGAAGAAGAGACGGTTCAGCAAAATGAAATCGTTCTTTTTAATGATGAGGTCAATACTTTCGACCATGTAATAAATACCTTAATGTCTGTATGTGAGCATTCTCCCGAACAAGCTGAGCAATGTTCCCTTATTGTACATTATAAAGGTAAGTGCACAGTTAAAACTGGCGAATTCGAAGAATTAAAGCCGCAATGTTCTAAATTATTGCAGGCTGGTCTTAGTGCTGAGTTAATTTAGTTGGTTTGCCAGCAAGGCAGTTAGTCATACTAAACGTATAAAATATAAAGATACAATCAGCGTGAGAAAGGTGTCACAACCCTGTCAATAAATAAAAGTTTATTAAAAAAATAAAAAACCCCTTCTTTTGAAGGGGTTTTTTATTTTTTTTAGGATTATTCTTAAAAAGAAATCCAATTGACTAAGATTAAAATGAATTATACCAATGGTACACCATTTAATCGTTTTTCAATCTTTTTCTTCTTTACGGTAACATCTTTCATTACATCCATTAAACTAGGATCTTTAGTTTCCTTGTATATTTCATTAATGCTCAAAATAAGAGCTTTTGCCTCTCTAGATGCTTCTACTCGGTCACTAGTAGACATATTACTCATTTTTCGACCTATAAATTCCTGAGCTTTTTCAAGTAACTCCATGTGCTTCTTTTTTTTCAAAGTTAACATAATATTCAAATTACGCAATTCTTTGTCAATTGTATATGCTTATAGGGCAATTAGATAATAGTATTTATGAACAATTTAACTAAAAAGGCCTAAAAAGGAGCTTAGTTTGATTTAAAAAGATTAATAACATCATATTATGGCATTGTTAATCTCTGAATTTAATTGCTTATTGTTGTTCTACAGTTTAATTTTTTAATTTAATTGTTGAGAATTTGAATGGATAATAATTATAGAATTTTTATTTCCACTCAATTTTCTTGGGGGTTATGTGAAAACTTATATATTTGTGTAATCGATTGCATAAAATAATAATATGACAAATTACGAATTTAGATACGCCGCTCATCCTGTAGATAGTAGAGTATATGGAACAGAAGAGTTAAGAAAGGAATTTTTAATACCTAAGCTATTTGTAAAGAATAGTGTGCAATTGACCTATTCAATGTATGATAGGTATATTGTTGGTGGCGTTATGCCTGTCGACCAATCTGTGAAATTAGAAACTGTTCCATACTTGAAGTCAGATAATTTTCTTGATCGTAGGGAACTGGGTGTGGTTAATGTTGGTGGCAAAGGAAAAATAATTGTCGATGGTACAGCTTATGAATTGGCAAAAAAAGAAGCTTTATATGTTGGTCAAGGTGTAAAAGAAGTGATTTTTGAATCTGTCTCTGGAGAACAACCTTTTTTTTACTTAAACTCAGCTCCGGCCCATAAAAGTTTTCCAACTAAAAAGGTTAGTGCAAATGAAGCTGAAGTAATTCAATTGGGAGATGAAAAATATGCAAATAAACGTGTGCTGAATAAATTAATAGTCAATAGTATTGTAGAAACCTGTCAATTGCAAATGGGATTGACCGAGTTGTTACCTGGTAACGTTTGGAACACTATGCCAGCACATACCCACAATAGAAGAATGGAAGCTTATTTTTATTTTGATGTTGAGGAAGGACAAACAGTTTGTCATTTTATGGGTGAGCCACAACATACACGCCATATATTCATGGAGAATAACCAAGCAGTGTTGTCACCTGAATGGTCAATTCATTCTGGTTCCGGTACATGTGCATATTCATTTGTTTGGGGTATGGCTGGTGAGAATTTAGATTATAGTGATATGGATGTTTGCGCTCCTAACGAATTAAGATAAGCTTATGAAATTGTTCGATTTAACAGGTAAGCGTGCATTGGTTACTGGTGGTACCCACGGTCTAGGCATGGCTATGGCTGAAGGATTGGCAAATGCGGGAGCAGAGCTAATTATTACAGGTACAACGCCTTCTAAGATGAATAAAGCGTTAGCTGTTTATAAAGAGAAAGGATTTAAGGTTTCAGGTTATATTTTTGATATAACAGACGATAAGTTAGCAGCTACCAAAATTGCTGAAATTGTTGATGATGGAGGTGAAATTGATATACTGGTTAATAACGCAGGTATTATAAAGCGAGAACTCGCAACTACGATGCCTGTTGATGATTTTAGAAGAGTCATTGAGGTAGATTTAGTAGGAGCTTTTATTATTTCTCAATTGGTAGGAAATAGAATGATTAAAAATGGAGGCGGTAAAATCATCAATATTTGTTCTATGATGAGTGAATTAGGAAGAAATAGTGTTTCAGCCTATGCCGCTGCCAAAGGTGGGCTTAAAATGTTGACGCGTAGTTTAGCTACTGAATGGGCAAAACATAATATTCAAGTAAACGGTATTGGCCCAGGCTATTTTGCAACTTCTCAAACAGAACCTATTCGTGTAGATGGTCACCCTTTTAATGATTTTATAATTAATAGAACACCATCAGCTAGATGGGGTAATCCAGAAGATCTAGCAGGTACAGCAGTTTTTCTTGCATCAAAAGCAAGCGATTTTGTTAATGGGCATATTGTTTATGTAGATGGTGGTATATTGGCTACTATTGGGAAACCTTCAAATGAAATTTAATGAGTAATTCTATACTGACAACCAAAACATTTATAAAAAATGACTTCCTTTTAGAGAATAAGTTTTCCCAAAGGCTATTTCATGATTATGCATCTCAAATGCCAATCATAGATTATCATTGTCATTTACCTCCTAATGAGATAGCAAATAATCGAACTTTTGAGAATCTTACAAAAATTTGGATTAACGGTGATCATTACAAATGGAGGGCAATGCGAACTTTTGGTATTGAAGAGAAGTATATAACTGGAGATGCTTCAGATAAGGAAAAGTTTGCTCAATGGGCAAAAACAGTGCCCTATACTTTAAGAAACCCATTATATCATTGGACGCATTTAGAGCTGAAAAGATATTTTGACATTGATATTTTACTGAATTCTAATTCAGCGAACGAAATTTATGATGAAGCAACGGCCAAACTACAAACAGCAGACTTTAGTTGCCGAAATCTGATAAAAAACATGAATGTAGAGGTTGTTTGTACGACAGAGGATCCAATTGATAGTTTGGATCATCATGTTAAAATTAAGAATAGTGATTTTAGCGTGAAGGTAAGTACGGCATTTAGACCAGATAAGGCTATTATGATTTCAAGTGATACATATCTGGATTATTTAGAAAAATTATCAGAAGTAAGTAATGTTACTATTGATTCTTATAAGTCTTTATGTGATGCCCTAAATGTGAGATTAGACTATTTTGAGGCGAATGGATGTACACTATCTGACCATGGTTTAAGTTATGTTCCATTTAGAACATTTACTGATTCTGAAATTGAAATAATATTTCAAAAAAGAAGAACGAAAAAACAATTGTCGTTAGAGGAAGGTGAAAAATTTCAAACTTCCATATTACTATTTCTATGTGAGCAATACCATAAACGTGATTGGATTCAACAATTTCACTTAGGAGCTTTACGAAATAATAATGCACGAATGAATAGCATACTTGGGCCCGATACTGGTTGGGATTCTATAGGAGATTATTCTCAAGCATCAACATTATCAAGTTTTTTAAATGCGTTAGATTCTAGAGATAAACTTACCAAAACCATTTTATACAATCTCAATCCGGCTGATAATGAAGTAATGGCCACCATGATAGGTAATTATAATGATGGTAAGGTAAAGGGAAAGATGCAGTTTGGTTCTGGTTGGTGGTTTTTAGATCAGAAAGATGGTATGACCAAACAGATAAATGCACTTTCAAATATGGGTCTTATTAGTTGTTTCATAGGTATGTTAACTGATTCTAGAAGTTTCCTTTCTTATCCTAGGCATGAGTATTTTAGAAGGGTTTTGTGCAACCTTTTTGGGCAGGAAATGGAGCGAGGTGAATTGCCAGAAGATTTTGAATTAGTCGGTAAGATTATTCAAGATATTTGCTACAATAATGCTAAAGAATATTTTAGATTTTAAAACAAATTACAATTTAATAGAATAATGAAAAAAGTAGTCACTTTCGGTGAAATCATGCTTCGATTATCACCTCCAGGATTTTTAAGATTTTCTCAAACCAACGAGTTTGATGTAGTGTACGGTGGTGGTGAATCAAATGTTGCCGTTTCATTGGCCAATTATGGTGTTCCTGTTGATTTTGTAACCCGATTACCTAAAAATGATATTGGGGAATGTGCCTTAATGGAAATGCGCAAGAGAGGTGTAGGAACAAGTAAGATTGTATTTGGTGGAGACCGTTTAGGTATTTACTTTTTAGAAACAGGAGCTGTAAGCCGCGGTAGTAAAGTGGTTTATGATCGAGCACATTCTGCTATAGCCGAAATCGAATCGGGAATGATCGATTGGGATACTGTTTTTGATGGTGTTGAGTGGTTTCATTGGACAGGTATTACACCTGCAATTTCTCAAGGGGCCGCAGATGTATGCTTAGAAGCTGTTAAGGCCGCCGATAAAAAAGGAATCACTATTTCAACGGATTTAAATTACCGCGCGAAATTGTGGAATTACGGTGGTGACCGCGAAAAAATAATGACCGAACTTACTTCATACTGTGATGTTATTCTAGGTAACGAAGAAGATGCTGAAAAGCATTTCGGAATTCATCCAGAAGGGTTAGATGTACATAAAGATGGAGCTGATGTTAAAGCTGAAGCATTTCTATCGGTTTGTAAGCAGATGATGAAGAAATTTCCAAAAGCAAAAAAAGTGATAACAACTCTTAGAGGTTCTATTTCTGCATCGCACAATACATGGGCAGGTGTACTTTGGGATGGTAAAAAAATGTACGAAACACGTCAGTATCAGATTACCGATATCGTAGATAGAGTAGGTGGTGGTGATTCTTTTATGGGTGGATTAATCTATGGTTTATTGAAGTATCCTGAAGATGATCAGAATGCATTAGATTTTGCAGTTGCAGCATCTTGTTTAAAACACACTATTAAAGGTGATGCGAACTTAGCAACGATATCTGAAGTTGAGAAGTTAATGGGTGGCGATGCATCAGGTAGAGTAGCGCGATAAAATAATAATTAGCAGTTGGCTGATAACCCTTTGAGATGCATCCAAAGGATTATTATTCAATTAAAAATAACAAAATAGAATGGCACAATATTCAAGATTAGAAGTTGCAGCGGTTATGAAAGAAACAGGCATGGTTCCTTTATTTTATCACCCAGATATTGAACTTGGTAAAAACGTAATGAAAGCTTGTTATGATGGCGGAGCTAGACTAATGGAGTTTACAGCGAGAGGAGATTTCGCTTTTGAAGTTTTTTTAGCATTAAACAAATTTGCTGTTGAAGAGCTTCCAGGTATGATTATGGGCGTTGGATCTATAACCGATGCAGCGGCAGCTAGTTTTTATATGCAAATGGGGGCTAATTTTATAGTTACACCATCCTTGCGTGAAGATATCGCCATAGCATGTAACCGTAGAAAGGTATTATGGTCACCAGGCTGTGGATCTTTAGCCGAAATAAACAGGGCAGAAGAATTAGGTTGTGAGATTATAAAATTGTTCCCAGGTTCTACCTATGGTCCAGGTTTCGTGAAGGCTATTAAAGGTCCACAACCATGGACAAGTGTAATGCCTACAGGTGGTGTAAGTACAGAAGAAAGTAACTTAAAAGGTTGGTTCGACGCAGGCGTAACTTGTGTAGGTATGGGGTCTCAACTGATAAGTAAAGATATTCTAGCTAACAAAGATTATGTAGCATTAGAGAAAAAGGTTTCAGATGCCTTAGCACTTATAAAAAAGATTATATCAAACTAAGCTTATGAAACGCAAAAGTATTCTATCCATATTGATTCTCGCTATAACCTTTTTTGGTTGTGGTGCAGACAATAAAACGAAAACCATACGATTAGGGCATGGGTTAGACGTAAGTCACTCTGTTCACAAGGCAATGGTGAAAATGGGAGAAGATTTACTAGAGCGTTCTGGTGGTAAGCTTAAATTAGAAATATACCCCAGTCAGCAATTAGGTACCGAACGTGAATGTCTAGAACTTTTGCAGATTGGTAGCTTAGATATGACTAAAGTTTCTGTAGGGGTATTAGAAAATTTCGCGCCAAAAATGAAGGTTTTAGGATTACCATTTTTGTTTCGAGATCGCCAACATTCGTTTGATGTTCTTGATGGTCCTATTGGTAAAATGTTATTGAATGATGGCGAAAAGTATTGGTTAAAAGGCCTAGGGTATTATGATGCAGGTAGTCGTAGTTTTTATACCATGAATAAACCTATAGAAAAACCTTCTGATTTAGAGGGTGAAAAAATTAGGGTGATGGAAAGCGTTACAGCGGTAAATATGGTTAAGGCTTTAGGTGGTTCACCAACGCCTATTTCATGGGGTGAATTGTATACCTCTTTGCAACAAGGTGTTGTCGATGGTGCTGAAAATAATCCGCCTAGTTTCTATTTATCTCGTCATTATGAAGTTTGTAAATACTACTCTTTAGATGAGCATACCGTATTACCAGATGTATTATTGATAGGTACTTATGTTTGGAATAAACTTAATGAACAAGAACAAAAGTGGTTAACCGAATCAGTAAAGGAATCAGTTAAATATCAGCGCATACTTTGGGCAGAAGCAGAGGAAGAAGCTTTACGTGAAGTCCAAAAGGCGGGCGTTAAAATTTTTAGACCAGATAAATCGCTTTTTGCCGAAAAAGTTCAGGGTATTTACGAAGGTTATAAAGATGATGCCGAAATATATCCGCTGATTAAACAAATTCAAGAAACTCATTAATTACTATGCGAAGCAAAATAGACGCTATTTTAAGCAAAACATTGGTTTTTATTATGTCAATAATGGTACTCAATGTTTTATGGCAAGTATTTACAAGATATGTAACTGGTGACCCTAGCTCCTTTACCGATGAATTAGCTCGATACCTTATGATTTGGATTGGTGTTTTAGGCGCTGCATATGTCTCTGGGCGCAATCTACATGTTGCTATTGATATTTTACCGAAACGGCAGAATAAGAAAACCCAAAAAAATCTGAAGATTATTGTGACTATTTTGATAATCCTTTTTGTCTTTTTTGCTTTCGTAATAGGTGGTTCTAGACTGGTATATATATCGTATGTGTTAGGACAGCAATCACCTGCCTTGCAATTGCCCTTGGCGGTAGTCTATATTATTATTCCTATAAGTGGAATATTGATTATGTATTATAAAGCATCGGACTTGAAAAATTTAAAATCATGATGGAACATATTCCAATTTTAGTACTGGTAATTAGTTTTGTCTGCCTTTTAGCGATAGGCACCCCTGTAGCGTGGAGTATTGCAATTTCTTCGTTATTAACTATGTTGGTTAGTATACCTGCTATACCTGCATTTACAACAGTGTCTCAACGTATGGCGACTGGGCTCGATAGTTTTGCACTATTAGCCATCCCTTTCTTTGTGTTGTCGGGTGAGCTTATGAATAAAGGAGGAATAGCACATCGATTGATAGCATTCGCAAAAACCTTGGTAGGGTCATTACCTGGTGGTTTAGCTTTAATAAATGTTATAGCTGCTATGTTAATGGGCGCAATTGCTGGTTCAGCTATGGCATCTGCTTCTGCCATGGGTAGTATTTTGGGGCCTGAAATGGAAAAAGAAGGATACTCAAAAGAATTTGGTGCTGCGGTAAATATTACATCGGCAACTACCGGATTGATTATACCACCGAGTAATGTATTAATTGTCTATTCATTGGCTAGTGGTGGTGCATCCATTGCAGCCTTATTTTTAGCTGGGTATATCCCGGGTATTATGACCGGATTGTTCTTAATGATAGTTGCTGCATTCTGGGCAAAAAAGAAAAAATATAAGGTTGGTAAACGTAGTTCTATTAAAGAAGTAACGAAAACGTTCATCGATGCCTTACCAAGTTTATTTATGCTGGTTGTAGTAATTGGCGGTATTGTTACCGGTATTTTTACAGCTACCGAAGCATCTGCTATAGCGGTTTTATATAGCTTAATTTTAGGGTTTATTTATAAAGAAATAACGCTTCCTAAGCTTCCGCAAATTTTATTGGACTCATCAGCAACTACGGCAATCGTTATGCTGTTAATTGGCTCTTCAATGTGTATGTCATGGGCTTTGTCTTATGAGAATATTCCACAAGATATTAGTACAGGTCTATTAAGCCTTAGTGATAATAAAATTGTGATTCTTCTCATTATAAATTTACTGTTATTGTTCGTTGGTATTTTTATGGATATGACACCTGCAGTTCTCATCTTTACGCCTATATTTTTACCTGTAGTGACAAAACTGGGGCTAGATCCAGTACACTTTGGAATTATAATGGTATTGAACCTTTGTATAGGTCTTTGCACACCTCCTGTTGGCTCAGTATTATTTGTTGGGGTTGGTGTGGCTAAAACCACCATAGAAAAGGTTTTTAAGCCCTTGTTACCTTTGTTTATTGCAATGATCGTTGCGTTATTCTTGGTGACTTACATTCCACAATTAAGTTTATGGCTACCTAGCTTATTTGATTTATAAAATTATTATTCTTTTAAAAGAATCATGCGGAAATTAAATAGAAAAAACACAGGAATTTCTACCAATTTACCCATCAAAATAATTCAGTTTGGAGAAGGTAATTTTTTACGTGCCTTTGTGGAATATGCATTTCAAATCTTGAATAATGAAGTAGGGTTTAATGCGGGTATTGTAGTTATTCAGCCTATTGATAAAGGTATGGTATCAATGTTAAATGATCAAGATGGATTATATACGTTGTTTTCAAAGGGTATTTTGAATGGCAAGGAGGTAGAAGAAAAAGAGCTCATCACCAATATTATAAAAGGGATTGACCCTTATATTGATTATAATGCTTATTTGAATTTGGCTAAAGAAGAAGAATTAGAATTTATAGTTTCTAATACTACCGAAGCTGGTATTTCATATGTAGCATCAGATACGTTAGAAATGACTCCACCTAGTTCTTTTCCGGCGAAATTGACGAGACTTTTATTTGAACGATTTACTCATTTTAATGGAGCAGAGGATAAAGGGTTAACTATAATTCCGTGTGAATTGATTAATCATAATTCAGACACCTTAAAACAAATTATTCTAGATTATGTTTCGTTATGGAACCTATCCGAAGATTTTGAACACTGGATATTAAATTCTTGTTCTTTTCATAATACGTTGGTGGATAGAATTGTGCCTGGTTATCCACATGACCAAATTGAGGGTTATAATAAGCAATTAGAGTATCAAGACAACCTAATTGTAAGTGCAGAAACATTCTTTTTATGGGTGATTGAAGGAGCTGCTTCTTTAAAGGAAAAATTACCTTTTCATAAGACCAATTTAGATGTGAAAATTGTAGCTGATATGCAGCCGTTTCGAACTAGAAAGGTAAGAATCTTAAACGGTGCTCACACAGCAATGGTTCCATTTTCAATACTTTACGGTAATGAAACGGTTAAAGAATCTATAGAAGAAAGTTTTACAGGTCCTTTTATACGGTCATTGGTTTTTGATGAAATTATTCCAACCCTTGATATGAAAAAGGAAGAGTTGGAAATCTTTGCTGAAGCAGTTTTTGACCGATTCAGAAATCCTTTTATAAAACATCAATTGGCCAGTATTGCATTAAATTCTATATCCAAATTTAAGGTAAGGGTTTTGCCAAGTTTGCTGGAATATGTAAAGCGAACAGACAGTTTGCCAACACGAACAGTGTTTGCTTTTGCTTGTTTAATACGCTTTTATAAGGGTAGTTGGGACGGAAAGCAATTACCTGTAAATGATGATAAGGAAATTGTAGCTGAAATGTCTGCGATATGGAAATCGGGTTCAATGGAGGATATTGCATCTCAAGTTTTAGGTAAAACAGCCTATTGGGATGAAGATTTGAATAAAATTGAAGGATTAACAGAAGCTATCGCAACATACTTACAAAGGATTGATGAATACGGAATCAAAGAAGCGTTCTCAAAATTAAGTTAGTTTTTAAATTGAAGCCATGCAGAAAAAGTTGATTAAAGTACAGGCTGAAGATAATGTAGCAATTGCCTTGGTAGATTTGGTGCAAGGTGATCGTGTACAATATGAAGGTGAAGATATAATCATCATATCCGATACCAAAGCAAAACATAAAATTGCATTTGTTGATTTGGATAAGGAGGATCAAATCTTTATGTATGGCGTTTTGGTAGGTAAGGCAATGTTTCCAATTAAAAAAGGTGATGTGCTAACGACCGAGAATGTAAAACACCAAAGTGATTTGGTAACAAAAAGAACTAAGTCGGTTACTTGGAGCGCCCCAGATATTTCTAAGTGGAAAGACCGTACATTTATGGGATACCATAGATCAGATGGCCAGGTAGGCACACAAAATGTGTGGTTATTTTTTCCTTTAGTTTTTTGTGAGAACCGAAATATAGAGGTGCTGAAAGAAGTTTTTGAAAAAGAACTATCTATGGGTAAAGAGCGTAAACAAAGACAATTATTACGGAATCTTATTAATGGGAAAGATGCTGATTTTAACGATGGAAAAGCCGAAACGAGCAGTGAAACTTTTGACAATGTTGACGTTAAATTCATTACACATCAAGGTGGTTGTGGCGGTATTCGCCAAGATTCACAAACCTTGGCCAAACTTTTAGCTGGGTATGTAAAAAACCCTAATGTTGCTGGTGCTACTGTTTTAAGTTTAGGATGTCAGAATTTACAAATTGACCTCTTGAAGAATGCATTGAATGACATTGATCCTAATCTAAACAAACCTGTGCTTATTTATGAGCAACAGCAGATCGGTACTGTCGATGAAATGTTGAATACCATTATAAAAGATTCTTTTGCAGGCATAAAAGCTGCGAATGCTATTGAACGTAAACCAGCTTCTATTTCTAAATTGAAAATGGGATTGGAATGTGGTGGGTCTGATGGTTTTTCAGGAATCTCTGCAAACCCGGCATTAGGGTATGCTTCAGATATTCTTGCAGCTGTTGGTGGATCTCCTATACTTTCTGAATTTCCAGAACTTTGTGGGGTAGAGCAGGAGCTCGTTAATCGATGTGTCAATGATGATGATGCTATTCGATTTATGAAATTAATGAAGGCTTATGAAGCTTCGGCCGAGGCAGCGGGTTCAGGTTTTGATATGAATCCTTCTCCAGGAAATATAAAAGATGGTTTAATCACAGATGCGATGAAATCTGCTGGTGCTGCTAAAAAAGGTGGAACATCACCAATTGAAGCAATTTTAGATTATGGTGAATACGTAACTAAGCCTGGGCTAAACTTGCTTTGTACCCCAGGTAATGATGTAGAAAGTACGACAGGTATGGTCGGGTCTGGGGCTAATATTGTAGTTTTTACAACAGGGTTAGGTACGCCAACAGGTAATCCTATTGCACCTGTTTTAAAGGTATCTTCAAATACGATTCTTGCTGAGCGTATGCCAGATATTATTGATATTGATACCGGTGCAGTAATTCGTGGCGAAAAAACGATTCAACAAATGGGTGAGGAGATTTTGGAGTATGTTGTTCAGGTAGCAAGTGGCGAAATAGAGGCAAAGGCAGATGTATTAGGTCAAGATGATTTTATTCCTTGGAAAAGAGGAGTATCCCTTTAAACATCAGTTAAAAACATTACTTCTTTAGAATTTTACTGGATGATTTTCTGATGATTAGATTAGCTGGTAAAATTACCTCTTTGTGAATTTTCACTGCGTGTTCGCTTGCCATTTGCTCTAAAAATACTTTGGCAGCCATTCTTCCCATTTCTACGGGTGATTGGTCTACAGAACTTATTGATGGTTCCATGAATTGTGTGAATGGATCATTACTGAAACCAACAACACAGAAATCATCGGGGATGTTGATAGATAAACTTTGTAAATACTTTATAGCCCCTAGAAGACCTTTGTCGGTTGATGAGAAAATTGCATCTGGTGGTAAAGGTAGTTTCATTAGTCTTTCGGCAGCTTTCAAGCCTGCTTCCATGTCACTTTTTAAAGAGATTACATACTCAGGTTTAAATTCTAATCCGTTTTCTAACAAAGCACTTTTATATCCATCTAAACGATTTTGATAAAGTTCAAGATTATTGTTTACGTAAAAATGGGCTATTCGTGTACAGCCCTGGTCAATTAAATGTTTAGTGGCATCAAAACCACCTTGAAAATCATCAATCGTTACAGAACTTATATCAGGGAAATTTAGTTTTCTATCAAAGAAAATAAATGGGGTAGTTTTTTTTAGAACAGTTTCTAATTTGTCTTTCTCATCATTTGAATATGACGTCGATATCAAAATACCATCCACTTGAGCATTTAAAAGATTTTGAATTATTTTAAGCTCTCGTTCTTTATCCTCGTGTGTTTGGGAAATAATTACATGATAACCTTTTGGATATAGTTCATCTTCTATACCTCTAATAACCGAGGAGAAAAAACTTCTATTTATATAGGGTACAACAACACCAACGTTATTACTTTTCCCACTCTTAAGTGCCAAAGCCAGTCTATTCTGTTTATAATTCATTCTTGAAGCTGTTTCAAGTACAAGTTCACGTGTGTTCTTACTGATTCTAGGATTATTGTTTAAGGCTCTTGAAACAGTAGCTGCTGTAATTTGTAGCTCTTTAGCAATATCGTAAATGGTTGTTTTCTTGCTCATTATAAATAGAATTATAAATATACGATAAACGTAAAGAAATGGGGTTAGGATATAGATTAGGTAAAGAAACTAAAATTGATTTAAAGATAAATCTTGAGAGAGTTAGTTATTTTAAAAATGTCTATTCGTTATCAATTTGAATTGGTATTTTAACATAATTTTTAATCGTTTTCGTAATCGAATAAATAAGATTTCTATGAAGATATCAGATACTTTTAGGTAAAATATTATTTATAATTGTAGGTTATACTCTAATTAATAGTTGAAATTTTCGTACTAAGAAAGTTTGAATTGGGACTATAATTAAAAATACAAAAGACTAATTTTGGGAGAATAATTTTTGGCGATGGGGTGTATTATGCCAAATTCAGTCAAACAAAGAAAATTTATGGATTTTAAGATGTTTTCATATGCTATTTCTGCCATAATGGTAATGATATTCAATACTGTTGTATCCCAAAATCTTGAAGGAATTACAGGAGTACGGGACACCTCCTATACTACTGTTTCAGCATTTGCCAATGATATTAAGACACATCCGTACATTAAGATTGTCAAAGAATTTGATTTCGATTCGGTTAAACAGGAAAATGACATTACCTATTGCTCATTTGGAGAAAGAAATTTGAAACTAGATGTTTTTCAGCCTAAAATTCAATCCAATACATTAAGAACGGCAATTATTATCATTCATGGTGGAGGTTGGCGCACAGGTAATAGAACTCAACATTATCCCTTAGCACAACAATTAGCTAATAAGGGTTACGTAGCCTTTACGCCAGAATATCGATTGTCTACCGAAGCTTTGTTCCCTTCAGCAGTTTACGATCTAAAAGCTGTAATACGTTGGGTGCGTAAAAATGCAATTAAGTACAATATTGATCCTGAGAAAATTGTGGTTTCTGGTTTTTCGGCAGGGGGTGAATTGGCTGCCTTTTTAGGAACCACGGCAAATAAACTGCTTTTCGAGAATGATATTTGTACTTCAGAAATATCAACGCATGTTAATGCAATTATTGATTTAGACGGTATATTGTCTTTTGTGCATCCTGAAAGTGGAGAAGGAGATGATAGTAAAGGTACTTCTGCGGCAACATATTGGTTTGGTTATAGTAAAGCTGAAAATCCTGGTTTATGGAAAATGGCCTCCCCGCTAACTTATGTCAATGAAAAAACACCTCCTACTTTATTTATAAATAGTTCGGTAGCCCGAATGCACGCGGGTAGAGAAGATTACATCAAAATTTTACGAAATAACAGTACCTATTCAGAAGTTATCTCTTTTGAAACTGCACCACATTCCTTTGTGCTTTACAACCCTTGGTTTGAACCAACGGTAAAGGGAATCGATAATTTTCTTAAAACCGTATTTTAAAGTTTTAGATTTTAAAATTAAAACCAGCCTCTACTTTTAGATTATATTTTTCTTCATCAAATTCAAAAAGATAAGCTCCTTTTTTTGAAGAACTCATGTCCTTTTCGTCCAATTTAATGAGGATATCCAGCGAATTAAATTTATTAATAAAATTTCGTTTGTCCAATTTAGTGTCAAGAATTGCTTCATATAATTTTTGCAACTGCCGCATGGTAAATTTCTTTGGTAAAAGTTCAAACCCAATAGGTTTGCTCAGGGCCCTTCTGCGTAATCTAGCCATCGCCTTCTCGACCATATGATTATGGTCGAATATTAATTTCGGGGCATCTTTTAAACTAAACCATTGCATAGGGTTATGTTTTAAAAGTTCCTTATCATGCCTTGCAATATCAATTAAAGCATAATAGGCTACTGATATTGTTCGTTCCGCGGGGTCTCGGTTTACTTTAGAGAAGGAATACACTTGTTCCATATATATGTCATGTAACCCGGTCAAGTGATTTAGAATTCGTAATGCAGCCTCATCTAAATTTTCTTCTTTGGTAAGAAACCCACCAATTAATGACCATTTCCCTTTTTCAGGTTCAAAATCTCGTTGAACAAGTAAAATTTTTAATTTCTCCTTATCAAATCCGAAAATAATACAATCAACTGCGAGTAGTACTTTATCCTCGGTGCTATAATTACTTAAAACCATTTTAAATGTTTTGCAACGGCAATTTACTAAGATTCAATCGAATTAATATGAGTAATTGAAAAATATTCATGTAGTAATATTACTGATTTTACCTTATCAAAATTATCAGTGGTTAAATAATAAGTGTTAAAATAACACATATTTTAATTAATTATTTGCATTTGTCAATTTTGTTCACTTTATTTATAAATGTGTTTATAACACTTAAATCAACCAAACCATAATATTATGACCAAAAAACAACATTTTAAACGGAGAACATCCTGGCTCTCCAATTCGCTTTGGACTTTTACAATCGCATGTTTTGTGACTGTTTCAACAGCTTTTGCTCAAGAAGCAAATACAATTCAAGGAACGGTAACTTCAAGCTCTGATGGTATGCCATTACCCGGAGCCAATATTTTAGAAAAAGGCACAACAAATGGTGTGCAAACAGATTTTGATGGTAATTATTCCATTATAGTATCAAGCAATGACGCCACACTTGTTATTTCTTATTTAGGATATCTAAGACAAGAAATTAATGTAGCAAAACAATCTTTAATTTCAGTTGAGTTAACAGAAGATTTGGCCAATTTAGACGAAGTGGTTGTTATCGGCTATGGTTCACAGAAAAAAAGCAATATTTCTGGTTCTGTTTCTACAATTGCTCAAAAGGAGATTGCACGAAACCCTACAGCAAACCTGAGTAATGCGTTGGTAGGGCAATCTACTGGTATAATAGCCACCCAACGCTCTGGTGCGCCTGGCGAAGATGCTTCCGATATCTTTATTCGAGGTATAGGTACTTTGGGTAATTCGTCTCCTATTTATGTCATTGATGGTATAGTTCGCCCAGCTAGCGATTTTAACCAATTGAGCGCAAATGAAATAGAGTCTTTCTCTGTACTTAAAGATGCGGCAAGTGCGGCAGTTTTTGGTATACGGGCTGGAAATGGCGTTATACTTGTAACGACAAAGAGAGGCGTCGAAGGAAAAATGCAAATCGATTTTTCAACGAACGTTGGAGTTCAACAAACTACAAGAACGCCTGAATATCTTGGGTCATATGAATATGCAAAGTTATATAACGAGGGTTTAGCTAATCAAGGAGATGACCCTCTCTATTCGCAAGATGATTTACAAAAATATTTAGACCAAAGTAGCCCCGATACACACCCAAGCTCTAATTGGACTGAGGAAATCCTAAAGAAAACCGCAACTATACGCAAATATAATCTTTCGGCAGCTGGTGGTAATGAAAAATTACGTTACGCTACATCAGCGAGTTATTTAAACCAAGATGGGATAGTTCCTAGTAATAATTTTAAGAGGTATAATTTCAGATCTAATATTGATGCAGATGTTACAAGTACAACTCGATTATCATTTGATCTTTCGGGTAGAGATGAGCAAATCAATAATATTTCATTATCAGACCCTGTAAATTCTAATAATAATATTTTTAGACAGTTAAGTTGGATACCTCCAATTCGATTTCCGGTAAAATGGTCAAATGGAGAATATCCTGGCAATCCAGTTTATGGGTCGCTACCTGAAAATGGATATAGAAACAGTCGAGTACAGGCGTTTAGAGGGCGTATCCAATTGCTTCAACAATTGCCAATAGCAGGGTTATCTATAAAAGGCATAGTTTCTTATGATAAAACTTTTACCGATAATAAAAATTGGACTTTTTTCACCCAACCTTTTTTCACCCGTGGTGCTGATAATACGTTTGAGGAACAACCTCTTCCTGCAAATTCATTAAATCAAGATCATTTTGATAACCAATCTATAACTTTGGAGACCCATCTTAACTATGAGAAAACAATAGGTAAGAATCAATTATCAGGATTGCTTTTGTATACCCAAACAGAGGATAACTGGAATTTTTTAGGGGCATTCCGTGAAGGTTTTACATTGGGAATTGATGAAATTAATTTTGGCGGTGCGACTAATCGTAATAATAGTGGTTATTCTGGGAGTAGCGGAAGACAAGGTATTGTAGGGAGAGTTAACTTTACGCATGATGATAAGTACATACTTGAAACTAGTTTTCGTATGGATGGTTCAGAACAATTTGCTAAAGATAAACGCTGGGGCTTTTTTCCATCTGCAACAGCTGCTTATGTAATTTCAAAAGAGAAGTTTCTTGAATCATCAAACATTGATCTTTTGAAAATTAGAGGATCTTATGGTATACTGGGAAATGATAGATTGCAAGGAGCTAGGTTTCTTTATCTTCAGTCATTTAATGTAAACGGAAATGCAGTTTTCGGAGATGCGAATGTAGAACCGGCTATTGTTGAAGGAAATCTTTCTAACCCCAATGTTACTTGGGAAACAGTAAAAAAACTTAACATTGGTTTAGATGCTATTCTTTGGGGAGGAAAGCTGTCTGCAAACGTAGATTTTTTCCTTGATAAGAGGAGTGATATTCTTGCATTCCGAAATGCCTCTGTTCCCAGTCTTCTTGGCGTTGGACTGCCTGTTGAAAACTTAGCTAAAGTTGACAATAGTGGAATTGAGTTTGCCTTAGGTCATAGAGGTTCTATAAGTAAGGATTTACGTTATTCGATGAACGCCAATTTCACATATGCTCGAAATAAGGTTGTGTTTATTGATGAACCTATTGCAGGAAATCCTAATATCAGAAGAACTGGAAGGCCTTTAGGTACAGAATTTGGGTACCAAGATCTTGGGCTGTTTCAAAATCAAGAAGAAGTCGATAATGCGGCTTCTCAGATAGGCTCCTACGTAGGGCCGGGAGATATTCGTTACGAAGATGTCAACGGTGATGGTGAAATAAATGACTTAGATCTCGTTGAAATAGGAAGGGGCAATACTCCTGAGATAATTTTCGGTTATTTAGGAGGGTTGACCTATAAAAACTTTGATTTATCTTTCTTGTTCCAAGGTGCAACTAACGTTAATCAATATTATACAAATGAAAGTGCATGGCCATTTAACGTTGGTGCCGGTGCACGGAAGGTAAATTTAGATGCTTGGTCTCCAACAAATACAAATGCAAGTCAACCCCGGGTATTGATTACACAAGACAATATGAACCAAATCGGAAACTCTTCATATTGGTTGAGAGATGCATCATATGTGCGTCTTAAAAATATAGAGTTGTCTTATAATGTGCCTTTAGAAGAATTAGGGCAAAAATTCATTAAAGGTTTACGTATTTATATAAATGCAAACAATGTATTTACATGGTCAAAGATAGAGAACTTTGACCCAGAAAATGGCGATAGAAGAGGATGGGATCATCCTCAGTTAAAAATCTTTAATGTAGGGGTAAACTTTCAATTTTAAAAAAAATTAAAAAATTTAAAAAAAATGAAAAATAAACTAAAAAAGTTAAATAGTTTTGGATTTGGATGTATTTTATTCAGTCTAATTCTGTCAAGCTGTGATAAGGATATCCTTAATCAATTACCCAAGGATACACTTACCAAAACATTTATATGGTCTGATCCTCAAGGTGCAATACAATTTGTTAATGGAATCTACGGGAATTTACACTCAGGATTTGATCGTAATTACCAAGGTTGGGGTAAAGGTATCTATCTTCTAGATGGAACGACAGATGATGGTGATGTATGTATGCCTTGGACAAATGCCGAACAATTGCAAAGTGGAGAATTTTTACCTTCAAATGTTCCTTGGGGAGAAACATGGGCGGATTATTACAATTTGGCACGTAAAGCAAATGTAGCGCTAGAAAACCTTCAAAATCTCGAAGATGAATCTCTTAAAAATAGACTTACAGGTGAAGTGTATTTTTTAAGAGCGATGATATATCACGAATTATTAAGGTTTTATGGGATTAAATCTGATGGAAATGAGCCAACTGGGGTTCCAATTATTGATAAACCGTTAACCCCAGATGATGATTTACAAATATCTAGATCTACCTATGATGAAGTGGTTAACTTTATTATTTCAGATATAGATAACGCCTTGCCATTGCTATCCAAAAAGGGTGAGGTTGAAGAAGGGAAGGCTACTACTGGAGCGGCTTATGCTCTAAAAAGTAGAGTGTTGCTATATGCTGAACGATGGTCAGATGCTGCAGATGCCGCGAATACAATTATCAATACTGAATACACCTTATTTGAGGACTATAGAACTTTGTTTCTGGAAAAGAATAACAATGAGGTAATTTTTGCCAAAAAATTTCAGAGCCCAGATAAAGTTCATTTTGGTGTAAATAATGGATTTGATGTTATTAATTCTCCTCGCTCCTTTAAAGGACCAAATGACGCAGGCTGGGGTGGTTGTGTACCTACACAGAATTTTGTTGACTCTTACGATATGATTGATGGAGAACCCCAAACTACATCTCCATTATTTGATCCTAGTAATCCTTATGAGAATCTTGACCCAAGATTTGAGGCAACTGTGGTTCATAATGGTTCTGTTTTTCGTGGACATACTATGGAAATGTATCCCGGAGGAGCTGATGTAACATTTGAACCTGAAGATTCTAAAACGGGATATCAATTACGTAAATTCCATGAAGAACAATTTCCTGTATATTCTAAAAGTAGTGATCAAGATTGGATATATTTTAGATATGCAGAAGTTTTACTGAATTATGCTGAGGCTAAAAACGAAGCTAGTGGCCCTGATGGAAGTGTATATTCTGCAATAAACACGATACGGCAAAGAGCAGGAATACCTGATTTATCTGGTGGTTTAAGTAAGGATGCAATGCGGGAAAAAATCAGGAATGAAAGAAGAGTTGAGCTTGTTTTTGAAGATCATCGATTCTTTGATATCAGGAGATGGCGTATTGCAGAAAACTTATTAAACGGCCCCTTAATAGGCATGAAAATAGAAAAAGTTGGTGATACGTTTGAGTATACACGATATGAATTTGAAACACGTAGTTTTCCAGCAAAATTATATGTATTTCCAATTCCACAATCTGAGATAGAGAAAAATCCTGCTGCTAAGCAAATAGCAGGATGGTAATTAAGGTTTTAAAAATTGTTTAGTTAGTTTTAATTTGGGGCATTTCAAGATATTTGTTGTGCCCCTTATTATATTAATAACTAATCTATTGGTTGAATTTGACCATTATATAGTCTATTTGATTTAGGAAAATCATAGACAAAGTAAAAAAATAGTCATGCTATAATTTAAACATGTATTTTAAAAATTAAATATTACACTTGTTAAGTAGAGGTATTAAGTTAATATTGAACCAGAAAAACAATAGAAGTATTAATGAAATATGAATAGTAAGATACTACAAATACTGTTTTTAATAAGCTTCATGTTTTTAAGCTGTTCAGATAAAGAAAATACGTTGTTCTCATTACAAAACGCTAGTGATACTGGTATTTCCTTTGTAAATGAACTAGTAGAAACTGAAGAGCTTAATGTGATGCAGTATGAATACATGTACAATGGTGCAGGTGTAGGTATTGGCGATTTCAACAATGATGGTTTAGTGGATATTTATTTTACTGGAAACACTGTTGAGAATAAGCTATACATAAATAAAGGTGATTTTAAATTTGAAGACCGAACTAGTGTTTCAAAAGTTGCAGGTCGAAAAGGGTGGAAAACAGGTACAAGTATAGCAGATGTTAACGGTGATGGATTATTGGATATTTATGTATGCTATTCCGGTTTGGGAAGCAATAAACAACGTGCCAACCAATTATTTGTAAATGTCGGTGTAACTAAAGATTCAGTGCCACAATTTGAAGAAAAAGCAGCTGAATACGGATTAGATGCGGTGGGTAGTTTTAGTACGCAAGCAGTATTTATAGATTATGACCTCGATGGCGATTTGGATATGTTTTTGTTAAACCACTCTAAGACATTCTTCTCGCCATTTTATAATAGTACCAAGTTAAGAAATGCAAGACATCCACAATTTGGTAATTCACTATACAGAAACGATAACAATAAATTCACGAATGTTAGTGAAGCTGCAGGTATATATGGTAGTGGTCTAAACTTTGGATTAGGTGTAGCCGTTTCCGATTTCAATCAAGATGGACTACCAGATATCTATGTTTCTAATGATTATGATGAACAAGACTTTTTGTATTTGAATAAAGGTGATGGTACTTTTTTAGACGCGACAAAAATATCATTCGGTCATATTTCAAAATATTCTATGGGAAATGATGCCGCTGATATTAACAATGATGGGTTAACCGATTTGGTAACTTTAGATATGCTTCCGGAAGATAATTTTAGGCAGAAAATATTAAAAGGAGCAGATGAGTATGATCGTTATCAACTAGCTGTAGATAGTAGTTATCATAAGCAGCAAATGCGAAATATGTTGCAATTAAACCAAGGTAAAGATACAGCTGGCTTACCTAAGTTTAGTGAAATTGGTCAATTGGCAGGTGTAGCTACGACAGATTGGAGCTGGTCGGCATTAATTGCCGATTTTGACAGTGATGGTAAAAAAGATTTGTTCGTTTCAAACGGATACCTACGTGATTATACCAATAAAGACTTCATGAAATTTGAGGTAAACGAAGCAATGGCAGATGTTCGTGCTAAGGGAAAGGAATTGTTTGATGAGTCTGGTAAAAAGGAGTTTTCAAGTCTTATATATGATTTAGTAAAGAAAATGCCTTCCACTAAAATTCCTAATTATATCTTTAAAAATCAAGGGGATTATACATTTGAAAACACTACAATATCTTGGGGGTTTTCAAATCCTACGGTTTCAACAGGTGCCGCTTATGCCGATTTAGATAATGATGGTGATTTAGATTTAGTAATCAATAATACCAACGAACCAGTTGGTATATATAGAAACGGTTCTGAACAACTTAAAAACAATTTTTTAAGAATTAAGCTTAGAGGTAAGGGTAAGAATAGCCATGCTATCGGAGCCAAAGTTTGGGTAAATTCAGATTCAGTTACCCAGTTTGTTGAAAATTATCCTGCGAGAGGGTATCAATCGTCTGTAGATCCTATTTTGTATTTCGGATTGGGAAAGCAAGAAAAGGCAAACATAAAAGTACAATGGCCTAGTGGTACTATTTCTGAACTTAAGAATGTGCAGCTGAATTCGCTTCTTGAAATTGATGAACTTACCTCGAAACTTGTGGTAGCACCAGAGAAGGAAGAGATGCGTTATTTTCAGCCAATTACGAATAGTGATTTTATTGAATATTACCATAATGAGAATAGTTTTGTTGACTTCAATGTAAATCGTCTTGCTTTAAAACAAAGCTCTAGGTCGGGTCCTAAAATGTCGGTCGCTGATATTAATCAAGATGGTAATGATGATATCTTTATCGCTGGATCATTCGGTGCTGTGGACCAACTATTTGTTTCGCAACCAAATGGTGATTACCTGACTTCTAAATATGAATGTTTTAATAATACTACTGCTTTAGAAACAGAGGGATCTGTATTCTTTGATGCGGATAACGATGGTGATCTTGATTTATATGCGGTAAGTGGTGGTAGCGAATTAGCTTTGGGGTCACCAAATCTAAAAGATAGGTTGTATTTGAATACTGGTGAGGGCCATTTTGAATTGGCGCCAGACGATTCATTGCCACAGGGTTATTCCAATGGTAGTGCAGTTGCCGCGGGAGATTATGATAATGATGGCGATATTGATTTGTTCGTGGGTAGTGGGCCATTACCAGGTAGTTATCCTGATTGTGCTATTGGAGGAATTCTTCGCAATGATAGTGATGCTACTACTGGCATTGTCAAGTTCAGCCTTGCTACCGATGAAGTGAATCCTAAATTGCGACAACCGGGTCTCATTACAGATGCTTTCTGGTTAGATCTAAATAATGATGCTTGGTTAGATTTGGTTATTGTTGGTGAATGGATGCCTATTCGAATTTTCATAAATAACAAGGGAAAATTAATTGAGAAAACCGAAGCGTTCGGTCTAGCAAATAGTAATGGACTTTGGCAAACCATTGAGAGTGCAGATATCGATGAAGATGGAGACCTAGACCTTTTGGTTGGTAATATGGGACTCAATTTGCCATTTGCACCATCTGTAGAACAACCTTTAGAAGCATTTATTGGCGATTTTAGAGGTGATGAAGTCAATACGGCTGTAATTAGTAGTTACATTCAAGGGAAAAGATATCCAATTGCGTCGTTAGATGAAATGCAAGGTGCTTTTCCTCATTTGCGTAAGAATTTTTTAAAGCATGGGCAATATGCTTCTTCTATCCTAGATAGTATTTTCCCAAAGAATCAACTTGCATACGCAAAACATCTAATGGTAAATCAACTAGAGAGCGTGTATTTAGAAAATACAGGTAGTGGTTTTAAGACCCATAATTTACCAAGAGAGGTTCAATTTTCGGCTGTACAAGGAATAGTTGTCGCTGATTTTACCGGAGATAAAATATTGGATGTACTGGTTGCCGGTAACTACTTTCCATTTCGTGTAGAATATGGTCCAACAGATGCTGGTAAAGGTATTTTATTGGAAGGAAACGGAAAAGGAAATTTTAAGGTGTTACATCAAAAATCGATAGGGGCGTTTATTGATGGTGACGTAAGGGATGCCAAAATGGTAAAGCATAATAATAAAAGGAATATTGTTTTTTCAAAGAATAACGACAGTATTCAAACCATAAGATTAATAGATTAATACATTTTTAATCGTGAAGATTTATCGAAAAGTCATGATTGATTATAAAGATTGTCATATTAAAGAAAAGTAGTATCAACATTAGAACTAATAACTAATTATATCTGTACAAATGAAATATTTTAAATCTTTACCGTTTTTAATTTTAACGGCCTTTGTAGTTTCAACGGGCATATTATATGCTCAAAAAGAAAATACGCTAATAAGAATAGAGTCAAATGAAAATGCACCAATAATCAATAAACATATTTATGGGCATTTTGCTGAACATTTGGGCAGATCTATTTATGAAGGTTTTTATGTTGGAGAGAATAGTACTATCCCTAATTCTAAAGGCGTAAGGATAGATATCATTAATGCTTTAAAAGAATTAAAAATACCTAATTTACGATGGCCAGGGGGTTGTTTTGCAGACACATATCATTGGATGGACGGTATTGGTGATCAGGCAAATAGACCTACGATTGTGAATACATGGTGGGGAGGAGTAACGGAAGATAATAGTTTTGGAACACATAATTTTCTAAATCTCTGTGAGGAGTTAGGCGCTGAACCTTATTTATCCGGTAATGTAGGTAGTGGAGGGGTGCAGGAATTGGCCGATTGGGTGCAGTACACCAATTTTAAGGGTAAAAGCCCTATGTCCGATTTACGACGCGAAAACGGCAAGGAAGAACCATGGGGGGTGAAATATTGGGGAATAGGTAACGAAGCTTGGGGTTGCGGAGGTAATATGCGCCCAGAATACTATGCGGATATTTATAAAAAATATGTAACGTTCATGTCAGATGCTGATGTGGAGGGAGGTATTTATAAAATTGCATCAGGGGCTAGTAATGACGATTATAATTGGACAGAGGTGTTAATGAAAAATATACCTAAAAGCATGTTGCAAGGAGTAGCTCTTCACCACTATTCGGTTATCGATTGGAGTGCTAAAGGTCCGGATGTGAATTTTGATGAAGAAACCTATTTCAAGACCATGAAGGAATCTTGGTTGATGGAAGAACTTATTGTTAAGCATACCGCCATTATGGACAAGTATGATAAAAAGAAAGAAGTAGACTTGATTGTTGACGAATGGGGAGGATGGTATGAGGTTGCCGAAGGTACCAACCCTGGATTCCTTTTTCAGCAAAATACGATGCGTGATGCAATGATTGCCGGTATGAACCTGAATATTTTCAATAACCACGCTGACCGTGTAAAAATGGCAAACCTTGCACAAACTGTAAATGTACTACAAGCGGTTATTCTTACTGAAGATGAGAAAATGATTCTTACACCAACCTACCATGTAATGAATATGTATAAAGTGCATCAAGATGCTACATTAATACCGTTATCTTTTGATTCACCTTTATATAATTTTAAGGAAGAATCTTTGCCAGCATTAACGGTTTCTGCTTCAAAAGATAAAAATGAAGAGATACATATTTCTTTTACCAATATCGACACTAAAAATGGCAGTACCGTATCTATTGATTTAACCGATTTGAAATTAAAAAATATAATGGGTGCTATATTGAGCTCTGAAAGTTTACAGGATCATAATACATTTGATAACCCTAACAAAATTGAACCAAAGAATTTTAAGGATTTCAAATTTAAAAAAGGAATGTTGGAGGTTACCATTCCACCTTTTTCAGTACTGGTTTTGGAAGGAAAAAAATAAAAATAATTGTATCAAATGAAAAGAACTAAACTATTATTAGCTGTAGCAACATCACTGATCCTTTTTACGGGATGTCAAGAGGAAGGTAAAAAGGACAATTCCTCAAGTGTTCCAGAAAAAAAATCAGGGTATCAGCTAACTCCTGTAAATATTCAACATGTAAAGCTAACAGATGAGTTTTGGTTGCCGATCATTAAACGGGTACAAGAAAAAACAATAGCGTATGCTATAGAAAAATGTGAGGAAGAAGGTCGTTTTGATAATTTCTTGATTGCTGGCGGAAAAATAGAGGGACCGGTAAAAGGAGTTATGCCTTTTGACGATTCAGATGTATATAAAGTAATAGAAGGTGCTTCCAATTCATTGATTAGCGCCCCTAATCCTCCTTTGGAAAAGTTATTGGATTCTTTGATCGGAATAGTAAAAACAGGTCAAGAATCAGATGGGTATTTGACCACATGGAGAACCATCAACCCGGCAAAACCACCTGCGGAATGGGTTGAGGTTAAGGAAGGAAAGCGTTGGGAATCCCTGTTCATGAGTCATGAATTATATAATGCGGGGCATATGTATGAAGCCGCCGTTGTTCATTTTAAGGCAACCAGTAAAAGGAATTTTTTGGATATCGCTTTAAAAAACGCAGATTTAATGGTAGCAACTTTTGGGGATGCAGAAGGAAAAATACCTGCAGTTCCTGGGCATCAGATTATTGAAACAGGCTTAATAAAGCTTTATGAAGTTACGGGGAAAGAAGCCTATCTAGATTTGGCAAAATACTTTTTGGACAATAGGGGTAATCCTGAAAACCATGAATTGTTTGGGGCCTATTCCCAGGATCACATTCCAGTAGTGGACCAAGATGAAGTAGTTGGCCATGCGGTAAGGGCAGTTTACATGTATGCTGCCATGACGGATATTGCTGCATTGAAAAATGATACGGCCTATCATAAAGCAATAGACAAGTTATGGAACAATATGGTGGAGAAGAAAATGTACCTAACGGGGGGTATTGGTGCTAAACATGAAGGAGAAGCATTTGGAGAGAACTACGAACTCCCAAATTTAACCGCTTACAATGAAACATGTGCTTCAATTGGTGATGTGTATTGGAACCATAGAATGTTTAACTTAACTGGAGATGTAAAATATTTTGATGTTATTGAACGTACCTTGTATAATGGATTGATTTCTGGACTGTCATTAAGTGGTACTGAATTTTTCTATCCAAATGCATTGGAATCGGATGGTAAATATGAATTCAACCAAGGGGCGACAACCAGAAAATCTTGGTTTGATTGCTCTTGCTGTCCTACTAATGTAGTACGTTTTTTACCTGCTATGCCAGGTTTGATTTATTCAAAAACGGAAGATGAGGTTTATGTAAATCTTTATGCTTCAAGTGAGGCAAAAGTAAATCTGGCGAAAAACAACCTAATCATAACTCAAAAAACCAATTACCCATGGAACGGTGATGTACAGATTAATGTATTTGCCGAAGCAAAGGAAAAATTCAACATAAAAATGCGTATACCTGGCTGGGCAAAAAATGAAGTACTACCTGGTGGTTTATATGATTATGTCAATGATATGACAGGTAATGTAGAAGTATATTTAGATGGTAAAAAAGAAGTTGTAAATTCTTTGGATGGATATATTACTCTTTCCGGTGAAAGAATAGAAGGCAAAACGATAGCGTTAAAATTTCCGATGAATGTTCGTGTGGTAGAAACTTCACTTCAAGTAGCAGAAAATAGAGGAAAGGTAGCATTAGAATATGGCCCTATTGTTTATGCCATCGAAGAAATCGATAATAAAAGCAATTTTGATGCAATCACTATACCATCGAATGATGATTTTAAAGTGCAAATGGAGCAAAACCTTTTGGGCGGTGTAAATACTATTTTTAATGGAAACCTTAAAGCGATTCCTTACTATGCATGGTCAAATAGGGGAACGGGTAAAATGAAGGTTTGGATAGCAAAAGAAAATCAGTAAAGAGAAGGTGCGTTCAAAATAGATTGATGATTAAATGGCTCAATTTGTATGTATTCATGAAAAATAAAATTTAATTAAAGTGTGTTATTGACACTTATAAAATCAAATACTTATATTTACTTCGCAAAAATTGAATTAAAAAAATGAAAGGGTATGTAATTGGCTTAGATTATGGTTCAGATTCCGTTAGGGCCGTACTTATTAATTCAGAAAACGGAGAAGAGATTGCTTCTGAAGTCCACTGGTATAGAAGATGGGCAGAACAGAAATATTGCAACCCTTCCATAAATCAATTTAGACAACATCCACATGATCATATAGAAGGTTTAGAAATCACCATAAAATCTGTTATTACGCAGAGTAAAGTGAATCCTAAAGACGTAAAAGGTATTTGCATAGATACAACTGGGTCTTCACCAGTTCCGGTGACCAAAGAGGGAACTCCGTTGGCAATGGTGGAGGGTTTTACTGAAAATCCCAATGCGATGATGGTGCTATGGAAAGACCATACTGCAATTGCTGAAGCTGAACTCATTAATGAATTGGGAGCACAATGGGGTGGGGAAAATTTCACGAAATATGTGGGAGGTATTTATTCTTCAGAATGGTTTTGGGCAAAAATTGCACATGTAGTAAAACAAGATGAAGCAGTTAAAAACAATGCATTCACGTGGATGGAGCATTGTGATTTAATGACCTACCTGCTTATCGATAATAAAGATTTAAAGTCGTTTAAAAGAAGCAGATGCGCGGCAGGCCATAAAGCCATGTGGCATGAAAGCTGGGGCGGACTCCCACCTAAAGAATTTTTAGAAAAGTTAGACCCGTATTTGGGAGATTTGAGAGATAACCTATATGATGAAACCTATACCTCGGATGAGGTTGCTGGTCATTTAAGTCAAGAATGGGCAGACAAACTAGGGTTGACTACAGCTACCGTAATTGCCGTGGGTACGTTCGATGCACATTCAGGAGCCGTGGGTGCCAAAATAGATGAAAATGCTCTTGTGAGAGTAATGGGCACATCTACCTGTGATATCATGGTGGCAACAAAAGATGATATTAATGGTAAAACTATAAAAGGTATTTGTGGTCAGGTTGATGGTTCTGTAATACCAGGATTGATAGGGTTGGAGGCAGGTCAATCTGCCTTCGGAGATTTGCTTGCTTGGTTTAAAGATGTGCTAGATTGGCCTATTGATAATTTGGTGATGACATCCAATATTTTGTCTGAACAGCAAAAAGCGGACTTAAAAACTGAAATCGAGAACGACTTCATTAGAAAATTATCTGATGCAGCAGCCGCTATTCCGTTATCAGAAAGTATACCAACCGCCTTAGATTGGATAAATGGTAGAAGAACACCAGATGCCGACCAAAATCTAAAAAGTGCAATTTCAAATTTATCATTAGGGAGTAAGGCTCCACATATATTCAAGGCATTGGTAAATGCTATCTGTTTTGGTTCCAAAAAAATTGCCGATCGATTTAAGGATGAAGGTGTACGAATTGATTCGGTTATTGGTATTGGCGGTGTCGCCAGAAAATCACCATATATTATGCAAACCTTGGCAAATGTGATGAATATGCCCATAAAAGTAGCTGCCTCAGATCAAGCTCCGGCTTTGGGGGCTGCTATTTACGCTGCTGTAGCTTCTGGCATCTATTCAAATGTTGTAGAGGCAAGTTCTTACATGGGTAGTGCCTTTGAAGCGGAATACCATCCTCAAAAAGATACCATTGAAACCTATGATAAATTAATGGATTCTTATACTGCATTAGGAGATTTCATTGAAACTTCAATTAAAAAAAAGTAGCACTATGAGTTCAAAATACAAGACGCTAAAAGAAGAATGTTTTGAAGCGAATATTGAGCTTAATGATTTAGGCTTGGTCATTTACACCTTTGGTAATGTAAGTGCTGTTGATAGAGATAATGGTGTTTTTGCAATTAAGCCGAGCGGTGTACCGTACGAAAAGTTAAAGCCAGAAGATATTGTAGTATTAGATTATGAAAACAATATAGTGGAAGGCACTATGAGGCCCTCATCAGATACAAAGACCCATGCTTTTCTATATAATAACTGGAATCATATTGGTGGTATAGCCCATACACATGCTGCGTATTCGGTTGCTTGGGCTCAGGCACAAAAAGATATTCCCATATTTGGTACAACCCATGCCGATCATTTAACAGTAGATATTCCTTGCGCTGAGCCTATGAATGATAGCCTTATAGAAGGCAATTATGAGCATAACACTGGCATACAAATTATCGATTGTTTTAAGAAAAGAGGTCTATATCCTGAAGAGGTGGAAATGATACTTATAGGTAATCACGGTCCGTTTGCATGGGGAAAGACTGCAGCAAAAGCAGTGTATAATAGTAAGGTATTAGAAACGGTTGCACAAATGGCATACCTCACGCTTCAAATAAATCCGAACGCAACTCGGTTAAAAGATGCATTAATTAAGAAACACTATGAACGTAAGCATGGCAAAAATGCCTACTACGGTCAATAACTATAACAAATTTATAAAATTGAATATGTTGGAAAAGGAAATATGGTTTGTAACAGGCAGCCAAGATTTATATGGAGAAGAAACACTTAAACAGGTTGCGAAAGACTCTCAACAAATAGTGGAAGGCTTTAACGCCTCAGACAATATACCCGTTAAGATAGTTTTTAAACCAACCGTTAAATCTCCGACCGAAATTACAGATATCTGCCTAAAGGCAAGTTCTACTAAAAACTGTATCGGTATCATTACATGGATGCATACATTTTCACCTGCCAAAATGTGGATAAAGGGATTGAGTGTATTGAATAAACCTTTATGTCATTTACATACACAGTTTAACGCTGAGATACCGTGGGAAACTATAGATATGGATTTTATGAATCTCAACCAATCGGCGCATGGTGATCGCGAATTTGGTCATATGATGACCCGCATGCGCAAGGATAGAAAGATTATTGTTGGGCACTGGCAAGAAGATAGAATACAAAAGAAACTTGGTAACTGGGCACGTGTGGCCATGGGATGGGATGAATTTCAGAATCTTACCGTTGCACGTATCGGTGACAATATGAGAGAAGTTTCGGTAACCGATGGAGACAAGGTCGAAGCACAGTTACGATTCGGTTTTTCTGTGAATGGCTACGATTCTTCAGATGTGGTTAAACATATGAATATACTTACCGAAGACGAGGTAGAAGCTTTAATGAAGGAGTATGAAGAGAGTTATGAGTTAAGTGATAAACTGAAACCTGGAGGTGCACAACGGCAATCATTAATTGATGCCGCAAAAATAGAATTAGGACTTAGGGGATTTTTAGAAGAAGGTGGCTTTAAAGCGTTTACCGATACGTTTGAAAATCTTGGTGAGTTAAAACAATTACCAGGTATTGCCACGCAACGTTTAATGGCCGATGGGTATGGTTTTGGTGCTGAAGGAGATTGGAAAACATCCGCCTTGTTGCGGGCTTTAAAAGTAATGGCCACAGGGTTGTATGGTGGTACATCCTTTATGGAAGATTACACCTATCATTTTACACCGCAGAAGGCTTATGTATTGGGCTCGCATATGTTAGAAATTTGTCCATCCATCGCAGATGCAAAACCAAGTTGTGAAGTACATCCGTTAGGAATAGGTGGAAAAGAAGATCCTGTACGTTTGGTTTTTAATTCACCTGCAGGTCCTGCAATCAATGTTTCTCTGGTAGATTTAGGTAATCGTTTTAGGTTAGTGGTCAATGAAGTAGAGGCTGTAGAGCCAATGGGTAAATTGCCTAATTTGCCAGTTGCTAGGGTGATTTGGGATGCGAAACCAGACTTAGAGATTGCCGCTACATCTTGGATTTTAGCAGGTGGGGCCCATCATACGGTTTATTCTCAGGCGCTGACTACTGATTTTATGGAAGATTTTGCAGAAATGGCAGGTATTGAGCTGGTCGTTATTGATAAAAATACAACGATTCGAGAGTTTAAAAATCAATTAAATGCCAATGAGGCATATTATCATTTATTCAAAAATAAATTATAACAATCCATATACTATGAAACCATTCACCAAACTAGGTTATTCATTTGTGCTATTTGGCATTTTAATGTTTAACATAAACTGTAAAGAAAAAACCATGAAAAAAGATAGTGCAGAAATATCAGAAGTAATAACTAAGAGTATACGTGTTGAAAAGGGCGATTATGGAGTTACCCAGAACGGTGAGAAAGTGGATATTTTTACGATAACGAACAAAGATGGTATTGTCGTTAATATTATTACTTTCGGTGGACGTATTACATCTTTAACAGCTGCAGACAAGAATGGCAAAATGGAAAATGTTGTTTTAGGTTTTGAGAATTTAGAACAATATGAAAAAGATAATCCATTTTTTGGAGCATTGGTAGGTCGTTACGGTAACCGAATAGCTAAAGGAAAATTTAGCCTGAATAATACTGATTACACGTTAGCCAAGAATAATGGTGAAAATAGTTTGCACGGAGGGGTAAAGGGTTTTGATAAGGTTGTGTGGAAGGTATTAGAGGTAAATGAGGGTGATAAGGGGGTTTTAAAGCTTAGTTATTTAAGTAAGGATATGGAAGAAGGTTTTCCAGGTAACTTAACTACTATTGTAACCTATACATTGAATTCTGATAATAGTTTAGACGTCTTGTACGAAGCTACGACAGATAAAACTACTGTCGTTAACCTTACGCAGCATGCATACTTTAATCTTTCTGGTGATTTTTCACAAACAATTCTGGATCACGAAGTAGAAATTGACGCTGATTCATACATTCCTGTAGATAGTGGGTTAATACCGACAGGAGATTTAGCAACGGTAGAAGGTACACCTTTCGATTTTAGGAAGGCCAAACTAGTAAGCCAAGACATCAATGCAGAAAATGAGCAAATAGGACTAGGTGGTGGTTTTGACCATTGTTGGGTTCTAAACGACTATGAATCGGGTTACCGTTCAGTAGCCAAAGCATATCATTCAGGTTCGGGCCGTACACTTGAAGTTTTTACCGATGAGCCAGGCATACAATTTTATTCGGGTAACTTTTTGGACGGAACACTGCCGGCACCAAACGGTGATACATACGCAAAGAGAAGCGGATTTTGTTTGGAAACACAACACTATCCAGACTCTCCAAACCAACCAAAATTTCCTTCTGTAACATTAGAGCCAGGAGATAAATATTCAACCAAAACTACCTTTAAGTTTTCTACCAAATAAACCATTAGCATGCAACAATTAGACAATTTAGACTGGATTAGTATTTCGCTTTATTTTTTATTACTTATCGGAATAGCTGTGTGGGTTATCCGAAAAAAAGAAGACAACACAGAAGATTATTTTTTGGCAGGAAGAAATATCGGTTGGTTCGTGGTGGGTGCCTCAATATTTGCATCAAACATTGGTTCGGAGCATGTAGTTGGTTTAGCAGGTACGGGTGCAAGTAATAAACTTCCCTTGCTTATTTATGAAATACATGCTTGGGTAGTATTGATGTTAGGCTGGGTATTTCTCCCTTTTTATGCACGTAGCGGCGTTTTTACAATGCCAGAATTTTTAGAGAAACGTTTTGATGCAAGATCAAGATGGGTATTGTCTATTTTTTCAATCGTTGCGTATGTACTTACTAAAATTTCTGTAACTATTTACGCTGGTGGTGTTGTAGTTTCTGCCTTGTTAGGAATTGATTTTTGGACAGGTGCGATTGCTACTGTGGTATTAACTGGGATTTATACTGTTTTAGGCGGTATGCGTGCTGTAGTATATACAGAAACCCTTCAGGCAATTCTTTTAGTTGTTGGTGCTGCAGTTTTAACATTTATCGGTTTAGATAAAGTTGGGGGGTGGGGAAGTATGGTAGATACCCTAGGACCTGAATATTTTAATATGTGGCGACCGGCTACAGATCCAGATTTTCCTTGGCCATCGCTTTTCATCACTAGTACTATAGTTGGTATTTGGTATTGGTGTACGGATCAATACATTGTGCAAAGAACCTTAACTGCTAGAAACATTAAAGAGGGTAGGCGGGGTACTATTTTTGGAGCTTTATTAAAACTTTTACCAGTCTTTTTATTTTTGATTCCTGGGGTTATAGCGTTGACGTTAAAAATGCGAGGTGAATTACATTGGGAGAATGCAGATGAGGCATTCCCAGTTTTGATGAGTAATTTATTGCCTTCAGGTTTAAGGGGTCTTGTTGCTGCGGGATTATTAGCAGCTCTTATGAGTTCATTGGCTTCGGTATTTAACTCATGTTCTACATTATTTACGGTAGATGTATATAAAAAATTAAGACCTAATGCACCAGAGAAGAAATTGGTGAGAACCGGACAAATCGCAACTGTTTTCGTTGTTATCATTGGTATTATTTGGATTCCGATTATGGCAAATATATCAGGTGTATTGTATGAATATTTACAGAGTGTACAATCATATATAGCACCTCCTATTACCGCTGTATTCTTACTAGGTATATTCTATAAACGTATAAATGCTACAGGCGCATTTTACACACTAGTCATGGGTATTGTAGTTGCTTTCTTAAGGATAACATTAGAATTGGTAAAACATAATCTAGATGCCGATGGTGTGTTATTTTATCTAGGAGATATGAACTTCTTGACTTTTGGTGCTTGGTTCTTCTTGTTTTGTTTAATTTTTATGGTAGTCGTTAGTTTATTGACAAAAGCACCAGACAAGGAACAAATTGTCAACCTTACTTTTGGCACTATAACCGAAGAAGAAAAGAAGAGGAATAAAAGTAGTTATAACTGGGTAGATGTAACTGTATCTATTATAATCATTCTAATTGTTATAGGTATTATGATATTTTTCAACGGTAAGTAATATCATTTTTAAATAGTAAAAAAGTTGATAGCGCTCTCTTAATTTGAGAGCGCTATCAACTTTTTTATTTTAGATAATACCAAATATCGTGTGTCACAATTTTTAGTTATAGCGATAATCGATACTAGTTTTCTTAGCTATTTTTAGGGTACTAAAAAAGAATCATGCAAAAACCAAATAATAGATTAGAAAGACAGACTTGTATCGTTACTGGGTCTAGTGACGGTATTGGTGAAGCGGTAGCAAAGGCAATGGCCATGGAAGGTGCCAATTTGGTAATTAACTATCATAACAGTAAGGAGGAGGCAGAGGGAGTTGCACATTGGATATCCTCTAATTCTAATTGCGGTAATGCTATTGTAGTTAAGTGTGATGTTAGTAAGGAAGATGAGGTTAAATCTATGTTTAAAAAGGGAATAGCTGAATTTGGCACTGTGGATGTCTGTGTGGCAAATGCAGGTTTGCAATTAGACCATCCACTACATGAAATGCCATTAAAAGATTGGCAACGGGTTATAGACGTAAACTTAACCGGACAGTTTCTTTGTGCTAAAGAGGCAATTATCGAATTTAAAAGGCGTGGAATGCGACCAGAAGTTTCAAAGTCCTTAGGAAAGATTATTCATATGAGTTCTGTTCATGAGGTTATACCTTGGGCAGGTCATGCAAACTATGCGGCTTCTAAAGGAGGATTGGTAATGTTGATGCAAACCATTTGTCAAGAATACGGTCCAGATAAAATAAGATGTAACTCAATTGCGCCAGGAGCTATCAAAACAGCTATTAATAAAGACGTTTGGAGTACAAAAGAGGGTAGGGAAGGTATGTTAAGATTGATACCTTACAAGCAAATTGGAGTACCAGATGATATAGGTAGTGTAGCCAGTTGGTTGGCATCAGATGAATCTGAATATATAAATGGAACGACTATTTTTGTTGATGGTGGCATGACCTGTTACCCGGGTTTTACTGCAAATGGATAAAATAGAAATAAAGAAAGCCGCCTATTTAGGTGGCTTTCTTTATTTCTATTTTATATGTATTAATTCATCATCGGCTTATAAGCGAACTTTTGACCCCCAACTGATGCATCTGCCATTAGCCCTGCTTTTGGTAGTGCAAAAACTGCAACGCCATCTCTATATTTAGCATTTACTGAAATGCCAGATTTTAATGCAACTGCTGAGGCCTCAGCTGAAAATTCAAAATCGCCTTTTTTAAATTCTGCTAAGTCAGCTTCTGTTTCAAAGAATATAATTTCAGTAATTGCTTGTCCTCCAGCTTGTAATCCTACACTTAATTTTTTTAAATCGGCCATACCTATAATAATTCCGTTTTCATAAACAACTCCATTTCCTGAAGCTCCGCCAATAATGAAACCACCTTTACCAACATTAGGAAATACGACATATCCGGCTGAGTTCGTAAAAAACTGGTCTAAACCTACTTCCATTTTCATTAGTTTGTCTTTAGCTTTATTTGCATCTTTAATTATCTTTTGGTCTTTGTTGCTTTGTGCATTAAGACCAATGGCTAAAAATAGCAGTGTAGTAAACGTAATTGATTTTAAGATTTTCATGTGTTCTATTTTTAAATTATCTCTTTTTTTAACTGTCACTGCAAATATAGAAACGACATAGTACCTAACTTATCTTTTTTAAGATAAAATTTAATGCAATTTTATTTTAAGAAACTGTTAATCAGTTAATTAAAAGTTAATATTTAGTTGTTCTTTAACGTCAGAACAGTTTTTGACTAAAATATCAATTTATTATTTTTTCTTAAAAATTTGTTAATTAAGTTTTTTTATTTATATTTCTACTGTAAACCAGACACTTACCGGTATGAGCAATAGAGAAAATTTCTTCGATTCGAAAATGATTGTGAATATAATGTTAGCATTAACACTAGTGTTGTCTGCTATTTATTACCTAAACTATTCTGATGAGATACATGATGAGGTGACTACGGTAATAGTAAACTCTTTGAATGATGTAAATAATAGTTTAGCTGAGCAGGAGTCTGCTCGAAAATAAAAAAAATTTCTGACCATAACTATATGCTACCGGTACTATGTATTCGGTAGCTTTTTTTTGACCAGTAAGAAATAATTTATCGTCTGCCAACTATAATATTGGCCACCAAGGCAGCGATAATCATTAGAATTCCCATTAGGCTCCAAAGTGAGTATACATCTCCAAACCAACTAACACCGATCACTATGGTAAATATCACTTCAATATATTTTAGGGGTGCCACCAAGTTTGTTTTGGCAATTTGAAAAGCTTTGGTCATGAACACTTGACCGAAGAAGCCGAATATTCCTAGGCTTAGTAGTTCTAACCAATCAAATCCTTTGGGTTGTATCCAGCCATTAATACTTAAAATACCCCCAATAAGAGTTCCTATAAACATGAAATAATTAACAATGACCAAAGGATGGTCGCTATTGCCTATTTTACGAATAAGAACATAAACTAGTCCGCTGAAGACTGAAGCAGCTAAAACCAATAACAAGCCCGTTGTATTCAGCTCTTGGTCAAATCCTTTTAAAACTAGTACTCCACTAAATGCTAATAAAAAAAGAAACCATTGAATAGTTTTTAGTTTTTCATTTAGTAATATAATAGCAAAAACAGCAGCATATATAGGCGCTAGGTATCTTAGTGATACGGCTGTGCCTACAGGTAAGTATTGCAACGACATAAAAAAGAGACTCATGGCGGTTAATCCTGCCAAAGCTCTAAAAATCATTAATCTTCTACTATTACCTAAAATGGGTATTCCTTTTATTAAAATATAGGTAGTTCCTAAAAACAATGAGCCAGCCGTTCTGAAAAAAACAATTTCAAAGGTCGGAAAATGACTAAGGTATTTTACAAACGAATTCATTAAACTAAATGAAAACGTACTTATAATCATGTAAAGGATTGCTTTCTTCACTGTCTATGGTAATAGTGAACAAAGTTACAGGTGTAGGGAAGAAATAAACTAATCTAAACTAGAAAATAGAACAATAGGAATAACTTTTATCATACCGATAATTTTATAGGGTAATATGTTACGGTTCAATGATTTTAATGAAGGAATTTAGGTAAAAAATGGGAATCCAATTTTTATAAAGACTATAATTCACGAGTTCATTTTAAGAAATCCCTTAACTTGGCATAGCAAAGTGAAATAGTGAAAAAAGTTACATGTTTTATTACTTAAGACGCAGTAGAATTTCATGTTATAGATAATGTATTAGAGCGATTTTAATGCTCTACATAAATTACATTAAAGTAAAATCAAAACAAGATAATTCACTTTTATTAGAAAAATATAATAGCAGAGTAATTAAAAATAATCACGAATTATATCCTTTAGAAAAAAGCAAAATAAAAATATGAATGAGTTATTATCTTTAAAAAATAGGAATTACGCACTATCTGGAGGTACTGGTACTCTAGGTGGTTCAATTGCTGAATACCTTGTTAGAAATGGGGCAAACGTATTATTACTTGGTAGGTCAGAAGATAAATTAAAGACTAAGCAAGATGAATTGAATACCATCGTAACCAACAGCACCCATATTTTCAAGGTAGATGTTATGAATGAGGGGCAACTTACTGCATTAAGGAAAGAAATAAAAAAGAAATTCAAACATTTAGACGGACTCGTAAACCTTGCTGGTGGTAACATACCTGGGGCAACATTGAAACCTGATCAGACTGTTCAAGATATAGCAATGGACGATACGCAAAAAGTAGTCGATATTAATTTGTTTGGAACTGTGATTCCAACAATTATATTGAGCCAATTAATGGTAGAACAGGGTTACGGTTCTATAATAAATATTTCTTCAATGGCTGCTAAGCAAAGTATTTCTAGGGTATTGGGATATTCAATGGCAAAAGGAGCTATAGATATTTTTACAAAATGGATGGCTAATGAATTAGCCTCTAAACACGGAGATAAAATAAGAGTGAATGCAATTGCACCGGGTTTTTTTATTGGTAACCAAAACAGAAGATTGTTAACTAATGAAGACGGTACTTATACTGAAAGAGGTAACAGTATAATAAAAAATACACCAATGGGCCGTTTTGGTGATGCTTCTGAACTTAATGGTATGGTGCACTATTTGTTAAGTGACGCTTCTAGTTTTGTTACAGGTAGTATTTACGATGTTGATGGTGGTTTTAGTTCATTTTCAGGCGTATAACCGAAGCCTTTGTTTCAAGATAATTATGTGGTTTTAATGCTTTGTAATCGGTTGTTTTAAGAATTTATAAAAGTATTATCCGTTAGAATTATTTATTAGTAAGTAAAAAGTATGGATTATTTAAAGAAAACCTTTCGTTGGTTCGGACCTGAATTTGGAGTTGCTCTAGCTGACATACGTCAGTTGGGAGTAGAAGGCATTGTAGCGGCATGCCAACAAGTGCCCCTTGGCGAAGTTTGGCCAGTAGAGACAATCGCAGCACTTAAATCTGAGATTGAAGAACACGGCATGGAATGGTCGGTTGTAGAAAGTGTGAATATTCATACGGCTATTAAATACGGACTTCCAGAAAGAGACCTTTATATAGCCAATTATATTCAGACACTTAAGAATCTTGCCGAAAATGGGATTTACAATGTATGTTATAATTTCATGCAATTGATAGATTGGACACGTACCGATTTAGATTTTATTTTGCCAACAGGTGCTTCGGCCCTACGATATAGTCCGGTTTCAGCGGCAGCTTTTGATTTATTTATTTTAGATCGTGAAAATGCTAAACAATCATACACAACAGAGCTGTATGAAAAAGCAAAAGCACATTTCGATAGTTTAAACGATGTAAACAGAAAAAAGTTAGAAGAATCTATTTTAGCGGGTATGCCCGGTACGAAAAAATTGATAGCATTAGATACTTTTAAAAAGAACCTTGCTACAGTACTTAAAATAGATAAAGAACAGTTGCAGGCGAATCTGTCTTATTTTTTAAATGCTGTAATGCCAGAAGCTGAAAAATTAGGTGTTCGTATGGCTGTTCATCCTGATGACCCACCGTTTTCGGTATTTGGTGTGCCCAGAATTGTTTCTAACTATCAGGAGATAAAATTTCTGTTAGAGTGCTGTCCATCACCGAGTAACGGATTAACGTTTTGTTCAGGTTCTTTAGGTGCATCTGCAAATAATGATTTAGTGAAAATCATTGAAGATTTCGGTGATAAGATTCACTTTGTCCATTTAAGAAATGTCACGCTAGAAGAAGATGGTAGTTTTTATGAAGCCGATCATCTTCATGGTTCTGTACCTATTGAAAAAGTAATGAAAGCTATTATTAAACAACAACAAAAAAGGTATAGCAATGGTATTGGTGTTGTTAGTATTCCTATGAGACCAGATCATGGTCATGTTTTATTAGATGATAAAAAGCGTCAAAATGAGTTTTATTCTGGTTACTCTTTAATCGGTAGAGCGATGGGTCTTGCGCAATTAACTGGTTTAGAAAGAGGTATTAGAGAAAGTCTTCAAGTTTAAATTCCCAGCTTATTTAGGGTAAAGAAGCGATATGCTTCTTTATATTAAGATTATTTTATTTTATCGAAAATTAATTATTGTTCATGCGTTTTAATCTTATTTTATTTTTCACTCTTAGTTATATTTTATGTTCATGTGAACCCAATAATAAAAATATGAGGGTTTCATTAGATTCTTATAAAATAGAGGAGGGTTTTGAATTAGAAGTTATTGCTGCAGAACCACTTTTGGAAGCACCGGTTGCCATAGATTTTGATGCCAAAGGTAGAATATGGGTTGCCCAAATGCCTGGTTATATGAATGATATTCAAGGATCAGGTGAAGATGAGCCAACGGGTAGTATACTTATTTTAGAAGATTTGGACGACGATGGATTGGTAGACCATTCTAAAGTTTTTATAGATAGCTTAGTAATGCCACGTGCATTGGCACATGTATATGGAGGCTTACTTTATGCCGAACCACCCTATTTATGGTTCGTTGATATTGAAAATGATCAACCTGTAAATAAGGTTTTGGTAGATTCAGTTTATACGGTAGAAGGTAACCCTGAACATCAACCAAACGGGCTAGAATTAAATATTGATAATTGGATTTATAATGCCAAATCGAATTTTAGATACAGGCGAACAGCAGGAGTTTGGAGAAAAGAACCAACAACCTTTAGAGGGCAGTGGGGTATTACCCACGACAATTTTGGAAGATTATATTACAATGATAATTCAAGAATATTATTGGGTGATTATGTTTTGCCAAATACCACAATAGGCAACAAATACTTTGCACCGAAATCTACTGTAGATAAGCTTTTGACCACTGACCAAAGGGTTTATCCAGTTCATGCTGCTTCAGTAAATAGGGGCTATGCGAAAGGTGTTTTAAATGCCGATAGTATTTTGGTGAATGCTACAGCTGCATGTAGTCCTTTAGTCTACAGAGGAGGCGCATTTACAGAATCGTATGATCAGAATGTTTTTATATGTATACCAGAAGGTAATTTGGTGAAAAGAGTACTTTTGACTTTTACTGGTGATTCAGTCATTGCAAAACAAGCTTGGCAGAATAAAGAATTTTTAACTTCTACTGATGAAGGTTTTCGTCCGGTAAGTTTAAAGAATGGTCCAGAAGGCAGTATGTATATTATAGATATGCATCGCGGTATTATTGGTCATCATGCTTACATGAGTCCTTATCTAAGAGAAAAAGTAAAAGCTGATAAGCTAGATACGTTGGTCAATTTTGGAAGAATATTAAAAGTAAATCATAGGGATGCTGTGGCTGATGTCATTCCTGATTTTGATGCTTTGGATGCAGCTGAATTAGTTTCTCTTTTATCTAACAAAAGCGGATGGGTTCGAGACCGAGCACAACACTATCTGATTTTAAAAGAGTTAACTCAAGCTACTGATGCAATTAAGAATGTAGCACTCAACTCCAAAAATAAATTTAGCCAAGTACATGCTTTGTATGTGCTAGAAGGTTGGGGTGTTTTGTCTTTTGATTTCTTAGTAGAGGTTATGAACACCGATAATATTGAGGCTGCCTCTCATGCCCTAATATTATCAAAACGTTTTGTATCCGAAGAAAATATAGATAAGGCAGTAAGTGTTTTTAAATCAATTTTGAAGAAAAATGAACTTGGTTTGGATGTTTATTTGGGTAGTTCACTAGGAAGTTGGTTAGCTCTTAGTAAAGTGAAGGTTACTCCAATTATGATGGAAATTTTAAAAAGAAGAAAACTTAATAGCACCATTACAGAAGCGGTAATTAGTGGTTTAACAGGTGTCGATACTTCAATTTCTAGCAATAAAGCGATAATGGATACCTTGAAGCATACTGAATTTGTAAATAAGCTGGTGAGGAGTTTATCAGATAAGACAAATGAAAAGATGAATTCTATTTATACTAGAAAATTCATCAACGAAGATAACAGAACCAGTGGTGCTAAAATGTTTTATCAAATTTGCGCCTCTTGTCATGGAGCAAATGGTAAAGGTATCGATGGGCTTGCACCACCGTTAATGGGCTCAGAACACGTTAAGAATACAGAACGTTTGGCGCTAATTATATTACATGGCTTAGAAGGACCTGTTCATGTGAATGGAGAAGAATATAATATTAATCTAGCTATGCCAGGACTTATTAGAAATGAAACGATAACGGATAAAGATATAGCCGACATTATATCCTATGTTACAAATGCTTTTTCTGATGTTCCCAAAACCTTACGTAAAGAACGTATTAATGAGCTTAGAAGTGTGAAGTCCTCTACTGGTATGGAATTCAAGGAAGAGGAATTAAAAGCGCTCGATAAGTAAATCTATTTATTAAAAAAAATTACGTTCTTAATTTTTTTTAATTGATTCGTTTAAGGTTTTTAAACTACGATATTGTACTCTAACAAGTAAAGGATTTTTTAAACCTTCTGAAAAGTGTTGTAAATAGTCATTCCACTTGGTTTTATTCTGAAATTGACCACTCTTTTTCCACCCAAAACCTGCATAGTAGGTTATCATACTATCTTCTATAGAAATGTGAGCGAACAAATTACTGGCATCTTGTATATTAGTTACATAATGTTCATAGCCAACCATAGCATTGTTTGGAACAACAATACCAGTTCCTAATTGAGAATCGCCATGTGGTTCCCAATAACTAACCCATCCGTAGTCCTTATTTATTGCTATTTCACCATCCTGTTCATGCAATGTTAAACCAGCAGAAATTGTATCGGTTCCTTTAATGGTTATTTCAAATTTAGAAAGGTTACTTCCATAATCTAAAGAAATTTTCTTTTTCTCCGATATTTTCTTTCCACTGGCATCCCATGATGCATATTCTAAAATAAAAGAAGTACGTATAGGACCATTGAACAAAGTTTTCCACGTGGTAAAATTTTTCGAAATATAATAGGTGCTATCTGCTTTTTTAGCGATACCGCCAACACCTCTACTCATGCCTACATGAAAATTATCTAAGCCTTCTCCTGTATCTTCGTGATAAGAACCCGTGCTAGAGGTTTCCTTTTTGTACCATTTGTTGATAATGGGATATTCAACTCTTTTTAGCCATGCATCAATACCGCTTGAGAGTGTACCTCCTTTGATATTAGATTCAATCATTTCTTGAGCTCTTGGGCCATATGTGCGGAATGCTACTCTATTGTTTTCCCAAGCATAATCATCTGTTCTTTCTGGTACGAACCTAGAATAACAGGCTGCTATACTATCACTTTCTTGAGAAATTTTACCAGTTCTTATATAGAATTTTCTCTCAGAATTAGCGGGCATTTCAGGTTGAAACAAAAGCACGTCAAACTTGCCATCGTCATTTTCATCTACTATTTGTGAAATTAGTTGTTGTCCTGTTTCGATATCTTCTATGAAAATAGATTCATTACCACCACTAAGTTTTAGTTCTTCTAAGTTTATAGTGACTGTTTCAAATTGCCTATACGTGGATAACGAATTTTTTACGGTAATTATGGTTTCAGCATTTTTGCCACAGGATAAAATAAAAAATAATGATAATAACGGGAATGTGATTTTCATAATAGTCAAGTATTTAAATGTAAAAACTAGTGTTGACTTTTTCGAATCCCCATTTCTAGTCCTCTTAATTCAGCTAAACCTCGTAGCCTACCTATTCCTGAATACCCAGGATTAGTTTTCTTCCTCAAATCATCTAGCATTTTATGCCCATGATCAGGTCGTAATGGCATTCTAAAATCTTTTCTTCCTGCGGCCTTTCTTTTTTCTTGTTCATTAATTAAAGCTTTCATTACAGAGAACATATCTACATCCCCTTCTAAATGATTCGCTTCATGAAAATTACCTTCTGCATCGCGTTGTGTGCTCCGTAAATGGATAAAATGAATACGGTCACCTAAACGTTCTACCATACCTGGTAAATCATTATCGGGTCTTACACCAAATGAACCTGTGCAAAAAGTTAATCCGTTGTTTGGACTATCAACGGCATTGTAAAGGTCAACGATATCTTGCTCTGTACTTACAACCCTTGGTAGGCCTAGAATTGGAAAAGGCGGATCATCAGGATGTATACACATTTTTATACCCGATTTTTCGGCAACAGGAATTATTTCAGATAGAAATTGGAATAAGTTTTCTTTTAATTCTTTCGGACCAATAGAATCATAAGTGGCCAAAATAGTATTGAATTCTTCTAAGGTATACCCTTCTTCTGCACCTGGTAAACCTGCAATAATATTACTAATTAATTTCTTTTTTCCTTCTTCGGAAATATTCTTAAGAAATTCTTTGGCGGCAGATTTTTGAGACTGTGAATACGTTTCTTCAGAACCTGGTCTTTTTAATAAATACATTTCAAAGGCAGCGAAAGCAGTTGCTTCAAAACGAAGTGCGGTTGAACCATCTTCCACCTTATAATCTAAATTCGTTCTTGTCCAATCCAGTACAGGCATGAAGTTATAACAGACCGTATCGATGCCACATTTTCCTAAATTGGAAAGTGTCTGTTTGTAGTTTTCATAATAGATGGTATAATCTCCTTTTTTTGTTTTTATCTGCTCATGAATAGGTACACTTTCTACTACAGACCAAGAAAGACCTGCTGCTTCGATTGTTTTTTTACGCTTCATAATTTCTTCAATCGGCCAAACAAGACCGTTAGGAATATGGTGTAAAGCACTAACTACTCCCGTGGCACCTGCTTGTCTTATATCTTGTAAGGAGACTGGATCATTTGGCCCGTACCAACGCCATGTGTTTTCTAAACTCAAATCTTTACATTTTTAAATTAATCATCAAAACCTCTTTACTCAACAAATATTCTAAAGTAAAAAAGGTGATGTTTCTGCTTTTTTTAGATTTATATAATCTATTAGAAAGAGTGTTCAAGATACTATAAGCTTACATATTTACCATGTCTTTTGTCTCAACTTATAACAGATGAAATTTAAAAAGTATATAGATAATTTAATTGAAAGCTTAATTTTAATAGGGAGTAGTCTCCATAATTATGAGTGTTGCGTAATCTATGAATTTAATAACATTATAATATTATAACATTATAATATTTAAAAAGGTATGATATAAATCCCTTTAAAGTCTCACATAGAAATCAATTGTTATTCTTTAGTGGATAATTTTAAATTAATTGATCAGTTTGTTATTGGAAGGTTTTTTATTTTTATTCTAGCATCAATTTCTGGTAAGAATAATAAGAAAACGATGAGGTTATACCATTAATTTCAACCGATTCACTTTTGAATGTTTGCTATAAAATGATGTTGGATTATCTTGATTTTTCATTATAGTCGACTCTTCCACCTAAATATGTATTCAACAAAATATTCAGGAAGTGTTGTCCGCTTTTATAATTGGGTCAAAAAAGTATCATATATGGCAATCTTACTGGTAGATGTGAAATATGCAAAAATTTATCTTTAAATATTGAAATATAAAAATTAAGCACCTTAGTTTTTGTCAATAATTTAGTATTTTAAATAGATAGGAACTTTGGAGTCAGTTGTAACTCTTAATGAAACATATGTATAGATTTTTTCTAGCCAGTGTATTGGTGATTATATGCGTTTCTTGTGGCGGACCGGAACTTCCAGAGACAGTTGCTTTGGCCTATGAAAATTTACCTGAGGAAATTGACTTTAATCAGGATATCAAACCCATTTTATCGGATAAATGTTATATATGCCATGGGCCGGATAAGGCTAAGATTTCTGCTGGACTTCAATTGCATCAATCAGAAACCGCTTATGCGGAGTTACCAGAATCTCCTGGGAAATTTGCACTGGTTGCTGGAAATTTAAAAAAGAGCGAGATTTTTTATAGAATTATTTCTGAGGATCCCAGCTATGTAATGCCAACTCCAGAATCGTATCTATCCTTGACCAATAGGGAAAAAGCCTTATTGATAAAATGGATTGAGGAAGGGGCGGAATATCAAGACCATTGGGCTTTTGTCCCACCAAAAAGGCCAGAACTTCCTAAGGTTAAAAACCAAAAATTTATAGCCAACGAGATAGATAATTTCATCGTTTCACGTTTGGAACAAAAAAAACTGGAGCCTACTGAAAGGGCGGATAAAGAAACCCTATTGCGACGCGTGTCTTTTGATTTAACCGGATTGTCGCCAACCGTTGAAGAACTTAATTTTTTTTGGGGGGACACCGATACTAACGCATACGAAAAACAAGTGGACCGGCTTTTAGCTTCCCCGCATTATGGCGAACATATGGCCCTGGATTGGATGGACCTTTCGCGTTTTGCGGATACGCATGGGTATACAGTAGACCAGTATCGAGATGTTTCTGCCTGGAGAGATTGGGTCATTACATCCTTCAATGAAAATCGTAGCTACGATGAGTTTATACAATGGCAATTGGCGGGTGATATGATGCCCAATGCCACTAAAGATCAGATTTTGGCAACTACTTTTAACAGACTGCATCCTCAAAATATGGAAGGCGGTATAGTGGAAGAGGAGTTTAGATCAGAATATGTAGCCGATAGGGCCAACGTAACCGGGGAAGGACTTTTGGGACTAACTGTGGCTTGTGCTAAGTGCCATGATCATAAGTATGATCCAATTTCCCAAAAGAACTATTACGAAATATACAGTTTTTTCAATAACATAAATGAGTCTGGTCAAATATCTTGGGATTATTCCATGCCAGTCCCAACCTTATTATTGGCAACGAAAGAACAGGAATACTTTTTAGCCTATGTAGATACCCTACTTAAGAAAAAAGAGGTTGAAAAAGCGCAGATTATAGAGAAGGAGACAGATTCTTTTGAGGAATGGATACGTACCGAAAAATATAAAAAGGAAAGTGTAAATGGTTTGCCAACAGCTCTTTCGGTGAATATGAATTTTGATGGTGGTAGTTTGTACAACACTGCACCCAATGGCAATAAGGCCAAAATGCGTACCCAATTCACGGAAAATGAAAAAGCCAAATTCTCAAAAGGATTTACGGGTCAAGGACTAGAACTGGACGGAGATGTTTGGATGGATTTGGAAACAAAAGGTATTTTTCACCGGTACCAACCGTTTAGCATTGGTCTACGAATCTTTGTGCCCAAAGATTTGGAAAATGGTGTAATCCTACACAAAATGATAGGTACCCGTCTTTTTAGTTATAGGGGCTATCACCTAAATATTAAGGATAATAAGCTAGAGTTGCTCATGGCTCACGTCTATCCGGATAACGCCATTGTGGAAAAGACCTTACAAGATGTTCCCAAAGAGCAATGGGTGCAATTAACCATGACCTATGACGGATCTAGTACAGCCAAAGGTTTTAAGATTTTTTTGGATGGTGCCGAAATGAAAACCGAAGTGGTAAATGATAACTTGACCAAGGATATTGTCTATGACCATGAAAAAAATCCTAGACGAAACAAAGAACCTGGAATACAGATAGGTGCTAGATGGAGAGGAAAAGGTATTGGCGGTGCCATCATAGATGATCTTTTGGTTTTTGATAAAGAACTATCAGATTTGGAAATGTTGAAAATAGCCGATGCCGATAGCTATAGAGAAGTAATTACTAAACCGTTTTCTAACCTATCATCTGCAGAGAAAAATCAGCTAAAGAATTATTATCAAGCTACGAAATCTAGCATGTACAAAGCTAAACTTGCGGAACTGCAAGAAACAAGAAAGCTTTATAACGATAGTATAGAGACCATACCGGAAATTATGGTCATGAAAGAAATGGACGAACCTAGACCTACGTTCATTTTAGAAAGAGGGCAATATGATGCTTACGGTGAACAGGTTTTTCCAAACACACCTGAGAAAATTTTTGCCTTTAATGATAGTCTTCCAAAAAATAGGTTGGGGCTTTCAGAATGGGTAATAGCTAAAAATAATCCTTTAACCGCACGTGTAGCGGTAAACAGGTATTGGAAGAATATATTTGGTATTGGTATCGTGAAAACGGTTGAAGATTTTGGAAATCAGGGTGAGATGCCGTCACACCCAAAGTTATTGGATTGGCTTGCTATTAATTTCATTGATACAGGATGGGACGTAAAGGCATTGCACAAACTTATGGTGATGAGCAACACCTACCAGCAGTCTTCAAAAGCAACACCAGAGCTTATGGAAATTGATGTGGAGAATAGGTTATTGGCACGTGGCCCGGTAAAAAGATTAACAGGTGAAATGTTGCGGGACAATGCACTTGCGGCATCCGGATTATTGAACCGAAAAATAGGAGGGCCGAGTGTAAGGCCTTATCAACCTGAAGGCTTATGGAAAATTAATAACGCCGAATATACAGAGGATACAGGGGACAAATTATACCGAAGAAGCTTGTACACCATTTGGAAGCGTTCCGTACCCCACCCAACAATTGCTACTTTTGACGCTCCTGATAGGTCTTTTTGCACAGTTAGAAGACAAAAAACTAATACTCCTTTACAAGCTTTAGTGCTTTTAAATGATCCTACATACATAGAGGCAGCTAGGGTTTTGGGCAAGAACATGATGGATTTTGAAACCATCTCAGAAGGTATTTCCTATACGTTTAAAGAATTGTCCGGTAGGTCCATCACAAAAGATGAATTGAGTTTATTGTTATCGCTCAGAAATGAGGAGTACGATAATTTCAAACAATATCCAAATAAAGCAAAAGGGTGGTTAAATACTGGGGAATTTAAAGTTGATGCTGGTATTGATACCAATATATTGGCAGCGAATGCAGTGGTAGCAAGTACCATTATGAATTTAGATGCCACCATAACTAAAAGATAAAGGAATGTGCGACGGACATGATACATTACGGTCTAACAATAAGGACTTGCAACAAGTAGAGAAACAATGGGATAGACGTAATTTCTTGACCAAGACTTCCCTAGGTTTGGGTGCCTTGGCGTTGGGTTCGCTTATGAACCCTCAAAAAACATTTGCATCCTTGGCCGCCGGTGGTTCTGATAATGATGCGGTAAATTCTATTTTGAAAAATCAATTAGGGCTTCCACATCATGTGCCTAAGGCCAAACGGATTGTGTATTTGTTTCAAAGTGGTGGTCCATCACAATTGGATATGTTTGACTATAAGCCTAAACTTAAGGATATGTACGGTAAGGATTTACCGGCTTCCGTTAGAAAAGGGCAACGGTTAACGGGTATGAGTGCAGACCAAACTACCTTTCCCATTGCCCCGACTATTATGGATTTTCAGCAATATGGCGAATCTAGGGCTTGGGTAAGTGAATTGATGCCGCATCTCGCGGAGGTGGTAGATGACCTTTGTTTTGTAAAATCCATGCAGACAGATGCTATTAATCATGATCCTGCAATAACCTTTATGCAGACCGGTAATCAATTACCAGGTAGACCTTCTATTGGTTCGTGGTTAAGCTATGGGTTGGGATCGGATAATGAAAACTTACCCACATTCATTACCCTAGTGACAAAAAATATGCCTGGCCAACCATTATACTCAAGATTATGGGGTAATGGCTTTTTACCTACAGAGCATCAAGGGGTTCAATTTCGTTCTGGAAAAGACCCTGTACTTTTCTTAAGCGACCCAGAAAATTATGATGGTCACGACCGTCGTAAAATGTTGGATTATTTAGGAAAGTTGAACAATTTACAACATGATGCCTACGGTGATCCCGAAATACAGGCAAGAATGGCGCAGTATGAAATGGCATTCAGAATGCAAACGTCTGTACCAGAGGTGACCGATATGTCCGATGAACCGGATTATATTTTTGACCTATATGGTAAAGACAGTAGAGAACCGGGTACGTATGCGGCCAATTGCCTAATGGCTAGAAAGCTTTTGGAAAAAGACGTAAAATTTGTTCAGTTGTACCATCAAGGTTGGGATCAGCATATTGGTTGCCCAGAAGGCGTTCGGGCCCAATGTAAGCGTACAGACCAAGCCAACGCAGCATTGATAAAAGATTTAAAACAACGTGGTATGTTAGAAGACACCTTGGTGATATGGGGCGGTGAATTTGGTAGAACCGTTTATTCTCAAGGGCAGTTGACCAAAACCGACTATGGCAGGGATCACCACCCAAAAGCATTTACTATGTGGATGGCAGGAGCAGGGGTTAAACCTGGCTTTACCTATGGAAAAACGGATGATTTTAGTTATAATGTAGTTGAAAACCCAGTGCATATCCACGATTTTCATGCTACGTTAATGCACTTGTTCGGCATAGACCATGAACAACTTACCTTTAAGCATCAAGGTAGACGATTTAGACTAACCGATGTACATGGTAAAGTGGTAAAAGATATTTTGACATAATTTTAAGGGCATGAACAAACGAAGAGATTTTTTAAAGAAAACTACCCTTGCAGGCGTAGCGCTAACCACCGTACCTAGTTTTGGATTTCATATGATAAAAAAACCAGAGCTAAAAGGGGAAATTATCGGGCATGGAGATTATACATATAGGGTAAATGAAAATTGGGCCCAAATAGGACTGTCGAAACCGCTATTGAATTGCCATGAAATGGTGATGGACAGTAAAGGAAGGTTGATCATGATCGGAGACCATACGGACAATAACATTCTAATTTTTGATAAATCTGGTAAAATCTTGGATTATTGGGGGAGTTCATATCCTGGCGGTCACGGACTTTCCATAGCCAATGAGGGCGAAGAAGATTTTCTATACCTAACAGATTGCGGTTGGTATCAAGATAAGGCAGGCCAATGGAAAAGACAAAGCGGACGCATAAGCAAGACAACAACAGATGGTAAAGTGCTTTTCGATATTGGTCACCCGCAAACCATAGGCATATATGAGCCAGGAGATTATTTTCAACCAACTGAAACTGCAATAGGACCAAATGGAGATATTTATGTTGCCGATGGTTATGGTATGGATTATATAATTCAATACAGCGCTAAAGGAGAATATATTAGGCATTGGGGTGGTCATGATAATACCAATGAAAATTATAATCTCTCAAATGCCCACGGAGTAGCTATAGATTATAGGGATGCCAAAAACTCAATGGTGGTTTGTACTTCTAGGAATGATAAAGCTTTTAAGTTTTTTACCTTGGATGGAGTTTATATAAAGACCCTAACTTTACCAAATATGCAGGTGTGTAGACCTGTTTTTGATGATAAAAATCTTTATGCAGGGGTGTGCTGGTCAGAACCAAAGGATAAAAGTATAAAAGCGAATGAAGGGCATACAGGTTTTATGACCATTCTCGAGGGAGATAGGGTGGTATCCAATCCCGGAGGCACGGAACCAACTTATAAAAACGGAAAACTACAGGACTCCTATCAATTGTCTACCAAACCAATTTTACATGGTCATGATGTTTGTATAGATGAGGATAAGAACGTTTATGTATGCCAATGGAACGCCAATAGAACTCCTCCATTAAAGTTAGAACGTGTTTAAGTAAAAGCCACCTATGCAGGAAACTTCTGATTTTGTTTTATTCCTTGGTAGGTTTCATCCGTTGGTAGTGCATCTTCCTATAGGAATTTTGATGTTCGCCTTTTTTCTGGAACTTATCAATAGATTTCAAAAGCAATCCAATTTTGATGCCGTCATAAAGATTGCTCTTTTGTTGGGGGCTATAAGTGCATTTTTTGCTTCCGTTTTGGGCTATATGTTATCACAAAGTGGGGATTATGAGGAAGGCATGTTAGATAGCCATTTTTGGTTAGGGGTTGCCACTATAGTAGTGACATTTCTAGCCTGGATTTTAAAAGCTAATTTCTTTCCTTTACCAGAATCTTTTAAAGTAATCCGGTCAAATATTGCAGTCCTAACATTTATTGTGGTTTTGATTAGCGTTACCGGTCATTATGGTGGCAATCTAACACATGGGTCCGATTACCTTACGAAGTACGCACCATTTAACGACAATAAGAAAATTGAGCTTCCAGCACTGGCAAGTTTAGATGAGGTGGTCGTATATCCGTATTTAGTAGAGCCAGTTTTGGAAGCAAAATGCTACAGCTGCCACAACGAATCCAAGCAAAAAGGAAATTTGGCCATGTATACTCCAGAGCTATTAATGGAAGGTGGAAAGCACGGGCCAATATTAGTAGCTGGTGATGCGGCAGAATCAGAAATGTACAAGCGCGTTACCTTACCAGAGTCTGATGAGGAGTTTATGCCACCTGAAGGCAAAACACCGTTAACAGATGAGGAAATTTCCATATTAAAGTTTTGGATAGATAGTGTGAATGTTGATTTCACTAAAACTTTCGCGCAATTGAACGTACCCGAAGAAATTCAACTTATAGCAGCGAATAAATTAAATCTTACGTATTCGGGTAAATTAGCCTCCGATGCCATGCCCAAAGTAAACGTTCTTGATGCCAAAACTATTGACGTCCTAATTTCTGAAGGTTTTCAAGTACGAGAATTGGTTCTTGGGTCCTCTTTATTGGATATAACGCTTCCAGATAAAACGGTTGATATAAAAGACGAATCCGATTTAAATAAAAAGATTGCTTTGTTAGTGGCAATAAAAGACAATGTCATCAGATTAGATATGGGAGGTAACGGTGTTAAAGATGAACATTTAAAATCTATCACAGTACTAAGTAATTTGCAACAATTAAAATTACCCGATAATCCTATTACGGATAAAGGGATTACGTATTTAAAACAGCTTTCAGTATTAAATAGTGTTAATCTATATAAGACCAACATTAGTAAGGTATGCTTATCCCAATTTTCAGAAATGACCAATCTTAGAAAGGTATATGCATGGCAAACTTCCATTACATCAGAAGATGTTGTTTCCTTTAATACTAATGAAGAGGGTCCTGAAATTATCTTAGGGCTATAATTAGAATCCTAAGTAACTTTTTCAAGACAGGATTTTATAAAATTAAGTTCTCCTCCTTTAGTGTCGAACGTTCCAATAATGTATGCTTTTCCAGTTTTCATAGTCCAATTGTTAAGTTAACCGATTACTGATAATTAATTTTTTACCAAATGTTTGTGCAGGTCTTCTATTTTCTCACAACCTACCTGGTCCATAACTTGTTTTAGCTCTGTTTTTAATAGGGAAATGGTATGGTCTCCTCCTTTTTTTCCCAAAGCTGAAACACCGTACATAAAAGATCTTCCCAAAAAACTGAATTCAGCCCCAGAAGCAATGGTACGGGCTATATCTGGGCCAGACCGTAGGCCACTGTCCATCATTACTTTTATTTTATCCCCGTATTTATCGGCAATACTAGTTAGAGGTTTAATACTAGATTGACCTGCGTCTAATTGTCTTCCTCCATGATTGGACACTATGATTCCGTCTAAACCCAGTTTAATTGCTGTTTGTGCATCTTGCTCGGTTGCCACACCTTTTAATACCAATTTACCTTTCCACATATCCCGAATAGGTTTTATCTTTTCTTCGTTGAGTCTACCAGAAAATGTCTGATCCATAAATTTACCCAACTCGCTTAAGTTCAAACCTTTTGGCATATATGGTTTTAGAGTTTCAAAACCGGGTTGACCGTAACGTAACGTATTTAAAGCCCAAGCCGGTTTTTGTAAGACTTGAAGAACATTGGAAATAGACATTTTTGGGGGCATGGCAAGGCCATTTCTAATATCGCGCGGGCGATAACCGAACGTGGGTACATCACATAAAATAACTAGAACGGGGCAGTCTGCTGCGGCTGCACGTTTTATAATATCATCCCTTAACCTGGCTTCCGTGGGGTGGTATAGTTGAAACCAAGCTTTACCTTCTGTAATTTCCGATATGCGCTCTATGCTACTAGTGGTTACTGTACTAAGGATAAAGGGTATATTATGATCAAAGGCTGCCTTTGCCAATATTTCGGGCGAATTAGGCCAGATAAGACCTTGCAAGCCTATGGGTGAAATACCAAATGGGGCATCATAAGTATGTCCAAAAAGCTCCGTTTTTAAGGATGGTTCATTATAGGAATCCAGATAATACGGACTTAATTCTACCTCCCTGATTTCTGCAGTGTTTTTAACAATGTTAACGTCTTGGTTGCACCCGCCGTCTAAATATTCAAAAGCAAATTTTGGAATACGTTTTTTAGCCTTATTTTTAAGGTCGTCTATTGAGGGATATTTAGAGTTTACGTATAATTTCATCTTCTTATAATTTAAATATTCTATTCATTTTAACCCATTTTTCACCTTCGGGAGTCCCAGGGAGTAATTACTGATATTGTTCCATCAAACTTTCCCACTTTTGCACTAGTACGTTGTTTTTATCACTTTCTCCTTTAGCATTCAAGGAAAAATGTTCATCTACTTCCATGACCATAGATAGTCTATTGGCAATATGAAAGATTTTCATGTTCACTATTCCGGAGTCCTTAAATACTGGCTATTATCCCTGGCCAGACCTTTTTATGGTGTGCAATATATTGTTGGATGAGTCTTGAATCATCCTTCAGGTCGAGTGCAAAACATAATCTTTCGGTTTTCATTTAATTATGACTAGGGCTTTCTTATTAACTCTAAAGCCATAGAAAGCAATAAATACAAAACATAGCATTGGTAACATGAAAGAGAAATTCACTTCACTAACTCCTAAAATTTTTATATCATTTACCCCGAATCCGCCAAGGTCTATCAACATACCTTGAAGTTTTGGCATTAGGGCACCACCGACAATGGCCATCACCAAACCCGCTGCACCAATTTTTGATTCTTCTTCACTCATACCTTCTAAGGCTATCCCATAAATGGTAGGAAACATAATAGACATGAACAGCGTAATTGCAACCAAACAATAAAGACCGAAAATTCCTTCTATAAAAATGACACCTATGGTTGCAAAAATTGCAAACAACGCATACAGCATCAATAACTTGCCTGAAGGAAAAAATTGTAAAAGATAGGTGCCTAATGCGCGACCAAAGAAAAATAAAATAAAAGCTATAAATTGATAGTTGGCCGCTGTATCACTGGACATCCCAATGGCCTCTGCATATTGGTAAATGTAGGTCCAGCACATGATTTGTGCACCTACATAGAGCACTTGCGACGACACGCCCAATGTATAAGTAGAATTGGCCTTTAGTTTCGCGAACGTCTCTCCCAAACTATCCGTAATACCATCACCTTTTTTTTGGGGCATTTTACTTATTGAAACGAGTACTAAAACAGCTAAAATAACTAGGCCAAGAATCACATAAGGATCTCTGATTACCATAAGGTCAGAAGTACGTATCAGTACCTTTTTAGCTTCTTCCAGAGCACTGTAATTAGCTATGTCGTCTGATTGTAGTTTTTGAAGTACAAACTGTTGGGCAACTAATAGGCCTAAAATTGATCCGACAGGGTTAAATGCTTGCGCTAGGTTTAAACGCTGGGTAGCAGTTCTTGGGTCACCCATGGCCAAGATATATGGGTTTGCAGTGGTTTCCAAAAATGCTAGTCCAAATGTTAAGACGTACAATCCTAAACAAAAAAACCAGAACTGTTCTGTAATTGCTGCAGGATAGAACAGTAAAGCGCCAACGGCATAAAGGACCAATCCAATTAAAACCCCAACTTTATAACTGTATTTCCTTACAAATAAGGCAGCCGGCAAGGCCATACAAAAATACCCTCCGTAAAATGCCATTTGTACCCATGCAGCTTGGGAATTTGAAAGTTCTAAAACCTTTTTAAACGCCTGTACCATGGGGTCTGTAACCGCATTGGCAAAGCCCCAAAGTCCAAAAAGAGAAGTAATCAATATAAATGGAATGACTACTTTTTTTGATACTACAGGTACTTTTTCTTGCTGTGTCATCTTTGGTGCTTTAGTTTATAATGATCGATCTAAGTGGGTGTAACCACCATCTACATAAAGTAATTGGCCGGTAGTGTGGCTAGAACGGGACGATAATAAAAACAAGGCGGTATCCGCAATTTCCTGTTCGGAGGTCATTCTATTTTCTAGAGGTATATTTTTGGTGATTTCGGCAAGTTTTTCTTCAGGATTATCAAATGTTTTTATCCATTTATCATATAAAGGTGTATAACATTCTGCCACGATTATAGTATTTACCCTAATGGAATAGGGGAGTAGTTCAACGGCCCATTCTCTTGTTAAGGCATTACGACCACCATTGGCTGCAGCATATCCTGAGGTGCCCCCTTGCCCCGTAACAGAGGTTTTGGAACCGATATTAACGAGAGCTCCTTTATTTTTTTTCAATTCTGGTAGAACCAGTTTGGCCATAGTATAATAATGGGTCAGGTTTTTATGAAGCGATTTTACAAAATCCTCAACCGAACCTTGTTCTAAACCCACCGAATCATTTACGCCGGCATTATTTACCAAACCATCAATTTGTCCAAATTGCTCCAAGGCAGATTTTACCGCATTTTCACATTCATGTGCATCTGTAAGTTCAGCATAGGCTTTACCTACTTTACCTCCTAAGGCTTCGATTTCTTTTACACAAGCATCAACTTTTTCCTTTGTTCTACCAATGATAAAAGGAATAGCGCCTTCTTTCGCCAATGCCATACTTATACCTCTACCTATACCTGCAGAGCCACCGGTAACTATAATAACCTTGTCCTTTAAATATAGGTCCATTTGTTTTTGCTTTTATTTGGATTCTACCTCATATCTTGAATCAAGAAGTAAAATATACGTACTCCTATTTTCTAGTTTAAGTTATAGAATCTTGAAGCATTACCTCCTAAGATGGCTTGCTTTTCGTCTAAATTGAGTTCATTGATATAGCGATTGACAATATTTAGAACTTCTTCGTATTCAGTAGCCAACAAACATACCGGCCAATCTGAGCCAAAGAGTACTCTATAAGCGCCAAAAGCTTCAAAAATTACATCGAAATACGGAACAAAATCCTCATATTTCCAGTTTGCTAAATCGGCCTCTGTTACGTAGCCAGATAGCTTACAATATACATTTGGGTATTGAGCAATACGTTGAATATCTTTTTTCCACTGTTCAATTTCTCCTGATTTAATATATGGCTTTGCCAAATGGTCTAGCACGAATTTGTTCTCAGGAAATTTAGAAACTAGTGTAGCAGTATTTTTTAAGTGCGTAGGGTACACTAAGATATCATAAGTTAGGTTCAAAGCACTTAATTGGGAAATGCCAAATTGAAATTTAGGGTCTAGAAGAAAGTCTTCCTTTTCAGCTTGTAAAATATGTCGGACTCCTTTAAAGTATGGGTTTTGAGCATAATGTTCCAATCTAGATGAAACATTTGGGCTTGATAAATCAACCCAACCTACGACTCCCTTAATAAAGTCATTAGTTTTCGCCAAACCCAGTAAAAATTCGGTTTCTTCTTCAGATTGGTCTGCTTGTACGGCAACGCAACCCTCTATATTCAGTGTTTGAAAAATAGGTGCCAAATGCTCAGGAAGAAAATCTTGTTGAATTATTTTCATATCATTAGTAATCCATGCATCCTTAACAGGATGATACTTCCAGAAATGCTGATGACTATCTATAATCATTATAGTGCTTTTGCGACTTGTTTAGAAGTTCCCAGATCTTCAATGCCAAGCTCTACTATATCTCCGGCTTTTAAGTATTTGGGAGGATTAAATCCTAGGCCGACACCGAATGGGGTACCGGTAGAGATGATATCTCCTGGTAATAAGGTCATATATTGACTAATATAACTCACCAAATGAGGCACATCAAAAACTAAATCTGAGGTATTGCTTTTTTGCATGGTCTCCCCGTTTACGGTTAACCATAAGTCCAAATTATGCGGGTCTTGTATCTCTTCTTGGGTAACAATGTAAGGTCCAATAGGGGCAAAGGTGTCACAACTCTTTCCTTTTACCCACTGGCCATCACGTTCTAGCTGAAACTCACGTTCGCTATAGTCATTATGCAATACATAGCCCGCTACATGGTGCATGGCATTTTCTTTGGAAACATAACTGGCTTTTTTACCAATTACCACACCCAATTCTACTTCCCAATCTGTTTTACTACTTCCTTTTGGGATTATTAAATCGTCATTGGGTCCAACGATTGCAGAGGTCGCCTTAAAAAATAGTACTGGCTCATTAGGAAGTGTCATTCCGCTTTCCTCGGCATGCTTTGCATAATTTAAACCAACACAAACAATTTTTGATGGCCTTTTCATTGGAGCAGCAATTCTTGCGTCTTTATTAAATTTCGGCAAATTAGTTTTATTTGCTTCTATCCATTTTTCAAGTCTTTCAAGTCCGTCTCCACCAAAAAACTCCTCGTCATAATCCATTCCAAAACCAGAAACATCCACCCAATCTCCGTTGGGTAGTTCAACTCCTGGTTTTTCGTTTTCAATATTTCCTATTCGTATTAGTTTCATTAATTTCTAATTTGTATTAGTTGTTTAATTTAATAAATCCGCCATCAATAGGGAAATCTGTACCAGTAATAAAAGTGGCTTCATCTGAACATAGAAAAAGAGCCAAAGCTGCTATTTCCTTTGGTTGTCCCATTCTACCGATAGGTTGCGATTTGGAAAGCTTATCAAACATCTCATCTTCTTGACCAGGATAATTTTTCTTTATAAAATTATCTACGAACGGTGTATGAACCCGTGCAGGAGAAATACTATTACATCTAATATTATAGTTTATATAATCTTTAGCTATTGAATAGGTCATAGTTAGCACCGCACCTTTGGTCATAGAGTAAGCAAAACGGTCTGTAATGCCTACGGATGATGCTACCGAAGCCATATTTAAAATGATACCTCCGAATTGTTTCATATGGGGTATTACAGCAGATATGCAGTTGTAAACACCTTTAATATTTACATTATAAAGTCTATCCAAATCCTCTTCCGTAGTATGCTCAATGTTACCAACATGGGCTATACCTGCATTATTTATCAGTATATGCAATTCCTGTTCTTTTGCTATAGCATCAATTATGGACTTAACCTCTTTTTGGTTTGAGACATCACATGAATGAGCTTTTGCATTATAACCTTCAGAGGTGATTTGTTGCACAACCTTTTGAGCCATTTCTAAATTATGATCCAAAATATGAACATTGGCACCATTTAAGGCAAACTGTGTGGAAAGGGCTTCGCCAATTCCACTTCCACCACCGGTAACCAAGACTGTTTTATTGTTATAGTTAAATGTTGACATTCTATTTTAGTGTTATTTCTACTATGGTATCTATTGGGTTTATTTCACTTTCAGGAATTTGAACCAATAATCCAAATTTATTATTCTGATATACCAAAGGTTTATCTCCCTTGAACATCGATATACTTTTTAATTTTCCTTCAAAATCTTTTATAAATATCTTATTATTCTGATCAAGTATATGAACGTATATTTTTTTGCCTTTTTGGGTGGTCGCCATTTCTTCGGTTGGTGAGATTGGCCCGGCTGAGGCACCATAAATGGTCTCACCATTTTTTTGTAACCAATCTCCTATTTGTTTTAAGGATTGTACATGTTCTTCTTGAATTTTACCATTGGGCATGGGGCCTACGTTAAGTAATAAATTACTACCATAACCTGCCGCTTTAATTACGTAATGGATAAGTTCTTTTTCAGATTTATGTTTTTTATCTTGAAGGTTGAAGCCCCAAGATCCGTTAATAGTTTCACAAACTTCAAAAGGTAGTTGGCCAATATCAGATGCATCTGTACCAAAGCCAGTAGTGTTATTTCCTGGGAGATCCTTTTCGAACATTTGAAAATCTTCACCTTCAATAGGTGCTATATGGTGGTTGTTGCCAATTAGACATTGTGGTTGTAGGGTGTGTATCAAGGTGTAGATTTCATCAAGGTGCCAATCTAATTGAAGTTTTCCAGATTTTTCTTCGTTAGGAACAGATAAAATTGTTTGGTCCCAATAACCGTCAAACCAAATACCGCCAATTTCTCCATAGTTGGTAAGCAACTCGGTTAATTGAAGCTTCATAAATTCTATGTATTTATCCCAATCTCCTTGATTTCTACCAGGAATATCCTTTCCAGTTCTACCCCTAGGGAAATAATCGTCTTTGTTCCAGTCTAATAAGGAATAGTAGAAAAACAGTTTTATATCTTCTTTTTTACAGGCTTCCGCCAATTCTTTTAAAACATCCCTTCCATAGGGAGTACTATCAACAATATTATAGGGGCTGGCCTTTGTATCGAACATTGAAAAACCATCGTGGTGCCTACTGGTTATGGTAATGTATTTCATACCGGCATCCTTGGCCATTTTTACCCATTCATCAGCATTGAATTCAGTAGGATTGAAAAAGCCAGGTAATTTTTCATAGGCATCAATAGCTATGTTTTGGTTGTTCATAACCCATTCACCATCTCCTAGTATGCTATAAACGCCCCAGTGAACAAATAAACCAAACTTAGCCTCCTTAAACCATTCTCTAGCTTTTAAATTTACTTTGGTAGGCTTATAATTTTGTTGTCCTTGGCCGTAGGTCAAAGCACTGATCAATAGTAAAGCTAAACCGTGTATTAGTTTTGATTTCATATTAATATTGGTTGTTCCATTCCTTTCCATTAGGAAAATTAAAATCCTTTAGGGACTGTTCTTTCATGGTAATACTGTAACCAGGTGCTAGAGGCGGCATATATGCTCCATTTTTTATAATCACAGGTTCATAAAAATGTTCATGTAGATGATCTACAAACTCAATAATTCTACCTTCCATAGATCCACTTATGGCAATATAATCTATCATGGAAAGGTGTTGCACATATTCGCAAAGGCCAACGCCACCAGCATGAGGACAAACAGGAATTTTGAATTTTGCAGCCATCAATAAAATCGCTAATACCTCGTTGACACCACCTACACGGCAACTGTCTATTTGGCATATACCTAATCCGCCCGATTGCATCAGTTGTTTAAACATGACCCTATTTTGGCAATGTTCTCCAGTTGCTACTAAAATTGGACTTACCGCTTTGGCAATTTTTGCATGACCTAGAATATCATCAGGACTTGTAGGTTCTTCTATCCACCAAGGATTAAATTTTTTCAGGGATTCCATATTGGTAATCGCTTCATCAACATCCCATTTCTGATTGGCATCCATCATCAATTTAAGGTCGTCGCCAATCTCTTCACGTATGATCGCTGCCCTTCTCATATCATCCTTTAAATCTGCACCAACCTTAATTTTCATATGCTTAAAGCCACTTGCCTTTGCTTCTTGACATAAGAAACGCATCTTTTCGTCTGAATAGCCTAACCAGCCTGCAGACGTTGTGTAAGCAGGGTAACCATTTTTCATTAAGGTAGCTATACGCTCCTTTTTTCCAGCTTCCTTTGCCTTTAGCATTGCAAGTGCTTCCTTTGGAGTTATAACATCTGTAATGTAGGTAAAGTCGATACATGATACCAGTTGTTCTGGTGTCATGTCTACCACTAGTTTCCATAATGGTTTTCCCTCTGCTTTTGCATAAAGGTCCCAAACGGCATTAACAACTGCAGCAGTGGCTAAATGTATTACTCCTTTCTCTGGTCCAAGCCATCTTAATTGACTATCCCCTGTTATCATTTTCCAAAACTTACCCATATCCTGTGTAAATTCTGCTAAGGATTTACCTTTTATCAAAGGAGCTAAAGCTTTAACCGCAGCCACACAAATTTCATTACCTCTGCCAATGGTAAAGGTTAATCCGTGACCTTCTAATTTTGGATTATTGGTCTTCAATATTACGTATGTCGCAGAATAATCTGGGTCAGGGTTCATTGCATCTGAACCATCTAATGATTTGCTAGTAGGAAATCTCACATCTTGAACAGAGATTTCCGATATGATAATATTTTGTTTCATTTATTACGAACTTGATAACAAATCTATTTATTGTCTAAAGAAGTATCCACTGTTCATGTTGCTTTGTATAATACTTTTTTTGCCATAATCAATCTTTACTTACCTTATTATAGTAAAGTTTTGCAAATTCATTTGGGGTGATACCTCTAATTATTTTGAATTGTCTATTGAAATTTGAAACATTGCGAAAACCAGATTCATAACAAATTGAAATAATTTTCTGTTCACCTTCAATCAACATTTTACAAGCGTAGCCAACCCTTATCTCATTTAGATATCTTGTAAATGATTTTCTATGTATTTTGGTAAAAAATCGACTAAATGCCGATGAGTTCATGTTGGCAATTTCAGAAACCTTTTTAGAACTTATTGGCTTATTGAAATTCTTATATATGTACTCATATATCTTCTTCAAATCTTGAGAAGATTCATGATTAAAAGGTTTGATAAAGCCATTACTCGATAAAATTCTTGAAGTGTTACTTTTTGTTAGTTCCTGTAAAACCTGCAATAGCATAACTACTTTTTCAAAATCTTTAAGTGCTACCAAACTTTTAATTTTCTTCCTCAACTCTACGCTTATATCTGTAAAAACAATTCCTAATGATGCCTTGGTTATAAGATTGGAAATTTTAATCATTTCGGGAGTTTCAAAAAATGTAGTGCCTAGAAAATCTTTTTTAAAGTGTACCGCAATAGCCTCTGCTGTTAAGTTGGAATCCCCGACATAATAATCTGGATCATTTATCCACATATGGGGTAAATTTTTACCCAAGAGTACTACTTCACCTTCGTTAAATTTTTCAATACTGTCCCCAACAAAACGTGTCCCCGTACTTTTAAGAATCATCACTAATTCAAGTTCAGGATGAAAATGCCATAGTTTTAAAAAATGTGGATAGCAGTTTCGGGTTACACTCAAAGAGTTGGTAATGGAGCTGGTGCGATCTACAAAGTGAAGTTTCATTAAATTCTTTTTAGGTTATGCTTTGTGTTTGGTCCTTTTTCTTAATTACACATTATACAGTTTGTATTTTATTATGGTTTAATCGTAAACTTGAAGAAAAGTTGGAATAGGATTTTTAAATCCTACTTATTTATTTTTTTTTAAAACAAGAAGGTTCATATTGTTTCTAGCAATTAGATAACTTCCTTTTTTATCGGCAAGATTTATGGTTTTGATACTTCTAGCTTCTCCCAGAATATTTATTCCACTTTCTATTGGGGAGACCGTATGAAACTCACCATTTCCAATTCCAGTTAGCAAGTATCCTATGCTTGCATCATTTCTTGGGGTTTCAACCTCTGAACCATAAAGATTTCCTGCTAGTACTATATCTAAAACACCATCATTATCAATGTCCTCTATAATCATGTCATTTATAGAAGATGTTTGTGCAGCATAGGGTAACGGCTTCTGAATAAATGTACTTGATTGATTAATGAATATAGAATTAGCGAAAGTTTTCGCCTCGTAGGTTAAAGCGTCATTTAACTTTTCTGGCGTATATACTTCTGTTAAACTAGCTTTAGAGAACGAGCTGTAATCTGGAAATTTCTTTTTAATTGAAGGTATTTGTTGGGATGAGCATTGTCGACCCCTAAGTGGATACAACTCCCCTTCGCTATAATACCCCAATACAATATCTAAACTGCCATTATCATCAAAATCTTCAGCGTAGATTTTAAAGGGTTCTTTTGCAGATGCTTTGTATTTATAATTTAAGCCAATATTGCCTGCGATAAAATCTAAATCGCCATCGTTATCTACATCTGCTATTTTGATAGTGTTCCACCAGCCTACAAAATTGGTTAGACCATAAACAGTGCTTTTATCGGTAAACTTTCCATTGGAGTTAATGAATATAGTTGGTGCCATCCACTCACCAACAATAACTAAATCTTGCTTTCCATCTTTATTAATATCTGCCCACTCGGCATCTGTAACCATACCAATATTTGTCAGCTCGGGTGCTATGTCATTGGTGATATCGGTGAACTTGATAAGATTATCTTTGCTATCATTTCTCAGTATATAGCTATTCGTTGGTAAAGGGTATTTGCCTGGGGTTTGCCTACCGCCAACAAATAGGTCTAAATCTCCATCATCATCAAAATCTACAGACTTAACTACTGAACTACTTGTATATAGTTTTGGTAGCCCATTAGTATCTTTTTTGAATTCTCCCGTTCCATCGTTTATATATAGTCGGTCTTGGTACAGTTGATCTCCTTCATTATTTTCATTCCCTCCACTAGCAACATAGAGATCGATATCGCCGTCATTGTCAACATCAAAAAATATAGCAGAAACATCCTCATAGGCTTTGTCCAATTGCCAAATATCATCAAGTACCCCATCAAAACTATTTTCATTATTTTGTAGATAGAGTTGTCCTGGTTGATTTTTTGCGCCACCCACGTAAAAATCATCTAAGCCGTCACCATTAACATCTTTCACTGCCAAGGCAGGTCCTTGCTGTGACATTTTGTGTGGTAAAAGTACTTCTCGTTGAAAATCTTTAAAATCATTTTCAATATGGATGAATTTTGATGATAAATCGGGTTCTGCACTAGAAAAAAGAACCTTGGGGTTTACCTCCTTTATTAACTGCACTTGATTTCTAGATTCTTGTTTAATTTCTACCAATTGATTAGCCTCAATATCGTACAAAGTTTGAATACCTCCCTTGGGCCAAAATACCTGTATAGAATCTATTTTTTGGTGAGAACCAATACCAAAATGTACAATAGGTTCAACGGATGATTCGTATCCTCTTGTGGTTTGTAATTCAACCAATTGCTTTTCACCATTGTTATAAATCCATATTTTGGAACCTATCCCAAAACAGTTGTCTTCTTTTCCCTTTAATTTTAAACGAAGATAATTTGAACCGGACTTGGTGCTGATTTTATTTTCAAACACCTGTGATGTCATATCCAAATGATTAACTACAAGGTCCAAATCACCATCCAAATCTAAATCAGCATACGATGCTCCATTGGAGAAGCCTTCAACGCTCAATCCATATGCTGAGGTTTTCTTTTCGAAAGTTAAATCTCCATTATTGGAAAATGCAAAATTGGGAACAGGGGTAGAAGGCATACGTTTTACCCAATCCACATATTCTTCTGGCTTAACTTTGCCATAAGCTTTTTGAACCCTAAAAAAAGCATTGTAATCATTGTTGTTGACATCCCGACGCATACCATTAGTGACAAAAAGGTCTTTAAAACCATTGTTTTGCATATCGAACAGCAAAGGGCACCAACTCCAATCTGTATAACTAATACCAGCCATTTCACCTATCTCTATGAAATTATCCATACCCGTATTTAGTTGAAGAGTATTCTTCATGTATTGATGATGTAGGCCTTTGTCTACCAAATCATAAAACAATTCGGTATTCATGGCGCTCATATTAGATTTTTGGTCTTCGTTGTTACTACCCATCATATCTAATTGTATAAGATCGATTAGACCATCATTGTTCATGTCTGCAGCATCAGTACCCATACCAAAATTAGAAGTGTGCATGGTGTATTGCTGAAGCTTATTTTTAAATGTACCGTCACCTTGATTGATGTATAGAAAATCGCTTGAGTTGAAATCGTTGGACACATAGATATCTACATTTCCATCGTTATTAAAATCAGAAAAACTGATACCCAAAGTAAGTCCGTAATTTAGAATACCCGATGCTAATGTGACATCAGTAAATCTACCATTGTCATTGCGATACAGCTTGTCAGATTCTTCTAAATTGGGCTGCTTCATATGCTTTTCAAAGAAATCGTTCTTTTGGTTAAAACCAGAAGGGGGGTAGTTGCCTACATATAAATCTAAGTCCCCATCATTATCATAATCAAAGAAAGCAGATTGAATGGAGTGGCCCTCATCAGCAACACCAAATTTTAAGGCCTGTTCAGAAAAAGTATTGTTTTGATTGTTTATGTAGAGCAGATTTTTTCTAGTATTTCCTGGCCCGGCAACGCTCACATAAATATCTAAAAAACCGTCATTATTAACATCTGCCATAGTTGTACCGGTAGTCCAATGATTATAAACTCCTTCAACACCCGCGGTTGCTGTAATGTCTTGAAACGACATGTTACCCTTATTCAAATACAGTTTATTTTTACCCATTTGGCCGGTAAAATAAATATCAGGTAAACCGTCATTATTAATATCACCAGTAGAAACTCCACCCCCAAAATAAATGAACGGATAAATCAGGTAATTGAAGTTCTGTGATTCTTGTGTCTTATTAAAAAAGCGAATGCCAGTAGTGTCTGCAGAAAGCGCCTCGAAATTCTGTATTATATTCTGGGTTGGTGCATTATTGGCGGTATAAGCTGTTTTATCCTTACAAGATAGGATGCTAGACAGTATAATAACCAAGTATAAATGTTTAAAAGTCATTAGATTAAATTAGTATAAAATTTTTCTGGTAACTCCATTGTAATCATAAAAAACAACCTCTTTCATTACAGGTAATATCTCAAATTTTCTTGAAGATTGAGAAAGATAACTGTTACCATAATAAAATTCTAATTTTGTTTTTTCGCCATTAGTGAATGTGATATAAGCTCCGGCATCCGACGTTTTTAGTGATATAATTTTGTTAGCTGCCGTACCTTTGCTTTGATATTCATAAGCTTTCAAGGGGCCTTTATTTGCTCCGGCCAAAAGGGCTGATTGGTTATCGATATAAAAGGTTGTAATACTTTTTTGATCTCCATTTAAATACAATCCTGAGATTAAGGTCGAAACTGATTCAAAATCACCTTTGCCATTACCTTTAAGAAAAATTCCGTTCGAGGCATCATAGTTGCCAAAAAGAGGATCAGCAGAGTTTTGATTGCCGCTGAGTAATGCATCTAGATTTCCATCTGCATCAAAGTCTTTGATTAATACACCATAAACTGGGGATACTTGACATGTGATGGGTAATGGACGTATTTTAAATCCTTCTTCACCTAAATTTTCCAAGTAGCTTGTTGTGAGGATTTTAGCATCTAAAACAAAGTCATTTTTACGGTCCTGTTTTTTGAGGATTTCATCAAAATCTGCTTCCGAAAAGGATTTGTAATTCTTAAACCGCTTCTTGTAAGCAACAATCTGGGATATCAATGCATCTCTTGTATGTAAAGCGTATTCTTTTAAGGAACCAGAATCATCCTTTTCGTAATAGGAAATAATGGGGTCAATTTTGCCGTTGGCGTCAAAATCATCAGCATATACGCGAACAGGATGTTCTGCATCTGCTTTTATATACGTATTCAACCCGAAATTGCCCAGTATATAGTCGGTATCACCATCATTGTCAAAATCTCCACCTGAGATACTATTCCACCATCCAGATGTATTTTTAAGTCCGGTATTATCATATGGTTCGAGTGCACCATTTTTATTGATGAAAAATTGAACTTCTGTCCATTCCCCTACAACGATTAAATCTACCCAACCGTCGTTGTTGAAATCTGTCCAAATAGCATCGGTTACCATACCAATCTCTTTTAAGGCCTTGGGAGTAACTTCTTTTAAGTTGCCATTGTCATTCACTAAAAGGCTACTTATTGGAGATTTAGGATATTCTCCCGGACTAAATTTTCCACCTATAAAGAGATCGATATCACCATCTCTATCAAAGTCAGCTCCTTTAACCGGACCACCACTTGCGGTGCTTAATGAACTAGTATTTTGTTTTATAAACGAACCATTTTCATTCGCATAAAATCGGTCTTGATAAGCTTCTTTGCTTGCAACGAAGTCACTGCCGCCACTAACTACATATGCATCATTGTCACCATCATTGTCTGCATCAAAAAGAAGTATGCCCATGTCCTCGAAACTAGCATCTTCTTCGAAAATGTTTGATTTTTCAAATGAATCTTGCTTTTGGATAAATAACGTTGCCGTATTTTCAGCGGAGCCACCTATTAAAATATCATCCAAACCATCATTGTCTATGTCATTTATTGCAATAGAGGGTCCTTCTTTCGAGTACATTTTATAGAAAAGAGGGTCATTGTTAAAATCGATATACTTATTTTCTTCTTGCACATATTGCAATTTCAGAGAATCACTTATAGACGTGAACAAGCTTTTGGTTTTCGCAGTAGATTGACTTTTTCTTTTGGGCTTATAGTCAATTTTCAGTTTAGTATTTAAGGTTATACTATTTTCAACTTGAAAAGTACCATCGGGCCAATGAATTGTAATACTATCGAGCTTAGTTTTATCGCCAAGCCCAAAATGTATTTCATCGCTCATACTTGAGAGGTAGCCACGTACATTAGAATGATAATAACTTTGTATGAGATTACCGGCAGTATACAATTCTAGGCGAGTGCCAAAGGCATTTTTATTTTTACCCGTGCCATTCAACTTAATATTTAAGAAGTTACTCTCTTTAATTTTATTTTCTATCGTGTTGTTCTTATAAAAGAAGGCTGTATGGCCAAGATTATTTACTAGTAATTCTAAATCTCCATCATTGTCAAAATCTGCAAAAGCAGCACCATGAGAAAAAGAAGGTTCATTCAAGTTCCAATCCTCGGTTACATTTTCTAAGTTTAAATCACCTCTATTTTTAAAAATAAAATTAGATTTTTTTATAGGGTTAAGTTTATTTAAAGTTTCTTTTTGATACGAAATACTGTGCTCATTCGACCCAAAGCGCAATTTTTCCTTAAGGCCGAGCGCAAAGTCCATATCTGTTAAATCCTTATAATATCCATTGGTAATGAACAGGTCTAACGTGCCATTATTGTCAAAATCTGCCCACAAAGGTGCCCAGCTCCAGTCTGTGGAATACATACCAGACAAAGTACCTAACTCGCTAAATTGATAATTACCTTCCTCATCCATTCCTTGGTTAATCTGTAAGGTATTTTTTACATGCTGTTTGGTATACCCTAACTCAGTTCTGTAATTGAAAAGGTCGTAATTAACAGGGGCTTGCATTAATTTTCGACGTCTGTTAGATTCTGGTAGCATGTCCATTACGGTAATATCCATTAGTCCGTCTTGGTTTACATCGGCAATATCAACACCCATTCCGTTATAACTAGTGTGTCTTAGGAAGTCGTTTGCCTTTTCGTCGAAACCACCTTTTTGATTATTGATATAAATTAGGTCATTGGTGATAAAATCGTTGGCAACATAGATATCTGGCCAACCGTCATTATTAATATCATTTATGGCAAGGCCTAAGGAAAAACCTTCGTTTGCAATACCCGCTTCCTCAGAAATATCGGTAAATGTATTGTCGCCATTGTTTTTATAAAGTATATCTACGGTATAAGAATTACTGTTCGTATTTCTTGGTTTTGTCTGATTACGATCGTTCATTAATTGAGAATTCACAATAACAAAAAGATCTAGGTCATTGTCTTGATCATAATCAAAAAAAGCAGCTTGCGTACATATTCTTTTATCATCAAGGCCGTATTCAGCTGCCATTTCTTGAAATACGGGTAAACCTTGAGCGTCTAATCCTTTATTGATATACAATAAATTGGCCTCATCTTTTCCTACGGTGCAAACAAAAATATCTTGCCATCCGTCTCCGTTTACATCGGCATAGGTAGAACCACTACTCCAAAAATCATTTTCTAGTTTGGAAGACTTGGTAATATCTTCAAAAACTAAATTTCCTTTATTAATGTATAGTTTAGATGTGGTATGGTTACCTGAATAATAAACATCTTGTAAACCATCATTGTTAAAATCACTAACGGTAATACCAGCACCGTTATAGAAATAATAATTATTGGCCAGACTAATAGAATCTGATTCAATTACTTGATTTACAAAATCTAAATGGGTTTCTTCAGGCTCAAGTTTGGTGAAGGTTTTATTTTTTGTAAATGAACAAGACCACAAATGACCTAAAAGAAAGATAATACAGCTATATTTTAATGACTTGAGCATAATTTTTGATAAAAAGCAAAAAAGGTAGTTTGGTACAAGTTACCAAACTACCTTAAGAAACTAACTTAATACAACTAGTTTTGTGGCCATCCGGTCTGTGATATTTCAGATGGTGGAATAGGGAAAATTTCTTCTCCTGGTTGGTATCCTCTTGCTCCAAAAAATTCTGTTCCTCTACCACGATAGATTACATCGTAAAAACGTAAACCTTCCATTGCCAATTCACTTCTGCGTTCTCCTAGAATAATATCTCTTAGCGCATCTTTAGTAAGTCCTGGATTATTAGTGTCGTTAACGGGTAACAAACCAGCACGGGCTCTAATACGATTTAGAGGGGCTAAAGCATTTGCCGAAACTCCATTTAACTCGTTTTCTGCCTCTGCTTTCAACAATAAAATATCGGCAAAACGAATAATTTTATAATTGTAATCAAATCCATTACCTGCATTATTTGCAAAATCTAGACCTGTCAATTTTTTATGTCCATAAAGACCAGCATTTTCAAAGTGAGAACCGTCATTAGGGTCAAAAATACCATCACCATATTCGTCTCCTGGCTGATAAACAGTTTCACCTAGACGAATATCACCAGCTTCAAAAGCATCTACTAATTCTTGTGTTGGAGACATGGTTGCCCAACCGGCGTTACCTACTTGTGGAGCGGAATATTTAGCTATAAAATTAGAGTTCCAATCTCCAGCTGCACTCCATATATCCAAAGAGGTATTTGATAAGGTGTATTGGATCTCAAAAATAGACTCTATATTATTATTTCCCCTTTCGTCAAAATTTTCAGCAAACGTTGGTGCTAAATCATATCCAGCAGGGCTATTAATAACCAAGTCTGTATAGGTGTTCACTTGACCCCATTCCCCTCTAAATGAATTGATACGGGCTAACATGGCATTTGCAGCACCTTTTGTTGCTCTACCAGTGTTTGCAGCGTCATAAGAATCTGGCAATATACTTGCGGCATCACTAAAATCTTGGATTATGAAAGCCCATGTCTCCTCTATGGTTGCTCTCGGTAGTACTTCATCATCAATACCAGGGACAGAAGAATAAATAGGCATACCTCCAAAACCTAGTACCAAATTAGTATAGTGTAGCGCTCTTAAAAAGGTAGCCTCACCTAATAGTCTTGTTTTAAGGGCTTCGGTAAAGTCACCTTCAACTTCCATTAGTGAAACATTGTCTAAAACTTGATTTGCTCGGTTAACACCACCCCATGCCATGGCATAAAATTCTCCAATTCTAAGATTGTTATCGGTTATGTTAAATGTTTCAAATTCTAGATAAGCTGGTCGATCACCTGCGCCAAAACCTCCTTTTATAGCGTCTCCTCCGGCAATATTCAAAATATCAGGATAGTTGAAGCCGTAATAGTTTAAATGTTGAACGCCATCATAAGCTGCATTTGTAGCAGATATGGCGTCTGCGGCAGACTTGTAGAACGCAGTTGAAGTCAACTGATCCTGCGGGTCGAGTTCTATAAAATCTTCACAACCAAGTAGCATTACCACTGTCAAAAGACTAAGAAAAATATACTTTTTCATTTTTTTTGTTTTTTTGTTTTTTATTAAAATCCTATGTTTACACCCATAGAAATAGTCCTTGGGATTGGATAACGACCACGATCTACACCGTTCTCTAAGGTGTCACCAGAATTTGCGCCAATTTCTGGGTCTAGGCCATACTCATAATTATCAAAAGTTAATAGATTTTGACCACCCACGTATATCCTAAAGTTACTAATTTGTAACGTTTCTAAAAGGGTGTTAGGTAGTGAATATCCAATTTGTAAAGAACGTAATCGCAAGAATGAACCATCTTGAATATAGTAATCGGAATTTCTATAATTACCATTACCATTTCCTATTGCAGGAACAGTATTACTAGTTCCTTCGCCTCGCCAAGCATTTTCGTATAACGTGGTAAACTTATTATCGGGTTTTGTAAAGTCTCCTGCTTGTTGTAAAATGTTAGCAAAAATTTCATTTCCTTGAACTCCCTGCCAAGACATTGAAAAATCAAAATCTTTGTAGTTTATATTCGCATTTAAGCCATAGGTAAAATCAGGTATTCCACTACCTATTGCGGTCTGATCTTCAGAATCGACTATACCGTCACCGTTTAAATCTTTAAACTTGAAATCTCCTGGACTTGTATTGGAAGCTTGGTAATATACTCCGTTAGTAGCATCAGGGTTTAGCCCATCTATTTCTGCTTGGTTTTGAAAAACGCCATCTACTTTGTACCCATAGAAAGTTCCAATAGGCAAACCTTCTTGAAAACGGATAGATATAGATTCGCCATCTCTAATAATGGGACTACCATTATCACTCTCTACATTGTTGTTCAAAGTAGCAAGATTTGCGTTTACCGACCAACTAAAGTCTTCTTCAAATCCTTTAATCCCTAAATCAAATTCAAGACCTTTGTTTCTAACTATACCTGCGTTTACTGTTGGAAATTGAGGTGCTCCATTTACAATAAAACCATAGGCCAAAGGTAAAGATCCGGGTAATAAAATATCGATTTGTTGTTTGTCAAAATAATCAACACTTAAAGTTATTTTTTTATTTAAAAGACTTAAATCGAAACCTATATCGGTTTGTTCTGCTGTTTCCCATGTGATGTTAGCATTGGCCGGTTGTGCAGAAAAATTACCTGAACTTACATTACCCCCAAAACCGTAACCTGCATTTGGAAAAAGTAATGCAAGATAATTGAAATTTCCAATTTCTTGGTTACCTAATTGGCCCCAACTTCCTCTTAATTTTAGTTCATCTATAAAGTCGACATTAAAAAATTCTTCATCGGCTATTTGCCAACCTGCTGAAAACGCTGGAAATACCCCCCATTTATTGCCAGGTCCAAATTTTGAAGAACCATCTCTTCTAACGGAGGCGGAAATAAAGTATTTATCCTTTAAATTATAGTTTACTCTACCTAGGTAAGACATTAATGACCAATCTACCAAATTACCAGTTCCAATTCTCTCTGCTGCGGTACTTAAAGCGATTAAATCATTAGAGACGAAATTTGTTCCAGAAGTACTTTGTGATGAAAAGGTTGATTGCTGTTGCGTGAAACCAACAAGTACATTTAGATTATGTATGTCGTTAAACTGTTTTTTGTAATTAAGGGTATGCTCTGCTAGCCAAATCCATTCTTTGCTATCAAAACGTTGGCCTGTAGACAGAATATCTGGGCTTCCACTACCAACAAGGGATGGAGAAAATAAATTAGAACCACTAGCCAAGAAATCGCCCCCTAAATTAATTCTATAAGTAAGGTCTTCGAAAATATCATATTCGGCAAAAACATTACCTAGGAAACGAAATTGTTCGGCCTCGTATAAACGTTCATCTGTCACGTAAAGTGGTCCACCAGATCTAATAAAACTTGTGCCAACATCTCCTGGCTGACCAATACTTCCGTCAGCATTTCTAGCAGGAATAACTGGTGGGTTTATTGCAGCCCTACCAATTGCGGCGTTAAATACGCTATTTTCTGGTGTTTGATTGTTGATTGATCGCGAAACTGAAAAATTGTTTCCGATTCTAAAACGTTTGCTTACGTCATGAGATGTATTGACACGTAGAGATAGTCTTTCAAAATCTGTACCTCTAATAATACCACCTTGATCTAAATACCCTAGGGAAAGTGAATATTTAGATACTTCGTTTCCACCACTTACATTTAAGTTTATGTTCTGAACTATGGCCGATTGAAAGATTTCATCTATGTAATTTGTATTTGCAGGATTTGTGTAAGTTGGAGCTGCTCCTGAAAATTCAGTGATAAACTCTTGATAAGTAGGTCCATCCAAAATATCAAGATTTTTCTCCTTACTCTGTATCCCAATGGAATAGTCTAAATTCAATTTAGGAGCACCGGCCTTTCCCTTCTTTGTAGTAATGATTACTACCCCATTGGCAGCTCTTGACCCATAGATAGCACCAGAAGCGGCATCTTTTAAAATTTCTATAGATTCAATATCATTTGGGTTAATCGTATTAAGCGCACTTGGGGGTGAGCCTCCTCCGCCTCCAGAGTTGCTGTTAAATACAGGTACTCCATCTATAACATATAAAGGTTCACTATTTCCTGGTGTTCCAATACCTCTTACCCTAATGGAAGTAGATCCACCTGGGGCTCCCGAATTTTGAGAAACTTGAACTCCGGCTACCCTACCTGCCATAGCTTGGTCAAAACCTGTGATGGTCTGTTTGTTAATGGCGTCTGCCGATATGGAGCTGATAGCTCCAGTAACTTCTCTTTTCTTTTGGGTACCATAACCAACAACAACAACCTCATCTAATGTTTCGGTGTCTTGATTTAAAGAAACATTATACGTTGTTTGGCCACTAACTACAGAAATTTCTTTAGATTCATAACCAATATATGAAATGATTATAATAGAATTACTGCTTGATATGTCAAGCGTATAATTGCCATCAAAATCAGTTTGAGTTCCATTTGTGGTTCCTTTTTCAACAATACTAGCCCCTGGTAAAGGCGTCCCCATTTCATCTAAAATAGTTCCTGAAATAGAGCTTTGTTGAATTAATACGTTTTCTGATTTTGAATCTGCTGCGTATAATAAATCTGTTGAAATGCATGCAATTATCATAAAAATGAGGATTGAAAAGCATGCTCTTAGATTGCGTCTATCACGATAGTGATGCAATTTTTGAGTAGGTGGTTTTTCATTTTTTTTCATGTAGCTATTTTGTTGAGGTAAATTGTTAATAATAAGATTGAATGTTTAAGTTGAATATAATTTATGGGTACTTTTTATTAATTAGGTGTTTGATGATATCTTAAATAATATGACATTATATTAAGGTATTGACATAATTAGATATTAAAAATTATTATATCACTAATCAAAAATATCTTTATTATTCAATCTATTCTACCTTTTATATTGCTAGTGTTGATACTTATTTTGCCTTAATTTATTTTAATGATGATAAAATGTTATTATAGGAGTTAATTACCCTCTATTATGATGAATTAATAGATGCTCAAGTTTTTTCTCCCGTTGATTTATCTTCAACTGAAGAAATTATCAAATTATGCAATATAATTGTTGAAGTTTATGGTTGAAATAATGAATAATATAGTGTGTATATTGATATAGAAGAATAGATTTATTAGATATTTAAATGAGTGAAAAATGCTATGAAAAGTTATACGATACCAATATAGGTGTAGTGGTATGGCATGATTTTTTTTACCAAAAAATTATTGAATTATCACCTTGCTTTAATGAAACTACTTTTTGCTTGTCACCTAGTTTAAGATTGATGGTTGTATTTGTTTTTGAATTAATTGTAAGATTTGTGGGTTTATTATTTTTCCAGTCCATACTTATTTCCAAACCACCTCTAGCGCGAATTCCTTTTACCGAACCTTGATCCCAGTCATCTGGTAGTGCAGGTAATATTCTTAATTCACCAATTGTAGATTGTACCAGCATTTCGAGTATTGCCGCAGCACCGCCAAAATTTCCATCAATTTGAAAGGGAGGATGTGCATCCAGTAAGTTGGGGTAGGTGCCACCACCACCATCATATTTAAAGGTAAGACCATCGTTCGGATTTACGGGTTTTAAAAGTTCTCGATACATTTTATACGCTCGGTTACCGTTCCATAGCCTAGTCCATAGGTTTATTCGCCAACCTTTGGACCAGCCCGTTGTATCATCTCCTTTTATTTCAAGTGCCTTTGCAATGGCTCCGGCTAATTCTGGATTTTTATCCGGGGTAATATGATGACCTGGATGTATGCCTATAAGGTGCGATTGGTGGCGGTGTTTTGGGTCCGCATCCTCCCAATCATAATACCACTCCTGTAAGCTCCCGTTTTTTCCTATTTTATAAGGATACAAGGGCTCTCTGGCATTTTTTAGTTGTTCTCTAAGTTCAATGTCAATCCCCAATACTTCGGATGCCTTAATAGTCTGGTCAAATAATTCTTTAATTATGGCCAAATCTGAGGTTGCTCCGTAAAAGGTTGCACCAACATAGCCCTCTGGAGTTTTGTATAAATTTTCTGGGGAGGTAGATGGTGACGTGATTAAATTGCCATTTTTATCCTCAACGAGCCATTCTAAACAAAATTGAGCGGCTCCCTTCATTACTGGATATCCTTTCTCTTTAAGGAATGTATTGTCTAATGTATAGGTGTAGTGCTCCCAGAGATGTGTACTCAACCAAGCCCCGGCCATATTCCAATTTGCCCATACCGGATCACCTTTTCCAAAATCACCCACTGGATTCGTCATCGCCCAAATATCAGAGTTGTGACTAGCGGTCCAGCCGTTAATACCATAAAAAGTGTTGGCGGTAACTTTTCCTGTTTGTGCTAAGTTTCCTATAAAACCTAATAAGGGAAGATGCATTTCAGAAAGATTGGCGCTTTCTGCTAACCAGTAATTTTCTTCTGTGTTAATGTTTAGCGTGTAATTACTACTCCATGGTGGTCTAACATGTTGATTCCATATGCCTTGTAAATTAGCAGGAACACCTTCGGTCCTAGAACTTGATATTAATAAATACCTCCCAAACTGGAAGTAAAGGATTTCCAGGTTTTTATCTTCTTCACCTTTTGCGTATCTCCTTAACCGTTCATCTGTAGGTAAATCTGGAGCGCTGGTTTCACCTAAGTCCAATTCTAATCTATTAAAGAAAGACTGGTAATCCTTGATATGGTTATTTTTTAGTTCTTGATAGTCTTTTTTAGAACCTTTTTGTAACTGTTCTGCAGCTATCGCATTGTTATTTTTCCCTTCATTAGCCGGGTTTTTATCAAAACCATTAAAACTTGTGGCGATAGAAACAAGAACCGTTGCTTTACTGGCGTTTGTTTGGGACAAGGAGTTTTTTGATACTTTTATTTTTCCATCGGTATTTGTTATTTGAATTCGTGTAGTAAATCTTGTGCCCCTGTTTTTATCGAATAAAACTGGGTTTGGATGATCATTATAAATTGGTTCTGCGTGATATGGTGCATAACCATTTATGATAAGGGTTTCACCATCATTGGAAACCTGATATTTCATTTCACTTTCAAATTCAAGGGTAAAGTTTAATGATTTGGATGTGCTGCTCGTATACTCCATGGCCATTACCTTTTCTGGATGGGATACGAAATATTCACGCTCATAATCAGTATTTCCTATTTTATATTGGGTTTTGGCTACCGCATTGCTGATATCCAATTCTCTTCTATAATCTTTGAAGGATTTTTGATGGTTTAAATTAACTAGAAGTGTTCCTATGGGTGCATAGGATTCAGAAAAGGAGCCCTGTACATTTTTGTATAATTTATCGGCAAGTTCATAATTTTCATTTTTTAAGGCTTCCCGTATTTTGGGTATATTTTTATAAGCTTCTGGATTCATCATGGTATTTACTGGTTCTCCAGACCAAAAGGTAGCATCGTTCAATAATATTTTTTCAGTGTTAACACCACTAAATATGGATGCTCCCATTTTTCCATTTCCAAGTACTAAACTCTCCTCAAAATATTGGGCCGGTTCATCAAACCAAAGGATGTGATCTGATTGGGAACTTAAGGAATTGCAAAAAAGAATGGTAATGATTACTAGTAAAGGGGATATTTTCTGCTTCATTGGGCTATACTTTAAAATTACTGGGATTGAACTTTTAAAGGGGTGTTTGGTACGGCTTTGTTGCAGGATAATTAAAAATATAAATGAAAATAAACTATATCATTAAATAAAATGCCTTTATACCGCCAATATGTTACTCAAAGCTAGTTCCTTTTATTACCGGAATCCACTTGAATTATTGCATTTTGTAATACTTATTTTGCCTATTGTAACTATATATACCTCATTTCTTTAATGAGGTATAAAGTAAATTTTGGATGATTTTTAGTTTTCACCATAAACAATAATGAATATCATCTTAGTGCCTAAAGTTAAAATGATGGGCATTCAGGTTACTGGTGAGTAATCCCTAACTACTAATTCAATTTCTGCTGAAGTGATTTAAGGTTTTACTTGAAATAAAAGATAGGGCTTTTGGAATCTGTATGGCAAAATAAAAATTATCCAAAACAATTTTTATGGATACAGTGCACTTGAACAAAAATAATACGATATTGAAAAAGTATTTTTTAGGATTATTCAAGACTAATGATTTCCAGATTCTTATCCTGCCAGTATTCATCTTTTTTAAATCCGAAAGCAGATGGCTTGTAATTTCCTACTAGGGACACATTTGCCATTTCAGGTACCAGCAAATCCATTGTCCAAAAAACGCCATTTATGAGTAGCCTTCTAACGCTTTCATTTAGGATATCTGTGGCTGCCCCGATGGTAGAAGTAAAGGCCTTTCCCTTTTGACCTCCTGGAATTTGGTAAGTTTTCGTCCATGCAATGGGCATTAGTATGTCGTTTACTTTCAAGCCTTCATTGTTTATAGTGGCGAGTTCATTATCCGAAGGTTTCATGCCGAAGAACAAATCATTTTCATCAAAATCACCCATACTATTGATGACTTGGCCTAATAGAATTGGTTCGCTATCTCCAGGCAAAGGAAGCCGAACTCCATAGACATCCGTAGGGCCCCAAACATCCCCACTACTAATTCCATTTGTAATAGAATGGGATACCGCACTTTCAGCAATAACACCTCTTGTACTTTGATGTTTGTGGTGCCCGTGGTGGGTATGCCATTTTTCTCCTAGAACCAAACGGCCAAAACCATCGGTCCATTCAAGTTGGTTGCCTGCGTAACCATTACTATAATGGGCAAAATTAGTGTCGTCTTCTTTTTCAAAATTAAAAGCATGGGTCGCGGTTCTAATACCAATCAAAGGTTTACCTGCCATCAAGAAATTCTGAAAATGCTGCATTTGCTCATCCGGTAAGGCTCTAAAACGTGTAAAAATGATCATCATATCAGCAGAATCAAGAGCTTCAAGACCTGGAATATTTTTCACGTAATTAGGGTTTACGATACCTGGTTTATCAGGATTTTGGGCAAAGAGGACTGTGCACTTGAATCCGTGATGCTTAGATAATATTTTGGCGAGCTGAGGTAGCGCCTCTTCAGAGCGATATTCCTCATCCCCAGAAACTAGGACAATATGTTTGGCATTCTCTTTAGAGCCTTCAAAAACAAGCCATTGTTTTGGCGTTTCCACCAATGGCATGGTAGCTGCTTTCTCCTGTTTATTTTCCTTACAGGCGATAAATGCTAAAAGTACAGACAGATAAATTATTTTTTTCATACCAGATTTGTTTTTGATGGATTAGAGATCCATACCGTCTTTAATAAATTGTAGTCCTTTGGTGTAAATTTCTTTTGATGGAGAATAATCTCGCCAAACATTAATCGCATTTGCGAATTCGGGTATTATAGTGCTAAACGCTTCTATTGTTAACCAACCATCATAATTAATTTCTTTAAGTGCTGAAAAAACTTGACTCCACAATACTTGTCCGCTTCCAGGTGTTCCGCGATCATTCTCACTAATATGAAAATGTTTCAAATAAGGGGCAATGGTCTTGATGGCCCCAGATTGACTTTTTTCTTCAATATTGCTATGATGCGTATCATACATGGCACCCAAATTTGGATGGTTGACCGCTTCAACTAAAGTCTTTAATTCAGTCATTGTATTGTATAGATAACATTCGAACCGATTTAAGGCTTCAGGACAAAGCATGATATCTGCTTGAGCTGCATAATCAGCAGCTTTTCTTAGCATTTCTGCACTTCGTTTTCTTTCGTCTTGGGTTGGTGGTTGTCTGCTGAAAAAAGCAAAAGGAGAATGAATTGGTCCACAAATAATATCGGCATTTAAAGCTTGGGCATTGTCAATGGCCCATTTTAAACGATCAAGACCAGCCTGTCGAAGTTTAGGATCTTCACTTGTTATATTTTCAGAGGGTGCAAGACCTGTAACTACAGTAACACCTAGGTCAAGTTTGGATACATGATCTCCAAGTTTTTTGTAATGTTTTAGATCACCATCACCTATGTAGAGTTCAATGCCATCATATCCGGTTTCTTTGAGGGTATCTATTATGGGATAGTGTTCCTCGGTAACATGGTTTGTCCAAAGGAGCATGTTCATTCCTATTTTCATATATTTCTTTATTTAAATTCATCCCCCAAAAAGAAGGAACCTAGTTGTTATCTGAATTTATGTCTTTACTGTTTTTAAATTACGTTTATTTCTATTATGTTAAGGATACAAAACAGCATGTTGATAAGCAAACAGAAATTATAATTAAATTATTTTTTAAAGTTATTACTAATAAAAAAAAAGGAATTCCTGTATTTTATTAAATAGTAGTACTTTTTTCTCTTAAAATTTTACACATCCCATGTTCTTTACCTAAGTATTTGTAAAATACTTTTATGCACGAAATCAAAGCTAGGAAATTGGGGTTTTTATCTTCAAGAATAATTTTCGATATTCATGCGGGGGCATATTCGCTATAGATTTAAATTGTTTGTTAAAATTTGACAAGGTGCTAAACCCACATTCATAACCTATTTCTGATATATTTAAATTGTCTTGTAGAAGTAATTTTCGGGCATGTCCAATGCGAATTTCATTTACAAAACGTGTAAACGTTTTGTTTGCCCTAGGCTTAAAGTATTTGCAAAAAGACGTTGTAGTCATGTTTAGCATATTTGAAATATCTTCAAGGGCTATCTTACTTTTAAAGTTGGTCATGACATATTCGTAAACTAAGCTCATTTTATTAGTGTCATCAGCTTTTAAAACATTGGTATATGCTGGACTGGCTAATAAGCTATAATTTTTACTGTTAGCGAGCACATCAATAATTTCCAGTAAAATAAGAATTCCTTTAAATCCTTTAACCTTCTCCATTTTTAATAGCAATCCTTTTATTTCCTTTTTTGTTTCGCCATAGAATTCTATACCTCTAGCCGAATTCTTAATAAGCTTGTTGATATGATAGAATTCATTTTTTTGCAAAAGAGCGCTATGTAGCAGCTCACTATTGAAATAAATTACCAATCCTCTAGTAGAAAGATTGTTATTTTGATTAAAATAGGCTTCATCATTCCTCCAAAGATGGGGAACGTTAGGTCCGGTTAAGACCAAATCCTCTTCTTCAAAAGTTTCAACATGATCAGCAATAAATCGCGTTCCTTTTCCTCGAACAATAAAAGAAATTTGAAGTTCGGGATGAAAATGCCAATTAGGATTAAAATGAGGGCTAATTAAGTCTTTGAACAAAAAAAGCTCATCGGGGTTCAGTGTTTTTTCTATATTAGGGACATTCATTATTTCTCTTTACTATTTTGAATATTACCTAAATATTTCTTATTATTTTAAATAATCACTAATTTAAGGCAAAAAAGTACTGCTATTTAATAAAATACAGGAAAATCAAAATTTTATCTAAGCTTATATTTGTTAGTATAGGGTGAGGGTAAAACACAACCTTATTTCATAGTAGCAAGAATATCTTTAAAAAAACCAATCGTTAAAATTTAAGTTATGCAAAAAAATAACTTTCCAAAATTACACAATGCCACATGGCCTGGGGTGGTGGGTAAAGGACCTGATTCGGAGCCACCTATTTCTTTTGACAAAATGCTCGAGATGACTGCTGCTGCTGAAGTTAATGGTAATAAATTTGATGGGGTAGATTTGGGACTATTAGATCCTCATATAAATATTGATAGTTCAGATGATGAAATAAAACGGCTTGCTGATAAAATAGCGGGTTACGGTTTAAACGTCGGTAGTTTAGTTGCTCCCATTTGGGGAGGTCCCACCTTGGGTTCCGATGATGACCGTAAGACCTTTGTGGAAATGGTACGCAAGGCTTGTCATTTTGGTAAAATTTTACGCGAACACGGAGTTCGTCAGTACGGTGTTATCCGTATTGATTCTGCTTCAAGTCCAGAAGAATGGTCTAAAGATCCTGTAAACAATACTAAACTGATCGTCCAGACCTTTCGGGCAGCTTGTGATGTGGCCAATGATTATGATGAAAAACTGGCCGCGGAAGGGGAAATCTGTTGGGGCGGTATGCATAGTTGGAAAACCATGGTCGAAACATTAGAGGCGGTTGACCGGCCGAACATTGGTTTCCAAGCCGATATGTCACATACCTTATTATATTTACTGGGCTACAATGCACCAGAGCATCGTATACTTCCAAAAGACTATGATTGGTCTGATAGAAGTGTTTTAGAAGCCGGTCTCAAAACGGTGACAGATGCATTACGACCATGGACAATTGATTTTCATGTAGCTCAAAACGATGGTACGGTACACGGTACCGGATCACATGATAAAACGGGCCGCCATTGTTTGGCAACAGATCCCAATGGAAAATTGGACGTTGCTAAAGACGCTGGCTATTGGTTACGTGATCAAAATGGAAATTTGACCAAGGCTTTTGAACATATCTGTTGGGATGGCTGCATGTTTGATAATGAGGTCATGTTGAAGCAGCAAACTTGGAATGATATCCTAGCTAAATTAGTTGAAGTTCGGAACCTGCATGGGTGGAGCTAAATGGATTGAATTTTACTAATAAATTATACCTATGTCTTTTGTCAATGCAAACGGAATACAATTATATTACGAGGAACGAGGTACGGGTCAACCCCTGTTGTTAATAATGGGCATTACCGCCACATGTTCCGTTTGGGAAAACCACGTTTCTTTCTGGGAGAAACACTTCCGATGTATTTTATTCGATAATAGGGGAGTAGGTGCATCCGATAAACCTGAGGGGCCCTATACTACGGCCCAAATGGCTGATGATAGCGCTGCACTTCTGGATGAGTTACAAGTTTCGAGTGCAGCAATTGTAGGAGTATCTATGGGAGGTGCCATAGCGCTGCAGTTGGCCATTAGGCACCCTGAAAAAGTGGAGGCGATGGTACTTATGTGCCCATGGGCAAGCTGTGACCGTAAAGGAGAGGCTATTTTTAAACATATGATGCATGCCAAGGCGCACCTAAGACCAGAGCAGTTTGCCAATTTTATACAATTGCTCATTTTCCATAAGTCTACTTGGGACAATGATACCGAATATGATGGTTTGTTGGAAGGACAAAATGGGGCGGCCTTTGAAGCGATGCCGCAACCATTACATGGACTTGAAGGTCAGGCCTATGCTTGTATTTCTCATAATGTGGTGGATCAATTACCACGGATCGAATCTCCAAGTTTGGTGATCGGTGGTAAACAAGATCAGTTTATACCCGAATGGATGGCGCGGGAAGTCCACAACGGTATTCCCAATTGTGATTTGCATTTGTATGATAATGCGGGTCATGCCTTTCATTGGGAACATTTGGAAGATTTTAACCCAAGGGTATTGGATTGGCTCAATAAAAATTATTGATTTCATAATGCTTTCGTATTAAAATAGACTTGAAAAATGGAAAAAATAAGAATTGGCTGCGAAACCTATACTTGGGCCATGTCAGGCGATGCCTATAAAAATAAGTTGGAACACATACTTGGGGTCATGTCCAGATCAGGTTTTAAGAGTATTGAACCGGATACCGGATTCATGAATGGTTTCGAAGATCCGGGTGTATTTAAGGAGGCCCTGCAGCGCAATAATATTGAACTATCAGTTTTGTGCCATGTTGAAGATTGGAGAAATCCGAAAGAGACCGATGCGGAAAAACGAAATGTGGATAAATGGATAGATTTTATGAAGCATTTTCCCGAGGCTATTCTTTTATTGGTACAAATGCCAGGGAAAGACCGCGAACATTTGCACGAGCGTCAACAAAACTTATTGACCTGTGTCAATGAAATAGCGAAAAGAGCTGCGGATAAAGGTATTGTTTGTTCGTATCATCCCAATTCACCAATGGGGTCTATTTACAGAACCCATGAAGATTATAAAATTTTACTCAATGGTCTAGATAGTAGTGTTATAAAGTATACTCCCGATGTGGGACACATCGCCAAAGGGGGTATGAACCCCTTAGAAGTTATCAAGGAATATCGTGATATCGTGAACTGCGTACACTATAAAGATATGTTCAAGGATGGGGGTTGGGCTCCAATGGGTGCCGGAATAATAGATTTTGAAGGGATTACCAACTACCTTAATGATAGTGGTTTTAAAGGTTGGATTATCGTTGAGGATGAGGCTGACGAAGCTATAACCGATCCAGATGCCGTAACTGCAAAAGATGGTATTTATATCGAAGAAGTTTTAAGGCCCTTATTATAATTTTAGAACTCAATTTTAGATTAAAATAAAAGGAAAATGGCAAATAAAAAAGAACTGCGAGTCGCAATGATCGGTACGGGTCTAATGGCCAGGACGCACACCAACGGATACAAGCGAATAGGTGATTTTTTCCCAGAGTTGGAATATCGTCCCATTTTAAAAACAGTTTGTGCACGAACTGAAGAAAAAGTGAAGGCATTTGCGGAACAATGGGGCTACGAATCCTACGAAACGGACTGGAAAGCCGTTATTGCTAGAGAAGACGTTGATGCAGTTGACATCTGTACGCCTAACCATATGCATGCAAATATTGCAATTGCCGCTGCGGAGGCAGGTAAAATGGTACTTTGTGAGAAGCCTTTGGCACGTTCTGTCGCTGAGGCCAAACCTATGGTAGACGCCATAAAAAAATCAGGTGTGCCCAACACCGTATTTTATAATTACCGTCGTATTCCAGCGGTCACTTTAATAAAACAAATCGTTGATTCAGGTAAACTAGGAAAGATATTCCATTACCGATCTAACTTTTTGCAAGATTGGACCATTAATCCGGAATTGCCTCAGGGCGGGGAAGCACTTTGGCGATTAGATATAGATGCTGCCGGATCGGGGGTTACTGGTGATCTCTTAGCACATTGTATCGATGGTGCCATGTGGTTGAACGGCCCAATTAAAGATGTTTCGGCAGTGACCGAAACTTTTATAAAAGAGCGGGTTCATCAAGATAGCGGAGAAGTTAAGAAAGTGGGTATAGACGATGCCTGTATTTTCCATTGCCATTTTGAGAACGGGTCATTGGGGCTATTCGAGGCTACGCGCTATGCTAGGGGACATAAAGCATTATACACGTTAGAAATTAACGGTGAGCATGCGTCGCTAAGATGGGATCTTCATGAAATGAACTACGTAGAAATGTACGACCATGAAGACAATGCCGTTACGCGCGGCTGGAAAAGAATATTGGTAACCGATGCTGACCAGCCTTATATGGATCGTTGGTGGATTCCTGGAACATCTATAGGCTATGAGCATTCATTTGTTCATCAAGTTGCCGATTTTCTGAAAAGTTTAGAAACTGGCGAGCCCTGCGAACCTACGTTTGAAAATGCCCTTATGACACAAAAGGTATGCGAAGCGGTCATTGACTCGGCGAATTCGAAAAGCTGGAAAGATACAGGACTATAATAGAATTGAATAGTCTTAGTAAACAGTTTTTAAACCATTAAGCTGCCACTGACAATGCGTAGAGAACAACTGTAAAGAAACAAAAAAAATGAGTGAAACAATAAAAGGCTTTTGCCTTCAAGGTAGAGAAAAAATCTATCCAAATTCTGATAATGTCACTAGAAACACGGCTGTGGTCAATATGGAACTACCTGAATTGAAAGAAGGCGAAATCCTGGCTAAGACATTGTATACAGGGATCTGTGGTTCTGATAACAGTGCGGCTATTGGTAAATCGAATTTTGATTGGGTAGAACGCCCAAGGATAATCGGGCATGAATTCAGTGCAGAGGTTTTAGAATTGGGACCCGGGGACCATGGTGAACTAAAAGTGGGAGATATCTTTACGCCTCTTGCAATGTTGGGTTGTCAAGACGAAGAATGTCCGGAATGTAGTGTTGCCAAATGGAATCTTTGTCCTCAAAAGAAAATTATTGGCTTTCATCGCAATGGTGGTTTTGGCCAGCGGGTTGTTCTTGAATCTGACCGTGTGGTTCCATTAATGAAGGGGTTAACCCCTGCCCAAGGTGCTCTTGTAGAGCCATTGTCGATTATCACGAATGCCCTTTTTAATAAATGCGATATCAAACCAGGTCAAGACGTGGTCATCACAGGTTGCGGAATCATTGGTTTGATGTCTGCGGAAGTGGCAAGGTCCGCCGGGGCAAGAGTTGCCGTCACCGGACTTGCACAGGACCGTGATATCCGTCTAAAAAAAGCAAGGGAAAGAGGATTTATTACGGTGGAAGTTTCCCCAGAAAACTCTTTGATTTCCCAATTACAAAATGGAATCACCGATGAAAATGGCGTTCCCTTTGGGACCAATGGAAAAATAGATTTATTGATTGAATGTTCAGGCGTTCCTGCGGTACTGACAGAAGCCATTGGAGTGGTCCGACCTGAAGGTGCTATTTGTGTGATTGCCACTTATGGGAATGACGTGTCCATAAATGCTACACATGTGACTAGAACTTCTTTAAGTATTAGGGGTTCTATGGGCTCTTGCAGAGCTGATTATATGTCGGCGATGAAATTGATGGTCACAGGTGTCTTTCCAACTGAACACTATACGGACTTATATGATTTTAAAAATGTGACCAAAGCATTTGAAGATTCTATAAAGGCACAAAATATGAAGGCAGTTGTAAAAATGAATTAAATGGAAGTTTTCCTAACAATAAGAAATAATGCATAAAATTTTCATAACTGGAGGGACAGGATGTATAGGTTCCGTTACAGTTTTCAAATTATTACAGTCTAAGGAAGTTGATAAAATAGTTATCGCTACTCGCTCAAACAATAGAAATCCATTAAAATTGTGGTTAGGGGAAGATTTAGATCCTAGACTCGAATTTGTAACCTTAGATGTTTCTAACTATGCTGAAATTGAGCGCGTTTTGCTTGAGGTCAATCCAACGCATATTATTCATTTGGGCGCCTATCAGAGCCCTGATTGTTCACGTGACCATATCGGTGGGATGGAAATCAATATAGGAGGAACGATGGCACTTTTTGATGCTGCAGAAAAACTTCAAAATTTACAGCGTTTTGTATTTGCCAGTTCCGCAGCGGTATATGGAATGCGGTCATTATATTCACAAGAAATCATCCCTGAAGATGTTCCATTAGCTCCGCCGAACCATTATGGAATATGGAAATTGGCAGGGGAACACTTGGCACGCCTGTTTTATGACAATACCCATGTGCCAACCATTTGCTTACGAATCAATACAACCTATGGTAAGGGAAGGGATAAGGGAAAAACATCGGCACCAACCAATGCCTTAAAAGCAATAGCTATGGGTGCTTTTAAAGGAAAGTCAATAGCTTTTGAAATGCCTTATCAAGGTAGGGAAAACTATCATTTTGTAGAAGACGTCGGGGATCAATTCGCTGCTGTAACCTTACAGTCTTATAAGGGTTTCGGGGCTTTTAACATTCAGGGCGAAACTATACCGATAAACTCATTTTTAGAATTGATAAAACACGAGGCTACAGCTTTGGATATGGGAGATTTTGTTGACCTTTCCATTATGGAAAATGCACCACCTAATCTGTTCATATGCGATTTGGACCATAGCAAAATAGCGGGAACTTTTAAAGATTTACCCCGTACCGATATTTCTCAAGGAATTAGAAAGTCTATTTTAGAATTCAAGAACATGGCGGAAAAAGGAACGCTTGAATATTCAAAACCAGCATCATGAAAACTATAGGAATTGGATTCATAGGAGCAGGGGATATTGCTAATTTGCATGCTGAGGCAATACATGATTTGAAAGGAGCTAAGTTAATCGGGCTGTGGAATCGTACACCGGAAAAGGCCAAATCCAAAGCCGAGCAATTTGGTTGTAGGAGCTATGGTTCGGTCAAAGAACTACTCGCGGATGCTGCTATTGATGCTGTTTTTGTATTGACCAATATGGAAACACATTGTGAATATACCATACAGGCCGCACAAGCGGGAAAACATGTTTTAGTAGAAAAACCAGCTGCCTCCAATAGTGCCCAATTGGAGCAAATGCAAGTGGCTGTTCAAAATGCGGGAGTGCAATGTATGCCCGTACACAATTATATTTACGAACCAGGAATTGAACGTGCCAAGTCAATGATCGTAGATGGTAAACTTGGGGATATTGTACAGTTTTATATGATGTATAATATTCATCATGCCGATGAAATACGTGCACGATATCCAGGGGTTATTCGGCAAATATTGACTCATCACAGCTATACGATGTTGTATCTTGCAGGAGAACCGAAAATGGTTAGTTGCTTTAAAAACACGGTGGATGATAGTATTGCTCCACAGGAAAACGTGGCCATGGCAAATATTCAAATGCAAAATGGTTCGTTAAGTCATATTTGCGCAAGTTTTGCGAACGATGACCATTCTGGTGATCCTTGGACCTGTATTATAAAGGTGATCGGCACTAAAGGCAGTACCCGGTACAGTTATAGGGATTTTGTTATTAACCATAGAAATGGTGCGCACTCGCAAACCTATGAGAATTACCCTGAATCTATAAAAAATACGGCTACCTATTTTATTAATCGTGTGGTGCGCTTAGGGGAAGAGCCTCTTTCTAGTTTGCAGGATGCCATTACTTGTCAAAAGATTATAGAAGCCTGTGAACTATCCTCAGAAAAAGGGATTCATGTTAACTTAAGCAATTAGAAATTATGTATAATATTAGAATAAAAATGAAAGGAAATATCGGAGCAGTACTTTTGCTGATCATACTGTTTACAGCGTGCAGTGAAAAGAAAAAGGGTGTGGTTCAACTACATAAGAATAATCATATTGTCCTTATAGGTAATAATTTAGCTTCGCGAATGCTGAATTTTGGACATTTTGAAACCGAGATGCATTTGCGTTATCCAGATAGTTCCTTATTCATTCGCAATATGGCCGATCCGGGTAATACTCCTGGGTTTAGACCACATTCCTCTAGAAAGTCACCTTGGGCCTTTCCAGGTGCGGAGCAATTCCATCAAGATGAACTTGGAAATGAATCAGGAAGTATTGGCTTTTTTCCAACGGAAGATGAATGGTTGGTAAATTTAAAAGCGGATGTTATTCTTGCATTTTTTGGATATAATGAATCATTTGAAGGAGAGGCAGGATTGGAAAACTTTAAGAATGAACTTGAGGCATTTATAGAACATTCGCAGAAACAAAAGTACAATGAAAATGGAGCTGCCGATTTGGTTTTGGTTTCGCCCATAGCGTTTGAAGATCTTTCTTCGAAAATGGATTTACCGAATGGTATTGAAGAAAACAAAAATCTTAAATTGTACACAGAAGCTATTCGCGAGATTGCGATTAAAAATAACGTTCCGTTCATAGACGCCTTTACCCCCAGTAAAAAATGGATGAACCCAGAAAAACCGATTACTGCCGATGGGTTTCAGTTGAATGATTTGGGATATAGGGAATTTGCTAACCTGCTTGCTGATGAAATTTTCGGAAAAGTAACTATTTCTAGCAACGTTTCCCGGGACCTGGTGCACGATGCCGTTATGGAAAAAAACTGGTTTTGGCATAACGAAATAAAACTTCCCAATGGAGTCCATGCTTGGGGCCGGCGTTATGATCCATTTGGCCCGGACAACTATCCTTTTGAGAAAGAAAAAATAAATCAAATGACCGCCATTCGTGATACGGCTATTTGGGAAATAGCTCAAGGTAAACGTTTTGATCTGGCTGCGGCAGATGCTAGAACAACCAAGCTTCCCACTGTAAAATCAAACTATGACCCTGGAATGGGCAATGTAGAAGAAGGGTATAAATACGGCCAAGAGGCATTAGATGAAATCAAGGTTGCTCCGGGATATAAAATAGAACTTTTTGCTTCGGAAGAGGAATTTCCTGATTTGGCGAATCCAAACCAACTCTCTTTTGATAATGAAGGAAGGCTATGGGTGGGAGTGATGCCATCTTATCCCCATTACAAACCTGGCGATAGTAAACCTCAGGATAAACTGATTATATTGGAGGATACGGACAAGGATGGTAAGGCAGATAAGCAAACCACTTTTGTTGATAATTTGAATTTGACCATTGGGTTTGAATTTGCTCCTGAGGGCGTTTATGTTTCCCAAGGAACCAATCTTGTATTGCTAAAGGATACTGATGGAGATGACAAAGCCGATGAAAGGGAAATTATCTTAAGTGGGTTCGATGACCACGATACCCACCATACGGCGGGCGCTTTTGCTGCCGATCCCTCTGGCGCAATTTACATGGGTGAAGGTGTTTTTTTACATACCAATGTAGAAACGGCCTATGGTCCTGTTCGCGCCACAAATGGAGGTTTTTATCGCTATAGCCCACAGAGGCATTATCTGGAACGAACCGCGCAACTTCCTATTCCCAATCCATGGGGTATTGCTTTTGATGATTGGGGCCAACCTTTTTTCGCTCATACCTCTGGGCCTGACATGACTTGGATGACACCAGGAACTATTAAATCTCGTTATGGGCAAGCTAACCCGTTACCTAAGAATTTGATACAGGAAGAACATCGTGTAAGACCCACCTCGGGACTAGAATTTATTTCAAGTCGTCATTTTCCAGATGAAGTTCAAGGAGACTTAATTATAAATAATACCATTGGTTTTTTGGGTACAAAACAACATACCATGGTCGATGATCCTAATAGTTCAGGTTATGTAAGTAAGCATCGCCTAGATTTGGTTACTTCAACGGATACGAATTTTAGGCCTGTGGATATGGAGTTTGCTCCTGACGGGTCGTTATATTTAATTGATTGGCATAATGTTTTGGTTGGTCATATGCAGCACAATGCTAGAGATCCTTTACGTGACCATGTACATGGTAGAATATATAGAATCACGTACCCGTCACGACCTTTGGTTGAGCCTGCGAAAGTAGTTGATGCAAGTATAGAAGAATTGCTGGATAATTTGAAACTTCCCGAATTTAGGACCAGGTATCGAACCAAAAGAGAATTACGTGCTAGAGATTCTGAAACCGTATTATCAAAGCTTGGGGAATGGGTCAAATCTTTGGATAAGAATGATCCAGAATATGAACACCATCTTTTAGAAGGCCTTTGGGTGACTTGGGGTCTGGATAGGGTAGATGCCAATTTGTTAAGTCAACTTTTAAAAGCTAAGGACTTTAGGGCACGTGCCGCAGCTGTTAAAGTCTTGCGGTATTCTGGTCATCAAATTAACGACCAAGCAGATTTGCTAATGACCGCTGCTGGGGATGAAAATCCACGGGTACGGCTAGAGGCATTTGTAGCCGCCTCCTGGCTTGGAAAGGAAAAAGGTTTGCCCATTTTAGAGGTCGCGGGAGATATGCCATTAGACAGTTGGATGGAAAAACCATTTGAAGCTGCATTGGCCCATTTACAGGATGTGAATTTCGGACAGGATCCTGAAGGTAGTACAAAAACTGATTTGGAAGGTACCTCGAAAAAATTGTTTGATAATGGTGAACAAATCTACAACCGTGAAGGCTTTTGCGTAACCTGCCATCAGCCCGATGGTAATGGATTGAGCGCTTCTCAATTTCCACCTTTGGCAAAATCACCATGGGTAACAGGTAGTGAAGAAAGGCTAATCAAATTGACATTGCATGGGCTAATGGGACCTATGGATTTAATGGGGAAGTCCTATCCTGGTCAAGTGCCAATGACCCCCTTTGGCGGTATGTTAAATGATCAAGAGGTAGCATCTGTTTTAACATTTGTGCGTAATGCTTTTGGAAATAAAGCTGCCGTAATCACTCCTGAAATGGTTAAAAAAGTTAGGGAAAGCACTAAAGACAAAGAAGGATTTTACAAACCTGCAGAATTATTGCTCCAACACCCAATGGAATAGGGTTAAAGGTTTTTGAAATTCAATATTTTTATAGGAATAAGCAGCTACCATCTATAAGAGGAAAAGTAAATGTGTAATGTACAAACGGGATAAGAGAAATAGCTATTGATCCGTTTAGGAATCTTTACTGGTCAATGGTCAAGAATATTTTACACTAACCTATAGTTTAACTAAAATAAAGATAAATGAAAAGACATTGTTTAACCCTTGATTTAAAAGATGATGCCTCTTTAATTGCTAAATATATAGAATACCACGAAAACGTTTGGCCTGAAGTTTTGGACAGTATTAGGGATTCAGGAATTATGGAAATGGAAATATACAGTATTGAGAATAGACTATTTATGATCATTGAAGTAAATGAAGAGTTCTCCTTTGAAAAGAAAAGTGAAATGGATGCAAAAAATCATCGTGTTCAAGATTGGGAGGTGTTAATGTGGAATTATCAAAAAGCTTTGCCATTCGCTAAACCAGGTGAAAAATGGTTGCCCATGCATAAAATATTTAATTTCAGTGCCTGATTTAAAATAGCGGGTAGGCTTATTTTTTAAAATAACATCACGTTTTTTCAGCAATACTTTTAGTTGATGTTTTCCAAATAAATTAGGGGCATACTTTGAAATTCGAAAATTTTAAACTTCCTAAGTTTGAGGCAATTTTAGATAAATCAAAATGGCTAAAGTATTAGGCTGTTCAATTTTGTGTCTATTTTTTAGGAATTTATATTAAAATAGTAATCTTTTCCAAGGTAAAAATCTCAAAGTTTTATTGTAAACATATTGCAAACAAACGGGGGAATACAGAAAGTCATCGGTGTTTGAACCTATTTGTTGATTCCGGCCAAAAATCTATCCTTGGATAAAATGGACATTGTGAAACCATACGGCATAGGGGTACTTGCCATCAGAAAGACAGTGTAGGAAAAGGGGAGGCTATAATAAGTCAACGGCTAAAATATAATCATCGGCCGTCATGAACAACCTTTTTCCATCGTTGCTGAAGGCACAATTTGAGGTTAATTGCCCGGTGTGAATCCGTGCGATAGCTTTTGCAGAACTATTAAAAATCCATATGCCACCTGGCCCTGTAGCAAATAGATATCCTTTGCTATTGATTTTTAAACCGTCAGGTAATCCTTGTTGGCCTTCCTTGCCGATTAATGGGGTAACATCATAAAAAATTCTCTTATTGGTAACCTTTCCCGGTTTTACAATATCATACTGATACCAAACAGCATGATGAGGATCAGAAACAGCTACATATAAGGTACTTCCATCAGGTGATTGCCCAATTCCATTGGGTTTTGTGAGTTTGTCAAGCAAGACTAGTTCACCAGAATTCAACAAACAGTAAACCCCTTGAAAATCTAACTCCTTATTGGGGTCATCTTGTTTTAATGGGAGCCCATAGGGTGAATCGGTAAAATACAAATTACCTTCTTTGTCAAGAAAGCCATCATTGGGACTATTGAATTTCTGTCCCTCGTAATTATCAGCAAGGGTTATGAATTCTGATTTTGGGTTGTCTAAAGAAGCATTCATTTTTACAACTTTTCTGTCGCCATGTTGAAGTAAAATCAATTCACCTTGTTTGTTTAAATTTAAAAAGTTTGAATGGCTTGTCTCTTCAATTAAATAATAAAAATAAAAAGCAATTATCGGCAGAATTTAAAACAGAATACACTTAGTTATGTTACCCATCGGTTATTTCTCAAGACCCAGAGGTTACTGCCGTTACAACCAAGAAAAAGTACTTGTACAGGTCAATATTTGATAGTAAAAAGAATGTTTCTAAGTGACTCTCATAGACTATTATGAGTTCATTAATTCCATCCCCAATTCGTTCTTACTGATTTGGCCTTGAGACCAACTATCCAAATTTTCAAAAGTTATCTCCGCTATATTTGTCAAAGCTTCTTTAGTTATAAAAGCTTGATGTGGTGTTAGCAAAACATTGGGAAGAGATAATAATTTTTTTAAACGTTCATCTTTTATTCCATTTTTAGAATGGTTTTTAAAGAAAATTTCTTTTTCTTTTTCGTAAACATCTGTACCATATCCGCCAATCTCTTTTGTTTCTAATGCATCTATCAATGCGTTTGTGTCTACCAATTCACCTCTTGATGTATTTATGATAATTGTACTATTTTTCATTAAAGACAATTTTTCCTTATTGATAAAATAGTAGTTCTCATAATTCATTGGTATGTGAAGGCTAATGATATCAGATTCTTTACATAACTCGTTTAGTGGAGTATAGGTTACATTGCAAAGCTCAATAAGGTCATAATCAGGTGCTTGGTCGTATGCCAGAATTTTACATCCAAAACCATGCATAATCTTGGCCATAATACTACCTATTCTTCCGGTGCCCACAATACCCACAGTTTTACCATGCAAATTAAATCCCATCAAGTTATCTTGTATAAAATTGTAATTATGAACCTGGGTATTTGCCAAAACAATTTTTCGATTCAACGCCAATAAGAGGGCTGTTGCATGTTCGGCAATAGCATGGGGCGAATAGTCTGGTGCATTAGCAACATGAAACCCAAAACGTTTTGCAGTTTTTATATGAAGGTTGTTATAACCACTAGAACGTAAGGTGATATAACGAACGCCAAAGTTCCAAAGTTTTTCTAGTACAATTGGTGAGGCATCGTCTCCGGAAAAAATGGAAATAGCATTAAAACCAACAGCCAGTAATGCCGTTTCACTGTCCAACGCATTTTTGGTAAAGGTTACCTCATATCGATTGTTGTTGGCGCTTTTTAAAAAAGGAATTTCAAATTCTTTTGCACTATAAACCAGTAATTTCATATTATCGTTCTTTTCTAAACATCTTCTAGTCATTGTGAATAAAATAAGTTTGATATAATCTTTCACTAACTTTATTATGTTCTTGAGATATTGTTGAAAATATTCTCATGAATTAATTTTTTCTTTTTTGATAGTGCTAATTTGGTAATCGGGGTTGCCTAAAACTTTTTTCTGTTTTGTTGATTTAAGTATGGACGATAATTTCGCAAAACCTCTTTCTTTTACAGTTCTATAGTCCAAAAGAAATTGGTTTACCTTTTGGAAGAGTTTTTTGTGTGTCTTCCTATAGGCTTGTTCCATTTCTAATTGATTTACACCATCTATCATAATCTCAAGCTGGTTCATATGTTTTTGAACTTGTTTTATGATAGGATTTAATCTTTTTTGGTTTTCTTCTATATCCTTTCTGAAATCTTCTGTTTTCGAAAATTCATTTTTGTCTATTGGTTTAATCGCAAAAGAATGAATTAAGTTAATTAGAAAGCGTTGCTCATCTTTAATAAAAGAAAGTTCTGAAAACCACTTTTTAGAATGCTCATGCATATCTTCGGCACTATACGAATCTATATAGGTATATTTCATTTTCTTGGATTTTTTTTAAATACTGATTCTAATTTATAGTAATACATGTAAATTGAAAATGACATTGGTCAGTTTCTATTGACGTTTAATGGAAAATGTTAATTGTCGTTTAGGTTATTTATGTAAAATACTGCCAGTATAGTTGAAAATTTCTAATTTCAGTTTTTGAAAATTTTTAATACTAGAATCTACTTTGGTTCTTAATTTGTCATGGTTTCGGTAAAAGATTAATTTACATTCATTATCGGTGCTGTCTAACATACCTCCTAAATTATTTTCATGAATAGAAATATCGCTAAGAAGTGTTTTTTTGGTGCTTTAAATTTTCTTGATACGTATTTTGTATTCCTGAATGCGCTCAAAAAGATTTCGCGTTTTAGGTCGAAAAATTTGGTTATCTAAAAGACTTTCGGCTAAAATCAGTTCATCGTCCATGATTTGAAAGTGTTTTTTCCATTGCTGTGTTTTCCAATGAAGTTCTTTTACTCTCTTGTTCTTCTGACTTGTTCTTATATGTTCTTTTTCCATTATTGTTGGGTCTATGTATTAAAACTACTAGCCAATAAAAAAAGACACAATGACATAGGTCAGAAACTAGGATTTAAGCAATGACCCTATGTTTCCTTTAATTGGAAACTAATTATCTACATAGCAAATACATTTTTAATTGTACGCTACAATGCGCCTAAAGAGTAGACTTTGAATGATTGAGAAATACATTATAAGCGATGGTCGATATACAATTATAACATGGTTCTAATTCATTTAGGGCTATCTATAACGGTAAATTTCACAATTATTATTTTAATAGTCAAATTAGAAATACAGTTATAATTGAATTGACAATCAATAAATTCAGAAAGGCTATAATACAAATTCCTTTAACCCTCATCATTTTCCGTAATTAATGTAAAGCTAAAATGGGAACGGTAGCATCATATCCTATTTCCTTAACCAAGGGTTTAGAAAAAATGCTGCTGAAGAAAAAGTGCTTACGATTAATAAACGCTATCATATCGCTGTCCCTACTTTCGACAAAACCAGTTAAACCATATGAAACATCTTTTTTAGAGAGTGTATGAAAACTATGGTTTAAGTTCCCCAATATATCTCTTAGTAATTTTTGGTTATTCATTTGTTCATCACTCAATTCGGCATTTTTTGATATATATAATACCCGGATTGCAGTGTCGTGCATTTTTGAGATTTCAACTAGATAATTCAATTCTTTACGTTTAAAGACGGACTTATAATCTGTAGGGAATACTATTTCTTTGGGTGAAGAAAACCGAACATCTTCCGGAACGGCCAAAACAGGGCATTCTCTTATTTTCTCCATGGTGTTGACCGTATTGCTACCGAAAATGATACCTTGGCTTTTCGTAGCACCTTGGGTACCCATGACTACTAAATCGATATCTTTTTCAGCGATGGTCTGCTTTAGGGCATCCGATAAAAAATTAAAGGTAGAAATGGTATGGTACGAATGCTTCGGATTGTCAAGGTGTAGTTTCAATATATCTAGCAGTTTAACAAAACCTTCTTCCGATTTTGCTTTAGCTGCCTCATACTCCCCACTACCAGGTTCAGGAATAAAAAGATTGTCGGTACTATAACTATCCAACTTAAAAACGTTTAAAAAATAAAACTCACAATTTAATTTACTATATAGGTCAAGGGCATACCTTGTGGCGTTAAGGGCATTTTTCGAAAAATCTGTAGGTATTAATATTCGCTTATCCATACTTTATTTTTTAGGTTTCTCCGGTAAAAGTATTTGTCGATTTTCTTTTTAACAATGATAATTATCAGTCTTGTGCAGGTAGAATTAAAAACGGGGTTTCTGAATACATGCTTACATCTTTTATAACCGGCTCACGGGTCAATTTTTCAAAAAGGTTATGTTTTTGATTAACCATTGAATATAGGTCTACATTCAATTTTTCTAAAAATACTTGAATGACCTTCGCTTTGTCGTTAGACAATTGTCTCCAATGAAAAGTATGGTCGACATCCTTTAGGCAGATATCCAACAATTTTCTGTTGGATTCTTGTTCGGTATTTAAAATTTCTTCTTCGGTAATATGCAATACTCTAATCTTAGCTTTAAATAAAGAGGTTATGAATAGTAAAGGTTCTATTGATTTTTTTGCACACCCTTTCTTGAAATCAGTGACAAAAGCTATTTCTTTAGGTTCCTTGAAATTCATTTCACCAGGAATAGCAAGAATGGGACATTTGTTAATTATGTTAGCTACCTGTATCGTATTGCTCCCAAAGAAAATATCAGCTGCCTCGGTAATGCCTTTATTGCCCATAACAACTAAATCTATATGCAGTTTATCAATTGTTTTAGTCAAAATCTTAGATAGAATTCCTTTTTCTGATATGGTCTGAAACTGATGTTTCGAGTTATCATTGTCCAATACAATTTTATGCATTGTCTTTGTTAATTTTTCCTCAGATTCAATTTGTAGTTTTTTTAGCAGTTTTTCACTAACAAACAATTTTGGTTTTTTTCCTTGTAAAGGAGTTAGTTCATTGAAAACATTCAATAAATGGAAAGTACAAGGCTGTGATGCCAATAATTTTGTAACATAAAATAGTGCACAGTAGGCATTGTTAGAAAAATCTGTAGCGACCAGTATATTCTTCATAATATTTTAAATTTGAGGTAGTACCATAAAAGGAACGGTAATGTGTAATCCTATTTTTTTAATAATAGGTTCAATAAACAATCGTTCTAAAAAAGTGTGTTTATTCTTTACCATCACCAATAGGTTTATCTTTTGTTTTATCTGAAATTCATTGATGGCTTCTATGATACCGTTATCTGGTAGTTCATGAAACAATGCGTGGTTTCCTAATAATTTTTCAAGTTCTGCTTTGTGCTTTTCTTGAATGGTGGTAAGGTCATACCCTGCTCGCACGTGCATTACATTTATTCGTGATTTATGTTGTGTGGTAATTGCCAACAAAGTCTGCATATTCCCTTTTTTATATTCAATCTCATAATCGGTAGGGAATAATATTTCTTTAGGAGCTTCATAGTCAAAATTTAGTGGAACGGCAATTACGGGGCACTTTGCTTTATTGATTACATGAACGGTATGTGTGCCGAATAAAATTTCAGTGGCACTGGTAACGCCCTTTGTTCCCATTACTATTACATCTATATTCTCAGCCGTAACCGTGTCTAAGACTTCACTTATTAGTGTATTAAAGGCAGAATGAACTATGATGGTGTGGTTAGGGTTTGGGAATTGATGCTCTAGCTCACTTTTCAATTTTTCTAATTGAGTCATACTACTTTCCTGTAGAATATCTCCTAACCCTATTTGGCCAGGGCTACCAATGAGGTACTCGGTCTGATAAACGGGTGGGGTATAAGTATGAAGCAAATAGAAAGTAGTTTTAACGTCTTTGTAGACCTTTAGCGCGTAACGAATTGCTTCTTTGGAGTTATTGGAAAAATCAGTAGGTAAGAGAATTCGTGGCATGTCTATATAATTTTATTATTTCACATAAAATTAGGGCAGTGCAAATCCAATTACCATGACATTGGTCAGTTCGCCAAAATACATTTTAAGGTAATTTTAGATTTTTTAAATTACAAATGAATGAAAAGCAGTTTTTCTAAAATTATAGATTCAGAAACTCCAGTTCTCGTAGATTTTTATGCAGATTGGTGTGGTCCCTGTAAAATGTTGGGCCCGATTTTAAAACAAGTAAAAGACGAAATGGGCGAAGCCGTCAAAATAGTCAAAATAGATGTAGATAAAAACCAATCGATAGCTGCAAAATATCAAGTTCGGGGAGTACCCACCATGTTATTGTTCAAAAATAGGAAACAGTTATGGCGACAGTCTGGGGTATTGCAAAAGAACGATTTAATTCAAATCGTAAAATCGCATGCCTAAATTGTATTATAGAATTTGTAGTTCATCTACAATTTTAGTGGATGGCCATTAATTCATTAATAAGGTAAATGGTCAAAGACTTAATCCTATTGTGTTTTGTAAATTTTATTCATGAATTACCAGAAATGGAACAGAAGTATGATAACTAATTTTTTCAACCTTTGGTCTAAAAAGAATTCGCTCTAAGAAATTTAGGTTTTTTGCAACCATTACAATCATATCCAAATTGCAACTTTCAACAAAATGTTGAACGGCAACGTCTAGTTTTTTTTCCTTTAGGGTATGAAATGAATAAGTTGTATCGGTAAAATAGTCCTTTAAAAATTCACGGTTTTTTATTTGCTCCATACTTAGTTGATTTCCTTTAGAAGTAACATGCAAAAAACGTAGTGCCGATTTATGTATAAAGACAAGCTCTTTTATCCTTTTCATGACCTTGTCATCATACCCTAAAAGAAAATCTGTTGGAAAACCTATTTCTTTTGGGTCGCTATATTTTGCATTTTCTGGTACTGTTAATACAGCACACGGCACTTTGGTGATAACATTGCCAGTATTGCTGCCTAAAGAAACAGCTTTTATACCCGATGCCCCTTTTGTGCCCATAATAATTAAATCAATTTTCTTATCTATTACCTCTTGTTTAATATAATCGGTAAAAAAGCCGTACATAGCTTTGGTTTCAAATGTATGCTTCGTATTAAGAGGTAATTTTTGAATCTTTTCCAGTAATAATTTTAATTTTTTTCTGCTCTTTTTTAAAATACTTTCTTCAAATATTTCTGGTGGTAAGAACATGGTGCCTTCACTACCTGAATTAGGATCGATAGGGTTTACATGAATTAGATAAAAAGAACATTCATTTTTTTTGAATAATGATATTGCATAAACAATTGCATTCCAAGCATTTTCAGAGAAATCTGTTGGTATCAGTATGTTTTTCATAGTACGCAGTAATTTGTATTTAAAAATAACCGCACTTAATGTTTTTAAATATGATAATAATCATTCAAGTGCCGTATTCTCTAATTCTAACCAGGCCAAAGCTGCAGGGCCTAACACCGCGTTGGAACTTGTAGCCGTTGACAATAGTACTTTTATTTTGCCCTTGTAGGCGTTAAATAGATGTTGCTGCATTCGGGTTCTTATAGGTCTTAATAGAATTTCACCTGCCTTGCTCAATCCACCCGATAGTATGAATGCTTCTGGGTCTAAATGGGCCACAGTATCGGCCATTTTACTTCCTAAGATTTCACCTGTTTTTTCAAAAGCCGTCAGAGCGATAAGATCGCCCTTTAACGCGGCATCCGAAATATCTGTTCCACTCATATCCTTAAAACTAATACCACGAAGGGGGGAATCTATCTTCATATCTGCCAATAACTCAAAGACTGTTCTCTTAATTCCTGTTACCGATGCGTAGGTTTCCAGACAGCCATGTAACCCGCAATTACACTCTCTCCCATTAGGCTCCACATTAACATGACCTATTTCTCCGGCAGCACCGTGTTCTCCAATTAATAGTTTACCATCTACAATTATGCCACTTCCCAGTCCTGTGCCTAAGGTCAGAGCGACAAAATTTTTCATTCCCTTGGCTGCACCGAAAACCATTTCACCTAGAGCGGCAGCATTGGCATCGTTCGCTAGTGAAACAGGTAGATTAAAAGTTTGGTTGATAATCTTTGCTATCGGGGTAGCCTTACCCCATTTCAGGTTCGGGGGATTTTCAATTTGCCCTGTGTGCGGATTAGCATTGGGAGCTCCAACACCGATGGAACGTATTTGTATATCAACATCCCATTTTAAAATCAGTGTTTCCACCTCCAATTTTAGTTTTTCCATAAAGCTTGGAAACGGATTTTGAGCATTGGTTTTGAATATAGTTTTATCAATAATATTCCCTTCTCTGGTAACAAGACCAACCTTAGTAAGGCTGCCACCAATATCAATACCTAAAACTACCTCTTGTGCCATATGTTTAAATTATTATACGAATTAAAAAATTACAATTTTATTTTAGAAAATTATGGCGCTGCTGAATTAATGCCATTTTTATGACTAGTGAATCATCCATTTGATTTTTAAAGGGTATGTGCTTCATTATTGTAAAGTTCGGCTGGTAAAAGAATATTTTTAAGGATGTTCTTCCCAAGTATCCGGTATTACCAAAAAAGGAATTTGGGTATGGTATCCAATAGATTCTACATTTGGCTTTACCAAAAACCTATCTAAAAATGAGTGTTTTCTATTCATCATTACCAAAAATCCAGATTGGTGTTCTTCAATATATTCATGGATTGCTTTGGGCATCAATTTTCCTCTTTCCTCTACGAAAATGGGATTAAGCTTTTTAAAATAATCAGCTAACGCCTTTTTATTCACCTGCTGTTCATCGGCCAAATCATACTCCTCCTTTACATGCAATATGGTTAATTTAGATTCAAAAGTATTTGAAAGGTTAAATAAGTATTGTAAATCTTCCTCTTTGTGTAATTGGCCATAATCCGTTGGAAAAACAATAGATTTTATTTCTTTAAACACATAGCTAACAGGCACGGCCAATACAGGAATTTTTGACTTTCTAATTACATGTACGGTATTTGTTCCCAAAAAAATCTCCTTGGCACCTGTGGCACCTTGTGTTCCCATTACGATATAATCAAAATTTTTAGCTTCGGTAAGCTCCAAGATTTCATTGGTTAAGGTGTTAAATGCGGAAAGGGTCTTGAATGTATGTTTTGGGTTTTTATATTTTAGCTTTATATCCACTAAAGTTTTATCGAGACCTGCCTGTGCAATATCTACACCTTTATCAGGAAGGGCGCTAAACGTTGGCCCGCCCATCATATAATCTATGCGATAGAATGTTGGGGTATAGGTATGAAGTATTTGAAATTCGCATTTCTCAGTTTTAAAAAATTCAAGGGCATAGCAAATGGCGTTCCATGAGTTATTAGAGAAATCGGTAGGCAAGAGAATCTTTTTCATAGTAAAGGAGTTAAATATTATCTGGGCAAGTTCTGCATGACCAAAAATGGAATTTTAGGATGTAACCCAATATTGTCTAACGTAGATCGGTATAGCATATCTTCTAAAAACGAGTGACGAGCATTGACCATAACCAATAGATTAATATCCTTTTCTAAAATGTATTCCATAATAGCCTCGCCTTTATTTTTAACAGGCGAACGTTCATTAAATAGGTAGGTATCAGGTAAGGATTCTTGTAAAAAACGCTTGTTGTCAATTTGTCTATTAGTTAAATCTTCAAAATCTGAAATATAAAGACAATGTATTTCCGATTTAAATTCAGCGGCTAGTGTATTTAAGAGTTTAAGTTCTCTACGTTTATAAGGCAACATGTAGTCTGTGGGAAATAGTATCTTTTTAGGTTGTCGATATTCGTAGTTTTCAGGAATGGCCAAAACCGGACAAGAGACATATTTAAATACCTGTACGGTATGGCTGCCAAACGTAAGCTTTTTGTTTGCAGTCTGGCCTTGGGTACCCATAATTAGAAGATCTACATTGATTTGGTTGGCAAAATCATTGACCGCATCGACCAAAGACTCAAAGGCAGATACGGCTTCAAAACTGTGTTTAGGATTGTGATATTTTTTGGTAAGTTCGCTTATTGTATTTTTTAGCGACTGTTCCACTTTTATTCGGGTGATTTCTTTTTGCTCTTCTATTGACTTGCTACCGTTCTTTTTAAAAGGACCGTATATTTCGTCTGCAAAGGCATGTAAAAAATAGAAATTAGTGCGTTCGCACTTGTAGAGCTGTATCGCATATTTTATAGCATGCATAGCATTATTCGAAAAATCGGTAGGAATCAAAACGGTGGTCATATAATTTCTTTTTACGATTATCTAAAAATATTTCTATCATAACTTAATTAAAATGATATAAGTCATCAGAGTTGAGAAAGAAAAAAAAGGAATATAGTATTTTACCCTTGAAGCGATAAAAGTGGAATGCTAGTGTCAAAGCTTACCTCTTCTACCGTGGTATCTAAAAATAATTTCTGAAAGAGATTATAATCCTTTGAAATCATTATAATGAGATTGGCATTCAGGCCTTCTGCGAATGAATGAACACCGTCTTCTACCTTTCTAGATACTACCCTATGAAAACTGACAGTGTTCATTGATTTTTCCGATAGCCGCTGTGCTAAGTGTTTTTGAAGTACTTCTATTTCCTCTAAAAGTGGAATTGGAGATTTTGTAACATAGAGTAAGTTGATATGTGCCTTATCTGAAGTAATATAATTTGCTATTTTGTTTAAGGTGGCATCGTCATAGGTCATCTCAAAATCAACAGGTAATATCACTTGTTTAAAGCCTTGGAACTTTGCTTTTTGGGGAACCACTAGGGTATCGCATTCCACTTTTGTAATTACATCTCCCGAACGGGTGCCGGTGAAAAATTCTTTAAGTTCAGAGGCGCCTTGCGTACCCATTATGATGAGATCTATTTCCTTTTCTTGAATATGTTTTCGTATAGATGACAAAAAGTAACCCTGTTCGCGAATCGTCGTAAAATGATGATGTTCTTTTTTGGAAGAAATCGACGTTATAAATTTTTCTAAGTCATTTAACTTTTGATTGATGGCTTTGGGCTCTAATTCTACTAGAATATTTGTGCCAAACTCATAAGCAGGTTTTTCTGTAAAGTTCGATCCTTCTACATTGACATAAAGGAGGAAAAAATGGTAAGGAGTTACTTGGAATAAATCCAGTGCATAACGAATGGAATTTTTAGAGTTCTTGGAAAAATCGGTAGGAATTAAAATATTTTTCATATGTCTCACTTTTACATTTCAAGAAAAATAATGGTGATTTGATCTAAAAACTATGATTTTAATCAGCTCAAGACAAAGACGACCTATTCATGAAGTACAAAAAGAGGTATGGTGGTATGAAAACTTAACTTTTCAATAGTGGTATCGAATAATAACTGATGAAAATAGTTAAGGTTTTTGGCTACCATTGTTAACATTTCTATTTTATTATCGGCTACAAAATTTAGAATGGCTTCCTTGACATTCTTATTGTCCACACTTTGGAAATTATGTGAGCAAGAGAATATTTCTTCCAAATAATCTTGTAAATACTCTTTGTTTTTTTTTTGAGCGTTTGTAAGATGACCGTTGGCTTGTGATACGTTTAAAACATTAAAATTGGCCTTCGAAATTCGCAGCTGTTCCGAAAGTGTATTTAATATGGGGTGGGTATAAAAGATATTGTAATCAGTAGCGAAAGTGATTTTCTTTGGCTTTTTAATAGGTGCCTTTTTCGGTATTACCAATACATTACAGATTACTTTGGTTATTACATCTCCTGTGTTACTGCCCACTATGGCGGTTTTAATACCTGATGCCCCCTTTGTACCCATAACTATAAGTTCTATTTTTTTATCATAGACCGTTTTTCTTATAAGATCTATAAAATTCCCATATTCATAAAGAACAATTAAATGGTGTTTTTTGTTGTCGAGTAATTGCTCGACACGCATAGAAAGAAGGTTGATTTTTTTATTAATGCTAGGTAAGGCTGTCTCTGTAGCAAAAGCAAAAGAATTGCTGTTTACATTAGAGTCCTTTAAATCGGCAATGTGTAAAATGTAGAAGATACAGTCTTCATTCTTAAAAAAGTGTACGGCATATTCCAGAGCGTTCCAAGAATTGGCTGAAAAATCTGTGGGGAATAAAATGTTTTTCATTAATTAGTCTTGGGGAACAAATATTATACTTGTTACAGAATTTAGATATGATATTTATCAGTTTCATGATTTCTAATTTCTAATTTTGTGGCCTTCCATAGTTATAAGTCCCTCTTTCTAAAAATATGTAAGGGTATGAATGAGGCTTTCTGTAACAATTTAGGCCAACTATCTAAATCGTTACTTTTTATTTTATTGGGTTCTTCCGTAATTGTGTTTAGGATATCGACAAATTGTAAAAGTGTTTTAGCCGTTTTCTTGCATGATAAAGTATAGACGATTTTCTAGTAATTGTGCCTTGATAATTGCATTATTATTTGACCCGTCCTGAAATATGTATACAAAACACTTCAAGTATATGTATAAAAATGATGGATATGTAAGACGTTATAGCGAGAGCTTTAAACTAAAGGTCTTAGCAGAACTTACCAAAGGAAACCATT